>Ga0187863_10001932_pt1 | contig 16177 bp, 15 predicted proteins | sample June2016WEW_11_1_FD_132975 | JGI IMG/M metagenome (GOLD analysis project Ga0187863, IMG submission 132975) | Peatland microbial communities from SPRUCE experiment site at the Marcell Experimental Forest, Minnesota, USA - June2016WEW_11_10 | ecosystem: Environmental > Terrestrial > Soil >... | reverse complement strand
GTGTTGTGGTGCGTTACGAAAGGACGCGCCGTTGCGCCGCCAAGGATCGGATGCATCATCGGCGTCTCCACCTCAAGGTAGCTTCGCGAATCGAAAAAATGCCGTATTTCGCGGATGATCTGCGCGCGGCGAATGAAAATCTCGCGGCTGCGTTCGTTCACGATCAAATCGAGATATCGCCGGCGAAATCGCTGTTCCACGTCCGCCAGCCCGTGCCATTTTTCAGGCAGCGGAAGCAGTGCTTTACTCAACAATTCAAGTTTCTCAACCCATACCGTCAACTCATTTGTTTTCGTTCGAAAAAGGTGTCCCGAAATCCCAATAATGTCTCCGAGGTCCAGCAGTCGAAATAATTGGTAGGCCTGTTCTCCGACAACATCCAGTTTGATGTAAAGCTGCAGCCGCGCGCCGTCTCCGGTCACATGCGCAAAAGCCGCTTTTCCGTGCGGCCGTAGCGCGATAATTCGTCCGGCCACGCGCACATTCACGGGATCGGCGGTAAGCTGCGCGGCCGTGCGAGTTTCGAACTGTTCGACGATCTGTCGAGCCGTATGCGTCCAAGCGAATTTCCGCGGGTACGCAGAATGCCCCAGAGCTTCAATTTCACTTAGCTTTTTACGGCGCTGTTGGAACTGGTCGAGCGGTTCAAATTCCAATGGGTCACATTCCTTTCGGTAAGCAGGCCTTCGGCAATTCCGCCCGTTCGAGGAGCCGCGCGCAGTATAGCGGTCGGCTTCCACGAGCGTCAAGAAAACGCCTCCGGCGAAAACCGGTGTATAATCCCGCTCACTACTTGGGGGGAACGTGTTCGGTCAACAGGGGCGGAAGGCTGCCGCCGCACGTCGGACTGTTTCTGAAGATTGGATTGCTGCGCTGCCGCGGGAAAAAAGCAATCTGTTCCAGGCGGTAGTTCGGCAATGGGAATCCTCGTATGCCATGATGAGTGTGGCTCTCGACGGAGCTCTCTCGCTTCGCTCCCGTGGCGAACTGGTCTGCGCGCGTCAACAGGTTTTTATTTCCGCTGACCTCTTGGTGCGCCTTGGAGCGACCTTGGTCGTAGCTTGCGGCGCGGTTTCAAATCGCGCTCGCCACCTCGGTAGCCTTCCTCTAGTCGAACCGTTGAACACTGAGTTTTTCCGCGGCCACACAGCGCAGAATGCCGCTCAATGGAACGGGCTTCTGCACCATGTCCTATTTGCCGACCGTTCTCGGTTCTTCCAAAAGCTGCGAATTCTCTCCGACACGGTCGAGCATGTCGTCCGCGAGTTCGACCAGACGGCTGAAGACCTCTCGCAAGGCCTTGCCGTTCAGCCGGCCAATTGCTGGAATATGCTCGACTGCCTGCATTACGACTTCAACACCTGTTTATGCGAGTCCGAAATAATATTGAAGTCTTTCCTGCGAGCGCTTCCCGCCGAGCAGCTTGCGGCTTTTGTCTTGGATTTGGATTCTCTTCCCGCCGAAGCCCGCGTCCGCCGCCGGTTGCGGGAGCGGCCGCACATGTCTCGTGCTACCGCTTAGCTATCATCTGATTTTCCTGGTAACTACTCGGTGCGTTTTGGCATCACTTAACTCGCCCGGCCTTCCCAATCTGCTGGTCCTGGCGGCCGCCGTAAGTCCGAACAATGCTAGACCTTTGAGCGAATTACGACGAAAATAGCTGGGCACCATGCGCGCCTTTTCTGCGCCACTGCCGGTATTGCAGCTGCTTTTGATTGCCGAAAACTGTCCAGTAATCAATTTGTTAAGCAGGAAGAATCATAGGTACAACTTCTAAGGCGACCGACGCATCGCAGCTAGGGATGCGTCCCGACGGGTAGCGTGGCCCGAACGAGACGAAACGATACGGACGAGATGCCGGAGGCGGAAGCCATCCGGCTCGCCCAGCAAGGCAATGCGGCGGCGTTTGAGCGGTTGTACCGTTTGCACAATCGCCGGGTCTATTCGCTCTGTTTGCGGATGGTTGGCAATACGGCAGGTGCCGAGGACTTAACGCAGGAAGCGTTCCTCCAGCTCTTCCGAAAAATTGCTACTTTCCGCGGCGAATCGGCCTTTTCCACTTGGCTGCATCGCCTGGCCGTAAATGTCGTTTTGATGAAATTGCGTAAGAAGTCCGGAACGGAAACCTCGTTAGATGAGCTCACGGAGCCCGACGAGGAATCCGGCGGTCCCCGGCGGGATTTCGGGGCACCGGATCTAAGGCTTAGCGGCTCGATTGACCGCGTCCACTTACAGCGTGCCGTCGAGCAGCTCCCTCCGGGCTACAAGGCCGTGTTCGTGCTCCATGATGTACAGGGTTACGAACACAATGAAATTGCGGAGATCATGGATTGCTCCATCGGGAATTCGAAATCGCAGTTGCACAAGGCCCGCATGCGCCTTCGCGAACTCCTTCACGAAGCCACTCGTGACAAGGCTCGCGAGGACCGTAAGGCTGCCGGTGCCGATTCTGGCGGCGAGGACTGAAAGAAATGGCAACGATCACCTGTAAAGCTTTCCTGAATCATCTGCCACTCTGGATGGAGGGCAGCCCTCACCCCGATGCTCAGGCTCACCTTAGTGATTGCCCCATTTGCCGGAGCGTCCTCGACGATCTGAATGCCATCCACACCGGAGCGCGTAGCTGGAGCGCCGAAGAAACCGAAGCGCCTCCGCGCGTGTGGACCTCTTTGCGAGCGCAACTCGAACAGGAAGGGTTAATTCGTGATGACCGCAGCGCTCAACTGGAACTGTACCACCCGCGATGGTTCAGCGGATGGTTCGCCGGCTTGCCACGCCCGGTTCTGGCAGGCGCCTACTTGGTATTGTTGATTGCAGTAGCCTTCGGCTTGAGCCGGCCCATTAATAAGCGGGCCAACGAAGCGCGCTGGCTGGAGGGCACTCAGGGCTCCACCCTGCCGTTGAGCGCTCAACTCACTGCCGAGCAGCATTCTTTCGCATCCTTCAACGATTCCAATCCCGTCGTGACTGCTTCCCTCAACAAAAATTTGGCAATTGTTGACAACTACATCGCTTTATGTGAAAAAAGTGTGCAAGAAGAACCCCAGAACGAAGTGGCGCGGGATTATCTCTACGAAGCCTATCAGCAGAAGGCGGATCTGCTAGCGCAGATGACGGAACGCGGAGAAAACAACCGATGAGCGCCTCTCACTTTGTTCGTGAACGATTGATGTCGAACGGCAATTGGAAAACCGCTGGTTTACTGGTCCCCAGTCTCCTGCTCTGCAGCATGGTGTCCGCGGAACCGCAGCCTCGCCGCCAGGAACAGCACTTCAAGGTTCAATCTCACCCGGTTATCACACTTCACAATCCAAACGGCATGATCACTGTGAAGGCTTGGACCAAATCCGAAGTGATGGTGATTTCAACCCGCGCGAGCGATGACGTGGAAGTGGACGCCGAACAAATGGGAAACCGCGTGGACGTTTCCACTCACCCGACTTCCGATAATGTCGCGCCCGACGATATGCGCGCCGACTATCAGATTAACGTCCCGGAAGACGCTGAGCTTCAGATCCACAACGATTCGGGAGAAGTAAATGTCGCGAACGTCCTTGGCGACATGAACGTCGAGACCGTGGCCGCCGCTGTTGACCTCGAAGACTCCGCCGGTTACGTCACTATCAAGACCGTGGGCGGCTCTTTTCAGTGCACTCGCTGCGCCGGAAAACTTGAGATTTCTTCCATCAGCGGGAATCTCCGTCTTACGGACATTCACAGCTATCACGTCCACGCGCAAACCTCCACCGGCAATATCCTGTTCTCCGGCGAGTTTCTGCCCAACGGACTTTATCGCTTGAAGAATTACAGTGGCGTCATCGAAGTTCGCTTTTCACCGGCCGATTCTTTTGACCTGAGCGCCACTTCGCTGAAAGGCAAAGTAAATAACGAAGCCAGCCTCACGCCCAAGGCCCACCAGCAACATCTCTACAGCCGGTTTGGCAACAGTTTGTTCGGCACCTTCAATGCCGGCCGCGCCAAAGTCGAATTAACGACCTTCGATGGTACAATCAACATTCTCAAACGTGATTGATTGCTCCATCCCGCAATTACACCAACCCGCTCTCGGTGTTCAGCTCCATGGTTAGTGAAACTCGCGCGCGCACGCTCGTTTGCCTCACCGGATTTATGGGCACCGGCAAATCCACGGTTGCGCGGCTGCTTGCTCGTCAAGTTGGATGGCAGCATGTGGATCTCGATAAGCGAATAGTGGAAGCTACCGGGCAGACGATCCCGATCATCTTCGCCAGGCTCGGCGAATCGGAATTCCGCCGTGCGGAACACGACCAGCTCGCGCGCATTCTGGGCGAAGCCGCCGAACAACAAAAACCTCGTATCGTCTCTCTAGGCGGCGGCACTACGGCCCAGCAACAAAATGTTGCTTTGCTTCGGCAGAGCGGCGCGGCGTTGATCTGGCTGCACTGTCCCATTTCCGATCTTCTCAAACGCGCCGCTCACATCACCGATCGTCCGCTGTTTCGCGACGAAGCCAGCTTCCGAAAACTCTACGATGAGCGCTTGCCGTCCTACGAACTCGCCGACTATCGAGTCGAAACCAATACCGAGCCTTTGCGCGTGGTGGAACAGATTCTCGCGCTGGGAATCTTCCCCAGGGTGACTGCATGATTCCAAAGCTGAACTCTTCAATTTCTCGGCTGACGATGTTTCTAATCCTAACCGTGATGGCCGCCATGATTCTGCTTGCAACCTCGCCGTCCCATGCAAAACGCCGCCAGGCGCCGGCCACTGCCGGCTCCTCCTCTGCTTTCGTGGCTGACAAAGGGAAATTCCGCATCATGGTTAACGGGCAGAAAATCGGCAAGGAAGAATTCGAAATTGGACCGAGTGGAAACGACTGGGTGGCCCACGGCACATCCGAAATCCAGTCTCCGCAAGGCTCCTCCCGCGTGAATGGAACGCTGAATCTCAAACCCGACGGGACGCCCGTCAGATATGAATGGTCCACGGAAGGCGCAAAAAAAGCCTCCTCCGTGATTGTCTTCAATGGCGCTGAGGCTAATGTGGAACTGCACCTCGAAGGCGCTCGTCCTTATACCCAGCAGTTCACCTTCAATTCTCCGCGCATCGTCGTGCTCGATAACAATCTCTATCATCAGTACGCGGTTCTTTTCCGCGTCTACGATTGGGACAAGAAGGGTGCGCAATCCTTTTCCGTTCTGGTCCCGCAGGAAATAACGCCGGGTAGCATCACGGTCGAATCGCTCGGCAAGCAGGACATCGGCGGCGCCAGCTTGGAAGAATTGCGTGTCAAAACGGAAGACAATGAAATTGATGCGTTCTTCGATGGTCCCAAACTCATGCGCCTTTTAGCTCCCGCCGCGAATGCCGAAATAATCCGGGAATAGCATTCGTATCCCCGGCGCGGGCAGCGTTTCCTACCACCAAAAATTCATCGCCAAATTAAAAGGCCCGGGAGCGTGCCCGGGCCTTGGGGTGGAATTACAGGTGAATACCGATTCGCTTCTAGAGTTGCGCGCGACGCATCATGTGCGTTGACTCCATGGGTTGTGGCTTCTCAATTGTGATCGCGACGTTCATCTCCGAGCCCTTGCGAAGGATCCCAAGGCTTACCGACTTCTCGTCTGTTTTGTCGCGCAACTGCTGCCGCAGCTCGCCCAAAGAACTGACCGGCTTGCTGTCTATCTTGATGATGACGTCGCCGGCCTTCAGTCCCGCTTTGTCAGCTGCTGTCCCTGCACGAACTTCGCGCACCAGAATGCCGCCGCCCTCAGGCGCGCCAAAATAAGCCCCCAGTTGCCCGGAAAGATCTTCGGCGCTTATTCCCAGCAGAGGCGTGCGCCCGTCCATGGCGCCGAAAACCTCCGGCCCGTCCAGACGAAAATCAAAGTTCGGCGCCGCCACCGCATACGCGGCGTCAAAATCCCGCATCTTTCCTCTCATTTTCTTTTCCAGCAGTGCGCTGCGATCGCCAAGCTCTACGGAAATATTTTGTGCTGCGCCGTTTCGAGAAATCGTGAGCGGGATATTCCGTCCCACTGGCGTCTCGCGTACCAGCCGGCGGAACTGCACCGTGCCTTCCACCTCTTGTCCGTCATACCGAGTGATAACGTCATGTTCCTTCAAACCAGCTTTCGCTGCCGGGCTATCTGGTTCGACGTCAATCACCTCGACTCCGCGCACTTCCGAAAGTCTGAAATCCTTGGCCTTATCGGCCGTCACCTCGCCGATTTCCACTCCCAGCCATCCGCCGCCCTCATCCGAAAAAGAGCTGAATACTTTCGGCTCCTGGCCCCAAACCTCAGCCGCCTTATCCTGCGCTAATGCCGAAAGCTCGTCGGCGTGAGATGCGAACTCTTCTGCGCGGGCCTGCCACTGGCTGCCCGCAACCTGGGCCGAGAGACTCTGCAGTTTCCGAAGTTCCGGTGCGTTCATCTCGACCTCCTTCGCGATCTTGTCCTGCAGATTTGCAAGCTGCGCCTGCAGTTCCTGTTCAGTAGTACGTGTGGCGTTGCCCAATTGTTCCGTTAATGTTTTCGAATCCGGGCACGTCTCCGCCGGTCCGGAAGGAACAGGCGAAGCGGGCGTGGCGGCTGGAGTCTTGCCTTGAGTTTGAGATTGGCCGTTGAGCGTTCCCGGCGCGCTGCCCAAAGCCAGTAGCAACACGCCTGCAAACGCGAGGTTCGAGCACACCAAGTTCTTCATGTAGTTCCTCCTCACTCGAAAGTTGCGCCCCGTCAGACGCCTGGCCGCTGCAGGAACAGGTGAATGCCGCCATTGATTGTACGAACTGAAATCTGGCCCCCGCCGGTTCCCAGCTTCGCTTGAAACGCACGCGCGCCTGGAGATCCCGCGGTCGATGTTACCGGCAACTCCGAATACACGTCGCCGTTCATGCTTAGCACTTTCAAATTCGCCCGTGCAGTAGAAGGCAATCCCAGCACTACCGAGCCGTTGACCGTCTCGAGATTCATCGGGCCGCCATCAGACAATTGCCGCAGTTCCAGGCGCACATTTCCATTTGTCGTTTTTTCGCTGAACCGCCCCGTGCTCTCGGTCACTTCCACATTCCCATTCACCGACCGCAGTTCACCGCTGCCTTCCACGCCGCGCACCGTCACGCTGCCGTTGACCGTTTCCACGTTGCCCAACAGCACGCGATACGGCACATGCACGTGATACTCGACAGCCACCTCAACCCCCTGGCCTTTCGGGTAACACGTATGCACCGCGACCTGCCCAGGTTTACTGTCGACTTCAATCTTGACGAGTTCGAGGTCGTGTTGGTCGCTCTGCGCCGTTTTCACCGCGCTCACTTCCACTTCATCTCGTTCCCACCCGTCTACGTGAACCGACCCGTTCACGTTTTCGAGTAAGAAGCTCCCGCCAGGCGGTAGCGGATACGTCTGCTTAAAAAGTTCGTCAGCCGCAAAACAGCGGAGCGAAATACAAAAGAGTGCGGCCAGCAACAAAAATACCGTGGCCGCAACTTTGATTGCCCGTTGCGAGTAGGATTGATACCGAAAGTTCCGCATCGTCGTTTGCACAGTACGCCCCCTCCAAATTCACTTCCTTCCCCTGTGAACGTTCGGCCCGCCTGCGGCCGGGAATCCTCTCGCCTGCCTGGGCGTATCATGACCCTTTACTGCTCAGGCTACGGCGCACTCTCATGCGATTGCGATTGTTCTAGTAGCTGCAATTGCAATCGAACCTTTTCATCAAGCTGTGCCATCTGTTGCTTGTAAAGCAGCACTTGTTTAGCGGCGTCACTTGCGACCAAGCGAATATTGCCCGCCACCGTGCGCAGATGCAGAATCTCTCCGCCGCCATTCAGCGGGCCCTCGGCGCGAGCCAAATGCCCTCCGTTCGACGCGGCGTCAAAGCTCATCTTGAGTTGGAACGCGGGATCGACAATCACGCGGTGCTCGTCTCCCAATTGAACTTGGGCGTCAATCGTCACCGGCATTTGCCGCGGGATATACACCACGATATCGCCATCATCCGATTGAAGCTGGCACTGGCTCGGCGACTTTACTGGCCCGACAAACCACGCCGTTATCAGACCAGCTCCCGTGGAAGCCTTCACAGCGCTATCCACTTGCGTCAGATAAATGCTGCCGCCCACCGTCTCGAGGTCCGTCGGGCCCGACACGCGAACCACCCGTATTCCGCCTCCGCCCGTCTTCGCACGCACCAGACCCGTCGTTTCTCCCACCTCAATTTGCCCGCCGGTTGTCTCCGCGTTCAGCTCATTCCCCGAGTGCTCCACCGTCACGTGCCCGCCGCCCGTGCTCAATCTTGCTATGCCTTCCACAGAGGCCATACGAATATGGCCGCCGCTCGTATGGAGCGTCGCTCCACCGGAGACCGCGCCCGTAGTGATATGGCCGCCGCCTGTGTTGGCGAATAATCCCCCTGCGACGTTCTTGACCGTGATGTGTCCGCCACCGGTTACCAGCCGCGCCTTGCCACTAACATTTCCTGCCATGATGTTGCCGCCCGAAGTTAAGACTGTCTCGGTTCCGTCAACGTTGTCGCTATCGATATTTCCGCCGCCCGTGGAAAGTTCCAAGCTATAGCTCTTCGGCACGTTGACAGTCACGGTCACCCATAGCCGGCCGCTGGACCCGCGCAAAGTCTGTCCACGCAAATAGACGCCTTCGGGAGTCTCGTGTGCGCTGACCGAAAAACTTTTCAGTAGTTCTTTCGCGTCTTTCTGGGAAGAGTCTGCCTCCAGATGAACCGTGTAATCAATTTTGCCGGAATTCTGGGTGTGGACGACGATGTTGCCGAGATCGAGCACCAGGTGAATTCGCCGGCCGTCGCTGGTTGGAATTTCGCCCCTTAAATCGGACTTGAGCCGCGGGCCGGATTGGGAGCTGTCTGGTTTCCGGTTGCCGTCCCGGCCCGTAGCCGCATAAGTGGACGCCTCGAGGCCAGCAAGAATTAGCAAAAGAACAACTGCCGTCACACAGCTGAGGGAACAAACGGAGAATGAACCGATGTATTTTCTCGCAGCGCGCTGGGGCGGAAGAGCAAGCAATGCGCTTTCCATTTTAAAACTTTTGTCGCGGGCCTAGATCGCGAATCGCAGCCGCGCTTTGAAGCCGAATGTATGTGCTGGGATCCTTTTGCATGCGGTCGCGTAAAACGGCGAGCATGTGGCCGTCAGATTCCACCTGCCCTTTCGCTGCCATCTCCCGCAGCGCATTGATGGCTTCCACACGTACGCCGGGGTTTTGATCGTCCACCAGCGCATCGAGCAGCGTCTGTTGGATGATGTCCTGCGGCTCCGCGCCGTCCAGCGCTTCCAGAGCTTTCAATCGCACCGCCGCGTTACGGTCAGTGTGTACCGTCTGGCAAAGCGCCGCGCGGACATCCGCATCGTTGTTCCGAATGCGAAGCAACTCGACCGCGTTCATGCGCACATCCGGGTCGAAACGCTGGCTGTTGTCTAGGAAAAAAATTAGAACGCGTTTTACTTCGTCGTCATTCACAGTTCCCTGCACCGTGATCGGCTGCCGCGCCCTGAGCTGCAGTTCTACCTGCGGCGGCTGATTGTTGCTCGACGGAAACACGTTGATCCCGGCCACGTCGGCCGTGTGCAGGTCCAGCCGACTCAAGGAAGAATTTCCGGCATCAGCCGGAGTTGGCGCACCCGTCAGCGTACTCGCCGAATTCGAAGCCCCGGATTGGACGGCGCCGTCCGGAGCAACGGAATGTCTCAGAAACCTCGGCCCCAGTATTCCCACCGAAAAACCAATCACAAGAAGCAAAGCAGCGCTCCACGCCGGCGCCGGTGAAATCCAACTCCCGGGCATCCATGTGCTCACCACCCGTCGCAGCCAACCACGCTCTTCTTCCTGATCCAAAGCATCTTCCAGACTCGCTCGGCATCCACCCAGCAAAGCCGCGTCTGGCTCCCTGCGATTTGAGGAAAGCAGCGCAAGCAGCGCATTCTCTTGCGCCAGCGTTGCGTTGCAATTCTCGCAGTGCAGGAGATGCTCGTTCATTTCCGCCACTTCCGCCGCGTCGAGTTCGCCCGCGGTAAACAGCGTCCAACGCGGCCCAAATTCTTCGCACTTCTGACCCGATTTATTTCCGTGCTGCTCCGGCTGCATTCTTTTCATCCTCGCTTACCAAACTTGTTGAGCCTACCTCATTCCGTCCAGGCTGGCGCGCAGCTTTCGAGTCGCGCGAAACAGCGAATTTTTCACCGTCTCTTCCGAAGTTCCCAGCATGTCCCCGATGGCTCGCAACTTCAGTCCTTGATAATGCTTCATCTCGAACACCATTCGCTCCCGCGGAGAAAGCCGCTCCAGCGCCGTTGCGATATGCTCGCCCAATTCCTGCCCTAGCAAATTTCTTTCCGGATTCGCAGCTGCTCTCATCTCCGGCTGGCGGTCGAAGAAATCTCGCGTCCCGCCTTCCGCTTCTTCCGGCACCGGAGCCTGATCCTCACGCCGGCTCGTGCGGCGCCGCAAATGATCGAGCGCCACGTTCGTCACGATCCTGTAAAGCCAGGTATAAAAACTGCACTCGAACCGGAACCGGTGCAAATTCCGGTAAACTCGCAAAAAACTTTCCTGGTAAATATCCCGTGCATCCTCGGGACGCTTCACTAAATTCAACGCCAGACGCAGCACTTCGCGGTCAAAGCGTCGCACCAGTTCCTCGAACGCCAGGCGGTCTCCCGCTTGAGCGCTCCGGACGAGTGCTTGCTCTTCCGCAAGCTTCACCGTCGCTGCCGCGCGCGCATCACCTTCAAATGCGACGCTCATCCCCATGGTATTTACCGCCGGTTTAGATTCGCTTCCGACCGCTTTTTCGGATTCGCGAACCCCGCTTTCCCCGGTATCTAGCCTTTCTGCGAGATTCGGATAAATAGACGGCTCTGCTGGCCGTTGGTGAGCACCCGCGGACGTCGATTTCCCACTATCGGACATTTGCCCCACAGCTTGCCCTTACTTGCGATGCGTCTCTGCCGTAATCTGTTGCAAACCCAGCCCTTAATTGAACAGACCACTAGCCAACTAGTGGTTCTACCCTTGCGCGAATTAATCCGGAAATTGAATTGCACGGCGTGCGCCAATCAGAGCTTTGCACCCAACCGTAAGAGTCCATACACGGCGAGACAGACCACGAAATCGATCAAGCTGCCCCAATCCAGAAGAAATCCTTGGTGCCGAAGAGCCTGCGGAAGATGAGGAACCAGCGAAAAATAGTAAATTGCATTACCCAATAGAATGGCTACTGTATATTCAATCCATCGTCGAAACGTAACTCCTAGAAATTTGCGTTCCATGAGCTTTGCGTCGCGTGTCGGCAGCTAATAAACAAATATAGAGTAGCCTGTGCAAGCCGATGGGAAGTAGAGAAGGTTCAACCGCGTGCCGCAGTAGCGAATCTTTCTGTGGACCGAGCTTTGGCTTTTGCGGCTTCTTCTTCTCGATTCCTAGGCGATGAATTCGTTTGCAGCGAACGGAGCAGCCGGCTCGAGATTTCCGCGATTTCCTCCACCGCACCCTGAAACGGAGCTTCGTTTGCCTTCGACGGTTTGCTAAACCCACTGATCTTCCTCACGAATTGAAGCGAAGCGTTCCGAATCTCCTGTTCAGTAACGGGCGGATCGAAATTGAAAAGAATCTTTATGTTTCTGCACATTAGCTATCACCTCAAGATGTCGCAACTCTCGATTTACGACCGCAGAAAACGGTCCCTTCTTAGCTGGCAAGACCTTGGAACATCCTCCGAGGATTGCCGCTCTCAGCATTTTACACGTTCTTTTCTTGCACGGAAGGCGCGCGCCGGGTATTTGTCCGGCGACGTCCGAACTTTTCTCAATCTAGAGTCTGACTCTGCGCATCAGATACGTGATCGCGTTTACTTAATCGCGTAAGTCGCGAGCACCGCGATTGTAAAAAGGCCAAAGGAGATTTTATGTCTACACTAAATAAGAAAGTAGCACTCGTCACCGGCGGCTCGCGTGGTATTGGGGCCGCGATCGCGAAGCGTCTGGCCGCTGATGGAGCGGTCGTGGCCATTACCTACTCGAAAGACGCAAACGCCGCCTCTTCGATTGTCAAAGCGATTGAACAAGCAGGCGGAAAAGCCGTCGCGTTTCAAGCCGACGCCGCGGACGCCGACGCAGTTAGGAGCGCAGTGGAGAAGACGGTCGCCACACTTGGCAGGATCGACGTGCTTGTGAACAACGCCGGCACCGCCATTCCGAAAAAGTTCGAAGACGCCACGCTCGAGGAACTGGACCGCGTGTTTAACATCAATGTCCGCGGCACAATGATCGCCACACAGGCCGCTCTGAAGCACATGAACAATGGCGGCCGCATCATCATGATCGGCTCCTGCGTAGGCGAACGTATGATGACGCCCGGTTTGGTCCCGTACTCGGCCACCAAGGGAGCCGTCAAAATGTTCAGTCAAGGCTTGTCCAGAGAGGTGGGCAGCCGCGGCATCACGGTCAACAATATCCAGCCGGGTCCGATCGACACCGACTTGAACCCTGCTGCAGGTGATTGGGCCGTACCGCAGAAGGCCGCCACAGCGCTCAACCGTTACGGAAAAGTTGAGGAAGTTGCCGCGCTAGTCGCGTTCGTTGCCGGCCCCGAGGCGTCCTATATCACCGGCGCCAACCTGACCGTCGACGGCGGCACCAACGCGTAACTAAAGGCGATCACAGGTAATCGGACATCTGGTGGACCGGTGCTTCGAACAAACGCGTTAAGCAGGACGGCAACTTTTGACACGGATCAAGCCGCCGGCATTTTGTTCTATCCCTTTGAGTTCGCGTATTCGAAGTCTTCAATCTTTATCTTGCCGTAATATGGATTTCAGTGCCGAGGAACCTACTTCATCGGAATCGCGTACTATACGAGACGAGGTGAGGCGTGCGCCTGCTATCAGGTCGGTTTTACGGCACCGCCGTACGCACAAAAACGTTTTCCGGCTTTATGCTAGCGGATGCGACGTACGGTCCGGAAATGCGGATTGGACGCCACATGCACGAGCGCTCATACGTCTCGTTTCTACTGCGCGGCTCCTACACCGAGTGCTATTCCCATCGAACTCGCCGCTGCGAACTAGGTACGCTCCTCGTTCATCCCGCAGGTGAGTCGCATACCAACCGGTTCGACGAGCACGGTGGGCGAGTCCTCAGTCTGGAGATGCCTTCCGAGTATTGCGGTTTCGTCCCTCGCTGCCTCGCGGATGACGACGCCGCCGAGGTGTACGAAGTCGCTAACCTGATGACACGCCTTGAGCGGGAGCTTGCATTTGCCGACGACTGTTCCTCCACAATTGAAGCAATCGCCTTTGAACTAGCCGGCGTCTTAGACCGCACGTTCTCACCTGAGCGCCAGCCGCCGCGCTGGCTCCGTGATGCGGTGGCTGTATTACAGGAGCGATTTCGTGAGCCGTTATCCCTTGAGCAAATAGCGGCCGCCATCGGGGTGCACCCCGTTCATCTCGCGCGCACGTTCCACGCAGTGCAGCATTGCACAGTCGGTGACTACTTGCGTTATCTGCGTGTCGCATTCGCACGCTCGAAACTGGCGGAAAGCTCAATGCCCATCGTTGAGGTCGCCCATCGCTCAGGTTTTTCCGACCAAAGCCATTTGTGCCGCATCTTCAAGCGCCAAACCGGAATGACGCCGTCCCAATTCCGCTCCGCCGTCCAATAGTCCCTCGCGTCATGTTAAGGGCGTTCTAGCCCCGGCTCCGGCAGAAACGCTATTCTCCGGCCCATCGAAGTATTCCAGACGCCGCAATCGGGATGAACTCTTCGCTGCTGATGCGCGTTTAAAATGGGGGACAGAAATGAATCACGTAATTATAGGGACAAAACCAATATCCGGAGGCGCGCGTTGGCTTCCAGCCGCCTCGCTGCTCATTCTGAGCTCCCTGTTTTTGATTTATCCAAGCCGCTTGAAATCTCAAACACCCTCAGCGGGAGCCAGCCCACAAGTCATACCAGAGGTTCACACCGCGCCTTCCCATCAAAGCCTCGCGACCATACCTTTCGATCTCTATTTCAATGAGATCTATGTTCCCGTGCGGGTCAACAACTCTGAGCCGCTCTGGTTCGTTGTTGACAGCGGAGCCGGCGGTTGGATAGTCGATCGCGCCCACGCCACTCGACTGGGTTTGCATCTAGAACAGGAAACTGCGCAGGGCACCGGTGCGGGAAGTGGTACCTACGATGTCTCCTATGTAAAGGACGTCACCTTTTCCTTATCGGACTTCAATATCTCTGTTCCATTGATTGGCGCTATTGATTTGAGCGCCCACAAATCGCAGGTAGGCCGCGAAATAGAAGGACTTGTCGGCTTCGACTTCTTCGAGAAGTTTATTGTCGAAATCGATTATGAAAGCAAAATCATTCGGCTTTTTGACCCCAAGACTTACCAGTACTCGGGAGTGGGGGAAAGCATCCCCATCACCGTGGACCAGGAAGCCAGGAACCCGTTCCTCACGGCTGAAATCACTGTGCAAGGTGCTGCTCCGCAATCGAGAAAGCTACTCATCGACACCGGCTCTAACGACGCTCTCGACGACAGTTTCGTTGCGCAGTCCACTGGACCAAAGATCGAAATCGTCGGCGGCGTCGGACTAGGAAAAGAATTCAAGTTCAATGCTGGGAGGGTGTCCCGGTTGAGGCTCGGTGCAGTGTCCTTCGATGATGTTGATGCCGGAGCAGGTGGAGTGGCACTCGTTGGTGGCGAAATCCTAAGAAGGTTTACAGTCATTTTCGACTTCGCGCACAGCCGCATGATCCTGGAACCGAACCAGCACATCAAGGACGCATTTCTCTTTGATGCGAGTGGCCTCACGCTGCGCCTCGTTCCGGAGTCAGGAGATTTTTCGGTACATAGTGTTATGCAGGCATCACCCGCGAGTGATGCGGGATTGCGCGAAGGTGACTTAGTCCAGTCGATTGATGGTCTGTCGTCACAACATTTCACTCTTCACCAGATCGAAAGCATCTTCCTTCGAGTGGGATCGGAACATCACCTGACCGTTCAGCGCGACAATCAGTCATTGAAATTCGACATCAAGCTGAGAAAATTGCTTTAGAGAACCTTGGTGCGTGCGCGGCCGAGGTTGATGACGAATCGCGATCTGAGGAAAGTGTTCTTACCGGGAGTTCCTCGTCGGCTAAGTCCTGATTAACGCTGCGCCCTATGACGATAAGTTCCGTGTAGGTGGACCACTCGTCCGCAGGGCGGATGAGTTGGAAAGACGTAAGCTTCTTGCAGTAAGATTGGCCCAGGTCGCATCTCAACTGAGCGACAGGAGGCCGCATGGGCACGTTGCTTCAAGACCTGCGCTACGGCGCTCGGATGTTGCGGAAGAGCCCGGGATTTACAATCGTCGCCGTACTCACTCTTGCGCTTGGTATCGGCGCGAACACCGCCATCTTTAGCGTCGTAAACGGCGTGCTCCTTCGCCCGCTTCCTTTTCGCGACCCATCCCGACTGGTTCTAATAGCGGAAAAGAGTTCCTTTCCTATTATTTCCACGTCCTATGAAAACTATCTGGATTGGCGCGACCAGAGCCACTCCTTTGAATCGATGGAAGCGACCCGCGGTGGCTCCATCACGCTGACTGGCGCCGGAGAACCCGAGCGCCTGAATGTTCGGATGGCCACGGCGGGCCTTTTTTCAATGCTCGGAATCAACGCGCAGATCGGGCGGACTTTTCTCTCAGAGGAGGATCGCGCCGGCGGTGCGCCGGTAGCGTTGCTCAGCTACGGGTTGTGGCAGCGGCGCTTCGGCGGCTCTCTAGACATCATCGGAAAAACCGTCAACCTTGACTTGCAGCCCTACACCGTCGTTGGCATTTTGCCGAACGGCTTCCAGATTCTCCAGCCCGCGGACGTGTTCTTGCCTTTTATGCCCTGGGCGAAAACGCTCCCTGACGATCGCAATTGGCATCCCGGCATCATTCCGCTCGCGCGGCTAAAGCAAGGCGTGTCCAAGGAACAAGCCCGTAGCGAAATGGTGGGAATTACGAAGCGGCTCGAGCAGCAGTATCCGGATTACAACACGGGGACCAGTGCGGATGTTATCGGGCTGCAGGACGAGATCGTGCAGAACTCGCGCCCCGCGCTCCTGCTTCTGCTTGGCGCCGTAAGTTTTGTTCTCTTGATCGCCTGCGCCAACGTCGCCAACCTCTTGCTGGC
>Ga0187863_10001931_pt1 | contig 16179 bp, 10 predicted proteins | sample June2016WEW_11_1_FD_132975 | JGI IMG/M metagenome (GOLD analysis project Ga0187863, IMG submission 132975) | Peatland microbial communities from SPRUCE experiment site at the Marcell Experimental Forest, Minnesota, USA - June2016WEW_11_10 | ecosystem: Environmental > Terrestrial > Soil >... | reverse complement strand
CGTCACCGTTACCGTCCAGTTCTGTACCGTGACTCCATCCTGGGCCGTCACCATATATACCACCGGGCTCGTAAAGTTATTCGGCGTGGTGCCGCTCACCTGGCTGACGCCGCCCACTTTCACCGAGCTCACTCCGGCGGAAGCGGTAAAAGTCGCCACCAGCGCCGTGACATTGGTTCCGGCAGGTACCGTCACCCCGATTGTTCCGGCGGCGCTGTTAATCGCCGCTATCCCGGTCTGTCCCGGCAGGCTGTAAGACGTAATTTGTGCGGCGCTGCTCAATGCTTCATTAACTGTAATAGTATAAGTGTCTTTCGTTGTTCCGTCCGGCGCGGTGACAATTATCATAATGGTGTTACTGCCTGCGTTGAGATTGATTACCCCGGAGGCCTTGCCGCTTGTTACGGCGGCGCCGTTAACCGTGATTGTAGCTCCGGCCTGGCTTGCGGTCGGAGTGACCGTCACCGACGTTACCGAATTGGCAACATTGTCGGTATAGCCCGTTGTTCCTGACGCAAACACCGGCGTCAACGTCCCCGCACTGATTGTGAGGCTGCTCAGCGTGGCATCGGTGGGATTAGAGGTAATCTTCTCCTGCTGTGCCGCTCCGGTCAGTCCGGTTCCGGCAATTGTGATTGTCGGTGTGCCGGATACCGTATCTTTGTAATAAAATGCTGCGCTGTCGCTTCCTGCCGGAATTGTCACCGCCGAAATATTCGCCCAGGCGGTATTGCTTAACGAGAAAACTCCGGCGCCGGATGTCGAAGACAGATTGATTTGGGTATCGGTGCCGCAGTTGAACGGCTCGTTATTCGAATTCTGAGATTGGATTGTTATCTGATTCGAAATTGCCCCGGCTACGAGGGTTTGCGCAACCGAGGTAAATACAATCTGCGTTGCGCTGTTTTGTGTTGCCCCGCCCAAAGAAATCGCCGGCTCCGCCGCCGCGTATTGTCTGACCCGGATGTCCCCGAATCCCGAGTGGAACGGCCCATCCACGCTGAATGTCAGGAAACCCAGCCCGGGGTAGGTGGGATAAGGCAAATCGGAATCGCTAACTGCCCCGCCAATCTGGACGCCGTTGACAAAAGTCGTCATTATGGTTGAGGCTCCGTTCGCCTGCACCTGTGCTTTAAAGTCATACCAGGTGTTAAGCGCCGTCTGGTATCCCAGCGGCGTAATCCCCAGGTTCGTCCACACAGTGTTGACCACCTTGTTTTCCACGACCTGATTGTATTTAAAATCCAGCAGCTGTTCGTATTTCCAGTTGACGTCCTGATATCTCGCGTTGAAGAAAATACTGCCGTTCTGGATAAAGGATTCGATGTCCGCTTCGGCGACATAATTGGCAGGGAAAGCTGTCAACCCTCCGCCGTTATCCGTTATCTGCGCGATGGGTTCGGACCGGTCGAGAGTGGTTGTGCTGGTATTATCCCCCGAAAATTCATACACCGGTCGCCCGTTTTCCATGGTGATTCCCTGACTTGACTGCCCGCCATCCCAGGCTAAAATATGGTCGTAAGTATAAACCGGGTCGCTGAAATCATCCCCGAAGATAAACGTGGTATGGATGTTGCTGGTCGTGGCCGCCGCGCTGTTGGCATAATACATAAAGATTTTGGTTTGCCCCGAAGCGGCGATCGAAGGTACCATAACCCAGAACGTCGCGGACACGCCGGCGGTTTCGTTTGTCACCCAGTAATTCAGCACCGTCGCGTTATCCGCCGCCACGAACCGGATATCGCCGAAATCGCTGCGCATGTTGCTGTTATATGTTACCGGCACGCTTATCTGATAATTGCTCAACGCGGTGCCGGTCCCGCTGATATTGACATTGGCGCGGTAATTCCATGCCGCGTTCCACCAGCCGTTCGGATTAGCGCTCGCGGGCGGTGTCGTAAATGTCTGGTCGGCCCCGTACCCCGTTCCGTCGGCGGTTGCCAGTGCGCGGAAGTGGTATGTTGTCCCCGCTGCGATGCCGGTTATATTGGCGGTGAAAGCGCCGGTTGCAGATTTAGTTTGCAAGGGAGTGATGCTGCCGTAATCGGTCCCCAAACCCCACTCGAAGGCAACCTAGGCGCTCGTTTGTGCCGGGGAGCCGCCCATATTGTCCAGTGTCCCTTTCAAAGTTACGGCATTTGCCGCTGTGCTCGATGAAACGGTTGTGACGCCAGGCACGATTTTAAATGCCGCGGTTACGGTTAAATCCGTACTCATCGTCACTGAATTGGAATTGGAAAAACCGTCGAGGCACCCGCCCCATCCGGTAAAAGTCCAACCCGCCGCCGGGACAGCGGTCAACTGCACACTCGCGAAATAGCTGTAAGTTGAAGCGGCGGAACTGGTGCCGGATAATAAGGTTTGATTTACGGTGCCGCTGCCGCTGACATTAACCGTTAATATATAATCTGTCTGGTCGTCGGCGGACATCGCCTGGGATTTTATAGTTGAGGATGAACCACCCTGTCCGCCGTCATTGCTGTCGGCAGCGCCGTTGGACGTCTGCGCCGGGGTCACGGTTACCGCCCAGTTTATTTTCGTCGTCCCGTCCTGCGCCGTGATGGTGTAAGTTACCATGTTGGTAAAATTGTTTGGCGTTTTCCCGCTCACCTGCGGTACAGCCCCCACCGCGACAGCGGATACCCCGGAGGAAGTCGTAAAGGTCGCCACCAGCGCCGTAACACCGGTTCCCGAAGAAACTGTAACCCCGATTGTTCCTGCTTTAGCATTTATGGCCGCCGGTCCGGTCTCCCCCGGTACGCTGTAAGCAGTAAAATCAGCCGAGTTGCTGGCAGCCGCGGCCATCACCGGCTGTGCGGTCACCACAGACCAGCTCAATAACATCAGCGCTATCAAAAACGAACCAAAAACCGTCAATGTTTTTCCGGCTTTTACCATCAATTTCTTTGTTTTTTGTTTTGAATTCTTCCATGAAAAAACTGAATGTTGGGGGTTTTTCATCGCTTCTCTCCTTCCTCAATTTCCTTCTTTGTGCCGCCGGTTAAATTATGCTGTAAAACAATAACACGGAATTCACCGTATCCTTGATTTTATTTTATTGACTTGAATCGGGATTTTTAATTCGTAGACCTACGTAATTAAAAAAAGAAAATTCGCCGGAAAAGTAAGTATTTTCCTAGTTGTCTGGGCACCGGAATAATGCAACGCGACGCGCCGTACTTTATCGCAGTATAGGAAAGACCAACTCTTTGATGTACAATAGGAATCATAATGGTATTTTCAGCCACTAAAAGCGCAATTTTCTTAAATCAAATATTTAAAAGGAGCTACTAATATGACAACGGTCAAACGTGTTTTTCAGGTGGACGGCAAGCCTTTCTTCCCCATCGGCGGCCAGGCCTGCAATTCCAGCGGCTATAACGCCGCAGAGGCCGAACAGGCTTTCAAAATTACCAAAATGATCAACGGTAATACCCTCGAAATTCCCGTTTATTGGGAACAGGTTGAACCGAAAGAGGGCAAATTCGATTTCACCGCCGTGGACGAACTGCTCGCCGGCGCCCGCCGCTACGAAACAAAACTTATCCTCTTGTGGTTCGCCTCCTGGAAAAACGGCAACATGGACTATGCTCCGAAATGGGTCAAAACTGATACCAAACGTTTCAAACGGGTCAAAGCCGAAAGCGGCAAGGATGTCTGGGACCTTTCCTCGCACTGCAAAGCTAATATGGAAGCTGATAAAAAGGCTTTTGTCGCGCTCTGCAAACACCTCAAAGCCAAGGACGGCGCCGAGCGCACCGTCATCGCCATCCAGATTGAAAACGAGCAGGGCATCATCGGCAGCGACCGCGATTACGGCCCCGAAGCCCAGGCCGAATTCGATAGTCCTGTCCCCCCCAAACTGGTCGCCGCGATGAAAAAAGCCGGCTGCGGCCGCATTTACGATATCTGGCAGCAGTCCGGCGCTAAAAAGTCCGGCACCTGGCCGGAAATGTTCGGCTGGCAGGCCGGGGAACTGATGACCGCCTGGAGCATCGCCTCTTACGTTGATAACATCGCCGCCGCTGCCAAAGCAGCTTACGACATCGTCCTTTACACCAACGTCTGGCTGATGGAGCAGCACGCCTGGGTCCGCGCCGGTGAATCCTATCCCTCCGGCGGCGGCGTCAGCAAAGTGCTGGATATCTACAAATGGTATACCCCGCACCTCGATTTTATCGCCCCGGATAATTACGAACTGGATGCGAAAGGGTTTGCCGAAGTCTGCGCCAATTATGCCCGCGAAGACAATCCTTTCTTCATGCCGGAAACCATCGGCGACGCGAACATGTTCCGTGCTATCGCCGACTATAATTGCCTCGGGAATTTCTTCTTCGGCGTCGAAGTACTGTGCACCCCGGAAGGTGAAGTCCGGCCGGAAAGGCAGACCACGATTGACAGCATCCGGTGCACTGCTGCCGCCGCTCCCCTATTGCTAAAATACCAGGGCAGCGGTAAAATTCATACCTTTATCCAGGAAGACAACGTCCCCACCTGGGAAAAAGAAATCGATGGTTTCTCCATACTGGCAGAATACGGCGATAAACGTACCCCGTGGTCCGGCAAGGATTGGCGCCACCGCTCCCCCAGCTGGATGCCCGTCCCGCAAGCTAAATTTAAGGCAGCTTACGGCTGGGTTATCCAGGCTCAAAAAAATGAGTTTTATTTTATCGGCGCGAATTGCCGCTTTTACCTGCGCCCGCAGCCGACTTTAGCAACCATCGGCTCTTCCATTACGGTGGGTGACAACTTCACCCAGAACTTCTCCTTCATCGTCAGTGTTGACGAAGGCCATATCGATAAAAACGGTGAGTTTGCTGTTGACCGCAAACGCAACGGCGATGAAATCGGCCGCCGCGGCTTCTGGGTCGAACCGGATATCCAGGTCCTGCGGGTCATCACCTGCGACTAATCTCGCTGGCCAAAAATATTCAGGGTAACTGTAAAGGGCGGGTGTATAACCCGCCCTTTACTCTTCATGGGCATCGCTCACCGGCTGTCTCCATACCGGCGAAGGCCGGTATCCATTCCCCCTTGTCATTGCGAGATTACGAAGTACTCGAAGCAATCTCAGGGCGGGGTATGTGCCCTCTCCATACCGGAGAAGGCTGGTATCTACTGGTTTGTTAGCATTGTAGTGTAGGCATCGCCCGCCAATCTCCACTCATAACTGAAAACCATTACTCATTTTGCAGTATAATTAAAAAGGCAAAAGTTAAATTAATATCAAGGAGCAATGAATATGCCGTTAACCGACCTTAAACCGCAGGCAATCCGCCGCACTCCCGAAGAACTTGTCAAACACATGAAATCCTTCAAACTCACTCCGAAATTCTCCGCCGGTGTCTGGTTTTTCACCCCCGGCGGTAACCGTTTCCATGTGCCCTACGGCAAAGAACGTTCCATCGCCGAAAGGCTGGAAATCGCCGCTACCCTTAAAGACTACGGCCTTGCCGGTATGGAAGCCCATTATCCCAACGAAGTCAATGAAGACAACCTCCACATCTGGCAGAAATTCGAAAAGGATTCCGGCATTAAGCTCATCGCCATTTGCCCCCTCCTTTTCCGCGACCAGACATTCGAATTCGGCTCGCTCTCCAGCCCGATTAAAGAAAAGCGGAAAGAAGCCATCGAATTATTCAAACGCGCCCTGCAGTTGAATAAAGTGATGAAAACCGATTTCGCTATTTGCTGGCCGGGCATCGACGGCTACGAAAACGGATTCGGTATCGATTTCACGGCCATGCGCCAGAGATTCGTCGAAGGTATGGCTGAAGCCATGGATGCCGTCCCCGGTGTGCGCGTTGCTTTCGAACCCAAGCCCTACGAACCCCGCGGCCACATCCTTTTCGGCAATACCGCCGAAGGTATGATTATGTGCCATCAGGTGCAGGATTTACTCAAAAATCCGGAAAATAAGAAAATCCTTGCCGGCGGCGACATCATGGTCGGTCTGAACCCGGAAATCGGCCACGTTTTAATGGCATTTGAAGACCTGCCTTATGCCTACAGCTGGCCGCTCTCCGAAGGACGCCTCGTCCATGTCCACCTCAACAGCCAGCCGCTCGGGAACTACGACCAGGACCTGAATGTCGGCACCATTTCACCGGAACTGCTTGACGGTATGATGTGGATCCTGAAAATGCACAGCTATCAGAGCTGGTTCGGCATTGATATCAACCCTGTCAGGATGCCGGTGGAAACCGCCATCAAGAATAATATCGATGCCGTAAAAGCATCCATCGACCGGATTAATGACATTGATGACGAGTCTGTCATCTGGGCCGCCAACAATCCGGATAAGGCCCGCGGCTGGATTGAAGCCTATCTCCTCCGCGCCCGCACCACTCACCCCGAAAAACTGGCGCCGTTACCCTCGCTAAAAAAATAAATTGCAGGATTAAGCCAGTACTATTCACTCGCTTTAAATTGGTTGAACTTTATCAAGAAAATGGGTGCATGTAGGGTCAGGTTTATAACCTGACCGCCCCGTATCTTCGCCATCTGGCAAAGGTGGCAAAAGTTACTAAAATCATACTCCAGGAAATAAGAGAAATATTATCAAAAGAGGCGGCGCTGCACAGCGCCGCCTCTTTTTTTTGTTCAGAAAGAATGGGTTTTTATTTATCCATGCCGGCGGTGTAAGCAGCCCGGATTACCTCGCCCGGCGTGGTGATGCCCAGTTTCACTTTATTCATGCCGTCATTCAGCATGGTCACCATGCCCTCTTTCAGCGCCTGGCCGCGTAATTCATCCGTCGTCGCCTGGTGGTAAAGCATCGTCTTCAGGGTGGTGCTCATCAACAGCACTTCGTAAATCCCGATGCGCCCCTGGTAGCCGGTGTAGGAGCACAGCTTGCACCCGATGCCGAACCGGAATTTGATCCGTCTTTCTCCGGTCTCCTCTTCGTAGGCAATCTGTTCCAGCGCGGTGGCCTCAATCTCATGCTGGCAATGCGGACACAACCGCCGCACCAGCCGCTGCGAGACGATTCCTACAACCGACGAAGCAATCATAAACGGTTCGATTTTCAAATCCACCAGCCGGGAAAGGACGCCGGCCGTGTCGCTGGCGTGTATCGAAGAAAGCACCACGTGCCCGGTCTGGGCCGCCTGCACGGCGATGTTAGCCGTCTCCCCGTCCCGGATTTCCCCGATGAAAATAATATCCGGGTCCAGCCGCAAAATTGACCGCAACCCGGTAGCAAACGTAATCCCCGCCTGCGGGTTCACCTGAATCTGGGTGATGTCCTTCAGCCGGTATTCCGCAGGGTCTTCGACGGTGATTATTTTCCGCTTCATGCTGTCCAGCGAATTCACCGAAGCATAAAGCGTGGTGGTCTTGCCGCTCCCCGTCGGGCCGCTGATGAGTATCATCCCGAAAGGTACTTTCAGCATCTTCTCATATTTATCCAGCGCTTCCGGCATGAAGCCGAGTTCGGACAGTTCAAACAGCGCCAGCGATTTATCCAGTATCCGCAGCACCGCCGTTTCTCCGTAAATCGTCGGCGTGGTGGAGACCCTGACATCCAGCGGCCGTCCCTTGACGGTGGTCGTAAACTGGCCGTCCTGCGGGCGCCGTGAATCGGCGATATTCATCCCCGCCAGCACTTTCGTTCGGGAAATTATTGCCCGGTGGATGTTGAGCGGCAGCGAAATCATGTCCTAGAGTTCGCCGTCAATGCGGTACCGCACCCGGAAACGGTTTTCCCCGGGCTCGAGATGGATATCGGATGCCCTGGCACGCCCCGCTCCTTCGATTATCGCATTGAGCGCTTCCACCACCGGTGTATAACTGGCAATTTTTGAAGCCAGGATTCCGTCGTCGATGCTGCCGGTAGGGATGTGAATGTGCGTAATCTGCCGTTCAATTTCGCTGTAATCACGGTAATTAAGGTCGATCGCGTCGCGGATTTCTTTTTTACCGGCAATCACCGGCTTAATCTGTTTCTGGCTGATGGTTGCCATTGATTCGCGCGCCAGCATGTTTGTCGGGTCTTCCATCGCCACTTCCAGCTCGTTGCCGGAAACCGCGAGCGGCACGGCGTTGTAACGTCTGGCGATGATTTCCGGAATCAGTCTCAAAGCATCCGGCAGACAAAATAACGGACCGCTTCTGGCTGCCGCCGGTTTCACCGCTTCGTCCGCATTCACCGGCGGGGCCGGTGCATTCGCGGTTTCACTATTTATCTGGCAAATCTGGATATGCTGCTGCGCCGCAAACTTGGCCGCTTCGGCATTTAGTTTGGATTTTACCGCCAGCACTTTGTAATCTGTGCCCGCATCGTAAGCCTTAGTATCGAAAAGGGACACCTGGTCCAGATTTATCCCGGCCGCGCCTTCCGGGAAATCAATCCCGATGCTGTAGCCGAAATTATCGATGTCGTGGTAACACAGGATATCGAACGTGTAATCGACGCCGGACCGGCCGGTTACCCGGGCTTTTTCCCGCACGCGGTAACCATGGCGGGTCAAAGACAAAGCTAATTGTTCCATGCTCTCGATATTGACGTTCTCTTTCGTTCCGGACTCCGGCGGATGGGCCGGCGCTTGCGCAAATGTGCCTATCTGCGCGATATCGAAGATTTTTATCCGCTTCTGCCGGGCCAGCGCCTTGATTTTATTATCTGTTTCTTCATCCACGACTAATATTCGCTGGTTGATGCCGGCGTCGTAGGCTTTATTGGAAAAATCGAAAATAATGTTCCCGATGCCGCTTTTCTGTCCGTTCAAGGCGAATGCGATGGCGATAATGTTGTGCACCAGGTATTCGTCGGCTTCTGCCAGCATGTCGAAAATATGCTCCACGCCGGACTGCCCGGTCACCTTCGCCGCTTTGGTTACCTGGTATCCCTGTTTCTTCAGATAGTTCGTTACTTCTTCTTCGATTATCAGACGGTCCGTGGGGAGCGATTTGTTTCTTTGCATTTGCCCGGCCAACCCTTTTGTTTCTTAACTAAATTTTTCAGGAACATCGTGATGATGAACTATTTACAATCAAACGCGTTTATCCATTTGCTGCACTAAATACAAGCCTTTTTTATTAGGCTGATTGTAACATTTACGCCGGTTCTCCGCAAGAAAAGAAGCTAATAAACAATATGCAGTAATGTATAGTGGGCACAGCCACCACTGATTACCATTGCGAGGAATCCGCCTCAGGCGGATGACGCGGCAATCTCCAAGAATATTAAATAACCATGATAAAATTGTTTTTTCCCTCGTTTGCAACTGACGGCTGACCGCTGAAAGCTGATTACCATTGCCTTGACAACCATCGGCGCTAGTAATATTATCGGTATCAGGCACTGACAGGAGGAAATTTTGAAATGATTACCACGATTAAACTGACCCCCAAGTTGATATTCGGCCCCGGCGCTTTGAATCAACTCACCGAAGAAGCCAAAGCCATCGGCCGCAAAAAATTAATGATTGTCACCTATCCCGATATCCGCAAAGCCGGACACCTGGACCGGGTGCTGAAGCTAGTCGCCGCGGCCGGCATCACCAATCCCATCGTTTTCGAGAAAGTGATGCCGAATCCCCGCGCCACGATGATTGACGAAGGCGCCGCACTGGCCCGCAAAGAAAAAGTTGATTTCATCATCGGTCTCGGCGGCGGCAGCGCCATGGATTCCGCCAAATGCATCGGCCTGGGCAGCACCGGCACCAAACCCATCTGGGATTATATCGGTTACATGGGCGCCGCGGACAACCCGCCGCTTTTCATTCAAATCCCCACCATGGCCGGCACCGGCTCCGAAATGAATGTCGCCGGCGTCATCACCGATTGGGAGAAAACCCACGAAAAGACTGCCATCGGCGTCCCCGACCTGCTCGCCCGCGTCGTTATCGTCGACCCCGAACTGACATTGACCGTGCCGAAGCGGCAGGTAGCCGCCGGCGGATTCGATATCCTGACACACCTCGCGGAATTTTATCTCACCGCGCCGGAAAATTCGTTCGTCAATGACGGCCTCAAAGAAACGATGATGAAAGCCGTCGTAAAATACCTGCCCATCGCCCTGGCGAAGCCGGATAACATGGAAGCCCGCATCCAGCTTTCCTGGGCCAGCAATGTCGCCATGTCCGGCCTGGCCAGAATCGGCGATAACTACGGCACGATGGCCTGTCACGGCATAGAAGAGGCGATGAGCGGCCGTTTCGATATTTGCCATGGCGAAGGCCTGGCCGCCATTTTCGCCGCCTGGATTCGCAACATCGAGCCTGCCCGCCGGGAACGCAACCTGATGTTCGCCCGCAACGTCTTCGGACGCACCGATTGCGACGGCGCTAAGGCTTTTGAGGATTGGCGGGACAGCGTCGGCATGAATTTGAAATTGCGCCAGATGGGTTTTGACCTGGCTTATGCCGACGAAGTCGGCGCAATCGCCCTGAAACAGCAGCGCACACAGATTAACCCGACCCCGCTCACGCCCAAATCCATCGGCGATATCTACCGCGCCTGCTACTAAACGAAAAACCGGCAACCACCCAAAAATAAAAAAAAAGAGACCCCGCCCTTACCGGCGGGGTCTCTTTTTCGATAACAATTGTTAAGTAATAGGTGCACAGGCATCTCTGATCTCAGTGCCCTACTCCAGTTGCGTCCAGCCCTTATCATCCTTATCGCCGATATTCAGCACTCCAAACAATATCGCAATACCTGCTACACCTGCGACTGATCCGATGATAGTTAAATAAATATATAAGTGAGCAAGAATATTAATAGTTAAACCTGCCGCCGCCAGAATACAATACCCCCAAAATCCCCATCTTTTCCACCGGAAAAGGGCAATGACGCAAATAATTCCTAACAGACTTGATCCTAAATCCGCCGCCGACCTCCACGCCGGTACCCTTGACATGGATTTCATAATACTCGCCTGGGCAACATATATCAATATTGTAAAAGCAAAGCCGACAAGCATCAAAATCAAATAAGCCGTGAGGCAGCCGTGCCTGTTCTTGGTTTTCGTTGCCGGGGTTCCCTTTGCATTGTTCGGCGGGATATTCTGCGTCTGTGTAATAAAAACCCCATCCTGACCTGCCGCCGGTTCCGGCGGCTTAAGTCTTTGCCCGCATTTGCCGCAATAATTCGGCTCGCCGCTTTGTTCAGCGCCGCATTTCGGGCAAAACATAGTTTAGTCCTGCTTGTCTCGTTTTTTGTGTTTCTTTTTTATTTGGCATTTGTGTTTTGGAATTTGTTATTTATTATCATACGTGTGTCTGACTATTCTTATCCTGTTTTTCCGTTTTTCCCTTCCGGCCGTTCATCCACAGTAACAACCGGGTAATCATCGCCCCGATTAATCCGCCGACTACCACCCCTCCCAGGACCGCAAAGGAAATTGTGATTACATTCCATTTCGCCAGGAACCCGCCCACTCCGGTCAGCACTCCGCCGACTAACACCCCGTAGAGTAACCCGATGAACACCTGCCGGTCGTTGTGCGTCTCCTCTGCCGACTTTTGTATTTTAACCTCATTAGCGGCAGCCTGCGCGTCGAACTGCCTTTTCATGTCGGTCTCTACCCTTCTCCGGTTGCCGTATGGGTCACCCCAGTGAAACCGCATCGCGGTGTGTCTGCCCTGAGTAAAATGTTGGCGATATTGACGGCTCATTTTTCCAACCTCCGGTGAGCAGCCCGCCCGCAGGATGCCTGCACCGCTCACTATCAGGAAATTATAGTCTTTTATGAATGTTCTGACAAGCGGTTAATATTTACCATTTTTCATTCCCACCCTCTCCGATAATCCGGTCTGTCCCACTATCGTTCAATCTGTAGGGTCAGGTTTCCCGAAGATACTCAGTCTTTGACTGATGTAGAACCTGACCGTCTTTTCTTCTTTTTTTATTAGTAATTTATATTTTGTTTGAAATTTGGCACTTGGGGCTTGGATTTTGCAAATTAAATGTGCTCTCATATATCATTTTGTGTTATGAATATTCGTACGGATATGATTCTCTTTCTTGACAACCGGACGAATAAACTTTAAACTGAGACCAATTTATCGTATTAATCATAACTTACTCATTGTGATTGGACATGGTAATAAAAGATATGTAACCCGTCGTCAGGAGCAGAAACTTTGAAAAAATTATTTGTTCTACTGGTAACACTGGTTTTATGCGCTTCGACAATTGCCGGATGTTCCGCTCCGCCTAATAAAACCAGTTCGACCACCTCGTCACAGACTACAACGAACGCTTCCGGCTGGGTATCTCAGAAAAACCCCGGTTACTATCAAGGTTTGGAATTTGGAACTGTTTGGGGAACTTCTTCCTCCGATGTCTTCGCAGTCGGTAGACAAGGCACCATCATTCATTACAACGGCAAAATCTGGAGCACGATGACCAGCGGCACAACCGACGACATTCTGGGCGTTTGGGGCAGTTCTTCATCCAATGTTTATGCTATCGGTACCAATGGCATTATCCTGCATTATGACGGTAAAACCTGGAGCCCGATGGTGAGCAACACCGCCGTTTACTTTACCCGGATCTGGGGCAGTTCCTCCTCGGATATTTTCGCCGTGGCAACTCTGGGCGCGATTCAGCATTATGACGGTAAAACATGGAGCAATATGACCATTAGTGTTCCGGTCAATTGGTTCTATGATGTCTGGGGTACCTCTTCCTCGGACGTTTTCGCGGTTGGAGCGGGAGGTACGATTCTGCATTACGACGGCAAGGCATGGAGCAGTATGGCAAGCGGTACGACCAATGTGTTAGGTAGTATTTGGGGAGATTCCCCGTCTGACATTTTCGCCGTAGGACTTGGAGGTACAATCCTGCATTACGACGGCAGCACATGGAGCAATATAAACATCGGCACTACCGCTGCGCTGCTGGGCATCTGGGGAGATTCCGCTTCTGACATTTTCGTCGTCGGAGGTGGCGGTATCGTCCTGCATTACGACGGCAATGCCTGGAGTAGTTTGACTACCGGCACCACAACTGACTTTTTATGCGTCTGGGGCAGTTCTTCGTCTGATATTTTCGCGGGGGGAGCAGACGGCACCATATGGCATTACTCCGGAAACTAAAAATAAAAGAGAAAGCTTATTTTACGAGCCCTTCATTTCTGCTATAAACCTTATCAATTTAATTTACCGAGAAAACTAATGATTAAGCCAAAACATGCCAAACGCTTAAAAAAAAGCGAGTCATTTCTCATTATTACCAGGAATTTCCGCGTTTGCTGGATATGATGCTTACGTATTTCGTTATTGTCTTGGTACTGAGGCGGGTTTTCATCAATGAACCTATTAAACAATAAACATTTTAAAGCATTCGTGAAATGGTACGGCGATAGAATGGTTCAAATCGCTCAGCTAACTCCGCAGTCTATGCGTTGGCCGTCATCCCTGTATCCTTTTTATGATATCCGGCCGGCAGACCGTCAAGAACGCCGGGAACAATCCAGACGAAGAAAACCCAAATAAAACATATTCATGGAATGGCAACCGTCTGTTATTACCCGCTCGTATTTTCTTTACCTTTCATTTCTGTTATAATCCTGTAAATTTATCAACATCTTTATTTCCGTGACAGGTTTTATACCGGTAAAAATATTAGCGGGAGGAGCGAAAATACTGTGAAAAAGTTGCCCGTCCTGTTCCTGGTCCTGGTTCTTTGCGCTGCAGTATTCGCCGGCTGTTCTGCTTCGTCCGCCGGTACCGGACCCGTCTGGAAATCTCAGAAAGACCCCGACACCACGCGCCAACCGCTGGCCTGTGTCTGGGGCAGCTCCCCAACCGATGTCTTCGCGGTCGGTGACGGCGGCACCATTATTCATTACAACGGCACAGCCTGGAGCAAAATGAGCAGCGGCACCACGATTGACCTGATTGGCGTCTGGGGCAGTTCGGCATCGGATGTTTTTGCCGTCGGCGACCTTGGCACCATCCTGCATTACGACGGCAGCGCCTGGAGCAAGATGACCGCGGGCACCAATGATGATATCGGCGGTGTCTGGGGCGCTTCCCCGTCCGATGTTTTCGCCTTAACCAACAGCGGCATCGTCCTGCATTACGACGGCACGACATGGAGCAGTATGACCGACAGCGCCACCAATTCCTTTACCGGCATCTGGGGCAGTTCCCCTACCGGCGTTTTCGCCGTGGGGGAGGAGGGTGCGATTCTGCATTACGACGGCACGGACTGGAACAGCGTCCCCGATCCCACCACCGATTCCTTTACCGGGGTTTGGGGCAGTTCGGCATCGGATGTTTACGCGGTCGGGCTTTACGGCACCGCCATGCATTACGACGGCAGCACCTGGAGCAGCCTCACCGGCGTGGCCAGCAGCGATATTAACTTTTTCGGCGTCTGGGGCAGTTCCGCGTCGGATGTCTATATCGTCGGCAGCGCCGGCACTATCATGCATTACGACGGCACCACCTGGCGCGGCATGGTGAGCGGTACGTCCGGCGCCATCGGCAGTGTCTGGGGCAGTTCCGCGGCGGACGTTTTCGCGGTGGGCAATAACGGCCTCATCTTGCATTATTCGCAGCCGTAAGAACGCCACTAAAACCCCGGAAAGAACTGTCTGAAATTGTTTTTTATGATGATTTCGGCGCCAATCTGCCGAAATAACATGTATCGTTGTCTCGGACATGCATACTTTAACGCCGGCGATTGAATGTTATTTATTCACAGGGTCAGCCGTCAATTGCCGCCTTGGACACTGTCGTTATCGCCTTCCATCTAGGCGGCGTATCATCCAGATTTATTAATATTCCTTATAATTTCCTAAATTATTGCATCTTTTATTGATTTATCTTATTCGAGTTGTTATAATTGTTTTCCTGTCCCATCTTCCACGGTTCTATCACCGCTTCGCCTTCATGTATGTTTTACCCGGGTTCCCGGCAAAATAACCCGTATAACTATTGAGGGGGCAAAGAAATGTTCAGTAAATCTTTCCGTGCTAACGACATTTGGCTCTGGGTTCTCTTTTTCTTCGTGCTCTTGCTCGGCGTTAATTACCTGCTGTTTTTCGCTTATCAGCACACCGTTCCCGGCGAGGATATCTGGGTCCAAATCTCCAATTACTGCGGCACCGATACTTTTAAAGATGTCACCATCAGCCTGCTGATTCCGCTCATTCTGGCTGCGATGGGCGGGATTTTTAAAATCGGGAGCACGGTGGAGGAAAGGATTCGCAGCGCACAGGCGGCACGGTCAAAAGAACGGTTGTCCTGCATTGAACAAACGTCAAATATGTGGAACAAAATTTATAATTTATCCACTGAAGTCCGCTATTTCAAGAAAGGCGCTGACGATGAAACGCGTATCGTTGATATCCTGAAACGGTTGGACAATTTGGGTAACGAAGCTGAATCGGTCGTGAATAACTGGCATTTTGTGTTTAATAAACTGGAATCTGATGTCACCGATTTATTCGTAGACTCATTTAATTTTCTGCTGGACCCCTCAACCACGGTGGCCCACTATATCCGCTTCAGTTCCGACAAAGATGAAGTTATGGAGTTACAGTATTCACTGGGTGTGATTCAGGATGAAGTTAAAGCGATTTCGCATTACGCAATACTCAATGTGATAAGGATGTACGCTGACTTGTCTGATAATGATTTATCGAAAAAGGAAGTGAATGAACACCAAATTGAAATCAGCAAACGTCTCGCAAGCTTGAAAAAGAAAAATGATTCAATCGCGCAGGAAATCCAGCAGTACAATTTAATTTTGCCGGAGCTACAAGGCCGGGAAATAGATATTTTTCGTGCATCCGCGCAAAAGCTGGAGGAATGGATGGTTGTCAATGGAAAAAAATATTTCGAAGAGTTCCCGGGATGGGGAAATTTGAAAGAGGCTTTCAATAAAATTCCGCAGGTCGATATCGTCAATAACTGGGAAGTGCATTTATCAAAGGAAACCGTTAAACATCTTGCCATGTATCTTGGGTTAATTGGCATCGCATATGATATAAAAGATAATATGCCTGAGCCGGATAAGCCAAAACGCGACCAGGGGTTCTTCCATTTTTTCCGGGCATGAATCAGATTCGGGCAGCAAACACAATCACCGCGTAGGCCGCGAAAAATGCCAGGCCCAGCAGCAGCCCGTACCATGGCAGCCGTTTTTTCAGGATGAAAACCAGCAGCAGTAAAGACGCCGCCGTCGTTACAATCACGCTGTACACCGCGTCGATGT
>Ga0187863_10001929_pt1 | contig 16179 bp, 11 predicted proteins | sample June2016WEW_11_1_FD_132975 | JGI IMG/M metagenome (GOLD analysis project Ga0187863, IMG submission 132975) | Peatland microbial communities from SPRUCE experiment site at the Marcell Experimental Forest, Minnesota, USA - June2016WEW_11_10 | ecosystem: Environmental > Terrestrial > Soil >... | reverse complement strand
TGCGGCAGAATAACCGCCGAGACGGTTGACCGGTTATCGGGCGGGGCCGCGGCCCCGCCCGTTTTTTTCGCAAATCACCCCGAGGATTTTCCGGAGGACGCCGTCTTGAATTCCGGCGGTTTTCTTTGTCCAATGCCGGCCAAACCGCCCTCGATGCAGGGAAAGATCAAAATAAAAACGGCGTGGTGGGGATAGGAAATGCCTTTTGTCACGGCGCGACGTCTGAGTTCGGCCAACCGCTGGATCCAGCTGGTTCTGGGCGTCGCCTGCATGGTGACCATCGCCAATCTGCAATATGGCTGGGTGCTGTTCGTGGCGCCCATCCACGACAAGTTCCAGTGGGACCAGCCGTCCATCCACTTGGCGCTCGGCATTTTCGTGCTGATCGAGACCTGGACCGTTCCGGCGGCGGGCTTTCTCGCCGACCGCTTCGGGCCGCGGCCGGTGATCATGGTCGGCGGCGCGCTGGCGGGCCTGTCCTGGATGCTCAACGCCTCGGCGGATTCGCTCAGCCTGCTCTATGCCTCGGCCGCGCTGGGCGGCGTCGGCGCCGGAGCGGTCTATGCCACCTGCGTCGGCAACGCGCTCCGATGGTTTCCCGACCGGCGCGGTCTCGCCGTGGGATTGGTCACGGCGGGTTACGGCGCGGGCGCGGCGATCACCGCGCTGCCGATCATGCACATGATCACGGCCTATGGTTACCCGACGGCGTTTCTGCGCTTCGGCCTGGGCCAGGGTCTGATCGTGCTGCTGCTGGGATATCTCTTCGCGGCGCCGAGGCCGGGATCAGTGAAGCCCAGCCCGTGGCTCAAGCAGACTGCGCGCGATGCGGCGCCGGCCGGGATGCTGCGCCAGCCGGCCTTTTGGGTGACCTATGCCATGTTCGCGCTGGTGGGCGCGGCGGGGTTGTCGGCGATCGCCCAACTGCCGCCGGTCGCGCGCGATTTCGGCATCGCCAATTCGAGCGTGAGTTTCGCCGGCCTGATGCTGCCAGCGCTGAGCTTCGCGCTGTCGCTCGACCGCGTGCTGAGCGGGCTGACGCGGCCCTTCTTCGGCTGGCTGTCGGATCATTGGGGGCGCGAGAACACCATGGCCTTGGCATTCGCGCTCCAGGCGGCCGGCATCTTCGCCCTGTTCTTTTTCGGCCGCGACCCCGGCATTTTCGTGCTGTTGAGCGCGCTGGTGTATTTCACCCTGGGCGAGATTTACAGCCTGTTTCCGGCGATCTGCGCCGACACGTTCGGCGTCGAATACGCGGCCACCAACGCCGGATTCCTCTATACCGCCAGGAGCACGGCGGCACTTTTGGCGCCCCTGGCCGGCGTGATTTCGCGATCGACCGGAAGCTGGCACGCGGCCTTCGCCCTGGCGGTGGGCGTGAACGTGGTGGCGGTGCTGGCGGCGCTGTTCGTGCTGAAACCGATGCGCGAGAGATATCTCGCGGCGGAGCGGCGGACTAAATAGGCCTAAGCTGTGTGACCAGACTCTGTTGTCTTGGGCGCGTGAGCAGGGGTCGAGCCGCAAGGCGGATCGACGGGCGGCCATGAGCCCAACTCGTTGGAGCGTTAAACCTTCTCGACCCGCGCGGCGCAGTACTTGAATTCGGGAATCTTGCCGAAGGGGTCGAGCTGCGGATTGGTGAGGATATTGGCCGCGGCCTCGGCATAGCAGAACGGGATGAACACCATGCCGGGCGGTAGCGCATGATCGGGCCGCGCCTTCAGCTCGATCGCGCCGCGCCTTGTCGCAACCCGGATCATGCCGCCCGGCGGAATGCCCATGCGTTTCAAATCGCCGGGCGACATCGAGACATGGGCCTCGGATTCGAGCGCGTCCAGCACCGAAGCGCGCCGCGTCATGGCGCCGGTGTGCCAATGCTCGAGCTGGCGGCCGGTCGTGAGCACCAGGGGATATTCCGCATCCGGCTGCTCGGCCGGCGACACCATCCCGACCGGCACCAGCCGTCCGCGCCCGGTCTTGGTCGGGAAACCGTCGCCGAACACGATTTCGTCGCCGGGCCTGTCGTCGGCGGAGCAGGGATACGTGACCGAACTCTCACGTTCCAAGCGCTCCCAGGTGATGTGGTCCAAGGACGGCATCGCCTTTTTCATCTCGGCGAACACGTCCTTGACGTGAGGATAGTTCCAGTCGAGGCCGATGCGCCGCGCCATCTCCTGAATGATCCAGATATCCTCGCGCGCCTCGCCCGGCAGCGGCAGCGCCCTGCGGCCCATCTGCACCTGGCGGTTGGTGTTGCTGACCGTGCCCACCTTTTCCGGCCAGGCCGAGGCCGGCAGCACCACGTCGGCGTATTTCGCGGTCTCGGTCAAAAACAAATCCTGTACGACCAAGTGATCGAGCTTGGCCAGCGCCTCGCGCGCATGCTGCGCGTCGGGATCGGACATGGCTGGGTTCTCGCCCATGATGTACATGCCGTGAATGACGCCTTCGTGGATCGCGGTCATGATCTCGACCACGGTGAGGCCGCGCTTGGTGTCGAGCTTGGCGCCCCAGAGATTCTCGTAGAACTGGGTGCGCTCCGGATTCTCGACCGATTGGTAATCGGGATAAAACATCGGGATAAGGCCCACATCCGACGCGCCCTGCACGTTGTTCTGGCCGCGCAACGGGTGAAGTCCGGTGCCCGGCCGGCCGATCTGGCCGGTGATGAGCGCGAGCGCGATCAGGCAGCGCGTGTTGTCGGTGCCGTGGATGTGCTGGGAGATGCCCATGCCCCAGAAGATGATGGCGGCTTCGGCGCGGGCGTATTTGCGCGCCACGGTCTTGAGCGTCTCGGCATCAATGCCGCAGATCGCGGCCATTTTCTCGGGCGTGCGGTCCTTGACGCTCTCTTTCAGCTTGTCGAAATCCTCGGTATGCGCCTGGACGTATTGCTGGTCGTAGAGGTTCTCGGCGATGATGACGTTGATCATGGCCGACAGCATCGACACATCCTTGGCGGGATTGAATTGCAGCATGTGGGTGGCGTGGCGTTTCAAGGCCTGGCCGCGCGGGTCCATGACGATGAGCGTGGCGCCGCGCTTGGCCGCGTTCTTGAGGAAAGTGGCCGCCACCGGGTGATTTTCGGTCGGGTTGGCGCCGATGACGATGATGAGGTCGGCATCCTTGGCGGCGGTGAAGGGCGCGGTCACCGCGCCCGACCCGATGCCTTCGAGCAGCCCCGCCACCGACGAGGCGTGGCACAGCCGCGTGCAATGATCGACGTTGTTGGTGCCGAAGCCGGCGCGAATCAGCTTCTGGAAGAGATAGGCCTCTTCATTCGAGCCCTTGGCCGAGCCGAAGCCGGCGATGCCCTTGGGCCCGTGGGCCTGGTGGACGCGTTTCAACCCGTTGGCGGCGGCGTCGAGCGCCTCTTCCCAGGTGGCTTCGCGGAAATGGGTCCAGGGATTCGCGGGATCGATGTCGAGAACGCCGTGTTTCGAGGCGCCTTCCTTGCGGATCATCGGCTTCATCAGGCGATCGGGATGGCTGATATAGTCGAAACCGAAGCGGCCCTTGACGCAAAGCCGGTCGCGATTGGACGGACCGTCACGGCCGTCGACAAAGAGCAGCTTGTCGTCCTTGATCTTGTAGGTGATCTGGCAACCGACGCCGCAATAGGGGCAGATGCTTTCGACCTCGCGGTCGGGCTTCTTGGCCAGCACGCCCTGCTCGTTCTCGACCGAAGCTGGCATCAGCGCGCCGGTCGGGCAGGCTTGGACGCATTCGCCGCAGGCGACGCAGGTGCTGTCGCCCATTGGATCGTCGAAGTCGAACACGATCTTGGCCTCGTGGCCGCGCTTGGCCATGCCGATGACGTCATTGACCTGGACTTCGCGGCAGGCGCGGACGCAGAGATTGCATTCGATGCAAGCATCGAGCCTGACCGCCATCGCCGGATGCGAGCGGTCGGGCGCGGGGTGATGCATGGCCGGGAAGCGGCTTTGGCTCACGCCGATGCGGTCGGCCCATTTCCAGAATCGGGAATCGGGATCGGGATGGGATTGGCGGTTGGGCTGGTCGGCGACCAGCAGTTCGAACACCATCTGACGCGAGAACTTGGCGCGGTCCGAGGCGCTTTTCACCTTCATGCCGGGGGACGGCTTGCGGATGCAGGAGGCGGCCAGCACGCGTTCGCCCTCGACCTCGACCATGCAGGCGCGGCAATTGCCGTCGGGGCGGTAGAAGGGCGCGGGCGAATAGCAGAGATGCGGGATCTCGGTGCCCTTGCGGTTGGCCACCTGCCAGATGGTCTCGCCGGGTTGCGCCTCGACCTCCTCGCCGTCGAGGAAGAATTTTATGGTCTCGCCGATCGCGCCGGAGCCGTCGCTCATGACACATCCTGCGGAAAATACTTCAGGACCAGTTTAACCGGATTCATGGCCGCTTGTCCCAGGCCGCAAATCGACGCATCGGTCATGACCTTGGACAGTTCCTCGATCAGTGGGCCGTCCCATTGCGGTTTCGACATGAGTTGAACGGCCTTTTCCGTGCCCACTCGGCAGGGGGTGCATTGGCCGCAACTCTCGTCTGCAAAAAATTTAAGCAGATTGAGGGCCACGTCCTTCATGTTGTCCTTGTCGGACAGCACCACAATTGCGGCCGAGCCGATCAGCGCGCCGTGCTCCTCGAGGGTGCCGAAATCCAAGGGTAGATCGGCCATGGACGCGGGCAAGATGCCGCCCGAGGCGCCGCCCGGCAGATAGCCCTTGAAGACGTGGCCTTCCGCCATGCCGCCGCAGAATTCGTCGATCAGCTCCCGCGCGGTGATGCCGGCGGGGGCCAATTTCATGCCGGGATTCTTGACCCGGCCGGAGACCGAGAAGCTGCGCGGCCCCTTGCGCCCGCGGCGGCCCTGACCGGCGAACCATTCCGGACCCTTCTCGACCACGTCGCGGACCCACCACAGCGTCTCGACATTGTTGATGAGCGTCGGGCGGCCGAACAGCCCGACTTGCGCCGGATAGGGCGGCTTGTGACGCGGCAGTCCGCGCTTGCCCTCGATCGATTCCAGCATCGCCGATTCCTCGCCGCAGATATAGGCGCCGGCGCCGCGGCGCAGGTAAATCCGGCGGCCTTTGGCGAGGCCCGATTTGTTCAAGAGCGCCAGTTCCTTCAGCAGGATCTCGCGGCAATAAGGATATTCGTCACGCAGGTAGATATAGATGTCGGATGCTTCGACCGCCCAGGCGCCGATCAACATGCCTTCGAGCATGCGGTGCGGATCGGTTTCGAGATAAACGCGGTCCTTGAAGGTGCCGGGCTCGCCCTCATCGGCGTTGATCGCCATCAGCCGCGGCGCCTTTTCGGCGGCCACCAGGCGCCATTTGCGGCCGGTGGGGAATCCGGCGCCGCCCAGGCCGCGTAGATTCGAATCCTCCAGCGTCTTCAAAATCTGCTCGAGCGTTTTCTCGCCCGTTAGACAGGATTCCAGAAGCTTGTAGCCGCCGGAAGCGCGATAGGCCTCGAAGCCGATATAGCCCGGCGCCGCGGGCTTGGCGCGCGCCTTGGGCTTGGACGGCCCGCCGGCGCGCTCCTTGACCAGCTTCACCACGCTGTCGAGGCTGGCATGTTCATGCAACGCGTGGCCGATGGCCGCGACCGGGGCGTTGTGACAGCCGCCCATGCAGGGCGCGCGCACGACGCGCACCTGGGCCCCGAGCTTACCGGGCAATTCCTTCAACAAGGATTGCGCGCCGAACATCTCGCAAGTGAGCGAATCACAGACGCGCACGGTCAGCGGCGGCGGCGGGATCTCGCCGTCCAGCACGATGTCGAAATGGGCGTAAAACGACGCCACCTCGTAGACCTCGACCAGCGCCAGCTTCATTTCCTGGGCCAGCGCCGCCAGATGCCGCGCATGCAGGCAGCGGTAATAATCCTGAAGCAGATGAAGATATTCGATCAGCAGATCGCGCCGGCGCGCGCCCTGACCCAAGAGTTCGCGCACTTCCTCCAGCGCCGTGGGATCGACCTGCCTTCCCTTGGGCAGGTCGCGGCCGCCGCGGCGGCCCGAGCCCGGGTGGATGGAACGCCGTGCCTGATTCGGATTATCGGACATATTCCGCCAGTCCCTAGCGGCCCTGCTTCAGGAGATCGAGCATGGTCTTGCCCAACGCCGCCGGCGAATCGGTGACGGAGATGCCGGCACTTTTCATCGCCTCTTTCTTGTGCTCGGCGGTGCCGGTTCCGCCCGAAATGATCGCCCCGGCATGGCCCATACGCCGCCCCGGCGGCGCGGTGGCCCCGGCGATGAAGCCCACGATCGGCTTTTTCACCTTGCTGCGCTTCAGGAAATCGGCGGCCTCTTCCTCGGCCGAGCCGCCGATCTCGCCGATCATGACGATCGCCTTGGTGCCGGGATCGCCCAGGAACATCTCCAGACAGTCGATGAAATTGGTGCCGTTGACCGGATCGCCGCCGATGCCGATGCAGGTCGATTGGCCCAGCCCCGCCGCCGTGGTCTGCGCCACCGCCTCGTAAGTCAAGGTTCCGGAACGGGAGACGATGCCGATGTCGCCCGGCTTGTGGATATGACCCGGCATGATGCCGATCTTGCATTGTCCGGGCGTGATCACGCCCGGACAATTAGGGCCGACGAGGCGCGTCTTGGAGCCCTGGAGCACGCGCTTGACCTCGACCATGTCCAAGACCGGGACGCCTTCGGTGATGCAGACGACCAGCAGCATTTCGGCGTCGATCGCCTCCAGGATCGCGTCGGCGGCGAAGGGCGGCGGCACATAGATGGCGCTGGCATTGGCGCCGGTGGCCGCCATCGCGTCCTTGACCGTGTCGAATACCGGCAGGTCGAGATGCCTCGATCCGCCTTTGCCGGGCGTGACGCCGCCCACCATCTTGGTGCCGTAGGCGATCGCCTGCTCGGAATGGAAGGTGCCTTGGGCGCCGGTGAAGCCCTGGCAGATGACCTTGGTGTCGCGGCCGACCAGTACCGACATCAGGCCGCCTCCTTCACCGCTTTCACCACCTTGGCGGCGGCGTCGGCGAGGTCGTCGGCGGAGAGAATGGGCAAACCCGATTCGGCCAGGATCTTCTTGCCGAGCTTGACGTTGGTGCCTTCGAGCCGCACCACCAGGGGCACTTGCAGGCTGACCTCGCGCGCGGCCGCGACCACGCCGTCGGCGATGACGTCGCAGCGCATGATGCCGCCGAAGATGTTGATCAGCAGGCCTTCGACATGGGGGTCGGAGAGGATGAGCTTGAAGGCGATGGCAACGCGCTCCTTGGAGGCGCCGCCACCGACATCGAGGAAATTGGCCGGCTCGCCGCCGTAGAGCTTGATGATGTCCATGGTCGCCATCGCCAATCCGGCGCCGTTCACCATGCAGCCGATATTGCCGTCGAGCTTGATGTAATTGAGCGAGTGCTTGGCGGCCTCGAGCTCGGCCGGGTCTTCCTCGGCCTCGTCGCGCATCGCCTCGATATCGGGATGACGGAAGAGCGCGTTGTCGTCGAAATTCATCTTGGCGTCGAGTGCCAGCACGTCGCCCGATCCGGTGACGACCAGCGGGTTGATTTCGACGATCGAGGCGTCGAGCTCGCTGAAGGCCTTGTACATGGCGAGCATGAACTTGACCGCGGCCCCCACCTGCTTGCCTTCGAGTTTCAGGCCATAGGCCAGGCGCCGGGCGTGGAACCCCTCCATGCCGGTGGCCGGGTCGATGGCGAGGCGCATGATTTTCTCGGGCGTCTCGTGCGCGACTTCCTCGATCTCCATGCCGCCTTCGGTCGAGGCCATCACCGTGACGCGCGACGTCTTGCGGTCGATCAGCATGCCGAGATAGAGCTCGCGCTTGATGTCGCAGCCTTCCTCGACATAGATGCGCTTGACTTCACGCCCCTTCGGCCCGGTTTGCTTGGTGACCAGCACGTGGCCGAGCATGGCGCCGGCTTCTTTCCCGGCATCTTCCGGCGACTTGGAAAGCCGCACCCCGCCCTTGCCCTTGTCGTCGCCCTTGAACTTGCCCGCGCCGCGGCCGCCGGCATGGATCTGCGCCTTCACCACATAGACCGGGCCTTTCAATCCGCGCGCCACTTTCTCCGCCTCTTGCGGGGTATAGGCGACGCCGCCCTTGGGCACCGCCACGCCGAATTTCTGCAACAGGCCCTTGGCCTGGTATTCGTGAATGTTCATCTGTCCGCCGTGGCTTGTGACTTGTTGTTCGGCCTATTTTATAAGCCCGGCGCCGCGCGCCCAGCGATACTTGGCGCCGAGCACGGCCACGGGGATTTCGGTTGAATAGGCATAGGCCGGAATGCCGTGATCGTAAAGCTGCTCCGCCGCCTGTTCGACCTGCACGTCGCCCGCGAGCGAGGCCACGATCGGCTTCTCGATGCCACGGGCCCGGAATTCGTCGACCACCTCGATCACCAGCTTGGAAAAGACCATCGGAGGCGTGACGATGGTGTGCCAGTAGCCCAGGATCAGCGCGTGGATGCGCGGATCCTCCAATCCCAAGCGGATGGTGTTCTGGTAGGTCTTGGGCGGCTCGCCGCCGGTGATGTCGACCGGGTTACCCGCCGCGCCGAAGGGCGGGATGAACTTGCGGAAGGCGGCGTCGAGATCGGGCGGTATTTTCATCAGATTGAGGCCGTAATCGACGCAGGCGTCGGACAACAGCACGCCCGAACCGCCGGCGCCGGTGATGATCACCACGTTCTCGCCCTTGGGCGTGGGCAGTTTCTGCAATCCCCGCGCGTAATCGAGCATGTCGCGCAATCCCGGCGCGCGGATGACGCCCGATTGCCGCAACACGTCGTCATAGATCTTGTCGTCGCCGGCGAGCGCGCCGGTGTGCGAGCCCGCCGCCTTGGCGCCGGCCGCGGTGCGGCCCGCCTTCAGCACGATGATGGGCTTCTTCTTGGAGACGCGTTTCGCCACTTCGGCGAAAGAGCGGCCGTCCTTCAGATCCTCGAGATGCATGGCAACGACCTTGGTGTTCGGGTCCTGCTCGAAGAAGGTCAACAAATCGTCCTCGTCGAGATCGGATTTGTTGCCCAATCCGACGATGGCCGAGACGCCCATCTTGGCCGAGCGCGAGAAACCGATGATCGCCATGCCGATGCCGCCCGATTGCGAACTGAGCGCGGCGCCGCCCTTGTAGTCGTAGGGCGTGCAGAAGGTGGCGCACAGATTCTCCGGCGTATAGTAGTAGCCGTAAATGTTCGGGCCCATCAGGCGGGTGCCGTATTTGCGGCCGATCGCCTGGATTTCCTTCTGGCCCTCGACATTGCCGGTCTCGGCGAAGCCCGAGGGGATGAGCACGGCGCCGGGGATTTTCTTCTCGCCGACCTCGATGAGCGCCTGCGCCACGAACTTCGCCGGGATGCAGAACACCGCGACGTCGATCACGCCGGGGACGTCCTTGACGCTCTTATAGACCTTGCGGCCCATGATTTCGGTCGCGCTCGGGTGGATCGGCAGGATCGTGCCCTGATAACCGCCGTTGATGAGATTTTTCATCACCGAGTTGCCGATCTTGCCTTCCTCGGCCGAGGCGCCGATCACGGCCACCGCCTTCGGATGCATGATGCGGTTCATCTGCGCGATGATCTCGCTTTGCGACGGCCGGTAGCGTTCGGGCTGCGGCGACCAGTCGAGGATGATTCGAACGTCGGCCGCGACCGCGCCTTTCTTCGAGGCGAAGACTGGATTGAGGTCGAGCTCGGCGATCTCGGGGAAATCGGCGATCAGCTTGGAGACGTTCTCGATCAGCTCGGCCAGGGCATTGCGGTTGACGCCTTCGCCGCCGCGTACGCCCTTCAATATCTCGGCGGCCTTGATGCCGTCGACCATGCCCATCGCGTCCTCGCGCGAAACCGGCGCCAGACGGAAGGTCACGTCCTTCAGCACCTCGACCAGCACGCCGCCCATGCCGAAGGCGACCAGTTTGCCGAAGCTCGGATCGGTGACGGCGCCGATGATGACCTCGTGGCCGCCTCCGACCATCTGCTGCACCTGCACGCCCTCGATCTTGGCCTTGCGGTCGTATTTCTTGGCGTTGGCGACGATGGTGGCGAAGCCCTTTTGCGCTTCTTGCGGGGTTTTGACGCCGACGATGACGCCGCCCGCCTCGGTCTTGTGCAGAATCTGGGGGGAGACGATCTTCAGCACCACCGGGAAGCCGATCTTGCCCGCGAGCTTGGCCGCCTCGGCCGCATTCTTGGATAGCGCTTCCTTCGGCACCGCGATGCCATAAGCGTCGCAGATCAGCTTGCCTTCCGGCGCGGTGAGCGATGTGCGTTTCTGGGCCTTGGCCTGGCCCAGGATCTTGCTCACCGCCGCCTTCGCATCTTTCGCACTCATGGTCACTCTCTCTCCCCCGCGTTTTACGGATCGCTATTCGGCCGCCATCGGCTTGGTGCCGCCCAGCGCGCCTGATTGCTTGAACTCCTGCACCTTCTTGTCGTCGTAGCCCAGCACCTTGCGCAGGATCTCGTCGGTATGCTCGCCCAACAGCGGCGCGCGCTTGACCTCGCTCGGGCTGTCGCTGAGCTTGATCGGATTGCCGACGGTGAAATACTTGCCGCGGGTGGGGTGATCGACCTCGACCACCGTGCCGGTCTTACGCAAGCTCGGCTCCTCCAGCAGCTCCTTCATCGACAGAATCGGGCCGCAGGGGATGTCGTATTCGTTGAGGATGTCCATGGCCTCGAACTTGGTCTTGGTCTTGGTCCACTCCTCGATGGTGGCAAAAATATGCTTCAAGCGCGGCAGCCGCGCTTCCGGCTTGGCGTAATCGGGATGGGTGATCCACTCTTCCTTGCCGATGATCTTGCAGATCGGTTCCCACACCGGCGCCTGGGTGATGAAATAGATATAGGCGTTGGGATCCTTCTCCCAGCCCTTGCATTTCAGGATCCAGCCCGGCTGGCCGCCGCCCGAATCGTTGCCGGCGCGCGGCACCGCATCGCCGAATTCGACGCCTTCGCCGAACTGGCTGTATTCTTTCAGCGGCCCGTGTTGCAGGCGCTGCTGGTCGCGGAGCTTGACGCGGCAGAGATTGAGCACGCCGTCCTGCATCGCCGCGCTGACGCGCTGGCCCTTGCCGGTGGTGTTGCGTTGATAGAGCGCGGCGACGATGCCGAGCGCCAGGTGCAGCCCGGTGCCGGAATCGCCGATCTGGGCCGCCGTAACCAGAGGCGGGCCGTCGCGGAATCCCGTGGTCGAGGCCGAGCCGCCGGTGCATTGCGCCACGTTCTCGTAGACCTTGCAGTTCTCGTAAGGGCCGGGGCCGAAGCCCTTGACCGAGGCCATGACGATGCGGGGATTGATTTGATGAACGCGTTCCCAGGTGAACCCCATGCGATCCAAGACGCCGGGGCCGAAATTCTCCACCAGCACGTCGCAGATCTTGATCAGCCCCTCGAGCAGTTCCTTGCCCTTGGGGTTCTTGGTGTCGATGGTGATCGAGCGCTTGTTGGCGTTGAGCATGGTGAAATAGAGGCTGTCGGCGTTCGGCACGTCGCGGAGCTGGCCGCGCGTGATGTCGCCGATGCCGGGACGCTCGACCTTGATGCAGTCGGCGCCGAGCCAAGCCAGAAGCTGGGTGCAGGTCGGCCCCGATTGCACATGGGTGAAATCGAGAATACGGATGCCGTCCAGTGCCTTGCCCATGAGTTTCTCCCTTTACTTTCTTGCCACGTTTCGTCGATTCGGATCCGGATGAGAGGTTACTTCTTCTTCAGCGCGCTTTGCGGGTTGAGGTTGCCGATGCGGCCGCTTTCGCTGCCGGAGGCCGGGGCGATCACCGCGTTGATGAGGGTCGGCTTGCCGGAATCCATTGCCGTGTTCACGGCGCGCTTGAGATCGTCGGGCGACGTCGCATTGAATCCAGCGCCGCCGAAGGCCTCTATAATCTTGTCGTAGCGCGAGCCTTTGACGAACACGGTCGGCGCGGGATCGGAGCCGACCGAGTTGACGTCCGTGCCGCGATAGATGCCGTCATTGTTGAAGATGACGACGCAGATCGGCAGCTTGTAGCGGCAGATCGTCTCCACCTCCATGCCGGAGAAGCCGAAGGCGCTGTCGCCTTCGACGGCGAGCACCGGCTTGCCGGTCTCGATCGCGGCGGCGATGGCGGAGCCCATGCCGACGCCCATGACGCCCCACGTCCCGACGTCCAGGCGCTTGCGCGGCTTGTACATGTCGATGATGCCGCGCGCGAGATCGAGCGTGTTGGCGCCCTCGTTGACCAGGATGGCATCTGGTCGCTCTTTGATGATGGTCCGCAGCGCGCCGAGCGCGCCGTGATAGTCCATCGGCGAGTTATTGTTCATCAGGCGCGGCGCCATCTTGGCAATGTTCTCTTCGCGTTTCTTGGATACTGCGCCGGTCCACTCCGCCGGCGGGGCCTGTCAATTGCCCCCCATGCCATCGAGCAGGGCCGCCACGCAAGAGCCGATGTCGCCGACCACGGGGGCGGCGATTTCGACGTTGCTGTCCATCTCCCTGGGCTCGATGTCGATCTGGATGAACTTCTTCGGTGCTTCGCCCCAGGTCTTGCCTTTGCCGTGCGACAAGAGCCAGTTGAGACGCGCGCCGATCAGCATCACGACGTCGGAATCTTTCAGCACCGTCGAGCGCGCGGCGCCCGCGCATTGCGGATGCGTGTCGGGCAGCAGGCCCTTGGCCATGCTCATCGGCAGGAACGGCACGCCGCTTTTTTCGACGAGATCGCGGATCGCATCGTCGGCCTGCGCATAAGCCGCGCCCTTGCCGAGTATGATCAGCGGGCGCTTGGCGCTCTTGAGCACATCGAGCGCGCGCTTGATCGCGGACGGCGCCGGAATCTGCGCCGGCGCCGCGTCGATGACCTTGACCAGCGACTTCCTGCCGGCATCCGCGTTCATGACCTGCCCAAAAAGCTTGGCCGGCAGGTCGAGATAAACGCCGCCCGGCCGTCCCGAGACGGCGGCGCGGATGGCGCGGGCGAGGCCGATGCCGATGTCGGCGGCATGCAGCACGCGGAACGCCGCCTTGCAGAGCGGCTTGGCGATGGCGAGTTGGTCCATCTCTTCATAGTCGCCCTGCTGCAGATCGACGATCTCGCGCTCGGACGAGCCCGAGATCAGGATCATCGGGAAACAGTTGGTCGTCGCGTGGGCGAGCGCCGTGAGCCCGTTCAGGAAGCCGGGCGCCGACACGGTGAGGCAGATTCCGGGCTTCTTGGTCAGGAAGCCGGATATCGCGGCCGCGTAGCCGGCGCTCTGTTCGTGGCGGAACGAGAGCACGCGGATGCCCGCGGCCTGCGCCATGCGGCCGAAATCCGTGATCGGGATGCCCGGCACGCCGTAGATCGTGTTGAGGCCATTGAGCTTGAGCGCGTCGATGACGAGGTGAAAGCCGTCCGTCAGCTCCTGCGCCTCGTCTACTTTTGTGGTTCCTTCGGCCACGGGCTCTCCTCCTGCTGTCTTTGGGTTCCGCGTCGTCCTGTTTCAATCCAGGTAGTCGACGTGCTTCTCTACGTGATCGGCGAGATCGAGGGTGTGCTTCAGCGCGAGCGCGCCCGCGCGCTCGGTGTCGCGCTTCTCCAGCGCCTCGATGATGTTCATGTGATCGACGATGGAGCGCCGCGCGCGGTCGTTCTGGCCGATGGTGGCCTGGCGGATGGCGCGCATGTGGATGAAGAGATTCTCGGTCATCTCGGCGAGACAGCGGCTGCCCGAGAGCCGGATGATCGCCTGGTGGAACTGGATGTTGGCGGCGGAATATTCGTCGAGATGGCCCTCGGGCGAGGAACCCTGGAACTCGTCGAACAGGCGGCGCAGGGACGAAATCTCGGCATCCGAGGCGTTGAGCGTAACCAGCCGCGCGGCCAGGCTTTCGAGCGCCGCCCAGACCTGGATCATCTCGACGATCTCGCGCTTGGTCTTGCGCAGCACGATGACGCCGCGGCGCGGCAGGGTCTTGACGAAGCCCTCGCGCTCGAGGAGCGACATCGCCTCGCGGATGGGCGTGCGCGACACGCCGAGATCACGCGACAACCGGCGCTCGTCGAGCCGGATCTCCTCGTCATGGGCATAGATGTTGAAGGCGATGATCGCCTCCTTGAGCGCGTGATAGGCCTGGCTCTTGAAACTCGTCGGCAAGCCGATCGGTTTCACCGCAAGGCGTGACAACGCCATCGGCAACTGCTCCCTCATTCTTCATCCGCCTTTGGACGCTTTTCGCGGCGCCGCCCTCTTCCGGGGCCGATTTCGGCGCATGGTATCTGGTATGCCAGAAACAGGTCAAAGCGATTTTTGGGCCATGCCCGCCCCCCGCCCCCGGCGGTAGAGAGAAAAGTGCCGGATTGCGTCTTGATGGTTAACAGTATCGGTCAAGACCCGGTCTTAACCTGCTTTCCGTCTCTTTTAAGGTTAACTTCGAATAATTCAGACGATTATTTGAGAATTAATTATAATACTTGTTTGTATTTACCGAAACTTGTCGATACACATCGGGTCAACAATACCCCGAGAAGCGATTCCCAACAAATCGCCAGTCCCAGGGTCCGTCAGGGTCGATAGGAGAAGTCACGATGAAGATATTGATGCGTTCCCTGGTCGCCGCCGGCGCGCTTGCCGCCGGCCTGGCGCTGTCCACGCATGACGCGGCGGCGACGGTGGTCAACCTCACCAACCCGAATTTCGATGCCAATGTCGGCCTCCCGCCCAATTCCGACAATTACATAACGGCCACGACCGGCAGCGTTGCCATTCCGGGCTGGACCATCGTCGGAAGCGGGACGGCTACGTCGGGCACGCTCGCGCCCATGTTCCCTGGCGGCGCGTATTTCAATGCGCCAGGTAATTGGTCGCCCCCCCAGGTCGGCGCGGTCGGCGGCACCACGCTGGGCGGCGTCGGCACTTCGAGCATCTTGCAGAATACCAGCTCGACCTGGAACGGCACCTCGGGCACCGTCACCGTGACGCTGTCGCTCGGTGAAGCCTTGGGTACCACGCTGGGCACCTCGGGAACGGTGCAGCTCCTGGAGGGCGGCGTGACCTTCGGGACCCCGATCAACCTGGAAACCGGCGGGACCAATCTGGTGTTTACCCCGGGCGCCTTCGACACGGAAACCTACACCTTCGCCGGCGTGACCGGGACCTCCGGAGAGAGCGTTGGTCTCGAATTCACCAATCCGGACCCCGCCACGGTCTTCCTCGACAACATCACGCTCGACGGCGGCACGGCGGTCACCACATCCGCATCATCGATCCCCGAGCCGCCCACGGGGCTGCCCCTGCTCGGCATCGCCCTGTTGGGATTCGTGGCTTTCCACTACCGGCAAAAGACCAGGATGCTCGCGATCTAAGCCGGAACGCTTCAAGACCAGACGGTTCGAGCCGGCGCGCCTTCGCCGGCTCGAATTTTTTCGAGATAGTTTCTTCGCGTAAATTTATCCACAGTATTCGCTTGCGCGCCGCGAAGAAAAACCATGCTTCGCCGATTAATTTTGCGCGCGGCGCCCGAGTCGCCGCGAGTCGAATCGGCTTTTTTCGTCATAAAAATTTTGCACTTGTCAACAATCACGGCGCGCGACGGCCCCGTTATGCTTGACAATACAGGACATTCTGCGTCTTTTTAATATTCGCATGGCGCTATACGACAAAAAACATATCGTTTTTCCCGGCCGCATGGTGGTCGTCGGCTTCGGCAGCATCGGCCAAGGCGTTCTGCCTTTGCTGTTGCGCCACATCGACATGCAACCGAGTCAGATCACCATCGTCACCGCGCACGACATGGGCCGCGCCGAGGCGAAGGAGATGGGCGTCAAATTCGTCAAAACGCCGTTGACGCGCGCGAATTATCTCACCGTGCTCGAGCCGATGCTCGGCGCCGGCGATTTCCTGATGAACGTCTCGGTCAACGTCTCGAGCATCGACCTGATCGAGCTGTGCCGCCGTAAGGGCGCGTTTTATCTCGACACCTGCATCGAGCCCTGGCCCGGCCACTACACCGATCCGAAGCTGTCGCCCTCGGCGCGCTCCAACTACAAGCTGCGCGAGGACGCGCTCCAGCTCAGGAACAAGTACAAGGGCGGGCCGACCGCAGTTTTGACCCATGGCGCCAATCCGGGATTGGTGTCCCACTTCGTCAAGGAGGCGTTGCTCAACATCGCCAAAGAGGTCAATCACAACGCGGCCAAGCCCAAGAACCGAGCCGAATGGGCCGAG
>Ga0187863_10001928_pt1 | contig 16180 bp, 16 predicted proteins | sample June2016WEW_11_1_FD_132975 | JGI IMG/M metagenome (GOLD analysis project Ga0187863, IMG submission 132975) | Peatland microbial communities from SPRUCE experiment site at the Marcell Experimental Forest, Minnesota, USA - June2016WEW_11_10 | ecosystem: Environmental > Terrestrial > Soil >... | reverse complement strand
CGCGCCGTGTAGCCCGAGAGGAAATGGTACATCGCCTGTTCGGGGGAAAGCTTCGAGATGGGCGGCAGCACGCCGAAGGCGTCCGCCGTCAGCATGATGACGTTGTCGGGATGGGGCGCCAGGCCGGTCTCGCTCATATTCGGGATGAAATCGACCGGATAACAGGCGCGCGTGTTCTCGGTCAAGCTCCCGTCGTTGAGGTCCGGCCAGCGCGAATCCTTGTCGATCACCACGTTCTCCAGCACCGTGCCGAAGCGGAATATGGTGTTGTAGATCTCGGGTTCGGCCTGGGCCGACAGGTTGATGCATTTGGCGTAGCAGCCGCCCTCGAAATTGAACAAGCCCTTCTGGCTCCAGCCGTGCTCGTCGTCGCCGATCAAGGTCCGCGTGCTGTCCGCCGACAGCGTGGTCTTGCCGGTGCCGGAGAGGCCGAAGAAGATCGCGGCGTCGCCCTTGGGGCCGACATTCGCCGAGCAATGCATCGGCAGCACGTCCTTGGCCGGCAGCATGTAGTTGAGATAGCCGAACACCGACTTCTTGATCTCGCCGGCGTATTCGGTGCCGCCGATCAGCACCAGCTTCTTGGCGAAATTGACGAAGATGAAGGTGTCGGACCTTATGCCGTCGACCTCGTGCGTCGCGAAGAAATGCGGCGCGTGCAGAATGGTGAAATCGGGCACGTGGCTTTTCAATTCCTCCGCCTTGGGGCGGATGAACATGTTGCGCGCGAACAGCGCATGCCACGCGCTCGGCGTCGCCACCCGCACCTTCAGCCGGTAGGCCGGGTCGGCGCCGCAATGCAAATCCTGCACGAACATCTCGCGCCCCTGGTAATAGGACAGGATGCGGCGGTGCAGGCTGTCGAACGTCGCTTCCGGCAGCTTCTGGTTGGTCGCGTTCCAGTCGATGTCGGCTTTGCTCGAGGCTTCCTCGACGATGTATTTGTCCTTGGGGGTGCGGCCGGTGAAGGCGCCGGTGACCGCGACGAAGGAGCCGCCCGCGCCCAGCCGCCCTTCGCCCCGGCGGATGGCGTGCTCGTAGAGGATCGGCACCGACAGGTTCCAATGCTCGGCGGCCAGGCGGCGGAAGCCCTGTTCGTGCAGGCCGAAGCTCGACGGGAATCCGTGGACGGATTGGGCGGCGTCTTTCAAAAGCGTGTCTCCTCTAGGGGTTCCCGATAGACGGCGTTGCCGGCATTGCGTCGCGGCGCGTCCGAACCCCCCGGTCGCGCCGTCCGCCGGCTTGAATTCAAATATAACGGTTTAGAACCGTTCTGCAACTTTACCCGTAAGGGACTGACTGGACATGGTAAATGCCGCTTTTTGCGGCGCTTTTACAGCCCCTTGGCGCCGGGCGGGAACAAATCCTCGGGCGCGATCCAGGCGATGCGGCCGAAGCCTTCGACCAGATGCGCGCGCGAGACCTTCATGCAGTAACACGCGAAATCCCCGAAACCCGCATAGGTCGATGCTGCGGGGTGGCGAGCGAGAAAGCGCGATTTGAGGCGTTCGTCGCTCTTGCGCTCGAAACTGCCGAGCAAGGTCACGCGCGGCCCGGCCAGCGCATCCGCCAATCCCGCCGTGCCGTCGATCAAGAGCGCGGCGCGCGCGTCGCGTTTCAAATTCTTGGCGTGCTCGGCGAGATCGGACAGCAGCAGGATGGGCGAACCGTCCTCGTCCTCGGCCACCAGCACCAGCGAGGCGTAAGGCGCGCCGTCGAGCAGCGTCGCCAGGGTCGCGCGCCCGGCCTCGTGCAGCAGCGCCCGCGCCTTGGCGCCCTGTTCCGCGCCGCTCATTCCGCCGCCACGGGCGCCGCCTGCGACGCCGAGGCCTTGCGCGGGAAGAACCAGGCGGTAACCAAGGTGCCGCAAGCCAGCGCCGCCAGCACCGCGAACAAGCCGACGAAGCCCTGGGGCCGGGGCGGGATAGTCGCCACCAAGGGCACGGCCAGCGAGGACGCGCCGAAGGACACGACATAACGCACGGCATAGACCCGCGAGCGCCAGGCGTCATGGGCGTAACGCGCCACCATGGCGTCGGTGATCGGGATGATGCCGAACACCACGAACATCATCGCCACCGCCACCGCCAGCATCGGCCCGTTGTCGAGCATCCCCGCCAGCAGCAGCAGCGGCAGCTGCAAGGCGGCGAAAGGCAGGAACACGTCGCGCAACGGCCTTCCGTCGATCAGCCGCCCGACCAGAAGCTGCGCCAGCGCGGCGATGACATAGACCAGACACACCAGCGCGCCCACGCCCAGCGTCGTGTGCACCAGCGCGGGCAGCCGCTCGTCGAACAGCTTGGGCATGGCGATGGTGGTGGCGTTGAAGATGATCGCGCCGAACACGGTCGCCGCGGTCAACAGCGCGAAGACGCGCTTGGTCTCGTCGTCATGCACGACGCGGCCCGTGCCGCCGGCGATAGTCGAGGCCGGCGCCGGCGCGCTCGGCACCAGCAAGGCAAAGGCCAATCCGGCGAGAATCGCCAGTGATCCGGGAACGAAGAACGCCGCGCGCCAGCCGGCGTATTCGGCCAACGCGCCCGAACTCAGCGCGGCGAAGGCGACGCCGAGATTGCCGCACAGCCCGTTCCAGCCCAAGGCGCGGCCCATCTTCACCTTGTCCTTGACCAGCATGGCGATGCCGACCGGGTGATAGATCGACGCGAACAATCCCACCAGCGTCAATCCGGCCGCGATCTGCCAGGGCGATTGGGCGAGCCCGGTCAGGATCGCGGCTCCGCCGATGCCGGTGAAAAACAGGATCATCATCGGCCGCCTGCCCCAGCGGTCGCCGAGCCAGCCCGCGGGCAGGGATCCGGCGCCGAAGGCCACGAATCCGCCCAGCGCCAGCGGCAGCATGGAGCGGTAATCGCGGCCGAATTCGGCTGTCATGGCCAGAATCACGGTCGGGAAGATCAGCATCATCAGATGGTCGAGCGCGTGGCCCAGATTGAGGAAGGCGGCGCTGATTCGGGTCTTGTCCATGTGGTCTTGCTTGCTTTCGCCGAAGGGCCATATTCTATCGCAATATAGACATCGGGATAGACCGGCGAAACGCCCTTGCCGGCCGCCGCCGCGCCGCTTGGCGGGGGAATCGGGCCCGCCCTAAAGCCGCCACTTTTGGGGATATGGAATGAGCCTCGATGTAATATTTTTAAGGGGAGGAAGGTTTGCCTAATACCATCGCCCTGGTCGACGACGACAAGAACATCCTGACCTCGCTGTCGGTGGCGCTGGAGGCCGAAGGCTTCGCCGTGCGGACATATTCCGACGGCGGCGAGGCCTTGAAGGCGTTGACCGCCCAGCCGGCCGACGTCGCCATTCTCGACATCAAGATGCCGCGCATGGACGGCATGGAACTCCTGGGCCATCTGCGCAAGAGCGGCGCCATGCCGGTGATCTTTTTGACATCCAAGGACGACGAGGTCGACGAGGTGCTGGGCCTGCGCATGGGCGCCGACGACTACATCAAGAAGCCGTTTTCGCAACGCCTGCTGGTGGAACGCATCCGCGCGCTGCTGCGCCGCGGCGAGATCATGCGCGGCGACGGCGAAGCCGCTTCCGAACCGGCGATCCAGCGCGGCGAGCTGACGCTCGATCCGGGCCGCCACCAATGCAGCTGGAAAGGCCAGGGCGTCGACCTGACCGTGACCGAATTCCTGATCCTGAAATCGCTCGCGACCCGGCCCGGCCACGTCAAGAGCCGCGACCAGCTGATGGACGGCGCCTATGGCGAGCACATCTATGTCGACGACCGCACCATCGACAGCCACATCAAGCGCCTGAGGAAGAAATTCAAGGCGGTGGACACCGATTTCGCCCAGATCGAAACCCTCTATGGCGTCGGATACCGCTACCGCGACGCCTGATCGCGCCAAGCCCCCCACACCCGGGCCCAAGGCGAGGGCCGGCGCGCGGGCGGCGTGGCGCCTCGCCCGCCGTGTCGCCGCGCTCTTCGCGCAAGCGGCCTGGGCGGCGGTGTTTCTGCTGCGCCTGATGGCGCGCGGCTTCCGGCGTTTCGGCGCGCTGCTGTGGCGGCTGTTGCGCCGCCTGGCCTGGATCGACGATGCGGCCAAAGCCGCTTCCGGGTTCGGCGCGCGCGTCGCCGCCTTGCCGGTCATCGCCTCGGCTTTGCGGTTCTACCGGCGCATCTCGCCGCTGACGCGCAGCGTGCTCGCGGTCAACGTCTTCGCGCTCGCCATCCTGGGCGGCGGCTTGCTCTATCTCGGCCAATATCAGACCGGCCTGATCGACGCCAACATCGACGCGCTCGAAACCCAGGGGCAGATCTTCGGCGCCGCCTTGGGCGAGGGCGCGGTCAGCCAGGAGCCGCAGGTGGGCCTCACCCTCGCGCCGGAAGTGGCGCGCGAAATGATCCAACGCCTGATCGAGCCGACGCTCGATACCCGCGCGCGGGTCTACGATCTGCAGGGCAATCTGATCGCCGACACCAACGAGCTGCGCGGCCCCGGCGGGCTGGTGCAGGTCTCCGTGCTGCCGCCGCCCAATCCCGGCCTGTTCGAACGCCTGGCCGATCGCGTCTATGCCACCGTGGTCTGGCTCTTGCCGGCGGGCCGGCATTATCCGCCTTATGTCGAGCCGGAGGTCCAGACCGCGTCGTCCTATCCCGAGGTGGCGCGCGCCTTGTCGGGCGAGATATCCAGCGTGGTGCAAAGCGACCGCGAATACGGCGGCCTGGTCGTCACCGTGGCGGTGCCGGTGCAGCGCTACCGCCAGGTGCTGGGCGCGGTCCAGCTCTCGATCGGCTCGACCGACATCGACGCGGCGGTGCGTTCGGTGCGCTTCCAGATTATCAAGGTTTTCGGCTTCGCGCTGATCGTCACCGTGCTGATGTCGCTCTATCTCGCCGGCACCATCGCGCGGCCGATCCGGCGGCTGGCCGCCGCGGCCGAGCGCGTGCGCAAGCGCCCCGGCCGCGACGCCGTCATCCCCGATCTGACCAAGCGGGGCGACGAGATCGGCGAGCTGTCGGGCGCGCTCCGCGACATGACCGCGGCGCTGTGGCAGCGGATGGAGGCGATCGAGCGTTTCGCCGCCGACGTCGCGCACGAGATCAAGAACCCGATCACCTCCTTGAAGAGCGCGATCGAGACCGTGGTCCGGATCGACGACCCGGTGAAGCAGAAGCGGCTCTTAGCGCTGGTGATGGAGGACATCGATCGGCTCAACCGCCTGGTCACCGACATCTCCAACGCGTCTCGCCTCGACGCCGAGCTGTTCCGCGACGAATTCGCGCCCGTCCGGCTCGACCGCCTGCTTACGGCGCTGGTCGAGGTCTACGAAGCGGCCGCCCGGCCCGGCGCGCCCAAGCTGATCTTGACCGTGCCGGGCGGCGAGCTGGCGGTGCCGGGCATCGAGGACCGTCTGGTCCAGGTGTTCCGCAACCTGATCGAGAACGCGGTTTCCTTCAGCCCGCCGGGCGGCACGATCCGGATTGCCGCGCGCCGCGACGCGGGTTTCGCGGTGGTGACGGTCGAGGATGACGGCCCGGGCATCCCGCCGGGCAAGCTCGAGGCGATCTTCGACCGCTTCTACAGCGAGCGTCCGGCGGGCGAGAAATTCGGGACCCATTCCGGCCTGGGCTTGTCGATCTCGAAGCAGATCGTCGAAACCCATCGCGGTTTGCTCAAGGCCGAAAACCGTACCGGCGCCCAAAACCGGGTCGCCGGGGCGCGCTTCATCGTCCGGTTGCCGGCGGGATGAGGGGGCTCATGTTGCAGAGCAATATCGAACCCCGGGACTGTCACAAACGGCCCCGGTAACCGGCCGGGGTAACCAGCTAAGTGCATCAATTGATTGAGAGATTTTAAATTCACCCGGACCGGGAGCCGTCACACCATTGACTTTGCATCAAGAGCGGCGCACCTAAGCGCCCGATGAATTCCAACCCCATGCATCTCATCCATGGCACGTCGGTCGCCCTGGGCCGGGCGGGCGTCCTGTTGCGTGGGCCTTCGGGCGCGGGCAAATCCGACCTGGCGTTGCGTTTGATCGACCAGGGCGCGGAACTGGTTTCCGACGACCAGACCGCGCTTTCGCTGCGCGCCGGCGAGGTGGTGATGCGCGCGCCCCTGTCGATAGCCGGCGTGATCGAGGCGCGGGGCGTCGGCTTGCTGCGCCTGCCGCGCCGGGCCGAGGCTGCTTTGCGCCTGGTGGTCGATCTGGTTTCCGCGGATTCCATCGAACGCCTGCCCGAACAGCGGGCTTGCGACATACTGGGCGTGTCGATCCCGCTGATCGCGCTCGCCCCCTTCGAGGCTTCGGCCGCCGCCAAGCTGCGTCTGGCGCTCACGGTGCTGGCGGGCGACGACATGCGCGCCGCCGAGACGGCGCTCGCCCGGCCATGAAATCCCCCGCCCGTCCGCAGCGCGGCCGTCTCATGGTCGTCACCGGCATGTCGGGGGCGGGGCGGTCGACCGCGTTGAAGGCGTTCGAGGACATGGGCTACGAGGCGGTCGACAATCTGCCGCTGTCGCTGCTGCCCAATCTCTTCGGTCCGCGCCGGCTGGAGGCGCCGCTCGCGATCGGCGTCGACGTGCGCACGCGCGACTTCGCCGTGCCCGCGCTGCTGAAGGCGCTCGACGAGCTGGTCAAGAGCAACAACATCGAGCTGCGCATGGTGTTCCTCGATTGCGACGACGACCGGCTGGAACGCCGCTACACCGAAACCCGCCGCCGCCATCCGCTGGCGGCCGATCATCCGGTGGCCGACGGCATCAGGCTCGAACGCCAGCGCGTCTGGCCCTTGCGCGACCGCGCCGATCTGGTGATCGACACCTCGTCCCTTTCACCCGCCGATCTGAAGCGCGTGTTGCAGGGCCATTTCCGGCTCGACCACGCGCCCGGCATCGCCATCTTCGTGACCTCGTTCTCCTACCGCCACGGCCTGCCGCGCGACGCCGATCTGGTCTTCGACATGCGCTTCCTCAAGAACCCGTTTTACGTTCAGGATTTGCAGGCGTTGTCCGGCCGCGACCGCGAGGTCGGAAAATTCATCGAATCCGATCCCGATTTCGCCCCCCGCTTCCAGGAGCTGTGCGACTGGCTCGCCAAGCTGCTGCCGCGCTACGAGGCCGAGGGCAAGTCCTACCTCACCATCGCGCTGGGCTGCACCGGCGGCCGGCACCGCTCGGTCTACGCCGCCGAACGGCTCGCCGCCTGGTTCGCCGGAACGGGGCGGTCGGTCGGCATCCTGCACCGCGACCTCGACCGCCCGGAACCGGGGACGGAATCCGCCCAAGCGCCCGAACACGCCGTAAAGGACATCGCATGATTGGCATGGTTCTCGTCACCCACGGCCGCCTCGCCGCGGAATTCATCTCCGCGCTCGAGCACGTCGTCGGCCCGCAACGCAACATCGCCGCCGTCTGCATCGGCCCGGAAGACGACATGGAACGCCGCCGCCAGGACATCCTGCGCTCGGTCGAGGAGGTCAACACCGGCCAGGGCGTGGTGCTGCTGACCGACATGTTCGGCGGCACGCCGTCCAATCTCGCCATCTCGATCATGGACAAGGCCAAGGTCGAGGTCATCGCCGGCGTCAATCTGCCGATGCTGATCAAGCTCGCGAGCCTGCGCGAGAGCGAAAGCCTGGCCGAGGCCGTGCGCGGCGCCCAGGAGGCGGGCCGCAAATACATCAACGTCGCGTCGCAGTTGCTCGCTGACGTCAAGTAATGGGCGAACCGCCCGCCAGCGCGTCCGCGCCCGGCCCCGCGGAAGCCCGGCGCACCGTCACCATCCTCAACAAGCGCGGCCTGCACGCACGCGCCGCCGCGCGGTTCGTCAAGCTCGCCTGGGAATACGACGCCGAGATCACCGTCACCAAGACCGGCGCCTCGGTCTCGGGGCGTTCGATCATGGGGCTGATGATGCTGGCCGCGGGCCCGGGCAGCGTCCTCGAGCTTTCGGCCGCCGGGCCCGACGCGGCCGCGGCGCTCGACGCGCTCGCGGCGCTGATCGCCGGCGGCTTCAACGAGGAAACCCATGAAGAGTGAACGCCGGCTCCAGGGCCTGGGCATCTCGCCGGGCATCGCCATGGGCCCGGCCTATGTCACCGACGAGGGCGCGATCGTGGTGCCCGAGCGCCGCCTCGAGGCTTCCGAGGTGCCGGCCGAACTCGAGCGTTTCGGCCACGCGGTCGAAACCTCGTTGAAGCAGTTGCGCAAGCTCAAGACCAAGGCCGCGAATCTTCCCGGCTCGGCGGCGGAGGAGATGGGCTATCTCCTGGACGCGCATGTCGCCATGCTCGGCAAGTCGCGCTTCACGCGCGGCGTCGAGCGGCGCATCGGCCACGACCGCGTCAACGCCGAGCGCGCGGTCGAGTTGGAGATCGACCAGCTGGGCGAAAGCTTCGCCGCCATGGGCGACGCCTATCTCGCCTCGCGCATCGAGGACGTGCGCGTCGTCGGCCGCCGCCTGTTGCGCGCCCTGACCAAGACGCCCTTCACCGCCTTCAAGACGCTGGCGGAAGGCTCGATCATCCTGGCCGAGGAGCTGTCGCCCGCCGATACCGCGCTGATGGACCCGCGCCAGGTCCGGGGTTTCGCCACGGTGCTGGGCGGCGCCGAGGGGCACACCGCGATCATGGCGCGCGCGCTCAACATTCCCGCGGTGCTGGGCGTGGCCGGGCTGTTGAAGGGCGCCTTGCCCGGCGATGTGGTGGTGCTGGACGGCGTCACCGGCGAGATCGTGCTCAATCCCTCGCCGGCCACCTTGGCGCGCTTCGAGAAGCGCCGCTCGGCATTGGCGCGCGAGGGCAAGGGTTTGCAGCGTTTGAAACGCCTGCCCGCGATCACCCGCGACGAGGTCGAGGTGACGCTCCAGGCCAATCTGGAACTGCCGCGCGAACTCGACCAGGCGCTGGCGGCGGGCGCCCAGGGGCTGGGCCTGGTCCGCACCGAATTCCTCTACATGAACCGCGAGGATTTGCCCGCCGAGGAAGAGCAGTACCAGGCCTATGCCGGGCTGGTGCGCGGCATGGAAGGCCGCCCGGTCACGCTGCGCACCCTCGACGTGGGCGGCGACAAGCTGGCGGCGCCCTTGGCCGAATCGCTCGAAGGCGAGGGGGCCAACCCGGCCTTGGGCCTGCGCGCCATCCGGCTCTCGCTCAAGGAACACGGCTTGCTCGACGCGCAGCTCGCCGCCATGGTGCGCGCGGCGGCGCTCGGCCCGGTGCGGATTCTGCTGCCGATGGTGTCGAGCGTCGGCGAGGTCCTGGCCGTGCGCGAGGCGCTCAATCAGACCGCGCGGCGCCTCAAGCGCCGCGGCGCGCGCATCCCCGACCCGATTCCGCCCTTGGGCGTGATGATCGAGATACCGGGCGCGGCGCTGGCGGCCGACGCGCTCATCGCCGTGTCGGATTTCTTCGCCATCGGCACCAACGATCTGATCCAATACACCCTGGCGGTGGACCGCGGCGACGAGCGCGTCGCCTATCTCCACAATCCGCTCCACCCGGCGGTGCTGCGCCTCATCCAGTTCGCGGTCGAGGCCGCGCTCCGGGCGCACAAGCCGGTCAGCCTGTGCGGCGAAATGGCGGGCGATCCGCGCTATACCGCGCTCTTGCTCGGGCTCGGCATCCGCGATCTGTCGATGGCGCCGGCCAATATCCCCCGCGTCAAGCAGCGGATTCGGGCCATGGACCTGGCTTCGGCGGTGCAACGCGCCCGCACCATCATGGATCAGCTCGATGACGGGCGAATCGCAAGCTTGCTCGACGATTTCAACGCACTTGCCTAGAATCCCGCCGATTCGACTCGGGGTCCCGAGTCGTGCCGCCGGAGGGCCGACATCGCCAATTTCGTCCTGACGCAGCCGCTTTCGATCGCCGCTCTGGCGCTGCTGGCGCTGGCCGCGCTGGCGGCTTTCTGGTGGCTCCGGCGCGCGCATCGCATCGGGACCGAAACCCTGGAAGGCGAACGCAACCGGCTCGCCTCGCGCTTGGGCGACAGCGAAAAGCAGCGCGCGGCGCTGCTGACGCGCGCCGAAACCGCCGAACGCGAGCGGACATCCTTGCGCGCCATCCTCAATGCGCTGCCCATCGCGGTGTGGCGCCGCCGTTCCCACGATCTGAGGCTGATCGAGATCAACCGCGCCTATGCCGCCTCGGTCGATGCCGAGGCGGCCCAGGCGCTCGACCAGGGGCTGGAATTAGCGGCATCCGAAAGCCGGGCATTGGCGCAACGCGCGCGCGACCAGGGCACGCCCCAGCGCGAGCGCCGCCATGTCGTGGTCGAAGGCGCGCGCAAGATGCTCGAGCTGTCGGAGATACCGCTCAAGGAAAGCGGCGAGCTGGTGGGCTTCGCCGGCGATCTGACCGAGGCCGAATCCTTGCGCGGCGAACTCGCCCGCCACACCGCCGCCCATGCCGCGGTGTTGGAGAACGTCGCGGCGGCGATCGCGATCTACGGCCCCGACACGCGGCTTTCGTTTTTCAACGCCGCCTTCGCCCAGCTCTGGCAGCTCGAACCCGATTGGCTCGCCTCGTCGCCGACCATGGACGAAATTCTCGAAAGACTCAGGGAAAGGCGGCGGATTCCCGAACACGCCGATTTCAAGGCCTTCAAGAAAGACCAGCGCGCGCTCTTCACCTCGCTCATCCAGCCGCAAGAGGAATTGCTGCATCTGCCGGACGGGCGCACCTTGCGTTTGAACGTCAGCCCGCATCCGCTGGGCGGGCTCACCTTCGTCTACGAGGACGTGACCGACCGGCTGGCGCTCGAACGCTCCTACAACGCGCTCATCGCGGCGCAGCGCGAAACCCTCGACAATCTCTACGAAGGCATCGCCGTGGTCGGCTCCGACGCGCGCTTGAAGCTGTGGAACCCGGCCTTCGCGCGGCTGTGGAAACTCGCGCCCGAGGATTTGGCCGGCGAGCCGCACATCGCCGACATCGTCGAGAAATGCCGCGCGTTGTCGGCCGAGCCCGGCCCCTGGCCCGAGGCCAAGCGGCGCATCGTCGCGGCGCTCATGTCGCACGCGGGCTCCTCCTCGCTGCTGGAACGCGCCGACGGCTCGCGGCTTCAGGCGGCGACGGTGCCGCTGCCCGACGGCAACGTGCTCTTGAGCTATCTCGACGTCACCGACTCAAGCCGGGTCGAGCAGGCCTTGCGCGAGCGCACCGAGGCGTTGGAAACCGCCGGCCGCCTCAAGAGCGAATTCATCGCCAACGTCTCCTACCAGCTGCGCACGCCCTTGAACGCCATCGGCGGCTTCGCCGAGATCCTGGCCAACCAGTATTTCGGCGAACTCAATCCGCGCCAGATGGAATACAGCCGCGGCATCTTGGAGAGCGCGCAGAAGCTCTCCGCGCTCATCAACGACATCCTCGACCTCGCCACCATCGAAGCCGGATATCTCCAGCTCGAAACCGCGCCGGTCGACGTGCACGCGCTGATGAACGCGGTGAGGGATCTCGCGCAGGAACGCGCGCGCAACCAGGGGATCGCGCTCGAATTCGACTGCCCGGCCGATATCGGCTCCCTGGTCGCCGACGAGAAGCGCTTGAAACAGGCGCTTTTCAACCTGGTCTCGAACGCCATCAAGTTCACGCCTTCGGGCGGCGCCATCACGCTCCGCGCCCGGCGCGAGAAAGGCGGCGGCGTGGCGCTCGGCATTTCCGACACCGGCATCGGCGTGGCGCCCCAGGATCACGCGCGCATCTTCGAGAAATTCGAACGCGGCCAGGGCCGCGAGGCGGGGGCGGGGCTGGGCCTGTCGCTGGTCAAGAGCCTGGTCGATCTCCACGGCGGGCGCGTCGAGCTGCAATCGGCGCCCGGCTCCGGCACCACCGTCACCATCCACATCCCGGCCGCCTCCGAGGCGCTGCGCCAGGCGGGGGAGTAGCTCACAGCTTCGGCACGCCGCTGGTGGTCGAATATTCGAAATGCAGCGCCTCGCCGGGATCGGTCGCCGTCACCGCGGGGATATCTTGACCGCCTGTTTCGGCCGCAGCCTCGTGACATGCCGGCCCGCCGCCGGGTTCGCCAGCATGCGCCCGTTCTTGCCGGCATGAAACCAGCCGACCGAAACCACCGTGTCCATGGCGCGCAGCGCGGCGGCAAGCCGGGGCGCCTTGGAGGGAAATTTCGGATCGAGCAGGCGCCGGGCCTCTTTTTCGTCGATGTCGAGGCGGCGCGCCAATACCGCCGTGGGCGCTTTGACCTCCCGGATCGCTTCATGCAGCGCCAGTTTCATGGCAACGGTCGGTTCCGGCGCAACCCGGTATTCGCCGCGCGCGGCGATACGCGGCGCGGGAATCGGCTCATGTCGCTTGAGGCGCTGCATAAGGGTTTCGGACAGCGCGTCGGCGGCATTGGTCATCGCCTCCGATTCGGTTGCGCCGTCGGTCAGCGCTTCCGGGAATTCGGGGAATTTCACCAGATACCGGCCCGCTCTATCGCGTGTAATCCGCGCGCGCCATACGCATTCCATGTGTCCGTTCTCCTGTTCTCGATCCCCGCAAACTCAAAATTCACGCTTGTCTATGCCGAGCTGCTTCAGCATGTCGTACAGCAGCCCCTTCCCGATTTCGCCGTGCTTCACGGTGGTCCGGCCCGATCCGTAGAACAGGGTTTGATGGCTTCCCTTGCCATGGGCCTTGTCGATCAGGACGGCGATACCCCTGGCCCTGCCAAGCTTCTTGACCCGCCGGATGAATTCCTTGCCATTCATCCCGGGCGATCATCGGACAAAAATGTCCGGTTGTCAAGCCGGGGCCGGACAGGAGCGATCGTCAATTCCGCCCCGGCACGCCGCTGGTGGTCGAGTATTCGAAATGCAGCGCCTCGCCGGGATGAACCAGCGGGAAGATCGCATGCGCGGCCAGCGCCGCCTCGGCGAAGCCCGACAGGATGAGCTTGAGCTTGCCCGGATAATGCGCCACGTCGCCGATGGCGAAAATTCCCGGCACCGAGCTCATGCAGGTCGCGGGGTCCACCTTCACATGGTGCTGTTCCAATTCCATGCCCCATTGCGCGATCGGCCCCAGCTCGGCGGCGAGGCCGAAGAAGGGCAGCAGCACATCGGCTTCAAGAGTCCGCGTCTTGCCGTCGAGATCGGCCACGGTTACCGCCGTTAGTTTCCCGCTTGCGCCTTCGAGGCCGGAAAGCTGATAAGGCACCACCAGTTCGATTTTGCCGGCCTCGGCCAGGGCCTGGAGCTTTTCCGCCGAGCCGGGCGCGGCGCGGAACTTGGCGCGGCGGTGCACCACCATCACCTTGTCCGCGACCTGGCTGAGCGAAATCGCCCAATCCACCGCCGAATCGCCGCCGCCGGCGATGACCACGCGCTTGCCCCGGAAATCCTCGCGCTTCCCCACCAGGTAGAACACGCTCTTGCCCTCATATTGCTCGATGCCGTCGAGCGGCGGGCGGTTGGGGCCGAAGGCGCCCGATCCGGCCGCGACGATCACCGCCCGCGCCTCGATCTCCGTGGCCTTGGCGGTTTTGAGCCGGAACCCGCCCTGGGGCAGAGCTTCGAGGGCAATCACCGCCTGGCCGAGATGGTAACGCGGCGAAAACGGCCTGGCCTGTTCGGCAAGCTTTTCCACCAGCTCATGCGCGTCGATCCGGGGATAGGCGGGAATGTCGTAGATCGGCTTCTCGGGATAAAGCGCGGTGCATTGCCCGCCCGGATGGTCGAGCGCGTCGATCACCTGGCAGGAAAGCTTCAACATGCCGCATTCGAACACCGCGAACAGGCCCACCGGCCCCGCGCCGATGATCGCCACATCCGTCTTGAATCGCTCCGCCATGCGCTCTCTCCCGCGCCCAAACATGACCGCGCCGCCGCTTTCTCGCAACCCCGCCGCGTCCTTGCGGCAGGCGGCACCAGCCCCTAAAACTATGCCGTGGACGGCGCGCTTTCCCTGGTGATCGATCTGCCCGACGAGGCCGCGACCGGCCGCTTGGCCGCCGCCTTGGCCGCGCGCGCCGGCAAGGGCGACGTGATCGCGCTCTCCGGCCCGCTCGGCGGTGGCAAGACCAGCTTCGCCCGCGCCTTCATCCGCGCCCGCGGCCTCGATGCCGCCGAGGTGCCCAGCCCCACCTTCATGCTGGTCGAAGTCTACGATGGCGGCGCCGCGATTCCGGTCTGGCATTTCGATCTCTACCGCATCGAGAAGCCCGCGGAGATACGCGAACTCGGGCTGGAGGAGGCGCTGGCCGAAGGCATCTGCCTGATCGAATGGCCGGAGCGGCTGGGCGAATTCCTGCCAGAAGAACGCCTCGATTTGGCCTTGGTCATGGGCAAAACCGATAACGCGCGCGTGGCCCGCCTGTCCGGCTCGGCGTCCTGGCAAAAGCGGCTCGAGGGTCTGGGCCGGTGATCGAACGCGAAACCCATATCGAGCGGTTCCTGAACCAGGCCGGCTGGAGCGGCGCCAGGCGCGAACCCTTGCCCGCCGACGCCTCCTTCCGCCGTTATGTGCGGCTGCACGGGCCCGAGAAACGCCGCGCGCTGCTCATGGACGCGGCCCCGCCCCAGGAAAACGTGCGGGCTTATCTCGCCGTGGCGCGGCTGTTGCGCGGCCTGGGCCTGGGCTCGCCCGCCGTCTTCAACCAGGACGCCGAGAACGGCCTGTTGCTGATCGAGGATCTGGGCGACGACACCTATACGCGCCTCCTGGCGCAAGGCGCGGCGGAAGAGCCGCTTTACGCCCTCGCCGTCGACGTTCTGATCGAATTAACGCGGCGCTTCAAGCCCAAGGAAGCGCCGTTTCTCGCGCCTTACGACGACGAAAAACTTTTGAACGAAGCCGCGCTGCTGGCCGATTGGTATTGGCCCGCCGTCACCGGCAAGCCGCTCGATCCCGGTTTGCGCGCGGAGTATCTCGGCTTGTGGCGCGCGCTCTTCCCGCTGGCGCGCGGCGTGCCTTCGACGCTGGTGTTGCGCGACTATCACGTCGACAATCTGATGCGCGTCCCCAACCGCGCCGGGCTCTTGGCCTGCGGCTTGCTCGATTTCCAGGACGCGGTGCTGGGGCCGTCGAGCTACGATCTGGTCTCGCTGCTGGAAGACGCGCGGCGCGACATCGCGCCCGATCTGGCCCAACGCATGAAACTTCGTTATCTCGACGCCTTTCCCGCCATCGACCGGGCGGCTTTCGACGCCTCCTGCGCCGTCTTGGGCGGGTTACGCCACGCCAAGGTGATCGGCATCTTCACCCGGCTCAAGGTTCGCGACAACAAGCCGCAATACCTGTCTCACATCCCGCGCGTCTGGCGGCTTTTGGAGCGCAGCCTCAAGCATCCCGATCTAGCGCCGGTTGCGCGCTGGTTCGATGCGCATATCCCGCCATCCTCGCGCCGCGCGCCATCCGTTTCATGAAAAAATCCCCCGCCATTCCCGAAACCGCCATCGTCCTCGCCGCCGGGCGCGGCAAGCGCATGGGCGCCTTGACCGATTCCGTGCCCAAGCCGCTCATCAAAATCGAGGGCCGCGCCTTGGTCGATCACGTGCTCGACCGCCTGGCCTTGGCCGGGGTCAAGCGCGCGGTGGTCAATCTCCATTATTTGGGCGACGCCATCGAGCGCCACTTGAAGCCGCGCCGCGACATCGAAATCCAGTTCTCGCGCGAGGAGGTGGTGCTCGAAACCGGCGGCGGCATCAAGAAGGCGCTGCCCTTGCTGGGCGAGGCGTTCTTCGCCGTCAACGCCGACGTGTTCTGGCTCGACGGCAAACTGCCGGCGTTGGCGCGCCTGGCGCGGAAATTCGCCGCCGGACAGCACGACGCGGTTTTGCTGATGCAGCGCACGACCAACGCCGTCGGCTACGAAGGGCCGGGGGATTTCTTTCTCGATCCCTTAGGCCTGCCGCGCCGCCGCCAGGAACGCGAGATCGCGCCCCAGGTCTTCGCCGGGGTGGAAATCCTGCACCGCCGCCTGTTCGATGGCGCGCCCGAAGGGGCGTTCTCGATCAACCGGTTGTGGGACCGCGCGATATCCCAAGACCGGCTGGCCGGGTTGGTGCATGACGGCGAGTGGTATCACATCGGCACCCAAGCCGGCCTCGCCGAAGCGTCGGAACGCCTGCACAGCCGCCGCATCGAACTCTGATCATGGCCGGGCGCGCCGTCTTTTCGATAGCGCCGGAATTGCCGTTTCTCGACGCGCTGGTGGCGGGGCTGCTCGACCGCGCCAAAGGCGATCCGCTGGTTCTG
>Ga0187863_10001927_pt1 | contig 16180 bp, 17 predicted proteins | sample June2016WEW_11_1_FD_132975 | JGI IMG/M metagenome (GOLD analysis project Ga0187863, IMG submission 132975) | Peatland microbial communities from SPRUCE experiment site at the Marcell Experimental Forest, Minnesota, USA - June2016WEW_11_10 | ecosystem: Environmental > Terrestrial > Soil >... | reverse complement strand
GGCGGCCCAGCCACTTGGCCAGGACGACCTTCTGCTGGTTGCCGCCGGACAGCCGGGACACCGGATCGATCAGGCGGCCGTACTTGAGGTTGAGCCGGACCGCCCAGTCGGCCGCGAACGCCCGCTCCGCCGCGGACCGGACCAGGCCGGCCTGGCGCAGCCGGGCGAGCGAGGCGAGGGCCACGTTCTGCTGGACCGACATGTCCATGACCAGGCCCTGCTGCCGCCGGTCCTCAGGAACGAACCCGATCCCCGCGGCCATCGCGCCGGTCGGTGAGGCCCGCCGCAGCTGGCGGCCGCGCATCACGACCCGGCCCGCGTCGTAGCGGTCGATGCCGAATACGGCCCGGGCGACCTCGCTGCGGCCCGACCCGACCAGCCCGGCCAGGGCGACAATCTCGCCGGCCCGGACGTCCAGCGAGATGTCCGTGAACACGCCTTCCCTGGTCAGGTGCTCCACGTGGAGCACGACCTCACCGGCCACGCCGCGCTCGCCGGCTGCCCGCTCCACCATCTGCCGGCCGACCATGGCCCGGACCAGGTCGTCCGCGGTCAGCCCGGCCAGTTCGCTGGTCAGCACGTGCCGGCCGTCCCGCATGACCGTGACCCGCTGGCAGATCTCGAACACCTCCTCCAGGCGGTGGGAGATGAACAGGACCGCCGCGCCGCCGGACCTGAGCGTGGCGACCACGTCGAACAGCCGGGCGACCTCGGTGGCGGACAGGGCCGCGGTGGGCTCGTCCATCACGATCACCCGGGCGTCCAGCGACAGGGCCTTGGCGATCTCGACGATCTGCTGGTCGGCGATGGACAGCCCGCGGCTGATCCGGCCCGGGTCGAGCTTGACCCCCAGCCGGGAGAACAGGGCGGCGGAGTCCGCGTGCATCCGGCGCCGGTCGATCCGCCGCCCGGCGAGCAGCGGCTGGCGGCCCATGAAGATGTTCTCGGCCACGCTCAGGTCGGGGAAAAGGGTGGGCTCCTGGTAGATGACCGCGATCCCGGCGTTCTGGGCGTCGGCCGGGTTGTGCAGGCTGACCGGCGTCCCGTCGATCAGCAACTCGCCCGAATCGGGCTGGTACACCCCGGCCAGGATCTTCACCATGGTGGACTTGCCGGCGCCGTTCTCGCCCAGCAGCGCGTGGGCTTCGCCGGCGTAGAGGTCGATCGTGCCGTCGGTGACCGCGCGCACCGCGCCGAACGATTTGGTGGCGCCGTGAAGGGCCAGCACAGGGACCGCGTCCGGGGCCGGCGGCGATGCCGGGGCCTGTCTGGCTGAGGTTGCTGGTGGCGTCGGACCCGGGGCGCTGGCCGGCGGCGGGGGCGGGGGTGGGTCAGCGGGGTCAGCGGGGTGAGCGGGTGGTGCCGGGGGTGCGCTGACCGGCGGGGCTGGGCTGACGGGGTCAGCGGGTGGTGCCGGGGGTGCGCTGGCCGGGGGTGCGCTGGCCGGCGGGGCCCCGGCTGGCGACGGCGTCTCGGGACCCGGGGTGCCGGACGAGGGGATCCCGCCGTCGTGGGCGTCGCCAGCTGTCACAGCCCGGTCCCCTCTCGTCTCTGGGTGGGTCGCCCCGGTCCGGCAGCAGGCCAGCGGGGGTGCCTGAAGGAGGATGTGCTATAACGTTTCAAGTATGTGGAAGCAGTGTCGAGCGAAGTCACGACCCTGTCAATAAGAGGTCCGCGGCGATGCCCGAATCGTTACAGACAGGTTTCATGGCCGCTATTGTCCTGACCAATCCCGGGCGCGCGCTGGCCCGCCAGTGCCCGGTCACGGTGTGGCTGGGGGCTGTTGGTCGTGGCCAGCGGGCGGCTGCCGGTCCTGCGGGGGGCGCGTGTGGTTGACGCCTTCCAGCGCTCCGCACGACACTGACCGCACAGGAGGAGCCGTGGCGGACACGCCGGTCAGTATCAGGGAGGTCGCCGCCCTTGCCGGCGTCTCCCTCGGCACTGTCTCCAACGTGCTCAACCGCCCCGGAGTGGTGGCCGAACCGACCCGCGCCCGGGTCCAGGCGGCGATCAAGGAACTGGGCTTCATCCGCAACGAGTCGGCCCGCCAGCTCCGGGCCGGCCGGAGCCGCACGATCGGGCTGGTCGTCCTCGATGTCGCCAACCCGTTCTTCACCGACGTCGCGCGCGGCGTGGAGGACGAGGCGAGTGAGGCCGGGCTGGCCGTCATCCTCTGCAACAGCGACGACCAGAAGGCCAAGGAATCGCGCTACCTCGAGGTGCTGGAGGAGCACCGGGTCCAGGGCATCCTGATCACGCCGGTGTCTGGGGCCGACAAGCGGCTGGCCAGCGTGCAGCGCCGCGGCACCCCGGTGGTCCTGGTGGACAGCCGGTCACCGTCGCGCGGCCAGTGCTCGGTGTCGGTGGACGACGTGCTCGGCGGCGACCTGGCCGTATCCCACCTGCTGCACGGCGGCCACGGGCAGATCGCGTTCGTGGGCGGCCCGATGAGCGTCCGCCAGGTGAGCGACCGCCGGGACGGGGCGGTCCGTGCCCTGGAACGGGCCGGGCGGGACGCCACTGACCTCCTCGTGATCGAGACCCCCGCGCTGAACGTGTCCGCGGGGCAGCGGGCGGGCGCTGCGCTCGCCGCGCTGCCCGCGCCGGCCCGGCCCACCGCCGTGTTCTGCGCGAACGACCTGCTCGCGCTGGGTGTACTGCAGGAGATGACCACCCACCGGATCGGCGTGCCCGACGGTGTGGCGATCGTGGGCTACGACGACGTGGACTTCGCCGCCGCGGCCGCGGTGCCGTTGTCCTCGGTCCGCCAGCCCCGTCATCAGCTGGGCCGGGCCGCGGCCCAGCTGCTGATCGAGGAGGCCCTCGGCGACGGCACGCACCGGCACCGGCAGGTCGTTTTCGAGCCGGACCTGGTGGTGCGCGCGTCGAGCCAGGGCCGGGCCGGTGTATCGCGAGTAGCCAGTGAGGCGGCAGGCTGACCCCATGCGTATTACCCTGTTCGTCACCTGCCTGGCCGACACGCTGTTCCCCGAGACGGGCCGGGCCACGGTCCGGTTGCTGGAGCGGCTTGGCCACCAGGTCGAGTTCCCTGCCGCGCAGACCTGCTGCGGCCAGATGCAAGTCAACACCGGCTACCTCCACGACGCGCTGCCGCTGGTCCGCCGCTACGTCGAGGTGTTCGAGAACTGCGAGGCGATCGTGGTCCCGTCCGGGTCGTGCACCGGGTCGGTCCGTCACCAGCACGCGATGGTGGCCCGGCGGTACGGGGACGAGGCGCTGGCCCGCCGCTCGGAGGCGGTCGCCGCCCGCACCTACGAACTGTCCCAGCTGCTGGTGGACGTGCTCGGGGTGGAGGACGTCGGCGCCTATTACCCGCACCGGGTCACCTACCATCCGACCTGCCATTCGCTGCGGATGCTCCGCGTCGGTGACCGCCCGCTCCGGCTGCTCCGCAACGTGACCGGGATCGACCTGGTCGAGCTGCCGGACGCCGAGACATGCTGCGGGTTCGGCGGCACGTTCGCGGTCAAGAACGCGGACACCTCCACGGCCATGCTGGCCGACAAGATGCGGAGCGTGCTGGACACCCGGGCCGAGGTGTGCACGGCCGGGGACAGTTCCTGCCTGATGCACATCGGCGGCGGCCTGTCCAGGCTGCGCGCGGGCACCCGGACAGTGCACCTCGCCGAGATCCTGGCCTCGGTTCCGCAAACACCGGAGCCGCAAACACCGGAGCCGCAAACACCGGAGCCGCAAACACCGGAGCCGCACGCTGGGGACCAGGCAGGTGCCCGGTGAGCGAGCGCACCTTCCTCGGCCTGCCCACTGCGCCCCGCGGCGTCGGTCACCTGCGCGGCGCCGAGCCGTTCCCGGTCGCGGCCCGCCGTGCGCTGGCTGACACCCAGCTGCGCCGCAACCTCGGCAAGGCCACCCGGACGATCCGGGCCAAGCGCGCCGCGGTGGTGGGCGAGCTGCCGGACTGGGAAGAACTGCGCGACGCCGGCCAGGCCATCAAGGCCCGGACCATGGCGCACCTGGACCGGTACCTGGAGCAGCTGGAGGAGCAGGTCACAGCCCGGGGCGGGGTGGTGCACTGGGCCCGCGACGCCAACGAGGCCAACCGCATCGTGGTCGATCTGGTCCGCGCGACCGGGGCCACCGAGGCGGTCAAGGTCAAGTCGATCGTCACCGACGAGATCGGCCTCAACGACGCGCTGGCCGCCGCGGGCATCACCGCGCACGAGACCGACCTGGCCGAGCTCATCGTCCAGCTCGGCCACGACCGGCCGTCGCACATCCTGGTCCCGGCCATCCACCGGAACCGGGCCGAGATCCGGGAGATCTTCCTACGCGAGATGGGCGACGTGGATCCCGGGTTGACCGACTCCCCGGCCGCGCTGGCCGAGGCGGCGCGGACGCACCTGCGTCGCCGGTTCCTGTCCGCGAAGGTCGGGATCAGCGGGGTCAACTTCGCGATCGCCGAGACCGGCACGCTGTGCGTGGTCGAGTCCGAGGGCAACGGCCGGATGTGCCTGACCCTGCCGGACACGCTGATCACCGTGATGGGCATCGAGAAGATCCTGCCCAGCTGGGAGGACCTCGGCGTGTTCATGCAGCTGCTGCCCCGCAGCTCCACCGGGGAGCGGATGAACCCCTACACCACGATGTGGACCGGGGTGACCTCCGGCGACGGGCCCCAGCAGTTCCACCTCGTCCTGCTGGACAACGGGCGCACCGCGGCGCTGGCCGACCAGACCGGCCGCCAGGCGCTGCACTGCATCCGGTGCTCGGCCTGCCTCAACGTCTGCCCGGTATACGAGCGGGTCGGCGGGCACGCCTACGGCTCGGTCTACCCGGGCCCGATCGGCGCGGTGCTGTCCCCGATGCTGACCGGGGTGGAGGACAACGCCTCGCTGCCGTACGCGTCCTCGCTGTGCGGCGCGTGCTACGACGCCTGCCCGGTGAAGATCGACATCCCGTCGCTGCTGGTCCACCTGCGGGCCCGGCATGTCGACGAGGTGGCGGAGACGCACCGCGTGCCCAGCCCGGAGGCGGTGACCATGGCGGCCGCCTCGTGGGTGATGGCCAGCCCCGCCCGGTACGAGGCCGCGCAGCGGGCCGGCCGCGCGGGCCGGCTGCTGGGCCGCGGCGGGCGGATCCGGCGGCTGCCCCCGCCCCTGTCGGCGTGGACGGCGGCCCGTGACGCGCCCGCACCGCCGGCCCAGACGTTCCGTGCGTGGTGGCGGGACGAGCACGGCGACACTCAGCACGGCGACACTCAGCACGGCGACGCTCAGCACGGGGACACGCCGTGACCGCCCGGGACGAGGTGCTCGCCCGGATCCGCACCGCGCTGGCCGCCGACCCGCCGGGCAGCAGCGCGCCCCCGACCGGCGATGCGCCCGCCCCCAGCGATGCGCCCGCCCCCGGTTACCGCACCCGTGGCGAGCTGGACCCTCCTGCCCTCCTCGACCTGCTCGCCGAGCGCCTCATCGACTACCGCAGCCACGTACGGCGTACCGGCCCCGCGCAGGTCCTGGACACCGTCCGCGCGGCGCTGGCCGAGCGCGGCGCCCGCCGGGTGGTGCTCCCCCCTGGCCTGGACCTGCCCGGGCTCGACCAGCCCGGCCCTGGCCAGGTGGGCACCCTCGACGGCGTCGAGCTCATCACCGACGGCGGCCTGTCCGCCCAGGAACTCGATCAGATGGACGGCGTCATCACCCGCGCCGCGGTCGCCGTCGCCGAGACCGGCACCATCGTCCTCGACGCCGGTCCCGGCCAGGGCCGCCGCGCGCTCAGCCTCATTCCCGACTATCACCTGTGCCTGATCGACGCGGAGCAGGTGGTCGCGCTCGTCCCCGAGGCCGTGGCCCGGCTGCGCCCGGACCGCCCGCTGACCTGGATCAGCGGCCCGTCCGCCACCAGCGATATCGAACTCGACCGGGTCGAAGGCGTGCACGGCCCTCGCACCCTCGAAGTCATCCTGATCAGCCCGGCCGGCTGATCCGCGCGCTCCCCGCGGGTTCCGCCGCCCGCCTGTCCCAGTCGCACTGACCCTCCCGCCCACGTTTCCCGCGGACCGTGCGCCGGATCGGGCAAAAAACCCCGGAAAGGCGCACCGTCCGCGGGAAACGTGGGCGCTGGCCATGATCGATGTGACCCATGCTGCTGATGGTGCGAGTACGCCCGGGAGGAGCGGCCGACTGGGCGGGCGGGCCTGACCGGGCACGACGGCACCCGCCCGCAGTGCATGTCAGGCAAAAGTCAGGAGTGCAAGGCAGTTACATTCAGGCACTGGGAGATGAGGAGCCGGGAGGCAGCGCATGCGGGCCGTTAGTTATCCGGACTACGGCGTCATGCCGGAGGTGGCCGACGTCGCCGAGCCGGCCTGCCCGGAGGATGGCGTGGTCATCAGCGTCGGCGCGACCGGGGTGTGCCGGTCGGACTGGCACGCCTGGAAGGGGCACGACCCGGTCGCGCTCCCGCACATCCCCGGGCACGAACTGGCCGGGACCGTCGCCCAGGCCGGCCCGGCCGTGACCCGCTGGCGGCCCGGCGACCGGGTCACGGTGCCGTTCGCCTGCGGCTGCGGCCGGTGTGAGTACTGCCGGGCGGGCGAGGCGCAGGTCTGCCCGGACCAGACCCAGCCGGGGTTCACCGGCCCCGGGTCGTTCGCCGAGCGGGTGGCCGTCCACGCCGCGGACACGAACCTGGTGGCGGTGCCGGACGCGGTGGACGACGTCACCGCGGCCAGCCTGGGCTGCCGGTTCGCCACCGCCTACCGGGCCCTCACCGGCCACGCCCGGCTGCACCGGGGGAGTGGCTCGCGGTGCACGGTTGCGGCGGGGTCGGGCTGTCGGCCGTGCACATCGGCGTGGCCCTCGGCGCCCGGGTGATCGCGGTGGACGTGGCCGGCCCGGCTCTCGACCGGGCCCGCGACCTGGGCGCCGAGCACACAATTCTTTCCGCAACGAACACCGATCCAGCCCCGGTCATCCGCGACGTGACGGGGGGCGGGGCGCAGGTGTCCCTCGACGCGCTCGGCTCGGCTGGGACGCTGGCTAGTTCGGTGCGGAGCCTGCGGCGCCGGGGGCGGCACGTCCAGGTCGGCCTGCTCCTCGGCGCGGCCGCCGCGCCGCCGGTCCCGATGGACCTGGTCGTCGCCCGGGAGCTGGAGATCTACGGCTCGCACGGCATGGCGGCCCGGGACTACCCGGCCATGCTGGCGCAGGTCGCGGACGGCACGCTCCGCCCCGGGATGGTCATCGGCGACGTGATCAGCCTGGAACAGGCCGGCGCCGCTCTGGCGGCCATGGACGGCCCGCCGTCCGCCGCCGGGATGACCGTGATCGCTCTAGCCCCGTGATGCAGAGCGGCGGCTGCGCCCCGCGCGCCTCAGCGGCGCCTAAGCACGCTTTTCGTCGTGGAGCGAGGGCGCGTAGGAGATGCCGACGATCATCCCGTCCTCAGTGAGAAGCCGGGTCACCGTCTGTCCCCACGGCTCGGTGCGCGCCGGATGCAGCAGCTCGAAGCCTGCATGCTGAAGCTCCCTGCCAGCGGCGGCGACAGCTTCAGCGTCCTCGACCTCGAACTCGATTGATGCCTGGGGGACCACCCGGCCGGCGGGCCACGCCGGCGTGCCGAAACACGCCTCGGCCGCCTGTGAGAGCGGCCACACGCCGAAGTGCCTGGAGCCGGGAATCCTCTCACTGGAGTAGTACTCATCGGCGTCGTACTTCTCCAGCGGCAGGCCGAGGGCGTCAACGAACAGCTTGCGGCTCTGCGGCGGGTCAGCGGTGACGACCGACATGCTCGCGATGAAGAGAACGTTCATGCGGGACAGGGTACGAGCCACCCGATGAGGCGGACAGGTTGCTGGCGGTACCGGGCCTGGTTACCTGGCCGGGTGAGCTGCCGCTGGGTGGCCGGCCCGGCGGTAGAAGGCATTGGACTGCCTGGTGAAGAGGAGGACCATCGTGGCCAGGGTGATCACCCAGACCGTGGCACCCGCAATCACGTCGGCCGGGGCGTAGACCGCGCCGTGCTGGGCCAGCACTATGAGCATGCTCAGCGTGATGAGGGCGAAGAAGCCTGTGAAGGCGAGCCGGGCGACATCACGCCGCTGGCTGATCGCCCAGGCCAGGAACAGCCACAAGCCGACGGCTATCGCCCCGCTGACCTCCTTGAAGATCAGCAGGCTGGTCACCGTGTGCCATTGCGCCGCGGTGAGACTCGGATCCTTCGCCAGGGCCGCCTTCACGCTGGCCGCGGTCACCAGCATGGTGATCACCGCGGCCAGTTCCGCCACCGCTCCGGCGCACATCAGCCGGGCCGCGCCCCGCACGGTGCGCGGCGGCCGCGCCGCTGGGCGCAGCCGCATCCGCAGCCCGCCCCTGATCAGGGCTGCGCACTCGGACAGCCCGACCCGCCGCTGGCCCTCTGCGGCGGTGTCCAGCAGCACGGCGAGGATCTCCTCCCCGCTTTCCTTCCGGAACGCCTTCGGGTAGCACGCCAGCACCCGCCGGTACCCCCGCTCCAGGCTTGTCGTCTCGTTCATGTGACCAGTCCTCCTGCCGGGCGCAGCCGCGTCAGCGCGGCCGTGGCGTTGGCGTGCAGCCGGGCCGCCTCGGCGGCCAGCCGCCTCCCGCCTTCAGGGGTGAGCCGGTAGTAACGGCGCAGCCGGCCGTCCACGATCTCTTCCCGGTCCATCCCGATGAGCTCATCGGACCGCAGCCGGTCCAGAGCCGTGTACAAGGTCCCGGCCCGCAGCCGCACCCGGCCGTCCGAGATCTGCCCGACCTCCGTGATGATCCCGTACCCGTGCTGGCTGCCATCGGCCAGTGCGGTCAGGATCAGGAAGGTCGCCTCCTGCATCGCACGCTCTGCCATACCAACGTTATATATCGTTGAACTATCAGTGGCAAGACCCAGCCGACCCCCGGTTCAGCCCCGGTTCAGTCCCCGGCGCGGCCGGCGTCCGGCCTGGCGCGAGTGATGCACGCGCCGGCGTTATATGCCTTCAAGGGCGCCGGCCGGCGACTTCGCTGGCGGAGCCGGTATTGACCACCCGGTCCGGCGTGATGCCGTAGCGCTCCGCTCGCACGCAGCCGTTCTCCAGCCAGTCGAGCTGGCCGGGTGCGTGAGCGTCGGTGTCGATGGAGAACAGGCAGCCCGCCTCGGCCGCCAGCCTCAGGAGCCGGCCGGGCGGGTCGCGGCGTTCCGGCCGGCAGTTGATCTCGACCGCGACACCGTGCTCGCGGCAGGCACCGAACACGGCCTCCGGATCGAACTCCGATTCCGGGCGCCCCCGCCCGCCCCGCCCGGTCAGCAGCCGGCCCGTGCAGTGGCCGAGCACGTCGACGTGCGGGTTGCGGACCGCGGTCACCATCCGCTCGGTCATCGGGCCGGCGGGCATCCGCAGCTTGGAGTGCACGCTGGCCACCACCACGTCGAGCCGGGCGAGCAGGTCCTCCCGCTGGTCCAGCGAGCCGTCGTCGAGGATGTCGACCTCGATGCCGGTCAGGATCCGGAACGGGGCCAGTCCGGAGTTGAGCGGGCTGACCAGGGCGAGCTGCTCCTCCAGGCGCTCGGCGGACAGGCCGTTGGCCACGGTGAGCCGGGGCGAGTGGTCGGTCAGCGCGATCCATTCGTGGCCCAGCGCCCGGGCTGCCTCAGCCATCTCGCCCGGCGGGCTGCCGCCGTCGGACCAGTCCGAGTGGGTGTGACAGTCGCCGCGCAGCGCCGCGCGCATGGCCGAGGCGGCGAGCGGGCCACCCTGCTCCTGCAGCAGCCGGGCCAGGTAGTCCGGCTGCTGCCCTGCCGCCGCCTGGGTGATGACCCCGGCCGTGGCCTCACCGATCCCGGTCAGCGCGCGCAGCGTGCCGTCGCCCAGCCGGCGCTCCAGCTCCCCCGCGGGCAGGTCGCCCACTACCTGCGCGGCCCGCCGGAAGGCCCGGACGCGGTAGGTGGGCGCCCCGGCCCGTTCGAGCTGGAAGGCGATTTCACGCAGCGCGGTCACGGGGCCGGGCGGGGGATTGGCGGACACGGCATCAGCAGGCACAGGAACCAGTATCCGCACGTCAGTCTCCGAACGGACCGTTGGAGGGATGAAGCGCCGGCCAGCGGGCAGGGAGGAACGGTATCGGGAGCGAGCGATCAGACATCCCCGGAGGAGAAACCCGTGGTGAACCCAGTACCTGACGTCATGCTGAACAACGGCAGGAGCATCCCCCAGTTCGGCTTCGGTGTGTTCCAGGTCAAGCCCGAGGACACCGCGGAGGCGGTGAGCACCGCGCTGCAGACCGGCTACCGGCACATCGACACGGCCGAGATGTACGGCAACGAGAAGGAGGTCGGCGAGGCCTTCGCCAAGTCGGGCCTCGCCCGCGCGGACGTGTTCGTCACCAGCAAGCTGAACAACGACGCGCACCTCCCCGATGACGCCCGGAAGGCGTTCGACGCGTCGCTGGACGCCCTCGGCTTCGACTACCTCGACCTTTTCCTGATCCACTGGCCGCTGCCCACCCGCTACGACGGGGACTTCGTGTCCACCTGGCGCACCCTGGAGGAGTTCTACCGGGACGGACGGGCCCGCTCGATCGGCGTGTCGAACTTCCAGCCGCATCACATCCGGCGGCTGCACGCGGAGGCCGAGATCCCCCCGGCCATCAACCAGATCGAGATCCACCCGTACCTGACCCAGGACGACGTGCGCCGGTTCTGTGCCGAGCACCAGATCGCGGTCGAAGGCTGGTCGCCGATCGCCCAGGGCGAGGTCCTCGAGGACCCCACGATCAACGACATCGCCGAGCGGGCCGGCAAGACCCCCGCCCAGGTGGTGCTCCGGTGGCACATCGAGCGGGGCGACATCATCTTCCCGAAGTCGGTCACGGCGTCCCGGATCAAGGAGAACTTCGCCATCTTCGGCTTCGAGCTATCCGGCGAGGACGTCGAGGCGATCAGCGCCCTGAACAAGGACCAGCGGACCGGCCCCGACCCCGACACGTTCGCCGGGTAGGCAGGCGAGCCGGCCATTCAGGGCGGGCTGGCGTGCGCCACCAGCGCCGCGGTCAGGTCGATCATGGCCAGCGCCCACATTTCCCGCGAGACGTGCGTTTTTCCGGGGTGTTTTGTCCGGTTCGACGCACGATCCGCGGGAAACGTGGACGGAAGGGGCCTGTGTGACTGGAGGGGTCGGGGCCCGTGCGGCTGAAGGGGCCTGTGTGGCAGGGGTGAGATAGGCCGGGCTCACCGGGCTTCGCGGGCTGACGGGAGCATGACCACGCCGCGAACAGCCGGGTTTCACACCAGGGGCCGGCCGCGCAAGACTCGGACGATGACGGACTGGCAGAGCGAGGTCGGCGCGTGGTGGGCGGGACGGCTAGGCCTGCCCACCACCGCGTTACGCGAGGGCGGCACCTACGTGGCTCACATTTCGGGGCACGTCGGGATGATGGCGGTGAGCGGTGCCGACCGGCCCCTGGTGTACGGGCCCGCCTGGGCGCTTCCCGCGTTGCGCCGCGTCCTGTCCGATCCCCCGGGTGGTTGGCTGCTGGCGGAAGGTGATCTCCTGCCTGGCGGCCCCTTGACAGCCGTGGCGGCCAGTGTGAGCGCCGCGTTGGGGGCGCCGCCCGCGGCGATGATCGGGCCTGCCTGGTACGGCTACGTCACCGCGGCCACCCTCACGCCGGTGCGCAGCCCGCTCGTGCGTCCGCTGTCCCCGGCTGACCTTTCCCTGCTCACGCGCCTGCAGGAGCAGACACCACCCGCGGAACGGGACGAGAGCGGCACAACTGGCCTGCCCGCGTTCGGCTACCTCGACGGGGACGACCTGCTCGCGGTCGCCTGCCTGGGCGTGTGGCACGAGATGCCGACCCTGGGCGTGCTCACGCACCCCGGGCACCGGGGGCGGGGCCTGGCCCGGGCGGTCGTCGCCGCGGCCGCCCAGGCCGGACTGGATCGCCGGGCTGTCGTCCAGTACCGCGCCTGGCGGGCCAACGCGGCCTCGATCGCGGTAGCCAGGCGGACCGGGTTCACGCACTTTTGCGACGGCCTGGTCATCGACGTGGAAGATCAGCGTGCCCGCTGACGGGCCCGCCGCTCCCATGGCTACGCCTGTGGGCTGAGTTCGGGCTGGTCGAGGACGCGGAGCCAGGTCCCGTCGGGCTGACGTCGGGCTACCTGCACCCGGACCCCGGTGCCGTCCCGGGCCACGGTGGCGGTGAGCGCGATGTCCCCGCTGACCAGGGTGGGCAGCGGCGATTCTGGCTCGAACCGCGGCGGGCTAGCCAGGACCTTCTCCCACAGGGCGCGGATCGCCTCGCGGCCGGTCGTCTGGCCGCCCGGCGGGTAGGCCATCACTGCGCCGGGCTCGTAGAGCGCGGCGATCCCGGCTGCGTCGCCGGCGTTGGCGCACGCTACGAACAGGCGAGTGAGATCCTCCGGCTGGCTGGCTTTCTCGTGGGCAGCCATGGTCCTCCGTTCCCGCGGCCAGCGTGGCCGCGTGGTCGCCGTGGTGACCGCGCGAGGTCCGTGCGATCCATCCGGTCCTGCACCACCCAGCCTGGCCCGGGCCACATGAGAAGTCCAACAGATAGTTCTTCTTATAACTAGAATCACTGGTTATGGAGCTAAGGCAGCTGGAGTACTTCGTCGCGGTCGCCGAGGAGGCGAACTTCACCCGCGCTGCGCAGCGTGTGCACGTCAGCCAGTCCGGGGTGAGCGCTCAGATCCGCCAGCTCGAGCGGGATCTCGGCGTGCCCTTGATCGACAGGTCGGGCAGAGCGGCCACGCTGACGGGGGCCGGGCTGGCGGCGCTGCCGCACGCCCGGGCCGCGCTCGCGTCCGCGGCTGCCGTCCGGCAGGCGGTGGACGACGTGACCGGGCTGCTCTCCGGCCGGATCGTCGTCGGGATGGTGACGGCCTGCACCGTCACCCCGCTGTTCGACGCCCTCGCCGCGTTCCACCTGGCCCATCCCGGCGTCGGGATCGCGCTGGCAGAAGGCAACTCCGACTGGCTGATCGAGAGCGTCCGGAGCGGTGCGGCCGACCTGGCGCTCATCGCGGCGGCTGGCGCCCCGCCCCCGGGACTGGAGGCGCTCACCATTGTCAGCGAGGGGCTCGTGGCCGCGGTGCCCCCGGGCCATCCGCTGGCGGGCAGGGGCGACGTCACCTTGGGCGAGGTCACCGGCTACCCGATCGTGAGCCTGCCTGGGGGAAGCGGGGTGCGCGCCGTGTTCGATGAGGCGTGCGCCGCGCAGGGGCTGCGGGCGGACATCGCGCTCCAGGCCAGCGCCCCCGGCGCCGTCGCCGACCTGGCCGACCGCGGGCTCGGCGTGGCCATTCTCTCCCAGACCATGGCGGCCGGATTCTCCAGCCGGCTGACCGCGGTGGGCATAAAGGACGTCGAGTCCCCGGCGGTGCTTGCCCTGGTCTGGGCGGCGGGCAAGAGCCCGGCCCTGCGCGAACTCCTTGTCCACTGCCGTCAGGCGTTCGCCGGCCCGCCGCCCGGATAGGCCGGGGTCGCCAGTGGCCGGGGGCCGCCGGTGGGCGGGGTCGCCAGTGGCGGGGTCGCCGGTGGGCGGGGGTCAGTGGCAGGCCGGGCGCCGGTGGTGGCGGGGGTGCCTGCGGTTGCGCCGGGGTCAGCGCCCGATGGCCGGGCGGGGGCGCGGCTGGCGGGTTAGCCACTGCCAGAACGTCCGCCGGGGTGGCCGCGGAAGGCGTAGTGGCCGCCGCGGCCGCGCGGTGATGAGGCCGCTGCCGACCTTGCCGGACACCTGGATTCGCAGCACGGACGCGTCATGGGCCCAGGGTGCCCTGACCTCGAGCTTGCCGCTGCGGACCGTCACGTCGTCCATGTCGACCACGATGCCAGGCTTGATCACCAGCCTGAGTGCCCCGGCGCCCACCTCGGCGTCGATGGGCAGCACCGGCTGGGTGATCACCGCCTCGGTGAAGTCCAGCGTCACGACGCCGCTCTTCACCCGGACCTCCATCCGGCGCGGGACGAGCCAGGGGCCCGTGCGTTCCACGCTGGAGGACTGGCAGTCGATGCGGACGATGTCCTTGGGGGCGGGGGCGCCCAGCCGGGTCCCGGCGGCGGACGGCAGGTCTCGGGTGACCGAGGCGAGTTCGGAGTAGGTTCGCGCGGTCAGCGCGACGTCTAGCCGTTCGTCGAGTTCCTCCGCGGTCAGCCGGCCGTCACCGGCGGCCACCCGCAGCTCCTCGGCGACGCGGTCCCGGTCCTCGTAGGACACGCGCAGCTCACCACGGGGCACCGGGTTCTCGCTGTGGTCGGCCGGCCGCAATTCACCCGTCATGCGCATACTCTACGGCGCGGCGGATACGGGGAAGGGCATGGTGTTTCACCCGGCCCCGATGGGTGCGGCCCACGGCGGACGCGGGATCAGGCAGAACGGGTGACCGGCCGGGTCCGCGTACACGGGCGAGTGGCTGTCTCCTCCGGGCAGGCACCGGGCTCCCAGCCCCTGTACGCGCGGCCGGGTCGGCTTCGACGTCATCGACCATGATGTCGAAGTGCATCTGCTGCGGCCGGGCCGGATCCGGCCACCTGCTGGCCGTGGTCGGCCTGCTGTTCGGCGTGCCGCTGGGCATCGCGCTGGGCCGGGTCATCTGGCGCACCGTGGCTGGCTTCACCCCGCTGGCCTACCATCCGCCCCTCGCCCTGCTGGCCATGCTCCTGGTCGCCCCCGTCGCCCTGCTGGCCGCGAACGCGCTGGCCGCCTGGCCGCAGCGGCGCGCCGCGCGGCTGCACGCCGGGCAAGTCCTGCGCAGCGAGTGAGCGGGCCGGCGGGGGCCTGACCTCCGGGGCAGGGGCGGCTAGCCTTAGAACGCTGGATCGACGATCCTTTTCCGTGATTATCGTTGTCGAAACTATATTCGACAACGCGGGTGAAGAACTGCTAGCGTCGCCGTCACGCTGAGCGTCCAGGCGGAGGTGTCATGATGAGCAGCACGAGCGGCGATACGCACGCTCAGGAGCCGACCGAACGGGACCCCGAGCGTGATCTCACCCCGCGCCAGCGCGACGTGCTCGATGCCATTGAGGGATTCCGGCGCAAGCACCAGTACGGGCCGAGCGTGCGCGAAATTGGCCAGGTAATCGGGCTGGGCCCGTCCGGTGTGCAGCACCACCTCCAGGTGCTGCGGCAGAAGGGCTGGCTGCGCGAATCCGCCGGACAGGCGCGGACCTCGGTGGTCCTGGCGCCGGGTCACCCGGTCGTCGAGGTCATCGAAGCCCGCCAGGCGACCGGCGCGATCCGGGCGGCCAGGTCCCGGGAGAGCAGAAAGGCCCGCCACCCCCGTGTGACCGCCGGGTCGGCTGAGACGCTGCCCACGGCCGGGGTGCAGAACGCGGCCTACGTGCCGCTGGTCGGCGAGATCGCCGCGGGTTACCCGAAAGACGCCAAGCAGTCCGTCGAGGACGTGTTCCCGCTGCCCAAGCAGTTGGTGGGCGAGGGTGACCTGTTCCTGCTCAAGGTGGTCGGCGATTCCATGATCGATGCGGCCATCGCCGACGGCGACTGGGTGGTCGTCCGCGAGCAGCAGGTGGCCGAGAACGGCGAGATCGTCGCCGCCATGATCGAGGGCGAGGCCACGGTCAAGAGTTACCGGATGTCCGATGACCATATCTGGCTGATCCCGCACAACCCGGCGTTCGCTCCCATCCCGGGGGATGGGGCCACCATCCTCGGCAAGGTGGTCAGCGTCTTGCGCAGGGTCCGGTGACCATCAGGAGCTGAGTGCCCGGCGTGACCGCCGCGGGTTGAGGCTCGAGCCGGAGAGGGGCACAGTGGTGAAGGGGGCGGCGGGCGGGGGCTCTGCCGCGACTGTCCCCCGGAGGCACCCGATGGCCACGAACATTCACGCCGAGCACGTCGGCAGCCTGCTCCGCCCGCGCTGGTTACTCCAGGCGCGCGCGGCCCGGAGGCAGGGCACTCTGACCAGCGCGGATCTGCGGGAGGCCCAGGACCGGGCCGCACTGGAAGCGCTCGAGCTCCAGCGCCACGCGGGCCTTGAGGTCTTCACCGACGGCGAGGTGCGCCGGGATACCTGGATGGCGGGGCTGCTGGAGTCGACCGGTGGCGTCGTGCCGGTCGAGCTGTCCGGGGTCCGCTGGTACCGGGGACGGGGCACCGCCCCCGAGGAGGAGACCGCGTTCGAGGCGGTGGCCGCCCGGGACAAGGTCACCCGGAAGGCC
>Ga0187863_10001926_pt1 | contig 16186 bp, 31 predicted proteins | sample June2016WEW_11_1_FD_132975 | JGI IMG/M metagenome (GOLD analysis project Ga0187863, IMG submission 132975) | Peatland microbial communities from SPRUCE experiment site at the Marcell Experimental Forest, Minnesota, USA - June2016WEW_11_10 | ecosystem: Environmental > Terrestrial > Soil >... | reverse complement strand
TGCGAGATGGAGTCCGAGAACCGAAGAGTGGACGACCGAACTAACTAGTCATGTTATCTTTTATTTGTGAGCACAGCGGCCCCGTAGCTCAGATGGATAGAGCAGCGGTTTCCTAATGCGGCTGCCTCTCATGTTTTCAAATGGTTACAGGTGGATGTGCGTGGATGTAAACCGCGAAAAATGGGCCAGCACGGGACCCAAATGGGGACAAGGAAGGGGACAAGGGGACAGGGCGTTTATAATCGGCAAAGGCCCCGTAGCTCAGATGGATAGAGCACTCGTTTCCTAAACGAGGGGTCGCGTGTTCGACTCACGCCGGGGCCACCAGTTCACTTCTAAACTTCCGCGCGGCCCGGAATATGCCAGAAAGGCACTCCACTACCGGAGCACTAGCCTAACTCCGTCCTTCGCGCCCGCGCGGGAATCCAGTTCCGCGTCTGGGTGCTCGGTTCTTTCGCGTTGTGCGGCGACGGGGTTTCAGCGTCTTCTTTTTCTTCATCTTTACTTGCTCACCTTGTAGTTTTTTTCCTTGACCCACTCGATAAACTCATCGAGCGGCACGGAAAACCACGGCTTGTCACCCTTCGCACCCTTCGGCTTCCACAGGAGTGTGGAGGGCTTCACCCGAAGAGTGCCAACAACACCGCCTGTGTCGTGGTCGATGTCGTGGTCATACAACACTTGCTCCGCGAATTTGTATTTTGAGGATGGCATTCTCTTTCCCCCCGGCCTCCGATTCTACACCCGGCTCACTTCGCGACCCAGAGCCATCGCAACTTTTTTGGCTTCCCTCTCTTCACGCCGGGGCCACCAGTTTCTCAGTCGTTGTTTTTCTTCGCCGGACCAGTTGGAATCTTGCGGCTATCCAGAAATGCATCGGCCACTTTCAGCTTGGCAATCTCGATAATTGAATAGCTTGGAGACTCTGTTGGGGACAGCCGCTCGTATTCGGCAAGGGCAGATTTATAACCCGCAAGCGCATCCGTGATGGATTGTTCGTGCTTTTCAACTCTCTTGCGACCTGCCTCCATTGCCTTCGCCAAGGTTATGGATTCAGGGCTGGGAGTTGACTTGTCAACTATCTCCATCGCAGTTTGCAAGGTAGTCCAGAATGAGACAGGCGGGTCCAATTTCACTGCGGCCAATACTTTGTCATCTGGCAAGGCGGCCTTGGCTTGCGCCAAAATGGCTTGAGCGATGGCAATGGTGGGGTTATCAACTGGGGCGTAGTCTTTGCCCTTTACCGCCAACGCTGTTTTGCAAACGCTGATGATTCCAAGTGCCTGTTGCCGAAGTTTTTCCATGCTGTGTGATTTTACACCCGGATCACTTCCCGGCGCGGGCGGCTTCACGCCAGCGTCGCTCGTTCTCCGCACGGTGCCAGACGCAAAGGAAGTGTTTGTGATCGAACTGGCTTGCTTTTGAGTCACCGCAAACGGCGCATTCTCCGTCACGGCTTCGTTGGTTGCTAGTTGTGATAAACGCTCGTCCGGCTCGTGGGCTGTAACGGAACGTAATAAGGCTCGGGTTCGGGACCGTACATTCTTCGCGGCGCTGGCCGACGATGCTCACCAGATATCGCGGCTATTTCTTCATCTGAAAAGAAACGGGTCTGCTGGTCCTTGACCATTGTTCACTTACCGGCTCGGGCAGCCTTCGACTTCAGCTCGGCCTGCAACTTTTTTATGGCGATGCGGTCAAAGTGCCTGAACGCCTGTCTGACTTTATCGGAAAGGACGACCAAAGCATCCACATTGGCGCGCTTCTTGTGGAGGCGTTCACCCTCATCGTCGATAAGACCTCGGAGTATGCATTGAAGGACAACTTCACGTTCACCATTGTCGACCTGCTTTCGCGCGCTGGCACCACCGTTCACTTCCCCTTGGACTTGGGTGGGCTTACCATTCCACTCTGTGATGGATTGCCTTTAGCAGAAGATACAGCGCCCGTCGCGGTCACAAGGTGCTCCTCGTTGTTTGTTAACGGGTTCTCCTTTATCCTGAGTCGCACCCAACCTTCGTTCTCCAGTTTCTGTAGGACCACCTCGGCTTCTTCTTTGGTATTTCCTCCGGCATATTGAGATACGTGCTTCGGTGAGCAAACCTCAATCAAGAATTTATCCCTTGCCATCGTGTTTCCCTCCAGCGGCCACGATACGTCAGCGGACGAGGAGAGGAAAGTTACCGTGGTGCGGCCTTGTTACATTTCAGCGCCTCCCCGATATAATTCCCGTCATGGACCTTTTAAGTTTGGAGCTTAAAGCCTCGTACGTCAGTGAACTTCTTCTCAACGACTTTGACTCAAAGCTTCCTTCTCATCGGGAAGCAAGATCCAAGTTGCAAAGCTTCAGCGAATGATGAAGGCTTTTGATAAGAAGTTCCCTTGGTCTTGGCAGATGATTTGGTACCGGCCTGATTCGAAACTCATCAAGACGCAAGGCGAACACAAGCACCGCCTGAATCAACAGGATAAGATCGTTGACCGTTTGTTTCGCAAGATCATAGAGGAGCAAGTGGTACGAGATTTAGTCGTTCCGGGCCGACCGAAGATCACCGCGAATAAACTTCGTGGTAACGTCAAGAAATATGTGGAGAACCTCAATCGGCAAATTCACAAACAGGTGAGACAAAGACTCATTCAGGGACTCACAGGGCTGGACAAGCCGGGGAGCAAGCAGCTTTCCAAATAACCAATGCGGCCCTGCCGTTGCCCCACGTTCGATACTTATTGCTGGGGTGCGGCTATGACCCGACCCCTTCGCTTCTCCGTCCCCGCCCGGTGAGGCGGGGAGTAGGGCACGGCTGGAGCCAGAAAGGAAGTCACTTATGGCCACCGTGCCAGTAATGCCTGTGAGGTATACGCCTCCACAGGAAACCCGACCAGCCTACCGGCTCACGTTCACAGCGTGGGCCGTTCCTATTTGCCTCTTTTTTTGGCACACGGTTGGCAATAACAACGTCCGTCGCGTGCGGGGTTCTTGCCACAATGAGTGCAAATACCGTCCCTCCTCCGCCTATCGCGCTCCTCTTTATTTTTTGCCGTGTCGCGTGCCGTGACGACGTCGGTACCCGATTCAATCTTTCTGGCTAATTTTGAAAGTCTGAATAGTATTTGTCGCACGAACGGAGACTTGTAACCAAACCGGGCAGCCACGCCAACGCTGTCGAGTTGCTCCAAATAGTACGCCCGAACTATAGCGGGCACGACCCAGATTTCTCGGTTGAGCCGTATAGTGGAATCGTATCCTTCGATCTGAATCCCCAATCGGTATCGACGGTCGGGGTCGGTACAGGCAACATACTCTTTGCAAAGAGAATCGAGAACGATAATCGCCTTTTCGGTTCTCAGTCTCAGCCGTTCCGATGCCAGCACCAAACGAGACTCATAAGTGCCGGGCTGGGCACTCTGAATGCCACAACGGATTTCCATGTATCGTATGCAAACTTTTCTGAGGAGAACTTCGTTGAGGGCATACTCGGGCGTGGGTATGTGGCGCGTTCCCCCGATGCGTGAACAGGTGCGGGTAGTCTGGCATCTGCTGTAGTCGTCAAAAGACAACCCTGTGGAAATGAAGCCTAGCGAGCCATCAGGCAAGCGGCCATAGTGGGCTTCAACGGGATACTGAATCTTTGAGGCAAATTGGACTCTGTCAAAACTTAGATTTTGGCGCGACTGGCTCGGTTCACAAAACGTAATTTGCATGATTCCCCTTTTGAATAAAGAAGGATGCCGTCCGACTCCTGAGGAAGAACGGCATCCAAGTTTGCGAGCCGACGTTTCTTGAGGTACGAGTACCCCTTGCTCCCGTCGTCATTTTCTCGCGGTGGAACAAGATTAATTCGGGCTGCCCCCGGTGAACCTGCCGTTGACGAGACGGTGACTCATTTTTCCGAGATAGTAACCCGAAGATTATTTCGATTCTTGCGCGCGCCGGGGTTCCACGAAAAGTGTCCGACCGTTGAAGGTTTTGCCTTCTAGGTTGTACGCGATCAGATTTGCTAAGCACTCCGGGGTCACCGATATAAATGCTGTTCTCCCAAAACCGACCCGGTGGTCATTCTGAGGAAGAACGGTTACGTGGGTATCATCAGCGGGGATGTCAATGCCGCACGTGGTAAAAAGAAAGTCCGCCAGTGCGGCGACGGTTGTTCCTTCCGGGCAGCCCTTGATGACTATGTTGTGCCTCATTGTTCGTTCTTCGTTTTCGACTCGTCGGCCAGCTTCTTTAATTCGCTCGGACTGAGCGGCTGCGGCAGCCGACGTTTCCGTTCCTTCAACCATTCTGGGTTGCGCCATCGGGCGTCGGGCGCAGTAAGAAGACTATCCACCGGCTTGCTGCTCACAATAACCAAATCATCTTTGCTCATTGCATCCTCCATCATGTCGTCAATAGTGTTCCGGGTAAGGCGCTTCATATCACGGCAGCCTTTATCGTCTTTCGCCCCAGTTTTATCGCGGCTGCAACCCGGTGCGCGCCGTCGCGTACGACAAAATTTCCACTGATCAAAACTGGCGGCATTTGATCCAAATGGAGCAAGTAGTTATCGGTCAGCGTCCGCACGGCATCAGCAAAAGTGCGGGCGTCCAAAATCAAATACTCGATGGGAACGTCGGTGGTCATCTCGTCTCCAAGAAGCGTTTACGCCGAGCGGCGAGTTGCTCGCGGAACGCGTCGAGGCTCGTATATCCAGCCTGCCGTGCCGTTTCATACTCGTGCGTAAGGCGGTTACTTTCCTCGGCGATGCGGCGGACTTCAGCCAGTTCACGGCGGAAGTCATTCAGGATGTTCTCAACCTCGGCATAAGTCACGCCGTCCCGTCCATTGATACCGTCCCTACCCGGCAGTCCAGAAACTGATTCGCCGCGCGGACCGCGTTCGCCCCGCTCACCAGGAATGTGGCTCGGCGCACCTCGCTCGCCCCGCTCACCCGGTATTCCCTGCAAGCCCCGTTCCCCCGGTAAGCCTACGCCAGGCGCACCCGTTGCCCCACGCTCGCCCTTTTCGCCCCGCTCGCCCCGAGACCCCTGAATGGATTGTCCCGGTGCCCCCGGTTCGCCTTTTACGGGAACGAAACGGTCAAAAGCGGCTTTTAATTCGCCCTGCGCCTTTTCACAAGCGGCCAAGCGGTCGCGGTAGGCGTAAACGCTCACGAGACCATGCTTTCCGGAATCTTAGGTCTCTGAATCGGTTCACCTTGGGGGCCAATTTCTGCGGCCATCTCCATAGCACATGCTTCTGGGAACTGCTGACCACCAACCGGGCCGTAACCATCCTTGAGTGATTTGTAAGGGTCCTGCGGGAGTGGTTGCCCTGAATTCTGGAACGGGGGCGAGGGGCGGTTTACCCTCGCTGCTGCCCCGCCGTTCGCCCAAATAAGGCGCGCGTAGCTCTCGTCATCGAGATCCAGAACTTGTTGTTCGGTAAGGTCTTCGAAATCAGTATCGTCATCCGGGTCGAAGGAGACCCGGAGTTGAAATTCGGGATCTGAGACTTGTCCGCCATCTTCTGAGCGAGTCGGCCCAAAACCTGGCCCATCTACAGCGATGATCCCGCTACACCTGCAAATCCGATAGTGATGCGTCATTATTGAATCTCCTTCGGCATCAGATCAACGAAACCATAACCCCTGCGGGCCGCTTTATCGTCGCTTGTGAGTTCATGCTTGGCGGCGGAGCGTTCGGCGAGATCAGCGCGATACGCTGCCTCGATGCGCTGACCGATGGCTCGGCATTTCATGTGATTGAGCGTGTCCTCGGCTGGTATGCCCGACGTGCGCTGAATAAGCAAAGCATCTCGGCACTCCGTCATCGACAGACCGGTCTGCTTGCTCAAGTGTTTAATCTCCGCCAGTTCCTTTACTGAACGTCGACTTTCGACTCCGAACAAGATGGCAGGGAGTAAGTCTTTCGCTCCACGTTTGACAGCCCGTGCCGCATCGGATCGCTGTTCTTGTTCCGTGGACTTGAAGCGACCCGTTCCGGACGCTACAACCAATGTCGAACGGTACGCCCCGTAATAGGTCTTATCATCGGAGCGGGCACCGGGGAACGGCGTTCCGTGGTCACGGTAAGCGGCGCGCATTTCGGCGATTCGCTTTGCGAACTGTGGCGGCGCAGTAGATGCGTTGCCAGTATAACTAGCACCTGGCTTGCAGAGTTGCCGTATTTCTTGCGCTGATAGGTTCATAGTATTTTCCTTTTGCCCTGCCCCTGTCCCCGAGGTCTGTGACCGCCTGTTTCGTTACCAGCGCTTGAACGTTTTTTCCTTCTGCTGGTATGCCTCGATGCGTGCTTTTTCTTCGGCAGCCAATACGGCCTGTTGTCTTTTCATCGCGGGTAACTCGCACAGGCGCGCATATTCGCGGACGATATCAGGCGGCGCATCCGGGGGAGGAACGCTAAATGTTGTGCTCCCGTGTCCGATAAACTTACGGATTTTCACGCACGAAAAAGCCGTGCCATCTGAGGCAACAATCTGCCATTTTGGTTCAGTGATGAAAGGCACTACAACATCTGCCGAGTTTGGAATAGCGCGCGCAGAACGCTCCTTCATCTCGGCTAAGAATTCGTTCGTTCCTCGCTTCGGCATCGGCACAGCTTCAGCTTCTCCGAGCGCAATAAGGGTTCTGCCAGTGTTGTTATCTACGTGCTCTTCCGAGCCGAACTTTTTGTGATTGGGATTTGTGAATCGAACTTTCATGGCGTTTCTCCGACGTACAAGATTTACCTACTGAATAACTTGCCTGTTCCTACTAGCCGGTAAGTGTGACGAGTACCTTTGGTATTTTTTACCGGTTCTGCCGTCGCATGGCTTTCTTTACATGCGCTTCGATAACCTGTGAATGCTCGTTGAGAACCTGCGACATTCCCTTACCGTCAATCGTATGCACGGTTGGGCTGTAATGAACGTGTATATCGTGACCGCCGCTCTGCTTTCCGGGGTCCGTCATGTTCTGAACCTTCTGCGATAGCGGGGCTGGCAGCACCATTTCGTTTTTGTGGGCCGCGATGATCATGTCATCGTATCCAACAAGTCCGCCCTGTTCGGCTGCTCCGAATCCCATTGCCGTCGCAGCCATAGTTGCTCCGAAGGCCGGTGCGCCCAGATCAACAGGCCACGGTGCGCCAGCGAATGATGCCGTGCCCTCAGCGCCAGCAACGCCTGCGGCTGAAACCACCTTTACCTTGTCGGCTGCTACTTGCGCTATTGCGCTCGATGCGGCAGAAGTCTTGTCGATAGCTCCCATGCCCACCTTCAGCATGATGTATTTCAGAAGCATCTGAATGGTCGCGGAGATGAATGACTCTGCCATCTCCTTAGCGACGTTCTTCATCGCGGTGCCGAGATTCTTTCCCTCGACCGCAGTCTTGGCGAGAGCATTCGAGAAACCTGTCAAACCGCTCGTCAAGTCGGTCTGAATCGTCTTGCCCAACGTGGCCATCATTGCGGACTGGCTTCCTGCTTCTGACTTCCATTCTCCGAAGTATCCCGACCAGTTTGCACTCAGCTTTTGAACTGCGGCGGCTTGCTCGTTGACTTTGTTAGTAAGTGCCTGCTGCTCCGTGGCATTCTGTGCCAGCGCCTTGTTGTATTCAATCTGCGCGCCAACGGCGGCCCTTTGTGTCTCGTCTTGGCGATTGGTTCCCACAGATGACTTGGCGAGTGCGGCGGATTGATCCGCATACTGCTTTAAGTCCGCCAGCTTCATTGCCTGCAGGTTCTTAAAATCTTCCAGTTCCTGTTTATCGATGGCGAGAATCTTTTGCGCTTCTTCTTTCTTCGTGCTGATTCCCAACTCGGCTTGAATCTTGGCACCCGAAATGCCTCCCGATGCCGTCGCCTTGATTTTGGAAGCGTATAGGTCATCCTGTGACTTAGCCAGCTCTTGGTTCTGTTTGAGTTGCTCCTGATACTCAGTCGCCATCGCACGTGCGATAATGTCCTCCATCGACAGTTGCTGTTCAGTGGCATGCTCAACGAACTCGTAATACTTCTTCGCATCCTCCATCGCTTTGTCGCCAGCGGTCTTGCGAACCTTACTTACTCCGTCCACAGCATCGAACTGCGCCTGCTCCAGAACCTTCTGATTGGACGCCAGCTTGTCCTGCTTCTCCATCTCCTGAGTCATCAGGATCTCAACGTTGAGCCGGGCGGCGAGTGCGGCGCGCTCTTCCGTGTGGAAACTACTCGCATGAGCGTTGAGCTCGTCCTGCCGGTTCATCGTATCCTTGATGCCTTGCTGGAGGGTGGACTGAAAGCCCTTGGTGTCACCAGCCTCCTTTAATTCTTGAAGCTTGTTTTCCAGCTTATTGAAGTCAGAGATGACCTGATCAACACCCTCGCCCTTGCCAAGGAATTTCTGCCACCAACCAACCTGCATCCCGCTGAGAACTTTGTCAGCGTCAGCGGCTATGGTCTTGAACTGTTCGCCAAGCTTATCCAACGAAGTCTCATCGATAAGCTTCAATCGTTTTTGAAGCGAGGCAAGTCGGTTCCCGTTCAAGTCGTCAATCTTTGCATTGCTGGCAAGCAGTTCCTCATTCAATTTGTGGAGAGCCTTGGCACCGTCGGTACCGAGTGTCGCCCAAGCTGTTGCAGACGCGTTCGCCTTGTCCTTGAATTCGTTTATTTTGCCGATGATCTTCTCTATGATTGGAACCAGAGCGGTGATAGCAAGGAGCGGGAATGCCATCGCCATCGCGCCACCGACAGGAGCAAGCGATGACAGGAACATGGATACTCCGCGCGGCATGCGCACGCCGATTTCTTCGCCGAGCATCATAATGGCGTGGCGCGCTTCCATAGTGGAGTACTCGGACTCCTTCATCGACGTTTTAAAGTCCTCGGAGAACTTGCGTGCGGCGACACCGGCTTGCGAGATGCCACCGCTAAAGCCTGCGCTGTTCAAACCTAGATTTACTGACAGATCACCTACGACGGCCATAAAAGTATCCTCACCATTCCTGAAATCTGTTAGACGTATTCCTCAAATGCCACGGGATGGAAGTTGATCTGCTTCCGCAGCTCGTCCCGCTCTTCATCGGTCATCTCTTCAAGCACCGACAACCATGCCGGTGTCATCTCCACGACGCCCTTTGACTTGTCCACGCGCGCCCACGCCTTGGCATGAATGGCACGTTGGACTCGCATCGCCAAGAGCTGCGTATCCTCGGCTGTGATTTGAAGATCCCGATAGCCCGCTGCAAGCAAGAACCTGCCGTAATTTTCAGTCAGGTAATTGCGGTGTTCCATCCTCAACGTGTGTTGCTCCATTGCGCTCTGCTTCTTCATTTATTGCCTCCAAGATTCGGTCAATGTCTGCGGGCGAACCCACGTCGACGGTTTCTTCTTCTGCCACTTCTCCAGCCAGTGCTTGCTCGGCGGCGACGGCGGCGCGCGCCCGGTCAAGTTCAATGCGGAGTCCCTCCGGACTCTCGGGATGCGGCGGCTCATTCTTGTCCACTGGCGGCTGTGTGGGTCGGGTGCGGTCACGGGACGCCGGTGTGGCGGAAAACTCCTTCTGGTACGCCAAGACTTTAGTGAGTAAACAGGCAGCGGATTTGATAGCTGGATTCTCTGACACTTTCGAGTGAGGTTCCCCGTTCTTATCTACCCATGTTGTTTCGACCAAAGGATTCTCAAAAGCAATGGCATCTAACTTGCGCCACAACGCCCACGTTCTTACGTAAGCCTCCATCGCTGAAGAATCGACACGAGTTGTTGTGCCTCTTTTGTGAAGATCCTTTGCCATCCTTTTCCACTCAGTTATGGCGGCATCTGGCAAGTCTTTAGGCATGCGCAGTTTTCCACCCACAAATGCTGTGGATTCTTCACCGGGGAGATAGTGAACCTTTGTCGACGTTAGTTTGTGGTACTCAAGAGTTTTTCGTGGCTGCAAGTTATTCGCTCTCTTTCCTTGCTTGATGAATGAGCACTGGACTCTTCATACGCTCCCGCAGGGTCTGGGCGTCGCCGAATGCGGCCAGGTTGCAGGCTCGCCGGATGATTTCAGAGTTGCTCGACCCATAAAGCTCATGCTGCTCAGCAATCCAGCGAGTGATGGCGTCAGTGGCGTAGAAAACGACCTTCTTGTTATTAGTGGGCATGCTTTACCTCCACTGTGGGCACGCTTCTGTGACGGGTAATCTGCTCGGTAGTCCTGCTTAAGCATGCCGGATGAGTGCCTTAAGCATCCAGGATGTATGGCTGAAGTGGGCGGTGACTACCCCTCAAGTTGCGCGCGGGTCAAGCGGTCGTGTGTCTACGCAGGCGTGTCACACTCGCTGCAACCTTTGTGTTTTCATTCACATGCCCCTTACCCCCATTTTGAAAACGCGGGGTATGGTTTGGAGTCGACCAGTCAGGATCGCTTGCTTAATGCAACCAATCGATTGCTTTGCTCGTGGTTATGCTTTGCTTTGTTGCTTATGTATTACTCTTTGTGTGTGGGGTGCTGGTGCTTTTCTTGTGCGGTAGGTTTTCTCTGCGGTCTTTTCTGTTTCGGCCTTCCATTAGAGTTTCAGCCTCTCTTTGATTACCTCGATAACTCTCTCAACAAACTTCTCGTGATTCGAGTCGAAATAGCTCGTCATAAAAGGATTGCGGATTCCGTGGTAAACTCCGCCACCACTTAAGCCCTCAAGAAGGCGAACCATATACTTCAAAGACCGATGGTATTTCTTGCCTTTTGGCTGGTACATAAAGCGGGTGCTTCCTTCACCGGTGTGGATCTCCGGCAATGCTCCTGTTGGGCGAACCTTAACCTGACCAGCGAGCTCATCACCTCTCAACATTCTTGTGCTTCTCTTCCAGCTTTTCTTGTCCTGGAGTTGCTGGCCAAGTTCGCCTGGGATGGAGGAGGCTCCTTCTTGCATGGCTTCTATGATTGCTCCGCCAGCGGCATAAAGTCCTGCTCTGACGATTTTCTTAGCTTCTGTCCCAGCTAGTTCCTTGAGCTTTGCCTCAAGCTCCCGTAAGCCCGTAACCTCTACCGTGATTTCGTCCGGCATAAAATCTCCGTTCAGTTTCTGGACTTGGCGTCCATGAGCATTGCTCTAATGCGTTGACCGGCGCTCGTGCGCTTTGTGCGATGCCTTTGCCTGTGTGGCGTGTAACTACCCCTTTTCAATCCTTGGGGGCTAAAAGGAGCCTTTCCGTCGCCCTGTGTCGATTCCTCGGGAAGGGGCGACCAGTCAATCGGCCCTTCATTGGCCATCCAGCCAAGTCGTCCTGCTGTTACCCATGCTTTGCTCATTGCTTCCTCGGCGTTCTTCCATCGGTTCGGCCAAGCCCGGTGATTTGCTCTGCCGTCATTATTTTCCCTCCGGGTGACGGTCCTTCATCTCGGGAGCCGTCGTTGTGGTTAGGTCAATGACACGGCAATACCGTGGGTCAAGCACTTGCGCTTCGGCTTCGGCCCGGCGCTCGTAAAGGGTCACCGTGCCCTGATACGGTTGTGGGATTGCCCAGCGTCCGCTGCCGTAAATGCGGCAGTCTTTAAATCTCAATTTGGCCTGCTCAAGAAAGTTCATTTGCTGGACTCCCTCCCAGCATTCCCCAGCTCTGTTAGGCCGGTTTTTGAGCGGCAGGAGGGAGGGTTAAAAACGAGATGGCACTGAACGCTTATAGGACCGCCGATGTAACGGAAGTCGCCTGTTCAAGCCCGCAAACGACGAGATGGCACCAGATGACACAAAAATACCTGGCTCCGAGGTGCAAGCCGAGCTCACAAGGATTAGAGCCTCAGAATCGGCTTGTGTCACCTTGTGCCAACTGGATTTTAAGTGGTCGTGTTTTGTATGGGATAAAAAAAATCGGTCCTCTCATAAGGAAAAAGTGCCATCTCGTTTGACCCCATTTTGTCCGGAAGAATGCGAGCTGGTCAACTCCCCCATTTAGCCCATCTCTCACGGTCAGCACGGTCATTAGCCTCTTGCATTTTGCGGACTTTCTCTATCTTGGTCAGATAACCAATCAGACTTCCCCTTCGACGGCGCTCCGAAGGGCTGAGTGTTGTGAGCCTGCCGTTGTAAGCGGCAAGCTCCTGCCTTATTGAGTCCAACTTATCCTGCTCCTTTGTGACATCATCCTTGACTGGCCACCGTCTGCTCATCTCCTTACCCTCCTTATCACCTTCTTCTGGCGGCCCAGCTTGCTCTGCTCGATGTCGCCGCAAACCTCCAGCGAGTTCAGCGCACGATTTACTATGGACGGACCCCAGTCGATAACCACGTGGGTTCCTCGGAACATATCTCGCTGAGAAATCCATCCGTCGCCGTCGCCTTGATGCTCAGCTAAATAGTCCGTAATCTTGCAGGCGACAATCGCCTCGGGATTCTTGCCTGGGTTCGGCTTGAATCTCTTACGCACATTAAGCTGGTATTTTACGAACGCTTTCATCGGCCCGAGGTCTGCCCCGTGGAGGATGCGGCGGCCATCCAGTGATGCGGCAATGACGGCGGCCCGGCTCTCGTATAACGTCACCGTGCCGTCGAAAGGTGTGCTTATCGCCCAGCGACCGTAGCCTCGGATGCGGGCGTCGCGCCAGCGTAGCTTCGCCAGTTCTAAATAGTTGCTTTGGTATTCGCGGCTTTTCATATACGACTCTCCAGCCTTGCTTGTTCGTTTTTGCATTCAATCTCGTCGGCGGTGAAGCTTTCCCCGGTGACGACGTGGACATACTCGCGATCTTCCTTGGCGGCCAGCAGGGCGGTCACCGCGCGCCGTATGAATTCGCTTGTCGGGACGCCCGAGCGCACTCGCTCTGACTTCAAAGCGGCTGCGAGCTCGTTCGGAATCTGAATAGTTACATTCACTGGCATGGGTTTATTGCCCTCCACGTAATAGCCAGTAAATGTGACGGGTACCGGGTCACCGGGGTTTTTTGCCTTTGACTTATCATGGGCGAAGGTTTTGGGGTTGCTCTAGGGTGGGGGTTCTGGGGGCGGCTCTCCGCCCCCGGTTCTCAAAGGGGTTTTCAAAAACCCAAGCGCCCCATCTTATTGCCGGGCTTACTTCATTGCGGGGGCGGCCCCCCGCACCCCCGCCAAACCCTTCTTAGCATTAAAAATCTTATTTACTTGTTAAGTGTGGTGCCCTGCGCCCCTACGCTCGTGACGCCCGGCACCTACGCTTTGATGAACCGTGGGTGCCGTGGGCATCCACGACCGTAGGTGCCGTGGGCATCCACGCTAGGTGCCCTGCGCCCCTACGCTTTTTGACTTTGGGTTATCCGAAGCGGTCGCTTGGGTTTCGCTTGGCTTTAGGCGCTGGAATGCTGCGGCTCGCTCTGCTGGCGTCGGCTCCGGGTCATCCGTTTGCTGGACGGCTGGCAGCCTTCCAAGCGCGCGGGCAAACACCTTACCGAACCTCTCGGGCGTGGTGCTCCTGTCCCAGCCCCTAAAGTGCTGCACCATACTGGCGGCTTTGAAGAGAACACCCCACTCAGCGGCGGTCGGATTCTCGTATATATAAAAGGAACCCCTCTGGTTAGCGCCGCCAGATTTGGCTTTCTTGACGGTCCAGAAGCCCGCTGCGGCCAATGCGGCCAACCATCGATTTCTGGCTCGCGGGCGAACGGGTATTTGCGATAGGGCGCAGTCACCGGCTGCAATATCTCGGTCGGCGTCCTGCCCCACCGTCTTGTCCCATAGAAAGAAGACGGTCAATAGGAAGTCGGGAGGGACCGGATACTTTAAGGCAAGGTTGAAAAACAGATGCGGCATCGGACCATAGGCATCCTTGTCAAGCGCGTGGTTGCCGGTGGACCTTTCCCGCAATACTACAAAGTCATCGCTTGAATGCTTGGTCACGGGTATTCTCCTGTGAGATTTTTTCGGTTAGAGTTCTGCGGACAAAGTTTGGCTGACCGTCGCGCACTTCTATTTCGATGTTTCCCCACGCGTGGGTCCGCTCCAATTCGTCCAGAATGGTTTCAATCTTCTTCAGCAACTGCGTTTTCGTCATGTTGCTCCTTTAAATAGTTAATGGGCCATCCCCGAGTTACCCCGCAGGCTTGGCCCATCAGAACCAAATATCAACGGGCATTATACCGTGGCCCGGTGAATAACTCCTAGCTTTTTCCTGCGCCGAAGTCAAACGTCGGTTGATCAGTCCGCCCAGAGTCGGTCTTCGGCTCCTTGATAATCTTGGCCTTCTTCACGGGCTTTTTCCTCTCTGGTTTTACGTATTCGGTCCACTCGGAATACCTGCCGGGCTCTGAGTTGCATAAAATATTGGGGGTATATAACCGGGACCCAGGCTGTATGGGGTCGCCGGGCCGGGCCAGCGTCACCGACCGTGGGACGGCCAACCAGTTCTTTCGTCGGTAACGGCGCTGCCTCGCAGCCTTAATCTCTTCCGGGGTTTTCTTGGTTCGCTTCACGCCATGACGATACCTGGGTCCGGGGCGCGGCGCTACGTTACCTACGTGTTCACCGGGTCAGGCGGCCCCGTCAGCGGGACTTCTTCGCGGCCAACCAAGCGGTTACGGCGGGCCATGAAAACCGGGGGAACCGCCCGACGCGGAAATACGGAAGCGGATTCGAGCGCCGATTACGGGCGCGCAATTGGTCGAGAACCCAAGCGCGGGATACCTTCAGGTTCGCGGCGAGTTGTTCGGGCGTAAGAAGATCAGAGGGTTGAAGTAACGGGACGGCGGTCACGGATGGCTCCCAAATAAGGTTGCTTATTTGGGATGACGGGGTTCACAACCCGTTGGGCTACCGGGAGTCCGGATGACAAGCCCGCAGGCCCCTTTGGAAGGTATTGCTGGGCCAGTGCAAGTATTATACCAAAGTCATAACCGCATGGCAATCGAAATCCCTTGCTGGGCGCGGGTTTCAGCGACTTTTCTTAAACGCCCGCTCTATTTTCCTCATAGCAGCCTTCGATTCCGCTGGGACGGGCCTTACGTAGAACGCCATCGTTGTTGACAGGTCCGAGTGCCGAAGAATCGCCTGAATCGTCTTGCCGTCCACGCCGAGGCTGTTCAGGTTCGTCCCCAGCCCGCGCCGTAGGGCATGCCATCCGTGCCACTCGATTCCTGCCTTCTTCAGCGCGGGCTTCATGTGACGACGCAGCTCGTTCTCCAGCCGTAGGGGGTTTCCGCCTCCGCCCGAGAAGACCCATTCGATGGAAGGGAAGAGACGTCGGTGCGCGTCCAGCGCCTTTTTGACTATCGGCAGCAGCGGAACCGGTGCCTTGCTCGTCAGGGTTTTCGTATCGTTGACCACCCCCGACCATACGGAGCGATTGACGTGCAGCTCGTCGCCCTGAACGTCCTCCCAGCGCAGCCCTTTCACTTCGGAGATGCGAAGCCCGGTGAACCCGGCAACGATGACAGCGGTTCGGCCCGGCTCTGGCAGGACCTTCATCATCGCCTCAATTTCGGCCAGCGAATATGCGTAGGCGTCTCCTGCGGGATTGCCTCGCGGTACAACCGAGTCACGCACTGGGTTCTCAGTGATAAGGTCAGTTCGTTTTGCGAACCGGAACGCACCCGAGAGGAAGGACTTCAGATTACGATGGGTGGTGTGTGCCCGCGTTTTTTCCGCAGCGACCGCAGCCATCAGTTTGTCCACGTGGCTGGTGCGGAACTCGCGGAGTTCGTGACCGTCGAGATGATGCTTCGCCGACCGAAAACTGAGAAGGTAAGATTTGTAGGTGCTCGGTCGCTTGGTCGCCTTGACGTGGGGGAGGTAAACGTGTTCGAGAAAATCGCGGACGGTTTGTGTACTGGAAGGCTGAACGGTTTTGGCGTTGATCGGCGCAAGAATCAAGTCCGCCAACGGTCTAACCGACTCTTCGGTTCGGTATTCGCGGCTTAACGTCGCCAGCTTCTTCGCCGAGCAGCGTTGAGCTGTTTTCCCATCCGCCCCAATGACGGGTTCCTTGTACCGCAGCATCCAGCAATTGCCGACGAGTTTGATTGTCCCCTTTTGCATGGCTTTCCTCCCGGACCCCACTATACCGTGGGGACAAGAAGGGGACAAAGTACATTCGTAACCGCGCATAACCCGCATGTTTGGCGGCGATTCGTGATGTCGAAAATGCTGGCAGGCCGTTTCCTAAACCGTTGGTCGGCGGTTCGACTCCGCCCGGGGCCCCCAATTTATCTTGAACAAGTCGGGTCGCACCGGCTTGGCTTGCTCCTGAGAACAAAGGGGGCTGTGCCTTAGTTAGGCG
>Ga0187863_10001922_pt1 | contig 16201 bp, 13 predicted proteins | sample June2016WEW_11_1_FD_132975 | JGI IMG/M metagenome (GOLD analysis project Ga0187863, IMG submission 132975) | Peatland microbial communities from SPRUCE experiment site at the Marcell Experimental Forest, Minnesota, USA - June2016WEW_11_10 | ecosystem: Environmental > Terrestrial > Soil >... | reverse complement strand
CCTCGGGCAACGGAACCACACTCGTTCCCTGGCTGTTATTTGAGTCGGGATATTGCAACTCGAGCTGTTTCGCCAGCGCGCTCATTTCGGCTGCGGCCTGCTCCTGAGTGACTCCGTCTTTCAGCCGTCCCAGCCCAAACAGCCAATGACATCCCCGGCACGGACCCTCGTCATGTTCGGCGGTCCAGAATTCAGCAGGCGACGCGGGTGCGAAATGAAAGCCGCGCGGAAGCACGCCAACGATCGTGTTGGGATTGTCGTCGAGAGTGACAGTCTGTCCGAGGATGTCCGAGCGGCCGCCATACCGCTTCTGCCAGGTCGCGTAGCTCAGCATCACCGTGCGCGGCGCAGAAGCTTTGTCTTCACCTTCGGCGAAATCACGTCCCAGAATCGGCGTCACGCCGAGTGCGCGAAAAAATCCAGCGCTGACGCGGGCACCCGGAGCGAGCTGCGCACCGTCGGGCGTTGCGAGCATGAATCCGTTGTTGTCGTAGACCTCGAGCGAATCGAACACTTTGTTTAGCTTCTTGTAGTCGTAGTAATCCGGGAACGACAGGTGAAAGCGGGAACCTAGCGGAATGCTTCCGTAAACAACCATCACCCGCGATGGATCGCGATAGGGCAGAGGCTTGATGAGAGCGGCATCGACGAAGGAGAAGATCGCAACGGTCGCACCGATGCCGAGGGTGAGCACCAGCAGCGCGGTCGCCGCGAAGCCAGGATTCTTGCGCAGCTGCCGCACGGTGTAGCGAAGATCTTGCCAGAGCGTCTCGACGAATGGGAGAGCGCTTTGATCGCGATAGGCTTGCGTGGTGGACGCGACTCCGCCAAGTTTGAGAAGAGCTTCCCGGCGGGCTTGCTCGGGAGACATGCCTTCGCGAAGATTGTCGGCGATGTGCATCTGGAGATGCGATTCAAGCTCCTCGGCAAACTGCTGGTCTTGAACACGCTGACTGGGCATCGACCACAAACGGTGGAACCAGGCACGAACCGTTCTCATAAAGACTCCTCAGCGGGAGAAATGAAGCGAGCGAGAATTCTGGAGGCCTTCTCCCAGCGCTGGGATTCTTTTTCGACCTGACGGCGTCCCGCGCGCGTGAGCTTGTAGAAGCGGGCGCGGCGATTGTTGTCAGAGACGCCCCATTCGGCGGCGATGTAGCCCTCCTGCTCAAGCTTGAGCAACGCGGGGTAAAGGGTTCCGTATTGAACGATGAGCTGGTCCCCGCTGATCTGCTCGATGCGGCGCGCGATGCCGTATCCGTGAAGCGAACCCATGGACTCGAGGGTCTTGAGGATCATCAGCGCCAGAGTTCCCTGCCAGACGTCGTTGTCGGCCATGCCTGTCTCCTATTGGGAAGCAATAGAACTTTATGCGACTTCGTATTGGATTGCAATAGGTCGATTTGGTTAGCAGGAAAATGCAAACTTTTTTGGAGCATGGATGGGCGACTTTGTTGCTCATGACATCCGCGTGGGTATGGCGGGGAGTGCATAGGTCCTTCGCGGGCGAAAACATGCCGCTCAGGAGGACAAGGCTGGCAGGATGCTATTTACGTTTGCGGCGCTTTTCGCGCTTCGGCTTGGGCTTTTCTTCTTCCAGAACGGCGAAGTTGATTTTCTTTTCTACGGGATCGATGCGGTCGACGATCACTTTGAGCTGCTGGCCGATGCGGTAGGTTTTGCGGGAGTGCTGTCCGATGATTTCGCGAGTGTTCTCGTGGAAAGTGTAGCGGTCGTCGATCAGAGTGTTGAGCGGGACTAATCCTTCCACGAACAAGTCGGTGAGTTCGACGAAGAATCCGAACTTGGTGACGCTGGTGATTAAGCCGTTGAAGTCTTCTCCGACGCGGTCTTGCATGAACTTCACTTTCTTCCATTCCATGAGCTCGCGCTCGGCGTCGTCGGCGCGGCGTTCGGACTGGCTGGATTCTTCGGCGATGGAGTGGAGCTCTTCGAGCGGGATCGGGCCGGAGAGCGGGGCGCGGGATTCGCGGTGGGCAGAGTGATCGCGTCGTTTGGACCACGGGGACGGGGCGTCGTCTGCGGCGGCTGAAGCCTCTTCTTTGTTGATGTTTGACGCGGCGCTGAAGCGCCGCTCTTCCACACTTTCGGACCCCGCATGCCCGTTGCGTAAAACATCTTTCAGGATCCGGTGCACGATCAAGTCGGGATAGCGGCGGATCGGGCTGGTGAAGTGGGTGTAGGTTGGGGCGGCTAACGCGAAGTGGCCAAGATTTTCTTCGGAATAACGCGCCTGCTTGAGCGAGCGCAGCATCAGGTAGCTGAGAATGCGTTCTTCGGGTTTGCCGGCAATTTTTTCGGTCAGCTTCTGGTACATGCGCGGCGTGATGTGAACGTCTTTGGGGATCTCGATGTCGCGCGTGCGCTTGCCGGTGCCGTAGTTGGAGCGGCGATCGGCTTTCATCTGAACCCGATGAATCGGCAATGGACCTACGCCCAGGGAATATCCAAAGGTTGCGGCGATGACTTCGAAATCGTAGACGCGTTTGGCGTCGGGCTTCTCGTGGATGCGGTAGAGGCTGGCGATGCGATGCGAGTCGAGATGGTGGGCGACGGTTTCGTTGGCGGAGAGCATGAATTCTTCGATGAGGCGATGGGCGATGTTGCGCTCGGAGCGAGTGATGGATTTCATCAGGCCGAACTCGTCGAATTCGATGACCGGCTCGGGGAGATCAAAGTCGATCGATCCGCGGCGTTCGCGCTTGCGGTGAAGAATTTGTTGCAGGTCGCGCATGAGCTCGAAGGATGCAACTAATGGGGCGTAGCGCTCGCGCTGCGCCTTGTCTCCTTCGAGGACTGCGTTAACCGCGGTGTAGGTCATGCGCTCAGCGGAGCGGATGACGCCTTCGGTGAGATCGTAGTTGACGATCTCGCCGCGGTGATCGATTTCCATGATGCAGGAGAGAACGAGCCGGTCAAGATGCGGCCGCAGGCTGCAGATGTCGGTCGAGAGTTCGAGCGGGAGCATGGGGACGGCGCGATCGGGGAAGTAAACGCTGGTGCCGCGGACGCGGGCTTCCTGATCGAGAGCGCTGCCCGGCGTGACGTACTGGGCGACGTCGGCGATGTGGACCTGGAGTTCGAAATTGTTGTTGGGAAGCATACGGACGAGGACGGCGTCGTCGAAGTCGCGGGCTGTTTCTCCGTCGATGGTGACAATGGGAAGGTCGCGGAAGTCGCGGCGGCCTTGGAGTTCACGAGACGGGATAGTGGCGGAAACCTGTTGCGCTTCTTCGAGAGTGGCCGCGGGAAAATGATGCGGGAGATGGAACTTGCGGATCATGATTTCGACGTCGACGCCGAAATCATCTTCCCGGCCGAGGATTTCTGTGACGCGTCCTCGAGGATTCTGCGCAGACGAGGGCCAGTCGGTGATTTCTACATCGACCACAATGCCTTCGAGGTCGGTCCAGTTCTCATTGCGGGCGACTTCTTCTCCTAAGACTCGGTCGACTGATTTCTTTCTTTCGACTTTCCTGAAAGACGATTGGGAGTCTTTGACGTGCTGGTAATCCCCACTTCCGGCAGATTCAGCCGGAAATGGGGCACCGGCTTTGATGTCTGGACGCTCCATTCCTTCCGGGATCACGATTTCCTGCGTGATCTTGGAATCCAGCGGTGTGACGTAGTTGCGGCGACTTGAGTAATGAAAGATGCCGACCACCGTCGCATTGGCGCGGTGGACGGGGCGGACAATGCGTCCTTCAGCACGGCCGTCAGGGCGGACGTTGGCGATGTCGACCAGAACCAGATCGCCGTGCATGGCGTTGCCGATTTGATGCGGCGGGATGAAGATGTCACCGGTGAGTTTGGATTTGATGGTTGGATTCAGAGATTTCTGGTCGGGGATGACGAAGCCGAAGCCGTCGCGGTGCATGGAGAGGCGTCCGGCGACGAGATTTTTGTCGGCGGCTTGCGGGAGCGCGTAGCGGTCGGAATCAATGGCGATGAGAGATCCGATCTTGACCAGCCTCTGCAGGTGCGCAGTGAGTTCGCGGCGCTCTTCGCCGTGCAGACCGAGTTCGCGGATGAGTTGCTTGTATCCGGCCTGATGCTTGGGCTGGCGCGCAATGTGTTTCAGAATGGCGGAGTCGGAGAGCATGGGCTTTGAGCTGCGAGCGTTGAGTCGTGAGCGAGCTCTCCGCTATCAGCTGTCAGCTTTCAGAATAACTCTGCGCGGCTTTTGGCGTTGGGTGCTCGGGCTAAACTAAGCTTTGCGACTCTCAAGATCCCTCACTTCGCCTGAACGGCGGCTGCGTTCGTGATGACGCATTTGGGCGGCGCGGCTGCGTGCCTCGTTGACTTGCTGGATCGATCGCCCTACCATGCAGCGAAATCTTTTCTTGCTCTATTGATAAGGAAATCCATGGATATCACACGCCGTGCGCTGTTGCAGGGAGTTTCCGCGGGAGCCATAGCAGTCGCTGCCGGGTCGTCTTCTTTTGCCTTCGACACAAAGCAATCAGGGAACGTGAAAGCTATTCCCTGGCCGAGGCCAATGGGGAGTCCAGTCATCGAAAGCCTGCGTCCGGTGATCGAGGATTCGCAGGATGTTCGGACGCATTACGACAAAATTGTTGAGGTCGCGGGATGGATGGCTTACGAAGAACTGCCTCTGCCCAATCTGGCTGTGCCATTTGGCATGGAGAAGACTCCGGATGTCGCGATCGACTTCATCATGGTCGGGACGGTGATTGACACCGCGTTCACCGATTTCAAGACGCACGTCAAGTTTCAGATGGACTATGCCGGCGAACATCATTCCGACTCGGATGCGCTGTTTGCGTGCATGAAACGGGCGCTCGACAGCCATGTTCCTTTGCTCGATGGAAAGTACATGGCGAAGATGACGCGCTCCGACATGGAAAAGGTCTTTGCCGGAAACATCGAGATGCCGATGCTCGATGAAAAGCTGGCGTTGCTGAATGAAGCGGGCACAATTCTCGCCGCGAAGTATGACGGGCGCTTCTACAACTTCATCCAATCGTGCTCGCCGAAGCTTTACGACAACGGAAATGGCCTGGTGGAGCGACTGGCAAAGGAGTTTCCCCGATTCAACGATGTCAGCCAATACGACGGGCACGAGATCAAGTTTTACAAGCTGACGCAACTAGGATACTGGCAAATCTATTCGGGGCTGCACGGCACAAGGGCATTCAAGCTGGAGGATCCGCAGAAGATGACGGCGTTCGCGGATTACATTGTGCCGGTGGGCCTGCGGGTGATGGGCATGACCAGTTATTCGCCGGAACTGGAGAAGGCGATCAACGCGTATCAGATGATTCCGCGGGACAGCCGGCAGGAGATCGAGATCCGAGCGCATTGCCTGTACGCGACCGCGCTGCTGGCGGATGAAGTGAACAAGATTCGTCCGGCGGACCAGCAGATTATCATTCCGCAGATCGATGCGCGGCTCTGGACGCATTTTCACACGACGGACTGGCCGCATCATTTGACGAAGACGATTATGTATTGATCGTGCACAAGGGCTAAATCCCGTTTTGCGCAGAACGCTTACGCGGCCCTTAAGAGCCGCTCTTTCGCGTCACCACAGGCGATGCCTCACCAGGTGTCGCCGCCGGCTATGGGAGGCCAGGCGTTCAGGACGCGACGGATCATCGCGATCTGGCCGGTGTGGTAGCTGTTGTGGGCGATGATCTGGCAGAGAACCGCTTCGAGGGTTCCGGCTACTTTCTTGTCACCTTCGTGGACGATCTCGATTTCGCGGTCGAGTTCGGCGCGCGGAGATTGCGCGAGTTTGGCATATTCCGATAGCAGCCACGCGAGATCACGCTTGAGACGATCCCAATCTTCAGCGTTGGGCTGCGATGACGGGAAGCTTTCCGCGTTGTGTTCCGGATATTTTGGCTTCTCCCCGCCGATGCGGCGGAGTTCGTAGGACATCCAGTAATTCATGTGGAAGACGAGTTCGGCGATCGAGTGCGGGAAGCCATCGATGTGACGTTGGGCGATGGAGGCGTCGATGTCTTCGACGCAGGCGAGGGGATCGGCGTGAGCTCCTTTACCGCGGAGGAGTTCGGTTAGGGCGCGTTGGGACATAGTGCACTTGCGGCTTAATGTGGAGCCGATCCACGCAAGATCCTTCGCTCCGCCTGAAAAACGGCTCCGCTCAGGATGACGACCATCAAGTTACGATTTCGCAAAATACTTTTCCTCGAGGATGCGGCGGTGGTGGAGTTCGTGACCGGCGGCGGTGTAGGCGATGGCGCGGACACTCACTTCATTGTTATTCGTGATGCCGCGGCGCTTCCAGGCGGCGTCATCCAGATTGCGCAGGAGAGTCAACGTCGCGCGGCGGACGGCGATGTAGTCTTCGATTACCTCGGCAAGAGGACGATGCGCAAAGGGGCCGTTGCGGACGTAGTCGTCCTGCTCGAAGCCTTCGATCGGCGTGGTGTCGGCGCGCGCGATACGGAGCGCGCGATAGGCAAAGATGCGCTCGGTATCGCAGACATGGCCGAGGAGTTCCTTCACCGTCCACTTGCCGGGGGCATAGCGGAAATCTCCCTCGGACTCATCACGGCCGGAAAGCAAGAGGAGCATCTGGCGGCGCTGGAAATCGAGCACGCCGAGAATATCCGAACCGGAAATGAGCGAAATGTAGCGATCATAGTAAGGCGCGTACTCGCCAGGCTCGGGGCGGCCAATATCGGAGGCGGCGGGGGTGATGACGGCGTCGTCTGACATCATAATGTGCTCCAACTTTCTGCTTTGCTGTCTTCGAAGATCAAGTTCAAAAGCGACGGGCTGACGTGTCCGTCTCACACTTAATCTTCGATAAATCTTCGTCCCTGAGAGGATAACTCCCGGAGGCTGTGAAAGGGTACGGCCGGGCAAAAAATTCCGGGAATCGTTACATGGGGTCGGCAGAAAAATCCTCCTTTGCGGCAATTGACGCGAGTGGTGGGGCATGGTCCAACATGGTAGCCGCGGGAGTTACTCCCGTTGAAAATAAAGGGTTTTCCACAGCGCTCAATTTGAGACTCGGGAGTACAATTCGCTTTGGTCACGAAAGTGCGGCCTGTGAGCCTTAATCCCAACGAGGAAAGGAACTTGTAACCCATGTGGAAGCCCACGAATCAGCCTCAGACCCCTGGCCGGCCCGCCGAGCCCGAGCGGCCAGCAGCATCGACTCCGAGCGCGCCAGCGATGGCATCGAGTGAACCCGCAGCTGCGCCCCGGCCCGTGACGACCACGACCGCAGACCAGGCGACGATCGGCAAATCGCTGGTGATCAAGGGCGAGGTGACAGGATCAGAATCCCTCTATATTGACGGGCGGGTGGAAGGCTCCATCATTCTGTCGGGAAACCGCGTGACCGTCGGCCGCAACGGAGTGGTAGCGGCGAACATCAACGCCCGCGAGATCGTGGTGTTGGGCAAGGTCCGCGGGAATCTGACTGCCAGCGACCGCGTGGACATCCGGAGCGACGGTTCTCTGACCGGCGACGTGATCGCAGCGCGCATTTCGATTGAAGACGGCGCGTTCTTCAAGGGTGGCATCGACATCCGGAAGGGCGGACAGCCGCAGCAGAAGGCGAACGGCGAGGACAAATCCGTTCCTGCCACCGAGACCGCAGCCGTGGGCGCACGAGCATAGCCTCAAGCCTCACGCGAACAATTTGACGAAGCAGCGACGGGCACTCCGCGAGGGGTGCCTGTTTTGCTGTGAGGACGATTCCCTTAGGGCTCGGATGAATTCTCGGAGGCCGGCGGCGGGAACGTCCGGCTGCGTTGTGTGGCACTCTCGGCGGCATCCAGAAGCTGGTTAAGTTCTGAAACCAGCATCGAGAAACGGTTGCGGTCCTGTTCGTTCGCGATCTGTTCGCAAAGCTCCCTTATTCTTTGTTTTGACGCTTCGTCTAGCAAGCTTCTCTCTCTCCTTACGAAGTGGCGGATCCTCGGCTTCGGCATGTCGCAGAAAAACTGCACACGACAATTTCCGTTCATTTCATTCGTATGGTCTGTTGCTGCAATTCGGGGGAGTAGTTGCTGAATCCGATCCGGTAGAGCGACGTAGGTTCGGACGGAATTTCAGCGGGAAAGAACCTTAGGATCGGGGATTAAGGGAGAAACAGCAGCGACTCCGCGGAAAATGAGCAGCGGCTAAAGCCGGATCCGACTGGACTCTCACAACGGCATCCCTTAAGGCATGCCCTGATACAAAGCCTGACTGACCCCGAAGCTATTCCACAAACATGCAATCGCCGTAGGAATAGAAACGGTAACGATGGGCGACGGCATGACGATAGGCGCGGAGGACGTTCTCTTTTCCGCCGAGAGCGCAGACCAGCATGAGTAGAGTCGATTGCGGCAGGTGGAAGTTGGTGAGCAGGGCGCGAACGACCTGGAATTGGTATCCGGGATAGATGAAGAGATTGGCGTAGCGAGATCCGGGGCGCACGGTGCCCGCCCCCTCCTTTGCGGCATATTCGAGAGTGCGGACGGTAGTCGTTCCGATGGCGACGACGCGGCGGGATTCGTGGCGCGCGCGTTCGATTCGGTCTGCTGCCGATTCGGATATGGAATAGATCTCCGCATGGAGCTGATGCTCTTCTACGTTTTCGACGCGAACGGGCTGGAAGGTTCCGAGGCCGACATGGAGCGTAATTTCTGCAGTCTCGATTCCTCGTTCGCGAAGGCGGGAGAGGATTTCCGGGGTGAAATGCAGTCCCGCGGTGGGGGCGGCGACGGAGCCGCGCTCCTGCGCGTAGACCGTCTGATAGCGCTCGCGATCGGCGGACGAATCCTCGCGGGAGATGTAGGGCGGCAGCGGGATGCGACCGATCTTCTCGATGAGAGCGAAGAAGTCGTCGATGGGCGCAAAACGTATCTGGCGCTCGCCAAAGGCGCCCCGAGCGATCACCTCGGCACGGAGCTCGTCGTGGTCGCCGAAGAAGAGACTTTCTCCGACAGCAATTTTGCGGCCGGGGCGCACCAGGCACTCCCACTCGTTGGGATCGCGATGAAGCTGGTGAGTCAGAAGGACCTCGACGCGTCCGCGAAGGAAGTCGCGAGAGGCGGGATTGTCGGGGCTAAGGGGCTGGGCGTGGAGGCCAGCCCGGCGTCCGAACAGGCGCGCGGGGAACACGCGGGTGTTGTTGAATACGACAAGATCACCAGGACGAAGGAGGTCGGGAAATTCGCGGAATTGGCGATCTTCAAAAGCCCCGGTTTGGGCCGCCAGAAGGAGCAGCCGGGATGCGGAGCGGTCAGAGAGCGGCTCTTGCGCGATCAATTCCGGCGGGAGTTCGTAATGAAAATCGGAGACGAGCACGCAGAGCGATTATAGGGACAGAAGGCCGATCAGGAGCGGTTCGGCGAAGGAAATCAGCCGAGATTTTTGTCGAAAATTGCATTGTCTCGATCCACAGTGGACTGGTACTATGCGGGTGCCGAGTGCGGCCCGCTTTTTGCAATCTCTCCCCCCAAAAGGGTGTAAATGCCTACGGAACGCAAACACAAGGAAGAAATCGTCCGGTACGGACGGATGCTGCACGAACGAGGCTTCGTGGCGGCATTTGACGGGAATCTTTCCGTACGTCTGAAGGGCGACCGAATCCTGGTTACGCCGACATGCGTCAGCAAAGGGGCGATGCGGCCGGGGGATATGGTGATCGTGGACCTTGAGGGCAAGAGGGTTTCGGGCCACCGCAACGTCACCAGCGAGATCGGCATGCACCTGCTGGTATACCGCATGCGGCCCGATGTGCAGGCGATTGTCCATGCCCACCCACCCACAGCGACCGGGTTTGCAGCGGCCGGGATTGCCCTGACGGAGCCCCTGGTGTGCGAAGTGGTGATGGGGCTGGGATGCATTCCATTGGCGCGTTACGGGACTCCCGGGACTTCAGAACTGGCGCAGACGCTGGAACCGTATGTTCCCAGCTACGACGCGATCCTGATGTCGAATCATGGGGTGGTGACGTACGGCGACACGCTGGAACGCGCTTATATGAAGATGGAAACCGTGGAGCACTTTGCTCAGATCGCCCTGGTCACGCACTTGCTCGGACGCCAGCAGCCGTTGAAGCAGGTGGAGATTGAGAAGCTGATGCTGGCGCGCACGAAGTATTTTGGGGCGAAGATTGCATCGGCCATGCCTCTGCCTCGAGTTCCACAGAAAGTCAGCTGAGCACCGGGGCTAAAGCCCCTTCATCCTCTCCTACGCTTTTCGCGGCCCTTGAAGGGCCGCTCTTCCACGGTACTTTCTAGACCTTTCTTCGACGCGTCTGCACCTTAATCTCCGCTTATCTCGCCTTTCTCATTCTTAGTCTCCACCGATTCGGAAGCGGAGGCCGGCGCGGAAGTTGATGGGGAGCGCGGGATAGCCGACGACTTCGTTGTAGCGGCGATCGAGGGCGTTCTCCACGTTGAGATACGCCGTGAGGCGCGGATGGATCGCGTACCAGCCGCCAAGGTCGGCACGAACATAGCCAGCGGCATGGTCGATGCCAAATCCGTAGAAATCCGAATCGGAGCGGCGACCCACAAAGCTTCCACCCAGATTGGCGCCCCAACGTGTTCCGAGATAGGAGATAAGAGTCGTCGCCGAATGCTTGGGACGCCGCAGCAAAGGCTGGCCGGGATCGTACGTCGGGTCGATGGGCGCCGGATTGTCGAGATACTCCGAAGAAGTGTAGGTGTACGCCGTGTCCAGCAAAAGACGGGGGCGAAGTTTGGCACGCAAGGCAAGCTCGGCTCCCTGAGCGAAAGCTTCATTCACGTTCACGTATTCGCCTACGAAGGTGACCGGATTAACAGTGACGTAGTTGATCTGGTCGTGGAAGAGGTTGTTGAAGTAGGTTGCGGTGAATTGATATTTGTCGCCAAAGAGCTGCTGCTGGAGTCCAGCCTCGAAAGCGCGCAGTCGCTCAGGCTTCAGCGCGAGATTGGGCTGGGTATAGGGCGGGCCGGCGAATGTTTCCTCGAGGCGCGGCTCTTTGAATCCGGTCGCATAGGAAAATCGCAAGCGGGTACCCGAAAAAATGCTGCCGCCGCGCAAGGCTTGCAAGTTCAGGGCAACGCGCGGAACACCGGTGTTTCCGAAAGCGCTGTTGTGGACGAATCGTCCGCCCGCGATGATCTCCAAGCGGCCGAGGGTCAGTTGCTGCTGCAGGTAGACATCGTTGTTCAGGCGCTGTCCGTGGGTTTGCGATCCGTAGTCGACATCGCCGACGAATCCATTTTCGTTCTCGACACGGTATCCAAAGGTGGTGTGGGCCCAGGTGCGCTCGGAGTAATCGCCCTGATACTCGAATCCGGCGCGGTTGATGTGGTCAATTTCGTGGGAAGAAAAATCGAACTGGCCGTATAAGGGGCTGACGCGATCCGGATCGCCGTTTAAGTTGAGTTCGTTATAGCGGTAGAGGTAATCGAAGGCCGTGAGACGGTGCTGCCAGCCTTCGGGCGCGGCGACCACGAGTTCGACGCTGCCGAGAATGTTGTTGAGTTGCGACCAGTCGCCGGGGTCGGGAGGCAGCGGAATCAGCGGGCCGATTCCATTGGCCGGGACGAGTGGATCGTTCCCGTTGAAGCTCCATTCACCAGGCAATCCGGTATGGCTATTGGAATGGCGGACGCGCATGCGCAAGGAAGTCGAATCGCTGAACTGGACACCAGTGTTGGCACCTTCGAGCGCGTTGGAGTAGGCGTCATTGATGCCGGATCCATTGGTATTGAATTGATCGCCGAAGACGTTGTAGTCGAAGCGTCCACGAGCGCCAGCCAAAGATGCGTGGCCGCTGGCGGTGCTGAAGTTTCCGCCGTCTGCCCCAAAGCGCAGTTCAGGAGTGGGCGTATTGCCGGCGCGAGTCCAGACTTGGATGAGGCTGGTCATGGCATCGGAGCCATACAGCGTGCTCTGCGTGCCGCGAACGAATTCCATGCGATCGCTCTGGGCAAGTGACAAGGTTCCAAAATCAAACGTGCCGCCGGGCTCGTTAATGGTGACGCCATCGACGATCACTTTGTTGTAGTTGGATTCGCCTCCGCGCACAAAGAGAGACGCGAGGCCACCGCGCTGTCCAGCGGTGTTGACTACTGCGCCGGGAAGAAAACGGACTGCATCGTTGGCCGCAACCGGTTGCATGGTCGTGAGCTGAGCCCCGGAGAGCGAATCGAAGTCAGCGCCTGCGGCTTCACCGGGAACGGGAGTGCGGGTGGCGCTGACGACAACGGTTTCCGAAGCGGGCGCGAGACGGAGCTTGATGGTGAGTTCCGCTTGCGAGGAAACATCGACGTTTTCGGCAGCGAATCCGGGCGCGAGAACTTTGATTTGATACGAACCGGCATCCGGCAGATGGAAGACGGCATGGCCTTCCGCGGAGGTGATTTGTGTGGAGAGAATTTTCGGGTCGCTGACACGCACCAGCAAAACCTGCGCGCCGGAGACGGCAGCAGAACTGGGGTCGAGAACCTTGACCTTGAGATCGGCGGCGAGGGCCACCGCAGATAGAAAGAAAATCAGAAAAATGCCAACGAGTACGCGCATTCCATCCTCCTTTGCACGCGAAAGAGGTTGAGGTAGTCGGATTGCGCCGGTCTCCTGGCTTTGCGAGTAAGGATGATTTCCATCCGCGGAAGCTGGCGGCCTTCCCGGGAATCGTCCCAGTGGCCGAAAGCAGTTTCCTCGCTTACAGTTGCGCGGCAGCGCGGGATTTACACCCGCTTCCCTGTCTCCGCCGAAGGGCGAAGACGCGCGTTCCGAGTGAGATTGCAAAGAGCAGATACAGCGTGGGACGAATGTAATTGGTTTCCATCGGGCACGTCAACAGGAGGCTGATTTGCAACCGAACAATCGCGCAGAACTATCGTCTCCAGCGTTGAAGAAGATAAAGAACGATCGAGAGAACGACGCTCACCAGCAACGAAGTGGCAAGCGGAAAATAGAAAAACGTGCGTTTGCCGCGATAAACAATGTCACCGGGGAGGCGTCCCAACGGTAGATGAGCGCGGCTGAGGAGGAGCAACACGCAGCCAGCGATGGCGAGTCCAATTCCGAGAACAATCAGCAGCTTTCCAAAATCCGTCATTTGACTATACGGTTTACGTCACGCCGACGAAGGCTCGCAGACCCGTGCACTTCCGGCGCTCGTCAGACATCCGAAATCACGGTATGCCAAGGCAATTTTCTCAGCCTACCTCGTCTCCCAATTCCCCTGGAGGTTTTCCTCATGCCGTTCTTCAATCGATCCGCAGTTTTGTCTGTCTCCCGCAGTCTAACAGTGGTGGTGCTGGTTCTGCTGGGTGGTTCACTCGCTGTTCGCGCAAGACACGCTCACGTATCACAACAATAATTCACGGAACGGGCTCGACAACAAGGAGACGACGCTCACGCTGAAGCTATCAGCGATTTGCCCTGCTTCCGATCAGTTATTTGCATCGTCTTTGCATTGCAAAGTACTTGACAAGCGTAATCGAGGGAGAATATCGTTGAAGAATGTTTGACCCAAAGCCGCACCGAATCCGGCGATTCCACCGCTCAGTGCGGCCGTCGCCGGGGCGTGGGAGTCTGGCGCCTAATGTCGCGGACGACCTGCGATTTATACGGGACACGATGGAGCGCTCGGCGGCTTTCACGGCCGTGTCCGGCTGGGGACAGGTTCTGCTGGGATTGACGGCGATCGCAGCGGCGATCGTGGCTGCACGCCAACCATCTTCTTTCGCGTGGCTGCGGGTCTGGCTGGGAGAGGGGCTTCTGGCCGCCGCCATCGGACTGCTGTCGTGCACGTGGAAGGCGAACCGGCGCGGCCTTCCGCTGTTTTCGGGCCCGGCGCGCAAGGTTGCGCTGGGGCTGGCACCTCCACTGGTCGCCGGGGCATTCCTCACCTTCTTGCTGCTTCGGGCGGGCTTGCAACCCGCACTTCCTGCGACGTGGCTCCTGCTCTACGGGGCTGCAATCATGACCGGAGGAGCCTTTTCGGTTCGTATTGTGCCGGTGATGGGGCTGTGCTTCATGTTGTTGGGAGGGCTTGCGGCGCTTGGTCCAGCGGCGTGGGGAAACTGGTTTCTGGCCGCGGGATTCGGAGGGCTGCACATTGTGTTTGGACTTTTGATCGCGAGGAGTCATGGTGGGTAGGGCGCTTCCATCCCGCAAGCACGCGAAGGCCGAACCGAGGACTCAGAGCCGCGATTCCGTACGGGAGCATGCGTCGGCACAAGCGCCAGAACTTCCGGAACTCGACCGACTGATTCACGAAAGGATCCGGCTGGGAATTGTAAGCGCGCTTGCGACCAACGATTCCCTGAGCTTTAACGACCTGAAGCGAGTGCTGAAGACGACCGACGGGAATCTAAGCGTGCATGCGCGGAAGCTGGAAGAGGCGCAATACATTTCCTGTGTGAAATTTTTTGAAGGACGAATGCCGCGGACGGAATATCGATTGACAGCCACGGGGCGCAAGGCCCTGACCGAGTATCTGGATCAAATGGAACAGTGGATCCGCGTGACGCGCGAACGCTAGGAAAGCTTTCCTTCATCCCCCTCGTTTTTTCGAGGCGCTAAGACACTCCACGACATTGCCATTCTGGCGCGAGACCGAGCGAGCTGCGTTTCTTCGAAGGTGTCTAGATGCCGAGGTGTTTTTGAATTTCGGACGCTATCGATGCGGTCAGCGATTGCATCTTGGCTTCGGACTCGGCCTCTACCATCACTCTCGCCAGCGCTTCGGTGCCGGAGTAACGGACCACTACTCGCCCATTGCCGTTCAGTTCACGCTCGGCAGCATCGATCGCGGACTGAATTGCGGGCACTTGGGAGAACGGGGTTTTCTCGCGGACGCGGACATTCTGAATTTTCTGCGGGAAAACTTTTAGATCGCCGACCAGATCGGCGAGCGGCTGACCGGTACGAACAAGGATATCCATGAGTCGCAGGGCGGTGAGCAGGCCGTCGCCGGTGGTGCAATCTCCGTCACGGAAGATGATGTGACCGGACTGTTCACCGCCAAGCGTGGCGCCGGTTTTGAGCATCTCCTCGAGCACGTATTTGTCCCCGACATTGGCGCGCAACATCCGGACTCCGGATTTTTTCAGGGCGATCTCCAGGCCCATATTCGACATGGTGGTGGAGACGAGCGTATCGCCTTTCAATTTTCCTTGCGCGAGCAGGTCGCGGGCGGCGGCGAGCAGCACGCCGTCGCCATTCACTACGCGGCCGGCGGCATCGCAGAAGAGAGCGCGATCGGCGTCGCCGTCAAAGGTGATGCCGAGATCGAATTTTCCGGGCGACTCTGCCACTTGCTTCCCGAGGATGTCGGGATGAAGGGCTCCACAATTCTCGTTGATGTTCCTGCCGTTGGGGGAGACGTGAGTGAAAGTCGCCTGAATACCCAGGGTACGGAACAATTCCGGCGCCTCGGCAGTAGCCGCGCCATTGGCGCAATCGACGAGCACACGCAACTTACTGAGATCAGTCGATACGCTGGCCGCGAGCGCCTGGATGTAGGCGTGACGAAGTTCGGCTTCGCCGGGAAGTGAAGGCCTCGGAATCTTGAGAGCGGTATCATCGGCGGATACCGGATTCTCCAGCTGCGCAAAGATTTCCTTTTCGATGGCAAGTTCGCGCTCATCGGTCAGCTTGAATCCGTCGCCGGAAAAAACCTTGATGCCGTTGTCGGTCCACGGATTGTGCGATGCAGAAATCACCACGCCCGCCGCCATTTTTCGCGAACGAGCGAGGTAGGCAACGCCAGGAGTTGTGATGACGCCGGCGCTGTGCACGTCGACGCCAACGGCTGCCAGGCCTTCGGCGACACGATCCGCAATCCAGCGGCTGGATTCGCGTGTGTCCTGTCCGATGACGGCTTGTGCTTTGGGGACACCGCGGACCAGGTCGTGGCCCAGTGCGCGCCCGATCAGATAGGTGCTCTGCGTGGTCAGCGGGAATGCTCCCGCAACTCCGCGGATGCCGTCGGTACCGAATAGCTTTCGTTGCTCGCTCATAGGAAATACGAGAACAGAGATGATAACGCAGATATTGCTGCCCGCAGCAGCAAGTCTCGCGGCGTTCATGACGGCATGCTACTGAAATTGCGGAGCTTCGCTTCTGCCTGCATTTCTGCGGAACATTCACCATGAACAATTCCCAACTTGAGCATTCGAGGGTTGCGACTTCCAGCCTCACCGACAGGCCACAATCACAGCCCGCATCTTCTTGT
>Ga0187863_10001921_pt1 | contig 16206 bp, 11 predicted proteins | sample June2016WEW_11_1_FD_132975 | JGI IMG/M metagenome (GOLD analysis project Ga0187863, IMG submission 132975) | Peatland microbial communities from SPRUCE experiment site at the Marcell Experimental Forest, Minnesota, USA - June2016WEW_11_10 | ecosystem: Environmental > Terrestrial > Soil >... | reverse complement strand
GTACGGGAAACTCGTTCGCCCACGGAACGGCGACCACGGGGGCTGAAGCCCGCTAAACCTGCGCGCTTTACGCGGCGCTGAAGCGCCGCTCTTCCACGGTGGCGCTTACGGCGCGGCGTGAAGCCGCGCACTTTTCAAATCCTTCGTAAACTCGATTCTGGCAGACTCAAAACAAAGTGACGCCTTCGTCATCTCACGATTCTCGCAAGCTCTATCGCGGGCGGGTTGCGCCTTCGCCTACTGGGTTGCTGCATCTCGGGCATGCGCGGACGTTTTGGATGGCGGCGCGGCGGGCGGTTGAGCATCATGGCCAGCTTCTTTTTCGCAACGAAGATTTGGATGCGCAGCGGTGCCGTCCGGAGTTTGTTTCGGCGATGCTTGAAGATTTGCGTTGGCTCGGGATTGAGTGGAGTGAAGGGCCGGATTGCGGCGGGGCTTGCGGACCATATACACAGAGCGAGCGACGTGAGTTTTATCTGCGGGCTTGGGAGACGCTGCGTGGGCGGGGGATGATTTATCCATGTATTTGTTCGCGGAAGGATGTGGGGTTGGCGGCGGGTGCGCCGAATGAGGGGGATGACGAGCCGGTTTATTCGGGGACGTGTCGGCCTGTTAGCGTGCCGGCCGAGGCGGCCGTCGCCGCATGGGCAGATGTGCAGTACGCAGAACCTGCGGGGGTGAACTGGCGGTTTCGGGTGCCGGATGGGGAAGAGATTTGTTTTACGGATTTGCATCTTGGGCCGCAGCGGTTCGTGGCGGGGCGCGACTTTGGGGATTTTATTGTTTGGCGGCGCGACGATGTGCCGGCTTATCAGTTGGCGGTGGTGGTGGACGACGCGGCCATGGGGATCACCGAAGTGGTGCGCGGGGCGGATTTGTTGAAGTCGACGGCTCGGCAAATTCTGTTGTTTCGCGCGCTGGGGTTGGCGGTGCCGGCTTATTTTCACTGCGATTTGGTGCGCGATGAGGCGGGTGTGCGGCTGGCGAAGAGGCATGATGCCTTGAGTATTCGGAAACTTCGCGAGCTGGGATGGACTGCGGAGCGGGTGCGGGAGAGTGTGTGACCTGGCCGACTTTCTAATCAGATCTCGGCGAAACGCGCTGCGAAGCTTCGCTCCGTATGACCTGGTTGAGACCTGGTCCCACATGAGCATTGTGGACTCTCGGTTTTACCCTCGACTCCGCTCGGCTTCGCCTTCGCGGGACGGACGAATGCGTCCGTCGCCACATGAGTTGGAGCGCTGCCCGTGTACAATCTTTGCTTCCTACAATGAATGAACAATCGAAAGACGAATCGGCTCCGCGCAAGCTGATCATTGCCATTGACGGGCCGGCGGGGGCGGGGAAGAGCACGATTGCTTCGCGGCTGGCGCGCAAGCTGGGATATGTGAACCTGGAGAGCGGGGCAATGTATCGGGCGCTGGCGCTGAAAGCGATTGAGGGTGACGCTTCGTTCGACGATGAAGCGGCGCTGGTGAATCTGGCGCAGAATTTGCACATTCGACTCGAACCTACGATTGGCGGGAACCGCACAATGCTCGACGGGAAAGATGTTTCGTCGCGCATTCGCGAGCGCGATGTGTCGGAGGCGGCTTCGCGGGTGTCGGTGCATCCTAAGGTGCGCGAGTGGATGGTCGCACGGCAGCGGGAAATGGGCGCGGGCGGCGGCGTGGTCATGGAAGGGCGCGATATTGGAACGCAGGTTTTTCCTCACGCCGATTTGAAGATTTTTCTGGATGCCGATCCGGTGGTGCGTGAGCAGCGGCGCATGACCCAGCAGAAAATAAAAGGCGAGGTGGCCGCGAGCGTGGCGGCGGACCTGCGCGAACGCGACCTGCGTGATCGCACGCGGGCGGCGTCTCCGCTGAAGGCGGCGGAGGATGCGGTAGTGATCAACTCGACTGCGTTGAGTGAGGATGAGGTGCTGGCGCGGGTGGAAGGGTTGGTCGCCGAGAAATTGAGCCATTGAGAGAATGAATCATTGATTCAATGATTCATTCTCTCAATTCCCTTCAGTTTTCCGTCGGTTCCACTTTCACTTTGGGTGCAGGCAGCGCCTTGCCGGCCTTGGTTGGACTCGGCGGCTCTGGCGGTTTGGGCGGCATTGAACTGGCTTTGCGGATCTCGATACCGTCGTGTTCGTTGTTGAGCACGATGTGGGAGGAGCCGTTGCCCACGCTGCCGCTGGCTTTGGCTTCGTGCTCGTCGTTGTTCACTTTCAGTTCAGGGAAATCGGATTGAATCTCGCCGTCGTGGGTGCGGGCATCGAGGCGGAATCCTGCCTTGTCGGGCAGGCTCAACTGGATGTCGCCGTTGCGGCTATCGATTTGCACGTTGCCGACCGTGTGCATGCCGACTTCGATTGCGCCGTTGTCATCCTGCAGGCGGACGTCGCCGGAAACCTCGTCGAGTCGGATGTTCTTCGACCGCGTGGTCAGGTGCAGCGGGCCGGTGATCTGCTCGGCGTGGAGTTCGTCGGAGTCGAGGTCGAGATCGCCTGCCACAGCCGAGAATTCCATGTCGGTGCGCGAAGTCTTGAAGGTCACGGTCTTCGAGACACGGGCCAGCTTCACGCTTTCCTGAAATTCGCCATCGAGTTGTACTCCGCCTTTCACGTCGGCGACTGAGACTTCGTCGACGCGGCCGTCGACGTGCACGTCGCCGACGATCTGCTCGATTTTCACCGTGCCTTTTTCCTGACTGACTTTGACGTTGCCGGTTACATCTTCGACTGACGTGTCGGAGTGCTGAGTGTTGATGTCGACTGCGCCGTCACGGCCGACCAGGTTCACATCGCCGCGGCGGGAACTGATGGTGACCGCGGCTTTTCGGGGCAGGGAAACGTCGAGGTCGGTCTCGACCGGATGGTCGCCGGCGGCTTCGGCCTTGGCGTCGAGCGTGACCAGGCCGCCGATATTTGTAATCGTGGGCTTGGTCTGGACGTTGTATTTGTCGGCGTCTTCCTGATTGTCGGCGCCCACGCGCTTGCGGACGACGACTGTGATTTTATTGTCATCGGAGGCATGGACGCTGACGGCACCGTGCGTGTTAATGATCTTAAGGCTGGCTCCCGCGGGGAAGCTCTGCTCAAGTTGGTCGTTGAAGTTGTAACTTTGACCGAAGATGTTGTCGAAGTCGGGGTCGTCGAGGTTGATGTGGTCGCGGATTCCGGACCAGTTGACGCGCTCCAGCTGAGTGGCAATCAGGCCGCAAACCACGATCGTGACCACCAGAAAGATTCCTCCTGCGCCGATGCCGGAGGCGCGGATGCCTTCGCGCTGCGCGCGTTGGTGCTCGACCAGTTTGATCACACCCCAGAAAATCAGCAGGACGGGCCAGTAGTTGGCGAACAGGTGCGCCAAGCGCTCGATCGACAGAATGTGCATGGTGCCCATCAAGAACACGATGCCCAGCACGATCAGAACGAAGGGGCCGGCCATGGAGCGTCGCCGGTGTGGCGGCAGCGGAGGCAGCGGCGAAAATGCTGGAGGCGTGACCGGGTTCGGAGTGAATTGGCTAGACATTTTTCACCTCGCCAGAAGAGGTCGTCTGCTCTGGGTTCTGCGATCCCGAAGGCGGGACACTTTGCGGAGATGCCGGGGGAAATCCCTGAGCGAATCCCGGAGAACCTCCCGGCGCAACATTCTGTGGAACATTCTGCGTAACATCTTGCGGAGCACCCGGCGGAAAACCGGGCGACATGCCCGGAGACAAGGGGCCGAAGTGTCCCTCGGACGAAGCGTTGCTCTGTACCAGCTTGACCACGCCAATCACCAGCAGGATGGCGGGCCAGGTTCGGTGAAATTCCAATCGTCCCGTGTTGTCGAGCAGCATCAGCACGCCAATGGTTACCAGGATCGCCGGCCCCATCAGCTTTCGGGTGCGGCAGCGCTGGCACTGGCACGCAGCCGCGTTGCCGCCGATCAGGCCCCAATGTTTGGCGAAGAGCCACACGCCGAAAAAGATCAGGACCAGCGACACGACAATGCCCATCCCAACCTCAAAGAGCCCGGCCGTGTGCAACAGGAAGAGTACGCCCAGTCCGATCAGGACAGCAGCGCCAGTGGGAACCTTGGTCCCTTCAAACTTCTCGCCGGTGCCAAAGGTTTGCGCCAGGCCGAATGGGTCGGGCGCAGGCTCGCCCAGTTGGATCGCCTTGGCGCTGCGAACCGAGTCAATGATCTGGTAGATGTAGAAGAAGCCGATCATGATCCCCAGGACCATGCTCACGTACCAGGGAACATTGGCACTCACGCCCAGGATCAGGAGCACCATGATGACCAGGTGGGTCAATCCTTTGGTGTACTGACCGGTATAAACCGCGCCCACGCCGATGGGGAAGAATCCGGCGAGAATGCCGGCGACGGCAGGATTCGGGCCGGAGGACGGGCCCGGTCCAACTTTCAAGCCGAGGCCTTGATCGATGAACTGCTGATATCCGGTTTGTGGTGGAGTTTGGGGCGGAACGAAACCCGCCGCTGGCATTCCTTCCATGCGCGCGGCCAGGCAGGTCTCGCAGTAGATCACGCCGCGAACGTCGCGGGTACAACGGTCGCACAGTGGCTTGCCGCAAGTGCGGCAGAAAGCCACTGCGGCGGTATCGCCGTGTGTGTTGCAGTTCATACGAACCTCCTGTACGTGGTCACCGACACTACAGGCAGATCCGGATTTGACGGATCATGATTTGACCCATCAAAGACAGACGGAGATGGACCCAGGGGAGCGCTGGCCAGAATGAGATGGTCATCGATCTGGCTGTAGTTGCGCTCCTGCTTCTGCTCGGGCTGTTGTGTTGTGTCGTTCTTGTCGTCTTTCTGTTTGGCCGGTCGAGTCTGCTTCAGACCGGGTTCGGCGGGCGCGAGATTGCGCTTCACTTCACGCAGGCGCGCCTGCACTTCGTAAACGATCCGGATATTTTCGTAATAGCGCACCACGCGGGCTTGCGTGTTGTAGTACGTGTGCCGGATCGCAGCGGGCCGCAGGCTGACCTCGCGCAGGTCGGCGGGTTTCACGCCGGCTACGGTCAGGCCCACCGACAGCGCGAAAAATGCCATGCCAAATGACATGGCAAAGCGCGGCTGGCGGACCGTCTCCCAAACCGGTTCGAGCACCGACCCGAACAGCGCGGCCTGAACGTGCTCCCACCAGGAAATGCGCGGCTGAGGAGAACGTACGGTCGCCTGCAGGCGTTGGGTGTCAACGCCCGTTGTGGATGCCAGAATATTCGTGACCAGGCTGGCTGGAGGCTCCACCTCCGTGAGACCTTTCAGCCAGTTGCGGCCCGCCTCAGCTTCGGCGAGCAGCGGTGCGCACGTCCGGCAAACCCGAGCGTGGGCCTGGAAGCGGTCGAGTCCGATCCCGGTCAGGACGCCGTCGATGGCTTCCGTGAGCAGGAGCTCGAACTCGTTGCAACGCATTCCGTTACTGGTTTGATCGTTTTTTGTGTGATCTGGCATCACATCACCTGCCTATAGGTACGTTGTAATAGGCGCGCAAGTTCCGCCCGCCCTCTATTTATTCGTGATTTCACGGTACCCTCCGGAACCTTCAAAACGGCGGCAATTTCACGGTAGTCCATATCCTGTAAGTCCCTTAGAATCACAGCTTCCCGAAGCTCTGGCGAAAGCTTGGCCAGGGCTGCGTGGACGCTCTCCGAGACCTCCCGGCTGCGTACGTGAGCGTCGGGGGGAGCGGATTGGTCAGGTATTTGCTCACTGAGCGGCTGGGCGTCCTCGTGCTCGGACGCCGCGGTGTCCATGGAGTCGGTCATGCGGTCCTGCTTGCCCTTGCGAAAATGGTCGACTAAAAGGTTGCGGGTGATGGTCGTGACCCAGGTGACGAAGGCTCCCTTGGTGTGGTCATAACTGGGAAGCGTCCGGTACATCTTGATGAAGACTTCCTGGGTGAGGTCTTGGGCGTCGTCGCCCGATCCGGCGAAGCGGTAGCAGATGTTGTAGATCCGGCGGCTATAGGTCTGCACGATTTCCTCCCAGGCAGCGGAGTCGCCGGCGATACAACGCCGGACCAGCATCGCGACTACCTGCACGTCTTCCACTAGCACTCCCCGGAAACCTGCTAAAAACCTGAGACTTTGAGCTCAGCCGATCTGAGACGAATCTGAGCTCCCACAAGACAGTACGCGATTCTGGGCCTTGAAGTTCTTCATCAAATCGATGCATCGATCTGGGACAGGGCATTGTAACAAGGGCGCGCGCCGGTTCGGCTCAATCTGAGTTGAGTTCCGCGGACGGGTGATGGAGTAGAATTCGTGAAAACCGTTGCTGCGGAAATGCAAACGGGTGTGCTCGGGGAATTCAAAACTCAATCAGTAGTCAGGTTCTACGCAAAGGTGGGCTCAGCTTGAACCCTGAAGCGTGGCGTCATCACCAGCGGAGCCCGGCTTCATCGAAGAGAAGCCCGGGCGGAGAAAGGGATCTCCCTGAAGATGGTGCCGGGGCGGATCCCTCCCGCGGCTGAAGTACGCCGCGGTTCGGGATGAAGCAAGGAGAAAGATTTTCGTGGTACCGCGATGATTGGACAACGGCTGTCGCATTACCAAATCGTGGAACAGATCGGCGCCGGCGGGATGGGCGTAGTCTATCGCGCGCACGATGAGCAACTCGACCGCGATGTCGCGATCAAAGTTCGACCGCCGGGGGCTCTCGCCGACGAAGTGGCGCACAAACGCTTCCGCAAAGAAGCGTTGTCCCTGGCTCGCCTGAATCATCCCAACATCGCGACCGTGCATGAATTCGGCAGCCAGGATGGCGTCGACTTTCTGGTGACCGAATACATTGCGGGCATCACGTTGGATGCGAAGCTGGCCCGTGGTTCGCTTCCGCCCGCGGAAGTCGTCCGCCTCGGCGTGCAGTTGGCGGAAGGACTGGCGGCCGCGCACGAGCAGGGAATTGTGCACCGCGATTTGAAGCCGGGCAATCTCCGGCTGACCACTGACGGAAGACTGAAGATTTTGGATTTTGGGCTGGCGCAAATCATGCCGCAGGCCAGCGCAGACGGGCTCACAGAAACTCTGACCAAAGCGCAGGAGACCAGCGGCACGTTGCCCTACATGTCTCCCGAGCAATTGAGCGGGGAAGTGGTGGATGCACGCAGCGATATTTGGGCCGCGGGGGCCGTGCTTTATGAGATGGCCACTGGAAAGCGGCCCTTCTCGCAGCCGGTGCCCGCGCTGATGATCAACGCGATTCTCAATCAGGCTCCGGAGCCGCCGCGGAAAGTCAATCCCGCAGTGCCCGCGGGGTTGGACGCTGTGATTGTTAGAGCCTTGACGCGGGACCGGGCACTGCGCTATCCCACGGCCGGGGACCTGGGCGCGGACCTGGAGCGGACACTGAGTTCCGCAGCGATTGCGATCCCGTCGACGCCGCGGTTGAGTCGCTGGTGGGTCGGCGCGACTGCGGTGGCTCTTCTGGGGGTGACGGCGTTCGCGATCGTGGGATATTTTTTCTTCAAGCATCGCGATCAGCAGTCGATCTCTGCGCCTGCAGTAAGCCGGCGCAGATCGATTGCGGTGCTCGGTTTCAAGAATCTTTCGCAGAATCCGGAGAAGTCATGGCTCTCCACGGCGATCTCGGAAATGCTTACCACCGAACTGAGCCAGGGAGAGCAACTGCGCATGATCCCCGGCGAGAGCGTCGCGCAGATGAAAGCAAGTCTGGCCTTGCCCGATGCCGATAGCTTCGGCGAGCAGACGCTGACGCGCATCCGGCAGAATCTGGGCAGCGACGACGTCGTGCTCGGTTCCTATCTTCCGTTGGGCAATGGACTGCTGCGCCTTGATCTGCGCCTGCAGGACGCGGTTGCAGGGGTGACGCTGGCATCGGTTTCGGAGAAGGGAAGCGAAGCCGAGATTGACGATATGGTGAACAAGGCGGGCGCGGAACTGCGCGCAAAACTTGGAATTGCTGCGCTATCCGAGGCGCAGTCCGCTCAGGTGCGCGCCTCGCTGCCGTCGAACCCGGAGGCGGCTCAGCTTTATTCCGAAGGTTTGCAGAAGCTGAGATTATTTGATGCTCAGGCGGCGCGCGATCTTCTGGAAAAGTCCGCGGCGCTTGATTCCTCGTATGCGCCCACGCATTCCGCGCTGGCGGAGGCGTGGTCGAGTCTGGGCTACGACGCGAAAGCTAAAGATCAGGCCAAACAGGCCCTGGCGCTTTCCGCGAAATCTTCGCGCGAAGATCGGCTGCTCATTGAGGGCCGCGTTCACGAGCTATTGGCCGAGCGGCCGGAGGCCGTGGAAAGTTATCGATCCCTCTGGAATTTCTTTCCTGACAATATCGATTACGGTTTGCTGCTCATTCGAGCCCAGATCGCGGCGGGGCACGGCCCCGAGGCCGAGACCACGCTGGCGGCGTTGCGCAAGTTGAATGTTTCCGAAGCCGATGGCGCGCGTCTTGACTTCACAGATGCCCGGATTGCCATTTTGCTGGCTGATTTTAAGCGGGCCCAGTCGCTGGCCGAACGCGCGATCAGCCGCGGCCGTCCGATTGGCGCGAGTTTGATCGTGGCCCAGGCTCTGCAAATAGAGTCGCAAGCCTGGGAGCGCATGGGAGATCCCCAAAAAACCATGGAACTGTCGGACCAGGCGAGAGACCTGTACATCTCCGCCGGAAATCGGCGCGGCGCCGCACGCTGCATCGTGAACGTCGGCGACGTTCTCTTCGACAAAGGAGATTATGCGGGTGCAATCAAGCAATTCGAAGCTGCGCTGGGGGAATTCCGCGCCATCGGCGCTGAGTCTGCCGTTCGCGTCGTGCTCGAGCGGATGGGCAATGTTTTTTATTCAATGGGGGAATATTCCAAAGCGAAGGATTATTACGAACAGTGCCTGGCCTTCGATCAGAGCGTCCATGACCCCAGCGCTTTGGCCAGCGATTATGGGAACCTGGCAAACGATTTTGACGCGCTGGGAGATCTTGCCGGGTCGCTGAAGATGCAGAAGCAAGCGTTGGCGGCGTTCGACCAGGTAGGCGATCGCCGCGGCTACGCCGATACTCTGAATAACACGGGCAATGTTCTAGTTGAAATGGGCGATCACGACAATGCCAGAAAGTACTACGAGCAGGCGCTCGCGCTGGTGCGGCAGCTGGCTTACAAACGCGGTGAACCGGGCCCTCTCGGCGGTCTCGGCGATACCTACTTTTATCAAGGCGATCTGGTGAACGGCCGAAAGAACTATGAAGCGTCGATCGCCCTGACCAAGGAGTTGGACGACCGGGAATATGGCGCACAGGCCTCGGTAGCGCTAGCCGCGCTGGCGCTGGCCGAGAAGAAATATGCCGAGGGAGAACAGCTCACCCGACAATCTGTGGAATTTTTCGAGAAGACAAATTCCTCAACCAGCGGAGCGTGGGCCGAGGCCATCCTGGCGCGCAATCTGCTGGGCGAGGGCAAACTGCAGGACGCCCAAACGGCCGCGGCCAAAGCCATGAAACTGTCGCAGTCGGGCCCTGGGCAAGCTGCCCGCTATGAAGCCGCGTTCGCGGACGCGCGCGTCCAAGCGAAAAGCGGCAAGACTGCCGAAGCGCGAAAAGAGCTGGAGGCCGTCCAGAGTTCGACCCACAAGCTCGGTTACCGCCTGTATGAATATCAAGCGCGGCTGGCCATGGGCGAGATCGAGTTGTGGTCTGGTTCGCCATCGGCAACCACTTTCCTGGCTGCCCTCGAAAAAGATGCACGCGAGCACGGAGCCGGCCTGGTAGCCGACCAAGCTCGCGCTCTGCGAACCGAACTCCATGCGAAGGGCAAATAACTGCCGCGGCGGTGGCGGCAGTTTCCGAGCAGCCCGAAACTCACAGGCTTTTGAAGGGTCAAAAAAAGTGGCGCACCGAAGATCGAGCGTCACTTAAGTAACACTCAATCGTCGGTGACGTTGGTCAACGCCTCGGGCCTGAAGAGACGAAGCGACGCAACTTGCAACCGCTTCGTGGCTCAATTCATTTGCTTAAGGGCGGGGCTGGGATATTCGGGGAGCTTTTCTTTGTTCTGGTTGGCGCGCTTTACTTCGAGCTCGTCGAACAAAATGGAAGGAGCGACGATGCTGTGCGGGATATTCAGCAGGCGGTTGTCGACGTAGCTTTCGTCTCCGGCGGCGATCAGGTCGCTACGCAGGGCGCGAATGTCCAGGTCGCCGAACGCCGCGCCGCGCACCAGTTCCTCGTGTCCATCCTTGGTCCAGACTTTGTAGAGAAGACGCGGAGTGAGTCGTGAGCCAAAGGTCTCAACGTAGTAGCAGTAGGGCAAGTCGCGCTGCTGGCAGAGGTCGATCAGCTTCTTTTTTAGTTCGTCTTTGGAGAGAGCTGGCGTGGAAGTCACGATCAAGTTGCCCAGACTTGCCCCGGGAAGATTGTTGGGGATGCGGGCGCGTCCGTGGCCGTTGGAGGTGGGGAAGTCTCGAATCGGCTCACGGCCGATTACGTAATTGACGAGCATGCCCTTTTCGATGAGGGAGACGCGTTGAGCGGGAACGCCTTCATCATCAATCGCATAATGGCCCAGCAGGGTTTGGCCGCCATAAGAGGAAAGGCTTGGATCGTCGACTACCGAGAGGAAGTCGGGGAGAACGCGGGTCTTATAGCTGGCGGCAAAGCTTCCCGTGGTGCGCGAGTTCTTCCCCAGTTCCGGCTTCTGGCCCAGAACATTTTCACCGACCAGGTCGGCAAAGACGGCGGCTGCGGCATCGGCGGAGAACAGCACCGGGCCGCGGTATTCCTCTTCGGTCACGGGCGCTGCGCGGAGTTCCTTCAGGCTGGTAGCCAGCTTGGTGGCGCGGGCGACGAAGTCTGAGGCGGAGGGGAGTTCCTTCATGGTGGTCGCTTTGAATCCCGAGACGCGGGCGAGGCTCATCCCGTCCTCTGCCTGGGTGCTGGCGTCGATGGTCATGTCGTAAAAGGTCTGGCCGCTGCGCACGACCGTGCCTTCAGAATTGACGAAGTACCGGTTCGCGGCCTGAAAATTCGCGCTCGATTCAAAGGACTCGATTGCAGGGTCGCCCTTATAAAGGGCCGACGCGTCCTGGATCATCCGCTTCCAGGGTTCGGGGTCGAACTCTAGTGTGGCGAGCGGCCCGATGGATTGCACGGGATCGGCGTGCGCAAAATCGTCCACCGGCTGATCGACGGTGAGTTGCTTCAGCTGCGACTGCTTGGCGGTAAGAGATTCGGCGGCGGCTTTGTAGGCGCGGTCGGTGGCGAGCCACAGCTGGTGCCGAAGTGCCAGCATGTCGTTATCGAGCGGCATGAAGTCGACGGTGCCCTTGCCCTGACTGAAGTAGCTGTCCTGTTTGTAGTCGCCTATGCGGACGACGACGCGCACGAAACGCATGCGGAAGCGCAGGTCGCTGCGCAGCGCGCCGAATGCGGCCTCGGCGTTATATTGATCCAGATCATCGATGCGGTATTCGACGTAGTAGGGGGCGGCCACCTGCTCCATTTTCAGCTGCGACTTGGAGCGGTCGAGTTCGGCGCGCATAGCGGAGAGGACGACGTCGTCGCCGGCCGGAACGTTTTTCTGCTGGGCGGATGCGCCTGCGATCAGCGCAATGAGAGCGAGCAGCGCGAGCAGAACTTGCGTCGTCAGTCTCTTGGTTGTGATCGTTTTAGCGACGATCGTTCTGAAGATGATCGGGATGTTTGCAATGGTAGTCATGGTTTATTTTGCCCCCGCGGTTTTCCCCGCGTCGGTTTCGGCGGGAGGCGGCAGGATGGGCGGGCGGTTGAGGGAGTGAGCGCGCTTCTGCACTTCAATCTCGGAGAACAACATGGCGGGGGCCGCTGCGGCAACCGGGACCTGGCCGGATTCCGCTCCGCATATCCCGTTAAAGATTTCCGTTTTTTCGCCCGTGACCAGGATGCGGTTCATCGCGGCCAGAGGAGTGCCGACGATATCAATGCCGCGTACCAGTTCGTCAGGCTTTCCGTCGGCATACACGCGCCATACCAGTACTGGCAGAACCTGGAACGCTTGCGGCGCGGAACGCTGGGTGAGAGTGAAGCCGCCCTGGATGTCTTCGAAGTACAGTCCGTAGGGTTTGCCCTGTTTTTTGACTTCGTCGATCAGCGCCCGCCGCAACTCGGAGTCCTTGATCGTGTGCGAGGAAGACACGATCAGGTTGCCCTGGCGGCCGGTGGGCATCAGGCCCGGTTGGGAGCGGCCGTGGCCGTTGGAGTTGGCAAAGTTCTTAATGGGCATGCGCGACATGAGAAAGTTTTTCAGGATTCCGTCTTTGATGACTTCGACGCGGGTTGCGGGCATGCCCTCATCGTCAAACTCGTACCAGCCGCCGAGGTCCATTCCGTTGAGTTGGCGCAGCGTGGGATCGTCGACCACGGTCAGGAAGTCCGGAAGCACCGGCTGGCCCACCTTCTTGGTAAAGGTTTGTCCTTCCTGCTCGCCGCGTTGGCGGTGACCTTCGAGGCGGTGACCCAGCACTTCGTGGAAAAAGACTCCGGCGGCGCGGCCGGATAGCAAAGCAGGTCCGTCGAAAGGTTCAGCCAGCGGAGCTTCACGCAGAGCTTTCAAATCGGAAGCCATCTTTTCCACGCGGGTTGTAATCTCGGACTCCGTGGGCAGGTGGTCGAGGCTCTCCGCCTGAAAAGTCTCGACGCGCATGAGTTCCATGCCGTCGTCGGCGCGGGTTTCCGCCTCAATGGCGACCCGGATCATTCCGCTGGGGGCGACCACGTGATTGCCTTCGGTCGAGACGAAGTGCAGGCGCGTTTTCTGCGCGGTGATCATTACAGCTGAGGAATAGATGTAAGGATATTTGCTGAAGGGCGCGGAATACTCGCGGACAAATTTTTCCAGCAGGCGCTGATCGGGGGCGGTAGCCACTTCTTTGTAGTCAGCAGAGGTCGGCGGCTTCTCCTCGGAAAAATCTGGAGACGTATCCTCTTCCTGAGCGTGCACCTGGGTGTTGGTTTTCACCGTTAGATAGGCCTTGGAGGCTTTGCGATATTCCTGGTAGGTCAGGCGCCAGAGCTCGTGGGCAATAGCGTTGCGATCGTCTTCGAGCGGGAGAGATCCGTAGGAGCTTGCCGAGGCGCGATTCTCCGCGTGCGCGTTATCGAGGGCAGGAGTTCCGATGCGCATGCGGACGTCGACCGAGCGCCGGCGAGCCGCGGTTGAACTGACCAGGCTGCCGTGGCTGCCGAGGGCAAACGCCACACCTTGGTCATAGACGGAATAGCTGAGGAAGTAGGGCGGAGGATCCAGCTTGCCCAGGCTGGTTTGGGCGCGCTGCAACTCCTCCTGCATGGTCGAGAGCAGCGCATCGTTTTTTTCCTTCTCTTTCTCACTCGAAGCCTCACCGGTTTGGACGCCGGTGACCAGAGCGATGGCAACGATGGCAAAGACGAATCTGAGAAAGCGAGGCGCAGTTCGATTGTTCATGCGAGGCGGACTCTTCCCTGAGTTCGCGAGCTAAGTTCGCGAGCTAAGTCCGCAAGCTTAGCAGATCGATCCGCTGACGAGGGCATCGCGAGTCGTCTTTAATCGCTTGTGAAGTAATCCACGGTAACCGGATTTTCAAAAAGCGAATAGTCTCGGGTGACCACCGTGATGCCGCTTTCGGTGACGAAATAGCGCTGGCGGTCGGCTTCGGCGTCATAGCCGATCGTCGTGCCTTCGGGAATGTGCACGTCGCGGTCGAGGATGGCCTTGCGGATGCGGCAGCGGCGGCCCACGCTGACGTGGGAGAACAGGATGCAGTCATCGACTTCAGAGTAGGAGTTGACCCGCACGTCGGGCGAGAGCACGGAATTCTTTACCGCGCCGCCGGAGACGATGCATCCGTTGGAGACGATGGAATCGAGCGCGGTGCCGGTGCGTCCGGCCTCGGCGAAGACGAATTTCGCGGGTGGGTATTGGCGCTGGTGGGTGCGGATCGGCCACTCCTCATCATACAGGTTGAAGATGGGCGAGACCGAGACGATATCCATGTTGGCTTCGTAATAGGCCTCGAGCGTGCCTACGTCGCGCCAGTAGAGCGCTTCTTTTTTGTTCTCATCGACGAAATCGTAGGCGAAGACGCGATAGTCGTCGACCATTTTGGGGAGGATGTCTTTACCGAAGTCGTGGCTGGACTGCGCGTTCTCCGCGTCCTTGAGCAGCACGGGAATGAGCACATCGGCATTGAACAGGTAAATGCCCATGGAAGCCGCGACCTTTTCGGGATTCAACGGCGAGCGCAAACTGGTGGTCTTCGGCTTCTCTTCGAAGCCGTTGATGCGGCCGTCCTTGTCGACGTCGACCACGCCGAAGCGCGTGCTCTCCTCGGGATTGATCTGGATGGTGGCAAGAGTAATGTCGGCAGCTGAGTCGTGATGCTGCTTCATCATCTTGCCGTAGTCCATTTTGTAGATGTGGTCGCCTCCAAGAACGAGGACGTATTTGGGCTGCTCCGAGCCGATGGAATAAATGTTCTGGTAAACCGCGTCGGCCGTGCCTTGATACCACTGGTCGCTCACCCGCTTCATGGGCGGCAGCACTTCGACGAACTCCCCCACCTCGCGGCCCAGGATGTTCCAGCCTTCACGAATGTGCCGGTTGAGCGAAAGCGCCTTGTACATGGTCAGGATGTAAACCCGGCGCAAATCGGAGTTCAAACAGTTGGAGAGAGTGACGTCAATGATGCGGTAGATGCCGCCGAAGGTGACGGCGGGCTTGGCCCGGTCACGAGTGAGAGGATATAGGCGCTCGCCGGCCCCGCCCGCCAAGACAACCCCTAGAGTATCTTTCATTCCTGACCCTCAGATTCCGTCGCTGTGGCAGCTGGCTGCGTTGCTCACGCGGAATCTCGCTTTCCGCACGGCAGATGCGAAAAGAAAACAGTAGATGGTAGCACAGGCGGGCAAGGTTGCTATTGCCTTCGCCAGAGCGGCGGCGGCCAGTTGCTGGATCAGGGATTGGCGCGGTCTGATTCCGAGTCGAAAAACCCTGCCCGCTCGAGTTAACTGTCTTTGTCGTGCTTGTCTTTTTCCAGCTTGTCTTTCTCGTGCTTCTCTTCATCGATCTTGATGCGCAGCGATCTGAGGAACTTCAGGTCCTGGTCGTTGATCTTGAATTCAGGATTGGTAGACAGGGTGGTCACGAGGGAAGTCTTGTCGGGCGATTTTTCGCCTTGCTTGCTGACGCCGATGGTGGCCTCAAGGACCAGAAAAATATCGTATCCGCCTTCTTTGATGCGGGAGACAACTTCAGAGATCTGCTCGGAGTCAGAAAGAGATTCGTTGATGGCGTCGCCCAGTTCCTTCATGAGTTGCTTGAGTTGTTGATCCACTGAGTCCCCCTGGACTGAATCGCCGGCCTGCACAACCAGCCTACATATCTTGGATGCTGCCGAGCGCGGAAACGGCGCGCCGCACCCTCTGGTTGCGTCATTGTAGCGCCGGAGCCTGTTAAAATCGAGGCCGTGAGCAAAGTTTCTGCCTTACGAAAGCTGGGAGTGGCGGCGGGAGTTGCCGGGAGGTATGCGGGTCAACAGGTTGGCCGCAGCCGCACGCTCCGGGCGGCAATGGGTGCGGTCCGCACCGTGTCGCGATCGTTTGGGCGCGCCGCTCACCAGTTGTGGCTGGAGGTTATGGGACTCTTTTTTCTCATCATGGCCCTCAGCTTCGCCACTGCCACCGTGAAGGAGTACGGGAAATATCATTCCGCGGGTGCCGGGGTTGGGCGTTTGGCGATTGCAATTTCTTTCACACTTGCGTTCGCGTGGTTCGGTCTGAGTTCGTTTTGGAGAGCGCGAAGCAAGAGTTCGCGCCCGTGAGTTCCGGTAGTGGTGCAGCGCGCGGCGTCGGTTGGTGAGGATGATGAGTGAAGATCGATGACCGAAAAGCTGAAGACCCGCTCCGATCCTGCCGCAGAGATTGAAACCTCCTCGCATATTCCGGTCAATCCACTCTACACGCCTGCCGATCTCAAAGGCTCTGACTACGAAAGCGAAGTGGGATATCCCGGCGAGTATCCCTTCACGCGCGGGGTGCAGGCCACCATGTATCGCGGGCGGCTGTGGACCATGCGGCAGTATGCGGGCATGGGTGACGCCGAGGAATCGAACCGGCGCTACAAATATCTGCTGGCGAATGGCACTACGGGGCTTTCGGTGGCTTTCGATTTGCCGACGCAGATCGGGCTCGATTCCGATCATCCGCTGGCCGCGGGCGAAGTGGGCAAGGTGGGCGTGGCCAT
>Ga0187863_10001920_pt1 | contig 16210 bp, 14 predicted proteins | sample June2016WEW_11_1_FD_132975 | JGI IMG/M metagenome (GOLD analysis project Ga0187863, IMG submission 132975) | Peatland microbial communities from SPRUCE experiment site at the Marcell Experimental Forest, Minnesota, USA - June2016WEW_11_10 | ecosystem: Environmental > Terrestrial > Soil >... | reverse complement strand
AGATTGCCCAGCCGCAAACCCATCGCGGAAACACGCGGACGGCGCCTTTATCAGCGAGTCCGACGATGCCGGCGGCGATCGCCTGCACAGAAGTGACCGCGTAGGTGATGTTGAACAGGATGAACCCGAGGTCGTTCAGCATGCGGATGGTGTTCGGCTCGATATCCGGACGGAACGCGGCGACCGCCCATATCGCGGGGCAGAACATGAGCACCCACGCCGTCAGAATCCCGCCGATAAGCTGGATTATGGTCAGGACCGGGCTCGACCCCTCGATTCGCCACATCACCACCGTCAACTGGGCGGTCCAGGTGATCCAGAGGACGCCGATCAGCGCGGCCATCGCGATCCAGGGTTCGGCGGCGCCGGCCGCCGCGCGTCCGCGCGCGCTCAGCGCGGTGAACAGGGCGAGCGCGGCAATCAGGATCAAGGCGCCGCTGGTGGTGATGAGGAGAAGCGCCGCCGCACCGCCGAGCGCGTACCAATAATGGCGCCGCCCTTCCCCGACCGCGCGCCAGTAGAACAGCAGCATCGCGGCCCAGAAAGCCATGGCAAGGTTGGGCGGACCGAAATTTGGCGTTGGTACCGTGAACACCGGAATGCCGACCATCAGCAGCACCGCCATGGCCGCGTGGGTGGGGCCGACGATCTCGCGGCCGAGCGCGAACACGCACCAATAGGTCGCGATCACGCAAATCTGCGACAGCGCATAGACGCCGAACAGGCCGGCCGCGCGAAACGCGATCTCCGCGAGCCAGTAAGCGAGCGGCGGCCCAAAATCGGCGGTGAGCGGGAACTCATGGCCGACCGCGAGCAGCCGCGCGAGCTCGCTCGGCGGCGCGGCGTAGAACAACAGCGGCACCATGAGCCACAGCGCCGCCTGCGCCAGGGTTGCCAGCCAGAACACCAGTCCCGGCCGCGAACGTAAGCCTTCAATGTAAAGGGGTACGTAGAACATCGGCCCGGCGCGATACCCTCTCAGCGAGGGAGAAAGCGAGAAAATCCCTTTGCCTCCCTGAAGGGGCGAATGGGCGGGGTGCAGTTTACAGAGGCAAGACCCCGACAACGAGATCATTCGCGTCGGTACCCGGCTCGCCGAGCGCGAGCGACACCGGCGAGAACGAGCGGCGGTGATGGATCGTGGGGCCGAGCCGGTCAAGTGCGGCGAAGTGCTCCGGCACGCTGTAGCCCATATGACGCTCGAAGCCATAGCCCGGATGCGCCGCGCCGAGGCAGGTCATCAACCGGTCGCGCGTCACCTTGGCGACGATCGAGGCGGCGGCGATCGAAGCGATCAGCCCGTCGCCGCCGATGACGGCCTCGCAGTCGCAGCCGGCATCGATGCGGTCGCGGCCGTCGACGAAAACGAGACGCGGCTTGACCGGCAGCGAGGCCACCGCCCGCGCCAAGGCCCACAGCGACGCGCGCAAGATGTTGTCGCGATCAATGCGGAACGGCGGCGCCATGGCCACCGCCACCTGCGCGCGCGCGCAGATGCGCTCGTAAAGAACCTCGCGCCGCTCCGGCGTCAGCCGTTTCGAGTCATCGAGGCCGCGTAGAACATTGTCGGGATCGAGAATGACGGCCGCGGCGACGACCGGCCCGGCAAGCGGCCCGCGCCCGGCTTCGTCGCAGCCGGCAACCGGCCAGACGCCGCGCTTGAGCGCCGCGCGCTCACGCCGGAACGTCGGCCGGAGCACCTCCTCGTCGAGCGGCAGGCGCACCGCCGCCTTGGTCTGCGTCCGACTCATGGCCCATGATGACCATGCCTGCGCTCCATCCGCAACGCGGAGCGCTTGCCAAAAGGATAGCGGGGATGATTTCGCGGAATGCGGGCAGCGAACGAGGGCCCGAGTTCACCCGAACAGGCTGAGCTGCTGCGTCGCCGGTTGCGGCGGCCGGAAATGCTCGGTCGTGGTCTTGACGCTGGTCGCGTTGAAGCCGAGCCGCTCGCAGGCGAGTTCGAAACGGCGGCCGATCATCCAGGCGATCGGACCGGCGCCGGTCATCCGCTTGCCCCACGTCGAATCATAGTCCTTGCCGCCGTGGGTGTCGCGGATGAGCTTGAACACGTGGTCGTGGCGGTCGGGAAAATTCTCTTTGAGCCATTCGCTGAACAGGTCGCGGATTTCGAGCGGCAAACGCAGCAGCACATAGCCGGCATGGCGCACGCCGGTCGCCGCCACGGCTTCAAGAATGCGTTCGATCTCGGCGTCGTTGATCGCCGGGATGACCGGCGCGACCAGCGTCGAGGTCGGCACGCCGGCCCGCACCAATTGCCGCAGCGTCTCGAGCCGCCGCGCCGGTGTCGCCGCGCGCGGCTCCATGGTGCGCGCCAATTTCGCATCGAGCGTCGTCACCGACAGCGCCACCTTGACCAGATCGTGCCTCGCCATGCGCGCCAGGATATCGAGGTCGCGCAGCACCAGCGCCGATTTGGTCACGATGCCGACCGGATGCCCGGCGCGCTCCAGCACTTCGAGGATGCGGCGCATGATCTGGTAACGGCGCTCGATCGGCTGGTAAGGATCGGTGTTGGTGCCGATGGCGATGATTTTTGGCACATAGCCGGGCGCCGACAATTCACGCTCCAGCAATTCGGCGGCGTTGGGCTTCATGAACAGCTTCGATTCGAAATCGAGCCCAGGCGACAGCCCGAGGTAAGCGTGGGTCGGCCGCGCGAAACAATAGACGCAGCCATGCTCGCAACCGCGGTAGGGATTGATCGAGCGGTCGAAGGAAATGTCGGGAGAGTCGTTGCGGGTGATGATCTTCCGCGTCGCATCGACCGTCACGCTGGTCTTGAAAGGCGGCAGGTCGTCGAGGTTTTGCCAGCCGTCGTCAAAGGCGACGCGGGCGACCGGCTCGTAGCGCCCTGACGCATTCGAATGCGCGCCGCGGCCGCGCCGGCGCTCGCGGTCGACGGCGGTTCCCTTTTCGCCCGCCGGCGCGGAGGGCAGCGGCGCCGGCGGGCGTTTCAAGGCGGAGGTTCGGGTCATGACCTAAAGCTAGCGTCGGTCTACGAACAAAACAAGAACAATTTTTCGTGAGACCGAGGAAAAGCTTGGAAATAGCCGCCGCCGGCCGTAAATCTGCGCCCGGAACACCTCGAACCCCGCCGGACCCGCGATGCGCAACGAATGCTGAGCGTCATCATCGCGACTCGCGATTCCGAACGGGCCCTGGTGTCGACTTTGGCCGCGCTCGTTTCGGGAGCGACCGCCGGTCTCGTCAGCGAAGTGCTTGTGGTGGACGGCGGCTCGCGCGACGACACCGCCAAGGTCGCCGACATTGCCGGATGCACTTTCACGGTCCTGGAAGGCCCGCTGGCGCACCGGCTCAGGGCAGGGGCTGCGGCGGCGCGCGCCCCTTGGCTGCTATTTCTGCAGCCCGGAACAATCCTTGAGGCCGGCTGGCCCGGCGAAGCGAGCCGCTTCCTGGAGCAAGCCGCGCACAATCCGCGGGTTGCCATATTCCGGCGTGGAATTCCCGCTCATCTGTCGCTTCGCGATGCGTTATCGCTCGTCGGCGCGGCCGCGTTCGGAGCAAGACCGCGTGCCGAGCAGGGGCTCGTGATCTCGAAACAGCTTTACGATCGGCTCGGCGGGCATTCAGAAACCGCCGCCGATCCCGAGGCCGAGTTGTTGCGCCGGATCGGCCGGCGGCGGCTCGTCACGCTTGCCGCCGGCGCCTTCACGGCAGCGCCACAGATACTTGACTAAGTCAAGTATCTGCTCCAGCCTCCCCGGCATGACGGTAAGACAGGAACGCCAGCAGCGGATCGACGCCGTGCGCCGGTTCAACCGCTTCTACACGCGGCGGCTCGGCGTGCTGCGCAAGACCTATCTCGACAGCCCCTATTCGCTCGGCGAGGCGCGCGTGCTTTACGAGATCGCCAGCGGCCGTTCGCCGACGGCCAGCGGCATCGGCCGCGCGCTCGATCTCGATGCCGGATATTTGAGCCGCGTGCTGCGCAACTTCGAAAAGCGCGGATTGATCCGACGCAGCGTTTCCGTCAGCGATGCCCGGCAAAGCCAGCTGGCGCTTACGCCGCGGGGCCGCAAGGCGTTTGCGCCGCTGCAACAGCGTTCGCAACGCGACGCCGGCGACACGCTGGACAATCTCAAGCCTGCCGACCAGTCACGGCTGGTCGCGGCGATGTCGACGATCGAGAACCTGCTCGAGCCGCATCCGGCCGAGCAGGCCGCGCCGCGCGGCCATTATCTCTTGCGCGGGCCGAAGCCGGGCGATTTCGGCTGGATCGTCAAGCGCCACGCCGAGCTCTACGCCGAGGAATACGGCTGGACCGAGCCGTTCGAGGGACTGTGCGCCCAGATCGTCGCCGACTTCGTCAACAAATACGATGCGAAATGCGAGCGCTGCTGGATCGCCGAGATGGACGGCGAAAATGTCGGCTCGATCATGCTGGTGAAGGATAGCGAAAGTATCGCCCGCATCCGCCTTTTACTGGTGGATCCGAAAGCTCGCGGGCTCGGGCTCGGCGCGCGGCTGACCGAAGAAAGCATCCGCTTCGCGCGGCGCGTCGGCTACAAGAAGATCACGCTATGGACGCATTCGGTCCTGACCGCTGCGCGCCATATTTACGAGCAAGCCGGCTTCAAGCTGATGCGCACCGAGCGGCATAAAAGTTGGGGCCGCCCGGTCGTCAGCGAATACTGGGATTTGGAATTGTAGCTCGTCATTGCGAGCGAAGCGAAGCAATCCAGCCGGGGGTGTAGCTTCTGGATTGCTTCGTCGCGTCGCTCCTCGCAATGACGAGCACTAAACCGTCGCCCCCTTCGCTTTCGGCCGGCGCAGATGCTCGTCGAGCCGCGGCATGATCTCGACGAAGTTGCACGGCCCGTAGCGATAATCGAGTTGGTGCATCAAGATCTCGTCCCAGGCGTCCTTGCAGGCGCCGGGCGAGCCCGGCAGGCAAAAGATGTAGGTGGTGCCGGCGACGCCGGCGGTGGCGCGCGACTGAATGGCCGAGGTGCCGATCTTGGGGAAGCTCACCACCAGGAACAGCGCCGAGAAGCCGTCCATCTTCTTGTCGAACAGCGGCTCGATGGCTTCCGGCGTGACGTCGCGGCCGGTGAAGCCGGTGCCGCCGGTGGTGATGATGACGTCGATTACCGGATCGACGATCCAGGCCTTGACCCGGGCGCGGATCGCCTCGATGTCATCGGTCACGATGCTGCGTTCGGCGACGTAATGGCCGGCGGCGACGATGCGCTGCACTAGGAGCGCACCCGATTTGTCGTCCTTGAGATCGCGCGTGTCGGAGATCGTCAGCACCGCGATCCTGAGCGGCACGAATTCTTTGGTCTCGTCAAGCCCGGGCATGGCACACCTTTACGCAACCGGATCATCCGCTCGTCCCCGCGACCCCGCCTGCGCTCACTCCGAGCTACGGCGGCTGCGGGAATGAGCCGAATACTACACTAAAGCGCGCCCGCCGACATCGTATCGCAGGCCGAGACCTTGCCCAGCTTGAAACCCTGCAAAAACCACCGCTTGCGCTGCTCGGACGTGCCATGGGTGAAGGCGTCCGGCACGACATAGCCCTGCGACTGGCTCTGCAGCCGGTCGTCGCCGATGGCGGAGGCGGTTTGCAGCGCCTGATCGACGTCGCCGGGATCGAGGAAGTCGTGTTTCTGCTGCGCCCGGTTCGCCCAGATACCGGCGTAGCAATCCGCCTGCAGCTCGACACGCACCTGCAGGCCGTTCGACTCGGCGCGGCTCGCCGAAGCCTGCTGCATCTGCGTCACGCGGGGAAGAATGCCGAGCTCATTCTGCACGTGATGGCCGACCTCATGCGCAATCACGTAGGCCTCGGAAAACTTGCAGGCGTTGCTGTTCGCGCAACCGCCGAACTTGTGCTGCAGATCATCGAAGAAGGAGGTATCGAGGTAGATGCGCCGATCGCGCGGGCAGTAGAACGGTCCCATAGCCGACTGCGCGAAGGCGCACGGGGTCGGCTCGGAGCCCGCGAACAAGAGCAGTTTCGGCGGATGGTAGGTGCGGCCCTCGCCGGCGAAAATCTCCGTCCAGCGGTCTTCGGTGTCGCCCAGCACCAAGGCGACGAACTGGCCGCTCGGGTCGTGCGGCGTGCCGGCGGTGACCGGAGGCGCCGGAGCGGTTTGCTCGGAGGTCGCCCCGCCGCCGGTGAGAATTTGGGCGCCGTTGAGCAGCACGCTCGGATCGATGCCGAAGTACCAGCTGATCAGTCCGATAACGATGATCGTGCCGATACCGAGGCCGCCGGCTCCGCCCGGCATGCCGCCGCGCGAGGCGCTCGCTTCGCGATCGTCTTCGACATTGTCGCTGGGACGGAAATCATCGGTGCGCATCTGTTCGCTCTCCCTTCGCAGATCCGGCTACGCGCCATCTTGATGCGATCATCTTTCGACTCAAAAAGTTGCCACCTGTCGCCGGTAATTAACCAAGTGTTTCCGGCATTTATTGCCTAGCACAGACGCGCCGCGATTAAGTCGATCTTTACCTTGGGCGCGCATCATCCGGTTCGTCGGTTGTAGGTCCCGCGTCGCCGACCGCATCGCCTGAGTCAGAGTTCTGAGTCATGGTCGTGTCGCGTCGCGGGGCGTCCGTAAGGGCGCCCCGCGTGAGTCTTGAGTCCGCTCCGTCGGCGCGCATCCTCATCGGCGATTGCGTTGCCGAAATGGCAAAGCTCCCGGCCGCGTCCGTCGATCTCGTCTTCGCCGACCCGCCGTATAATCTGCAGCTGCAAGGCGACCTCAAGCGTCCCGACGATTCGCGCGTTGATGCGGTGGACGATGACTGGGACAAATTTGCGAGCTTCTCCGCCTACGACGATTTCACCCGCGCCTGGCTCGTCGCCTGCCGTCGAGCCATGAAGCCGAGCGGCACGCTCTGGGTCATCGGTTCCTACCACAACATCTTCCGCGTCGGCGCGTTGATGCAGGATCTCGGCTTTTGGATTCTCAACGACATCGTCTGGCGTAAATCCAATCCGATGCCGAATTTTCGCGGCCGCCGCTTCACCAATGCGCATGAGACCTTGATCTGGGCGGCGCGCGACGCCGGCAAGCGGAATTATACGTTCAATTACGAGGCGCTCAAAGCCGGCAACGACGATATCCAGATGCGGTCCGATTGGCTGATCCCGCTTTGCACCGGCGAGGAACGGCTCAAGGGCGGCGACGGCAAGAAGCTGCATCCGACGCAAAAGCCGGAGGCGCTGCTGGCGCGTGTCATTCTTGCCGCCTCACGGCCCGACGACCTGGTGCTCGACCCGTTCTGCGGCACCGGCACGACCGGAGCGGTTGCCCGCCGGCTGCGCCGGCGCTTCGTCGGCATCGAGCGTCAGGCGGACTATGCCGCGGCCGCCGAAGCGCGCATCGCCGCGGCCGAGCCTCTGCCCGAGCCGGCGCTGGCCACCTTCATGACCGCACGCGAGGCGCCGCGGGTGCCGTTCGCGGCGCTGATCGAGCGCGGCCTGGTGATGCCCGGCATCAAGCTCGTCGATTCAAAACGGCGGCATCGCGCGCAGGTGCGCGCCGACGGCGCGCTCGCGCTCGGCGAAGCGGTCGGCTCGATCCATCGCATCGGCGCGTTGGCGCAAGGCCTCGAAGCCTGCAATGGCTGGACCTTCTGGCATGTCGAAACGCCGCAGGGCTTGACCGTGATCGACACGCTGCGGGCGCAGGTGCGGGCGGAGATGGGCGCGGGCTAAACCCGCCTCCGATCATTTACCCCCAAGCGCATGCGCGACGACCTTGCGCATGACACTAGGCAACGCCTCACCACCGATTTCGGCAAGAGCGATCCAGCGTGTGCCTGCCGGGGCGCGCGTCCCAGCCGGAAGCTCGGCGCAATAGACGGTCAGTTCCAGCGGAAAATGCGTAAAGACGTGCCGGACCACGCCCGGGATGCGACGCCAAGCCGTACGCCGCTTCGGCTGCGGTGAAGGAAAACGCGGCGCGGCGCCGAGCGCCGAACTTTCATCAAAATTCGCCGCCCATTCCGTCGTCGGCACTTCGGTCATGCCGCCGAGGAGGCCCTTTGCCGGCCGCGTCCGCACCAGCAACAAGCCATCCGTCCGGCGCGCGACAAAAGCGGCGCCGCGGCGCAGTGCGCCTTCGCGTTTCGGTATCCGGCGCGGAAAGGTCTCCGCCTCACCGCGCTGGTGCGCCGCGCAGCTTTCGTTCCAGGGGCAAAGGGCGCAAGCCGCTTTCTTCGGCGTGCAGATCGTGGCGCCGAGATCCATCATTGCCTGGGCGAAATCGCCGGCGCGCCGCTGCGGGGCGAGTTCGCGCGCAAGCCGGCGCAGCTCGGGCTTTATGCCCGGCAGCGGTTCGGCGACGGCAAAGAGCCGCGCGATCACGCGTTCGATATTACCGTCGACCGGGCTCGCCGGCGCGTCGAATGCGATCGCGGCAAGGGCCGCCGCGGTGTAAGAACCGATGCCGGGGAGCGCCCGCAACGCCGCTTCACTGGCCGGGAACTCGCCGCCATGGCGTTCGACGACGGCGCGGGCGCAGGCATGCAGATTGCGGGCGCGCGCATAATAGCCGAGCCCCGCCCAGGCTTTCAGCACCTCCTCGAGCGGCGCCGCCGCGAGCGCGCGCACGTCGCTCCAGCGCTCGAGAAAGCGGGCGTAATACGTTGCGACGGCCTTGACCGTCGTCTGTTGCAGCATGATTTCGGAGAGCCAGACGCGGTAGGGATCGGCGGATTTTCCCGGCGCCGCGCGCCACGGCAGCACCCGCCGATACCGGTCATACCAGGCGAGCAAGGCGGTGGGTTGCGGGAATGAAATGGCCGCCGCGGCCTTCGCGGGCTGTCGCCCCCGCGCTTTCGCTGCTACCGTCGTTGCCGGATTGGGAGCCGGACTCATGGTCGAGGGATGACAGAGCGCTCCATGACGAACAAGCCCTCCCGCTCTTTTGCCAAACCCCTGCGCGATCTCTTGAGCAAGGTCGTCGGCGAGACCTTTAAGCGGCGGGGTTTTGCATCGGCCGAACTGGTAACGCGCTGGACCGAGATCGTCGGCGTCGAGATCGCCGCGCACAGCGAACCGATCAAAATCCAGTGGACCCGCGGGGCTTCCTCCTCCCGTCCCGCCCCCGCAAGCGGGGCAGAGTCAGGGTGGGGGCCGGACGCCGGCACGCTCATTCTACGCGTCGAGGGCCCGGCGGCGGTTGAGATTCAGCACCTCGCCAACGTCATCTGCGAGCGTGTCAACCGCTTCCTCGGTTGGCGCGCCGTCGAGCGCATCGCACTGCGTCAGGCGCCGCTGCGCAACGCCTTGCGCCAGCCTGTTCCGACGACCGACCCGGCCGCTGCCGCGCGTATCGCGGCGAGCCTGCCGGAGATCGCCGACGACGAATTGCGACAAGCGCTCGCCCGGCTTGGCGCGGCCGTCAGACGCAGCTGACGCGGGCGGAACCGCACTCAAGCGACCGTGACCATCGCGGCAATCCGGGGCCTTGGCGGGACGACGCGCCGGTGCCACATTCGTGCCGCAGGATTTCCCCTTCGAACCAGGAGCCGACCTTGACGCTGTCCCGACGCCAATTGTTCACAACTTCCGCGATCGTTGCCTTCACCGGCGCCGGTGTTGCGGGTGCTATTCTTTCCGACCTCGTCGAGCCGGCCAAAGCAGATACGCCCGAGCCCGACCAGGCGGAACTGGCCAAGGCCGGTCCGGAAGGAGATATCGTCCTCGGCTCCGACAAGGCGCCGGTGACCATCATCGAATATGCCTCGATGACCTGCCCGCACTGCGCGCATTTCTCAACCGACACTTTCCCGGAGCTGCAGAAGCGCTACATCGACACCGGCAAGGTGCGCTACATCTTCCGCGAATTCCCGCTCGATCCGCTCTCCGCCGCCGGTTTTATGCTGGCGCGCTGCGCCGGCAAGGACAAGTTCATGCCGGTCGTGGAGACCTTGTTCGCCAAGCAACTCGATTGGATGGTGCAAAAGCCGATCGAACCGCTCAGGGCGATTGCCAAGCAGTTCGGATTTACCGAACAATCGTTCGACCAATGCCTGGCGAATCAGCATGTGCTCGACGGCATCCAGGAAGTGCGCGACCGCGCCGCCGAGAAGCTCGGGGTCAATTCCACGCCGACCTTTTTTGTCAACGGCCAAAAGCTCACCGGCGATCAGTCGATCGACGCGCTGGCCAAGGTCATCGACCCCTATCTCAAGCAGGGATAAGGGTTTTTTGACTTCGCCCAGGTGCCCGGGGGCACCCGGGTCGCGGCCGCGGGCCGGTGCCTCCCGGCGCAAAAATCTGGATAACGCGGCGGCGCTGTTGCGCTCGCGAGCGCGAAGATTCATTCTCCGCGCCGATGCGGCAACTTTCGACGCGTCTAAAAAGGGGCGTGAGCTTTTGGTGATTCCCTTCACCGCCGCAGCACGGAAGATGGAAGTAGAACGCGAATGAAGCTCACGCGGCTGCGCCTGATCGGCTTCAAGTCCTTTGTCGAACCCACCGACTTTGAGATCGAACCCGGACTGACCGGTGTGGTCGGTCCGAATGGCTGCGGCAAGTCGAACCTGGTCGAGGCCGTGCGCTGGGTCATGGGCGAAGCCTCCTACAAGGCCATGCGCGCCTCGGAGATGGACGACGTCATCTTCTCCGGCAACACGGAGCGTCCGGCGCGCAACCATGCCGAAGTCGCCGTCATGATCGACAACAGCGACCGCACGGCGCCGGCGGCATTCAACGATGCCGACGCGCTCGAAGTCTCGCGCCGCATCATGCGCGAGCAGGGCTCGATCTTTCGCGTCAATGGCCGCGAGGTGCGCGCGCGCGACGTCACCGTGCTGTTCGCCGACGCCTCGACCGGCTCGCGATCGCCGGCGCTGGTACATCAGGGCCGCATCGGCGAGATCATCCAGGCGCGGCCCGACCAGCGCCGCCGCGTCCTCGAAGAGGCCGCCGGCATTTCCGGACTGCATGCGCGCCGTCACGAGGCGGAGCTGCGGCTCAACGCCGCCGAGCACAATCTGGCGCGGGTCGAGGACGTCATCGGCCAGCTTGCCGCGCAGGTCGCCTCGCTCAAGACCCAGGCCCGGCAGGCGGTGCGCTACCGCAATATTTCCGGTCAGGTGCGCCGGACCGAAGCGCTGCTGTTCCACTTGCGCTGGATCGGCGCCCAAGCGGAGCTCGGCGACGCGGAGCGGACCAAGGACGCGGCCGTCCGCATCGTTGCCGCGCGCACCGGCGAGCACGCTCAAGCGTCCACGCGCCAGGCCGACGCCGCCTCCGGTCTGCCGGCGCTGCGCGAGGCGGAGGCCAAGGCCGCCGCGGCGCTACAACGTCTGCTCACCGCGCGCGAAGCGCTCGAGCGCGAGGAGGCCCGCGCCAAGGAAAGAATCGGCGAGCTCGACCGCCGGCTCGAGCAATTTGCGGCCGACCTTGCGCGCGAGCATACGCTGGCGGCCGATGCCCAGGCGGCGCTCGACCGCCTCGCCGCCGAGGAGCAAGCGCTCAGGGCCGACGCGCACGCCAACGCCGCCCGGTTGACCGGCGTCAACGACCGCGTCGCCGCGGCAGACGCAGCGCTTGCCGCGTCGGAAAAGTCCTTCGCCGAGCTCACCGGCGCGCTCGCCGATCTGACGGCCCGCCGCAATCAGCTGCAGGCGGCGCTGCGCGATCACGAGCAGCGCGCGGCGCGGCTCGAAGCCGAGTTCGCCAATATCGAAGCCGGCCTCGCCGCAACCGGCAGCGGTCAACCCGACCTGTCGGCACTGGGCGAGCAACTCGCGACCGCGCAGGCCGCGCTCGCCGAAGCCGAAAGCGCCGCGCGTGCGGCCGAAGTCGCACACACCTGCGCGCGCGAGGAAATCGACGCCGCGCGCGCTCCCCTCGCCGCAGCCGAGCGCCGCGTGCAGCGGCTGGAAACTGAAGCGAAGACCATCGGCAAGCTGTTGTCGGTCGAGAACAAGAATCTATGGCCGCCGGTCATGGATGCGCTCACCGTCGCCAAAGGTTACGAGAAGGCGCTGGGCGCCGCGCTTGGCGACGATCTCGATGCGCCGGTGGATCAGTCCGCGCCGATGCGCTGGGCGGGCGCGGCGTTCGATCCGTCCGATCCAGCCTTGCCGAGCGGCGCCGAGCCGCTGGCTCGCTTTGTGACGGCGCCGCCGGAACTTGCCCGCCGTCTCGCCCAAATCGGCGTCGTCGAACGCGGCGACGGGCCGCGCCTTGCGGCGTTGCTCAAGCCCGGCCAGCGGCTGGTATCCCCGGAGGGCGACTTCTGGCGCTGGGACGGCTTCGCCACCGCCGCCCAGGCTCCGACCGGCGCGGCGCGCCGGCTCGCCGAACGGGGCCGGCTGCAGGCCATCGAGAGCGAGCTTGAGACCGCGCGCAGCGAGGTCGAGACCAAGCAGCGTGTCGTCGAGGTGGCCGAAGCCGCGCTAGCCGCTGCAGCGGCCGCGGAAGTCGAGGCGCGCGCGCGCTGGCGCGATGCCCAGCACGTGACCGATGCCGCACGCGAGGCGCATGCCGCGGCCGAGCGCGAGATCAACCGCAACGCGGCGCGCATCTCGGCGCTCAAGGAGGCGAGGCAACGGACCCGCGCCGCTCGCGACGAGGCGATGGCCGCGCGCCATGACACGGAGCGGGCTCTCGCCGCCCTTCCCGCCGCCGCCGATCTCGAAACAAAACTCGCGACGATCAACGACGTGATCGACCGCGACCGTGGCGCGCTTGCCGAGGTGCGCGTCGAAGCCCAGGCAATCGCGCGCGAAGCCGAACTCGCCGACCGCCGGCTGCGGGCAATCGCCGCCGAATCGGTGGGCTGGGAGGAACGCAAAGAGAGCGCCGCGGCTCAGATCGCCACGATCGGCCAGCGCACCGACGAGGCGCGAAGCGAGCAGGCCGAACTCAGTCACGCGCCGGAGAAATTCGCCGCTCAGCGCCAGGCGCTGATCGGCGAGGTCGAAATCGCGACCGCCGCGCGCCGCGCCGCCGCCGACCGGCTGGCAGAGGCCGAGAGCGAACTTGCCGCGGCCGACCGGGCAGCGCGCGCCGCGCTGGAGGCGGTCGGCGAAGCCCGCACCGAGGCCGCGCGTGCCGAAGAACGCCGCGATGGTGCCAAGCGGCGGCTGGCCGACATCGAGCATGAAATCCGCGATCTTCTCGACGTCGAGCCGGCGGCAACGGCGGAGCTCGCCGAGCTCAAGGCCGGCGCCGAGCTGCCGACGATCGGCGAGGTCGAAGGCAGACTCGAGCGCATCCGCCGCGAGCGCGAACGCCTCGGCTCGGTCAATCTGCTCGCCGAACAAGAACTCCGCGAGGTCGAGGCGCAACACGGCAAGCTTTCCGCCGAGCGCGACGATCTGGTCGAGGCCATCAGGCGGCTGCGGCAGGGCATCCACAGCCTCAACAGCGAGGCGCGCGAGCGCTTGCTGGCGTCGTTCGTCACGGTCAACGCCAATTTCCAGAAGCTTTTTGTCGAATTGTTCGGCGGCGGCAATGCCGAGCTGCAGCTGATCGAAAGCGAAGATCCGCTCGAAGCCGGGCTGGAGATCATGGCGAAGCCGCCGGGCAAGAAAGCGGTGACACTGTCGCTTCTCTCCGGCGGCGAGCAGGCGCTCACGGCATTGGCGCTGATCTTCGCCGTGTTCCTCACCAATCCGGCGCCGATCTGCGTGCTCGACGAGGTCGATGCGCCGCTCGACGATTACAACGTCGAGCGCTTCTGCGACCTGCTCGACGAGATGACGCGCTCGACCGATACCCGCTTCGTCATCATCACGCACAACCCGATCACCATGGCGCGCATGAACCGGCTCTACGGCGTCACCATGGCCGAGCGCGGCGTCTCGCAGCTCGTCTCGGTGGATTTGGAAGGCGCCGTGAAGCTGCGCGAGGCGAGCTGATACCGGCCGCCTGCACCGGAGCCGCGCCGGTCTCGGCAACAATCTTGCTCGGTCGCGATCTGCCCTGCCATGCGATACGTCGTGAGCGAGCCTTAACGGCGCCGATGAGCTCTCCTATCTAAAGAGGCAGAGCGGGGATCGGCCGACCGTTCCGAGCCGGGGCCCGCTCGCCGCTGTCTTGTGTCGCGGCTATAGTGCGGCCGCAAAAGCCGTTTCGCGTCAGCCACGCCGAAGGATTCCGCCGATGAGCACTTCGACACTGATCGTCCTTGCCGTCATCGTTGTGGTGATCTTGTGGGTGATCACAATCTACAACGGCCTCGTCGCCATGCGGCAGCGGGTCAACCAGTCGTTTGCCGACGTCGACGTGCAACTGCGGCAGCGGCATGACCTCGTTCCCAACCTGGTCGAGACCGTGAAGGGTTACGCCGCGCACGAGCGCGGCACGCTCGACGAGGTGGTCAAAGCGCGCAATGCGGCGGTGGCCGCCCAGGGCCCGGCGCAGCAGGCGGCGGCCGAGAACATGCTCTCCGGCGCGCTGCGTCAGCTCTTCGCGCTGGCCGAGGCGTATCCCGACCTCAAAGCCAACGCCAGTTTCCAGCAATTGCAGGCCGAGTTGACCGACATCGAGAACAAGATCGCCGCGGCGCGGCGCTTCTTCAACAATGCGGTGCAGGAATACAACACCGGCATCCAGCGCTTCCCCGCCGCCCTGTTCGCAGCCTCGCTTGGCTTTGCGCCGAAGGAATTCTTCGATCTCGGCGACGAGCGCAAGACCGTCGGCGAGGCGCCGCAGGTCAAGTTCTAAAGCGACTGCGCGATGGCCGCATACGGTCTCTATAGCCACATCCAGTCGAACCGCCGCCGCTCGCTGGCGCTGCTCGTCGGCCTGTTTCTTCTCGTCTACGTGCTGGTCTATGCCGGGGCGCTGACCGCGGAAGCGCTGTCGGTCGACGCCGACCTCAACACGCTGATGCAGCGCGCCTGGAACGATCTCATCAGCGCGGCGCCAATCGCGACATTGGGCGCGGCGCTCTGGGTGGTCATCGCCTATTTCTTCCACCAGAGCATGATCGACGCGCTCACCGGCGGGCGCGAGGTGACGCGCGCCGAGCAGCCGCAGCTCTATAATCTTCTGGAGAATCTCTGCATTTCGCGCGGCATCACCATGCCCAAGCTCAAGGTGATGGAGAGCGATGCGCTCAATGCATTTGCGACCGGGATGAACGAAAAACAATATTCGATCACCATCACGTCAAACCTGCTCGATCGGCTCAATGATGCCGAGGTCGAGTCAGTGCTCGGCCATGAGCTGACGCACATCCGCAACGGCGACGTGCGCATGATGGTCATCGCCGTTATTATTGCCGGCGTCGTCTCCTTCGTCGCGGAGCTGGTGTTTCGGTTGTGGTTCTACAACGGCTTTTCCTTTCGCGGCTCACGCTCCGACCGGCGCGGCGGCGGCGCCGGCATCGCCATCCTGATCGCCATCGCGCTGTTGGTGCTCGCCTACGTGCTGTCGTTCATCATTCGCCTGGCGTTGTCGCGCTCGCGCGAACTCCTTGCCGATGCCGGCTCGGTGGAGCTGACCAAAAACCCCGATGCCATGATCTCGGCGCTGCGCAAGATCGAGGGCCGCGGCGAATTGCCGGGGGCGACGTCGGCGGTCATGGAAATGTGCGTCGATAACCCGCGCGAAGGTTTCGGCGAGCTGTTCGACAGCCATCCGACGGTCGAGAGCCGAGTCGCGGCGCTGGTCAAATTTGCCGGCGGCCACGATCCCGGCCCGATCGCACTGCCGCCGCCGGCGGACGATGCCAGCGAGGAGACCACCGAGGCGCCGGCAACTGCCGGTCCATGGGGTGCCTCGACCGAAGACTCGGGCGCACTGCCGCCATCGCCGCCGCCAATCGGCACCCCGTCCGGTCCCGAGCCCTCCGCGGGACCGTGGGGGCCGCATCGCGGCGGCTAGCCGCGCTCACGCCTTGGCGCTGGGGCGGGCGGAGACCTGCGCATACCATCGGCGCAAATTCCGGCATTCCTCCGGAACCGACATTTTCACCCAGCGGAAGAAATCGACCGCCACGAGCGTCGTGATATCGGCGATGCTGTAGCGCGGGCCGGCGACAAATTCGCTTTGCGCAAGGCGGCCATCCATCTGTTCGAAGAAGCGCGCGATGCGCGCCCGCCCGCGCTCGGCAAGCGCCGGAATCTGCGCATAGTCGTCCGGGCCGGGCAGAGCCCGGTTCTTCAGCCCGGGCGTCGAATTGCGCAGCGCCTCCATGCCCGCCTAAAAGCCGTTCCGCTCGACCGCGCGTTGCCAGGT
>Ga0187863_10001915_pt1 | contig 16261 bp, 11 predicted proteins | sample June2016WEW_11_1_FD_132975 | JGI IMG/M metagenome (GOLD analysis project Ga0187863, IMG submission 132975) | Peatland microbial communities from SPRUCE experiment site at the Marcell Experimental Forest, Minnesota, USA - June2016WEW_11_10 | ecosystem: Environmental > Terrestrial > Soil >... | reverse complement strand
TATCTCCATGAATTCCGCGTGCGCTTTAATGTAGGCTTGCAGATCCTTTGAGGTATCCGCAATCGCAGCTTCTATGCGTTCGAGTATCTGCCGGACGCGGGCAGGAGTGCCTCCCATCCGCGTCTCACCGAGTCGCTGCAATTCCTTCGCGCTCGCCCATTTCGTTGTGCCGTTGAGGGTCAGCGCCATGCTGTCCTTCGGCAGATAAACGGAGGTCGTCACAAGATCATAGACGGGTGCGAGTCTCGCTTCTCCCTGAACGTCGTCATAAACGATCCCAAAGTTCTTGAGGTGCGCGTCGCCGTTGCGAAGCGCGCAATTCATGGCAATCAGGGCGAACAGCTTTTCCATGTCCTCGCCCACATGCGTCGAATTTGCAAACTGCCCAAATCGCTTCATGACCGAAGTCTCGTAGCTGCCGCGATATTTCTCGTCGGTCCTGCGGGCGTTTAGCACGCAGAAGTCCTCAACTCCGCGATAGGTCCCGTCCAGGCGCAGGTCGAAACGGTCAATGACCAGCGCCATGCCGTCCTCGGCCAGGCGATAAGGGGGCACGTCGAGTCCGTATTTGCGCGCCACGGTGAGGCAGAAATACTCGTTGGCTGCCAGTTGCGGATATTCGTTGGCCTCCCACAGCTTCACAATGTGGGTCGCGCCTTTGTGGCTTTGCGAGAGGCGGTGTCCCGTATGCTCCATCTCGGCGAAAGCTTTTTCGTCGCGCACCAGGATTTTGGGCTGCACTCCGCTGATCCCGGAGAACGATGCGAATTTCTCCATCAGATTCCGGAACAGGTCGCCGCCGCGTCTGCGTTCGAGAATCTCGTCGACCGACTGGAAGGGCACGTCCTCGTGCAGATGTTCCTTGTCGCCGGTGTAGCGGATACGCCCGATCTGCGAGCGGCCGACAATGGACAGCAAGTCGAATTCGTCGAAGGTGCCACGGAGAGAGGGCTGAAGTTGGCCAGGGCAGGTACGACAAAGTACATTTATTCTCTATATCTTCCCGGCTGGTGTCGCACCGGAGGCGACTCCAGTTGCCATTTCCGAGTCGCCGAAATCTGTGTAGTTACGGATCGCCAGTCTTCCCAAGGACCTAAGCTTTTGAAATCCGCTGCGTCTGCCAGTTCCGCCATCCCGGCGTTGGAAGGCGTTCTCTATTGTACGGCAGAAGTTTTCTATAGTGAAAGTACGCTATGCCGGCTGTGGGGTCGCGACGGGCGACGCGATCTTCGGCAACTCCACGCAAAAGGTGGACCCCTTGCCGGGGCCGCTTTCGACTGTGATAGAGCCCCGATGCTGCGTGGCAATCCATGTTGCGATGGCGAGACCAAGGCCCGCACCGCCCTGGGCGCGGCTGTGCGCCTTGTCCACGCGGTAGAAGCGCTCGAAGATCTTGCTTTGCTCTTCCGGGTCGATGCCGACTCCCGAATCCCGGACCGTCATCCGCAGGCATTCTCCCTTGGACTCGAGCGACAATTGCACCGTGCCCGACGTGGGAGTGAACTTGAAGGCGTTATCGAGAAGAATATCCGCCAGCCGGTGAAGCAGCGTTTCATCGCCCATGACGAATGCGTTGGGATCATCGACGTTTGCGGAAAAGTTTAGCCCTCGGATGGCCGCGACCTGCTGCCAGCTGTCGACGACGCCACCCAGCAGCGTGCGCAGATCCACGGGCTGCATCTGGAGTGTCTCGCGACCAGAATCGGCCCGAGCCAGTGACAGGAGCTGTTCTAACAACAAGGTTGTGCGCTCGGACTCGAGCAGGATGTGGCGCAGCGCCTCCTGATATTCGGCCTCGCCGCGCGAACGGCGCAGCGCCAGTTCGGCCTCCGTGCGGATGAGAGAGACGGGCGTTCGGAGTTCGTGCGATGCATCTGCCGTGAATTGCGTGACTCGCAGAAAAGAGGCCTCGATGCGGTCCAGCATTTCGTTCAGTGTGTCGGAAAGGCGTTGCAGTTCGTCCCCGGTCTCGAGGTTCTGAAGGCGGCTGCTGAGATTCGCTCCGCTTACTTCGCGCGCGGTTCGCACCAGTTCATCCACAGGAGAAAGCGCCCGCCGGCTCATCCAGTAGCCCACGCCCGCAGCAACTAACAGGAGCAGTGGAGCAAACATCAGCAAGTACGAGCGAAACAGATGCAAAGTCTCGACCGCATCGTCGGCCGCAGCTCCCATCTCTACGGTGAATACATGGCCGTTCACGCTGAGCTTTTGGAAAAAGAAGCGGAAGGGCTTGCCGTTGATCCGTCGGCTCCTGTTGAGAGGCCGTTTTACCTGATCCGGCGGAAAGAGGACGGACGGGTTGGCCTGCAAGACCGACGACCGATAGACCGGGTGGCCGTTTTCGTTATAGAGCGCCAGGTAATCTCCAGTGTGCTCGATGGAGTAGGTTTCGTTGACTTCCTCCTGCAGCTTGGCCGGTGTGATGTCTTTCTTTTGTGCTTCGAGGAAGCTCTTCAAATCGTCGACCTGGCTTTCAATTCCGTCGTCCACCAGGTCGTATAGATTTTGACGGAGGATGAACCACATTCCGGCGCCGAAGGCGAGCTCCCCCAGAGCAAAAATCGCCAGGTACCACAGCATTAGGCGTACCCCGATCGAGAGCCTTTTCATGCCTTACCATCCGGACGAATCATGTAGCCGATGCCGCGCACGGTGTGGATCAATTTCTGGCGCCCCGGGGGATCGATTTTATTTCGCAACAGGTGCATAAAGGCGTCGAGCGTGTTTTCTTCGATGTCGCGATCGAATCCCCAGACCGACTCGATCAGGGAGCGGCGGGACACAACTTTCCCGGCGCGATACATCAGGCGCTCGAGCAGATTGTATTCGGTGCGAGTCAGTGAGACGTGATCCTCTCCGCGCACGACCTCCCTGCTGGCCGGGTCCAGAACTAGATCTGCAACCTGCAGGTGAGTGTCTTCTGCTGCGATCGCCCGCCGTTTGACCGCGCGGAGGCGCGCGACCAGTTCGTCGAACGAGAACGGTTTCGTCATGTAGTCGTCGGCACCGAGGTCGAGGCCTCGGACGATGTCGGGCACGGAATCCCGGGCGGTCAGCATCAGAATCGGCGTGCGAACTTTTTCCTGACGCAAGCGTTTGGCGAGCTCGTATCCGCTCAGCTTGGGCATCATGACGTCGAGAATGATGACGTCAAACTCGTAAGACTTGGCCAAAGCCAGCCCTTCCGCACCATCCGACGCGCAGGTTGCGGTGTGGCCTTCCTCCGTCAATCCTTTGCGAAGGAGGTCGGCCATGCGAGCTTCGTCTTCGACAATCAGCAGCTTCATTAGAGTCTTGCCAAGTCCGGCCGCCGCGAGCAACCTTCCAGAGTTTAGAGCGGGCAAGGCCTGCTCCGCCAACCTGAAGAAATATTAACGTGAGATTCATTGCCGCGTCACACCGCGCCTCTAGGATTCCGAGTCATTCGTAAAAACTCCAATGGACACGTGGCGGGAGATGGGAATCTCGGATGGCTGGGGCTCTACCTCTACCTGTCCGTCATTCAACGTTTCTTAAGCCGCAAGGAGCACTGATGCAACTTCATACCTCGCGTTCGAACACTAGCACTTTCCTCCGATTGTGCCTCGGCGTCGTCATCGTTCTGACTTTCATATTTGGAATGCCTCGCGCTTTCGCACAGGTCGATCGAGCCGAACTCGAAGGCACCGTGACTGATCCTTCAGGAGGCGTGATCGCGGGCGCCCATGTGAAGGTGCTGGCCGTCGATACGGGCCTCTTCGAAGAGCTGCAGACCAACTCGAAGGGCTACTATCGGTTCCCCGGTCTCGCGGTTGGCAAGTATACGGTGACGACGGTCAGCGGCGGATTTAAGACCAAGGTTATCGGAGACGTCATACTCCGCGTCGGACAAACCCGAACTTTGGACGTGCAGCTCGGAGTCGGCGGCGTCAGCGAACAGATTGAAGTCAAGGCCACTATGGCTCCGACAGACCGGGTTTCTGCTGAGGCAGCAACGGTCATCGATGAGAATCAGATCGCCGACCTACCCAACAACGGACGCGACTGGGCCAGCTTCACTCTGCTCGCGCCTTTCGCGCAGGATGACGGAGGCGGCGATCAGCGCACTATCCGTTTTGCCGGCCGAGCGCGCGATGACAACAATTTTTCGATTGACGGCGTGGATGCCGGAGGCATCCAGGAGCAGGCGCAAAAATCGCAGACTCGCCTGCAGATTTCCCAGGACGCGATTGAGGAATATCGCGTCAACAGCGCACTCTACGACGTGGAGTATGGCACGCAAAGCGGAGGCCAGATTGACGTCGAAACCAAGAGCGGGACAAACGACTACCACGGCACGGTTTTCGGCTACTTTAGAAACTCCGTCTTTGATGCCCGCAACTATAACGACTACAACCTGGCCGGCAACCCTGCGATTCCCCCCTTCCGACTCGGGCAATACGGAATGACGTTCGGAGGCCCGATCAAGAAGAACAACACCTTCTTCTTCATCAGCTACGAAGGGATCCGGCAGTTGCAGTCGACTACGGAGCAAGTCATTGTGCCCGCGGGGGTATGCTGTGGCGACTTCACCGGAGCCGGAGAACCGGGTCTGGTAACGACTCCGTACCAAAAGTACGTCTTAGATCAGGCAACGAGCCTGGGTTATGGTGCACAGATGTGCCAGGTCATGCAGGCGTTCGCCTGGCGCAGTTCGGTGGGCTCAATTGACGGCTGCACGCCGCGATTCGCTTTCCCCGACAGCGCCTTTCAATATCAAGGGGGCAATCAGGACCAAGTGACGTTCGCTGCCCCGACCACAGTCCATGAGGACACTTGGTTAGTACGGATTGACCACAAAATCAGCGAAAAGACCTTGTTTTACGGCCGAGCGCAACGCGACATCAGCCTGGTGGACGCTCCAAATGGAAGCAGCAGTCTTCAATCAGACAAACTGCAGACCATCAATCATCCGGCGAACTACATGTTGGCACTGCAGCGCACTTTCCGCCCGGATCTGTTCAATGAAGTGAAGTTCTACGTCAATCGCGCGCCCTTCCACAATCCACAAGCCAGCGCGCTGCCGTATGCGGTGAGCACTAACGATTTCGTAGGCCTCAACAATGACAGCGCTGACATCGAGGTCGGAAGCACTTATGGGTTGATCGACAACCTGATCTGGTCGCGCGGGCGCCACACGTTCAAACTAGGAGTGGAGTACCGGCGAGTGCGGCTGAATCAGGGGCAAACTTCCAACAACAACTTAACGTTCAGCGACGACTACTCGTTGTCGCAGGCTTCGATCGCCAACATCAACTACATTGCTCCGTGGTGCTGCCACCGATTGCGCCGCAACTTCTTCATGCCCTACTTCCAGGACGAATGGAAGGCAACTCCCACCGTTACTCTGACGGCGGGTCTGCGGTGGGATTATTACGGCGTTGCCCACGAGGCAACCAATCGCACGACCGTATTCGATCTGAATCAGTTTCATGGCGTTTGTCTGGGAACCGGATCCTTCAACGTGGCGCCGAGCCCCGGCCCCATCAACACGCCGGCTTGTCCTGCGAATCCGGCTTTGTACAACGCCAGCTATGTGAACTTTGATCCACGGTTGGCTCTGTCTTGGGCTCCCAGCGCCATGCAGGGAAAGACGGTGATCCGCACGGGGTTTGGTATTTATCACGGCGCCGCTCAGAATGATGATTTGAACGCGGGACTGGAAAGCGATACGTTCCGCGTTTTGGTGAATAACTTCAACGCAACGTGCGCGAATGTTTTTTGCCCCAATTTGCAGACTCAATTTCAGCAGCAGGATCCGACTTTTACAGGAATCAGCGGTATTGGCAAGCAAGCCAACCATCCAAGGGGCCTGCAGCGCGAAGGGCGGCGGGATCTCTATGTGGAGACCTGGACGTTGAACGTGGAACATCAACTGCCCGCCAATTTCCTGGCGTCAGCTCAGTATCTCGGCAGCCGCGGTGTGCGGTTGTTTTCCAGAGGTGCGGTAAACCTGTGCACCGAACCGGTCACCTTCAATCCGGTCGACGGCGATTGCGTCCGTACGCTGGACCAATATTATCCGGGTGGCAATCCTTTCGGCTCGGTCGATTACAAGAGTGATATTGGGTCGAGCACCTACAACGCTCTGGGACTTTCTCTGGAGCGCCGATTAAGCGCGGGGCTGGAATTTCAAGCGCGCTACACCTGGGCTCACTCGATCAATGACGGGTCGGTTGGCGGGGGAGAATCTTCCGGACCGGAGAACGTGAACTGCTTGGAGTGCGACAAAGGCCCGAGCGTCTTCGACGTACGAAACAACGTCGCCGTCAACGCCGTGTACGAACTGCCGTTTGGACCCGGGAAAACGCTGCTGAACGCTCCCGGAGTTCTCGGCAAGGTTTTCGGAGGCTGGCAACTGAGCAGCATTGGCCTTTGGCACACCGGTCACCCGCTAACGGTGTTCATGGACCTTAGCAACAGCATCACCAATGCGACGTCTCCGTTCAACGGACTGCCCTACACTTACCTGCTTCCGGATGGCAATGACCAAACGAATCAACGTCCCGACATTATTCCGGGAGTGCCGCTGACGTTGCCTCACCAGCATCCCGCGGTTGGAGGCAGCGCTGGTGCGCCTTACATCAACGCAGCTGCATTTCAGGCTCCCCCGGTTGACACCAACGGAAACTTCACCCGGTTTGGCGACGAGCCGAACGGCGTGATTCGTGCCTTGCCGTACTGGCAGATTGATCTTGCCTTGACCAAGGAAACAAAACTCACAGAGCGAGTTTCTCTGCTGTTTGCCGTACAGGCGTTCAACATCTTCAACCATGTGCAATTCGGCGATCCGAACGCGCTCAACCTTGTTTACGATCCCACCGCCTCAGGCACAGGCTACCTGACGCCGCAGGGCGGCTTCGGTCTGATCGATACAACCGTGAATTTCAACAACAACAACGACAATGCGGCATCGCCCAATACGGGCACCGGTCTTCCGCGACAGCTTCAGTTCATGGTGCGCGTCAAATTCTGAGCGGGATGATTTCCTTCAGGCAAAATTCAGGCGCGCTCATTAGGGTTGCAGCCGAGGACAAATCGAATGGCAAATCGCAGCTCTTGTGTATGCGGGATCTTGATACTGGCATGTTCGTTGTTCGCTGTTGGCGCCTCGTCGGAAGGCTACTCCGTCGTGAAGAAGATTCCTATCCCCGGCCAGGGCAGCTTTGATTACCTCGCTGTGGACGAGGCTGCGCGGCGGTTGTACGTATCGCACGGAACGCAGGTGGAAGTTCTCGATATCGACTCCTTGAGCATTGTCGGCAAGATTCCGAATACAGCGGGAGTTCACGGAGTCGCGATCTCCCCCGAAGCTGGCCGCGGATTCGTCAGCAACGGTCAGGCTTCGACCGTGACAATTTTCGACTTGAAAACGTTGAAGCCGATCGCTGATGTTCCGACGGGCCAGAAGCCTGACGCGATTATTTACGATCCGGCAACTTCGCGGGTCTTTGCGTTCAACGGCGGAAGCAACAGCACGACCGTGATCGACGCGGCTACCCGAAAAGTTGCAGGTACCGTGAATCTTGACGGCGGGCCTGAGTTCGCCGCTGCCGACGGCAACGGGTACGTCTTCAACAATCTTGAAGATGAAAATCAGGTACTGAAGATTAATTCCCGCGAGCTCAAGGTGGAGCAACGCTGGCCGACGGCGCCCTGCAAGTCTCCCAGCAGCATGGCGATGGACAGGACCAACCGCCGACTGTTTATCGGGTGCCGCAGCAAAGTCATGGCGGTCATGAATGCGGACAACGGACAAGTCGTGACCACGGTGCCCATCGGAGATCACGTCGACGCCACTGCCTTCGACACGGAGACTAAACTAATCTTCAACTCGAACGGCGAGGGAACGATCACCGTAATTCATCAGGATAGTCCTGATAAGTACTCGGTTGTCGAAACCGTGAAGACTGCACCGCGGGCGAAGACGATGGCACTCGATCCCAAGACGCATCGGCTCTTCCTCTCTACGATCGAAAACGGTCAGTTCGAGGTGCTGGTCGTGGGAAAATAGCTCTCACTTTGAAACTGGAGCTTCATGATCATTTCGAGGCGCCGCTTTTTTGCCACAACTTTGGTCGCGGTCATCGCGACCGCCGCCATCTTCGGGCTGACCTGCTGCACCAAGAAGTTGAGCACACAGACGGCTGCGGTTGATCTGCGCGCCGATGTAAATACGCCTTTCAGCTTCGTCGCGTATGGGGATACGCGCTTCCACGACCCCGCAGATACGGAGCCGGCGAATCCCACAGTGCGGCTTGCGCTGGTGCGAGCGATCGCTGCGGTGAATCCGGCATTCATTTGCTTCACGGGAGACATCGTCTACAACGGCTTTGACACCAATGACTGGAAAGTCTGGGACCGCGAGACGAGTGTTTGGCGGGAGCAGAAGATTCCGGTTTATCCGGCGCTGGGCAATCACGACTTGCATGGCGACGCAAGAATAGCGCTCGGGAACTACTTTCAGCGCTTTCCGGACTTAAAGGACAGCCGCTATTATTCCGTTCGCGCCGCCAATGCTTTGATTTTGGCACTGGACAGCTCGCAGGATGAAATCGCAGGACCGCAGGGAACCTGGTTGGCAGACAAACTGGATCACGCCCCACCAGACGTGAACTTCGTGTTTCTGATGTTTCATCACCCGCCCTACACCAGTTCGTCGGATGAAAAGCTGCACGGTGGTGGACACTCGGCCCGTGCTCCGGAACAAGCGCTGGCGAAGATGCTGGAAGCACGTCAAGCGCACGCCCGATATCGCATCATTGTTTTCTCGGGGCACGTCCACAACTATGAGCGGCACGAACATGGCGGCGTGACTTTCTTTGTGTCTGGCGGAGGTGGAGCGCATGCTTACCCCATCGAGCGACTGCCGGACGATCCTTTCCAAAGCAAGGAAGTGAATTATCACTACCTGTTCGTTAACGTTGGCAGTCAGCAGGTGACGATCACCATGAACCGCCTGGACCTTGCGAGCAGCACGGCCTCTTGGACGCGGCCGGACTCCGTGAAGATCCTGATTCCCGCGGCCGCAGCCGCCCAAGCTGCCGGAGGCTAGGTTCGCGCAGCCTTCTGACAGCTTCCCTGACAGCTATTCTTCTGCCACGACACACCCAGCGCGTGCAGGATCAATCGATCGCAGACGGTAAGTTTCTCGGGACTCAGCACCACTTCATAAGCGTACCGAACCAGCGGATCGCAAGTGATGCACCACTTCTCGTGACGCACGACTCCAGCACAGTGCTCGCAAGTGGATTGTTCGTTGTATTGATTGCTGTGATACCAGCTGGCTGTGGGATTGGCGAACATACGGCACCTCGATTCAGGACATTGAACAAATTCCCCGCGGCTAGCCGGACAGCTCGGTGGAACTGCATGTGAAACGCAGAGTACGGGAGGGCCCGATCAGCTCCTGTTTGAGGCATCACTTTTGAATGTGATTGGGATCACAGACAGCCGTTTGCCCCAATAAAGGGGCATGCTTGGGCAATCTGCGATCTCATGGGTTATTCTGAGTAGTTGCTCGGCGCTGGCTGGGCCGAGTGTTGATCTCGAGATCTGGTTCGGCCCAACGCTCAGGTCAAAAAGCTAGCCGCCGAAGCTCCCTATTATGAAAACAGGCATTATTGGACTGCCTCAGGTAGGCAAGACATCGCTATTTCGCATTTTGACCAAGGCGCATTTGTCGGCCCAATCGGCGAATCCGCGTGAAGCCCACGTCGGAGTCGCCAAGGTTCCTGACGATCGCCTCGATCGCTTGGCCGCGCTATACAACCCCAAGAAGCTGACGCATACGTCCGTCGACTACGTGGACGTCGGCGCGATTGGGCAGGACGCTTTGAAGGAATCCGCCTACATCGGCCACCTGCGACAGGTGGATGCTCTGGCGCACGTGGTCCGGGTCTTCGACGATCCCGCCATTCCGCACGTGGGGGAGATCGATCCGCTGCGCGACATCAAGAATGTCGAATTCGACTTGATGGTGAGCGATCTTGGGCAGATCGAAAAGCGGCTCGAGCGCCTGGAAAAAGATCTCAAGAAGATGAAGACGCCGGAGCTCGAAAAAGAATTCGAACTGATCAAGCGCGCGAACACGCATCTCGGATCAGAGAAACCGCTGCGCGAAATGGAGATGACTCCGGAGGACAAGAAGCGTCTTCGCGGTTTCATGTTCCTGAGCGAGAAGCCGATTTTCTATGTGCTCAACATCGGCGAGTCGACCGAACTGGGAAAAGAACTCGAAGAAGCGGTTGGGAAATACAAACTGACCGAAATCGCAGCTCGCCCCAACGCGGCTTCGACCGCGATTTGCGGGAAGGTCGAAGCAGAACTCTCGGAAATGAGCGACGCCGATGCGGCGGAATTTCTATCGAGCTACGGCCTCAAGGAAAGCGGGCTGGTGCGGCTCATCCGGACAACGTATAAACTGCTCGGACTGATTTCGTTTTTCACCGCCGGCGAAGATGAATGCCGCGCCTGGCAAGTTCCCGCCAACTCGCGAGCGCAGGAAGCGGCGGGAGCGATCCACTCCGATCTGGAAAAGCATTTCATCCGCGCCGAGACGATTCGCTGGGATCAGCTGCTGGAAGCGGGATCCGAAGCCAACGCCCGCGCCAAGGGCACGCTACGCTTGGAAGGCAAGGATTACATCGTGCAGGATGGGGACGTGATGCATATCCGGCATAGCGGCTAAGCCTACAGTTCTCAGTTCTCAGTTCTCAGAAAAGGCTAAACCATTCGGGCTAGAGCGCAAGTCTAGGCTGATCGCTTGATAGACGCGATCAGTCCGTTGAGAACTCTGCCTAGTTCGGCGGCGTCCTGGAGCAAGGGTCGAGTCTGCTTTGAGGGCAGATACCCCAAGCTCTCGGCAATCATCAACTGGGTCTCAATTTCCACAAGCGATCCCCTTGCAAGGCTGAGAAAGTGATGAAACTCCTTTGATGAGAACCGAGCCTGACCCTCGGCAATATTACTTGGTACGGAGACAGCGGCTCTCCTGAGCTGATTCGTCGGTCCATATAGCTCGTTCCGAGGAAATGAGCGCGTCGCATCGTATATCTCAATCACGAACTGCATGGCCTTTCGCCATGCGATCAGGTCCCGATAGGATTCACCCATGAAGTCCTCTTCGGGAGATCGTTGCATAACGGCGCACAAGTAGTCTGTGACAAGTGAACAATTCGACTCTTATTCCCACTGTGATTTCCTGAAACGGTGCATCAGAGAGCGACCTGCATGCATCTCGACTGAGAACTGAGAACTGAGAACTGAGAACTGAGAACTGAGAACTGAGAACTGAGAACTGAGAACTGATATCATCCCCACGCGAATGAACCCCATCTTCACCAGTGTCCTTCTGGGCCTTACTGCCGCTGCTGCCAATATTTTCGGCGGCGCGATCATTGTGCAGCGGCATTGGGAGCGGCGTTATCTGCGCTACTTCGTGGCGCTCGGCGCGGGATTCATGCTGGCGACAGCCCTGGTCGAGATGGTTCCCGAAAGCCTCGAACTGCGTGGTCGAGGTGCGGCGCTTCTCGTATTGCTCGGATATTTAGTCGTTCATTTCTTCGAGCATACTGTCACTCCCCACTTTCATTTCGGAGAGGAGACGCACCACGATGAGTTCATTCACTCCCACAAGGGATACTCGGTTCTGCTCGGTCTTATCATTCACACATTTTTCGACGGGATCGCAATCGCTTCAGGATTCCTGGTTTCGAACTGGCTGGGGTGGCTGATTTTCCTGGCCATCTTCCTGCACAAGATTCCCGAAGGCTTCACCGTGAGTTCGGTCATGCTGGCCAGCGGACGCAGCCGGGGAACCGCTTGGGGCGCATCCGTTGTTCTGGGCGGATCCACTCTTGCCGGAGTTCTGACGATGGCGATCTTCCGCCATCACGTAGGAGCGGGCTTGCCGCTCGCAGCGGGAGTCACGATCTATGTCGCTGCTTCTGATTTAATTCCGGAAGTAAATAAGGAACCGGCGATGAAGATGGCCCTGCTCGTTTTTGTCGGGGCAGCCATCTTCTTTCTGCTTGATCGCCTGTTCCGCGGGCTTTAATTTTTTTGCTCTAAAAAAAAGCCCCCGATCCTCTGGGGGCTTGAACCATTCGGAACATAAAGCTTAGTTCACGGTGATGCTGACCGGGATTGAAGGAATTCCATTTGCCACAACTATCAGGGAACTTGCCCCTGTCTCCATCGTCGCTGGAACGTCGAAGCTTGTGGAGACGATTGCCGAGCCGGTGGCAACTCCCATCGTGCTGTGATTATGTGTTTTGGCATAGAACACGTGGCCCGTTCCGGTGTTGGTGATTCGGACCAGCGGGTAGTTCGTTGCCGTTTGAAACTCATCTCCGAACGCTGCAGCCTGTGATAGCCCATTGAACTGCGTTCCGGAGATCTTGTATGTCTTTCCACGCGTTACCGAGGTTGTCACCGATGTGATGGTGGGCGCCCAAATCGCGTCGTAGGTTCCGGCTGGGTTGTAGACTTCCGTTCCGCCAACCAGGACCTGGCCGGTGGGCAGTACGATCAAGCTGCCAGGAGTCGACAGAGTCTGCGTGAAGCTCGTTCCATCCCACAAGTACGAGGAGAAGAAGCCCTCCACCAGCACGTCGCCGTTGGGAAGCAGTGCGGCGAAGCTGTCGCCCGCATTGTCGCCGTTCGGAAAGTCGGGACCAGCGGTCCATGTTCCCGTTTTTGTATCATAAATTGCGGTGTGTCCTGCGCCGCTGCCGCTGCTGGAGTTGGAACCGGTGGCAAAGACCGTACCGTCCGGACGAAGAATCGCGGGACCGATCTCCCCCGGCGGGTAGTAACAAAGCGAATTGTTCGGTCCATAGTGGATGCAACCAAAGGGCGAAGGCGAATGCAGATCAACGATCGTACTTCCTGCGGTTGACCAGCTTTTCTTCGTCGAGTTGTACCGCTCCGAATTCGGAGCATTCTTCACATCCTCGGTGAGGACCGTGCCGTCGGGCAGCAGAGTCCAACCCTCTTCTGCGTTGAAATCGGATTTTCCAGTGCCGGGAGTCACGGTCCACTTCAAAGTCGTTGCATTCAGGCTTGCCATGCTCTTCGTCAGCTTGTTACCGACTACGAAGGTGCCGTTCGGGAGCACCACGGAAGGCGAGTCTCCGATGTATTGCCAGGTTGCCGGAGCTGGAAGGTTCGTCCATGTATTCGCTTTGGGATCGTAAATCGCGCCAAGATTCGTCAGCGTGAAATTGCCGTTCAAATATTCGCCGCCGGTGATCACCACGCGCCCGTCGGGCAAAACCGCGGACGCGAAAGCATCGGGGACGTACCCCGCTGGCAGATTCGCCATACGCGTCCAGGTACCGTTGATATAGCTTCCGGTGTTATCGGGAGTCAGTTTGTACCAATCAGATTCCGCGTTTCCTTGATATAGGACCGTGCCATCGGTGAGCAGGAAGCCGATTCCGGCTCCGTCGGGCGGCTGGTGCGCGAGTCGCTGGATAGTTTGAGCGGAGGAAGCGCCGGTGATCGCGAGAAGGAAACAAAAGGCTACGACGAGAAATCTCTTGGGCAAGGGGTGGTCCTTCTTTCTTTGGACTGGGACTACAAAAGCGCCCCGGAAGGATACACCAGTTCGCGGATGCAAAGAACCCGGCAGTTAGGTTTCACCACAAATTTACAATTGCGCCAAAACCCGCACCGAACAAGGGCGCTCGAGCTTAAGGAAACCCAAGATCGGGAGGCCGATCTTAGTCCACGGTGTGTTTGGCGGTGTAGCCTTCCCGTGAAACAACCTCGATCTTTACGTCCTTGCCCTTCTGATCTCTCACTTTCAATTGACCACCATCCGGGGCAACGACCTGCACCTTCAGCTTGCGGTAAGTTCCATCGAGCTTCGTATTGGTCGGAGCATAAGAGATGGTGTATTGATTGCGGATGTCGCCGGAGATATCGCCGAACAATTCAGGCAACTCTCCTTCGAAGCGCGGAAAGTAAGCGCGGCCGCCGGTCATGGCAGCGAACGTTCGCATCTCATTGTCGCCTTGCAGGTAATCCATGTGTCCAACGGGAATGCCCATACCATGCGTGTTGCGGCAACCGCCGGGATGGGTGTCACAGTATTCGCGCACGATGAATCCCACGCTGATCGGGAAAATGGTGACATCCTTCGTGTCCTTAATCTTTTTCATGATTTTGTCGAGCGTGAGCTTGCTGAAGGTGTCGATTCCCGTGGTGACCAGAATGACGTATTTCTTCCCTTCTACGCGATCCAGCCGGTCCAGCGTGTCAAACAGCGCATCGAAAAGATTCGTCTCTGCGAAGCCGGGGATACGTAACTGGTTCAGCGCGCCATACACGGCTCGCTTGTCTTGGGTGAAATCCACAAGAATGTGCGGCTGCATGTCGTAATAACTGACGGCCACCCAGTCGTCTTTCTTTAGCGTGTTGGCGAAGGCGTAGGAGGCCTGGAGGGCCTGCATCATGAATACGTAATTGGTCGAAGCAAATTCGACCAGCAGTACGGCGGTAATCGGCGCCTGCGAGACTGCAAAGTGGCTGACCTGCTGAGACACCCCATCTTCCAGAACGCGGAAATTCTCCTGCTTCAGTCCCGGCACGAACTGTCCGTCCTTCGTCGTGACAAGAACGTCGACGTTGACCAGGGGGACGTTCACCTTCAGCGAATAGTCCGGCATGTCCTCGACTTTTTTCGGGGTGACTGGCGGCGGGGGCGGCGCATCTTCCGCTTTCTTTTTCGGGATGGCATAGGGTCCGACGTTGTCCGTAGGGCCACCGGCTTCGACTGGAACATCCTGCCTAGGTTTCCCGTTATCCGCAGCAGGTGTTGACGACTGCGACGACGATGGCGCGGAAGATGATTGATCTTGCGCTTGGACCGGCAGCGTGCCACATACGAGCGCGACACCTGCCAGAGCTGCCAAAACCGGCCGAACCAAATTCCCCAAATCCCGCCCTAAACTCTTACCTGTCCGACGATTAAACATGAGTGAACCCCGAAAACCTCTGTGCTAGTATAGACGCAAGGATTCGCAATTGGGATGTTTGCCAGTCCCAGAACTCTCCCTCCTGGCAACGAGTCGCACTTGGTCCGGATCTAAGTTTAAGGTAGGCCCGTTGGCGGGCCCTGTCGGGGCTTTACATGAGAAAAGTTGTTCTCGCACTTCTCGTCCTAGCTACATCCCTATTTACAGCAACTTTGAACGCCCAAACTACGCAGCCCACAATCCCCGTGAATCAGATTCACGCCGGGATGCGCGGTGTGGCGTACACCGTCTTTGAAGGTGTGAAGCCGGAGCCCATGGATGTGGAAGTACTTGGCGTTCTGCGCAACGTCAACGGGCCGAAGGGCGACATTATTCTGGTCCGCCTTCACGGGACAAAGGTCGAATACACCGGCGTGGTCGCAGGAATGAGCGGCAGTCCGGTATACCTCAACGGCAAGCTTGCGGGCGCGCTGGCATTTCGTATCGGAGAATTCTCGAAAGAGCCCATCGCCGGAGTGACCCCGATTGCGGACATGCTTGAGATCAACGCGCTTGATAAAACGCCGGCGGAGGAAGCTGCGGCCATCAAGCCAATGGTGACGAATGCAGCGGGAAAGACTGCTTCTCCCGCAGACGGAACCTCCCTTCCTGCCTCGGCCCAGGATTTTGCCAATTTCCTGAAGCCCATCGACGCACCCCTGGTTTTCAACGGATTCTCGGAAGATGCGATCCGGCAATTCGCTCCGCAATTCGCGGCCGCCGGCGTTGTTCCGGTAATGGGCGCGGGCTCGGTAAGTGAAGAAAAGCAGCCCGAGCCTCTTGAAGCCGGATCAGCGGTGAGCGCGATACTAGTCCGCGGCGACATGGATATTGCCGCGACTTGCACCGTGACCTATATCGATCCTCAGCGACTGCTGGCCTGCGGACATCCGCTGCTGCAGTTTGGCTCGGTCGATCTGCCGATGAACAAGGCTCAGGTGCTGGCAACTCTGCCTTCGCCTTTGAATGCCTTCAAGATTGTGAACACCACCGAGCGTGCTGGAGTATTTGTTCAAGACCGGCACACGGGAATCATGGGCGTCTTCAACAAGCAGCCGGATATGATCCCGGTGACCCTCACCATCCACAGCAGCAGCGGCGAGAAGGATTTTCACTACGAGGTCTTGAACAATGCCCGACTGAGCCCGGTCGCTATCATGGCCACCGTGTTCAACGCTCTGCATGGGGTGAATGAGTACGGCGAGGAAATCACGTACCGT
>Ga0187863_10001914_pt1 | contig 16264 bp, 15 predicted proteins | sample June2016WEW_11_1_FD_132975 | JGI IMG/M metagenome (GOLD analysis project Ga0187863, IMG submission 132975) | Peatland microbial communities from SPRUCE experiment site at the Marcell Experimental Forest, Minnesota, USA - June2016WEW_11_10 | ecosystem: Environmental > Terrestrial > Soil >... | reverse complement strand
TACGTGCCGAATATCAGCCACGTGTTTCGCCAGGATCAGCACCTCTATCTACTTTATGAGGTCTATAACCCGACGCGCGAGAAGCCTGCCGAGAATCAGCCGAAGGGCACGAAGCCCGGCATCAGTCTGCTGAGCAGCCTCGAACTGATTCAAGGATCGGTAAAGGTCTACGAGACGCCTCTGGTGCAGGCGAAGGCTCTGAATGTTGACGGGCGCGATGCGGTTTCGGTGGCGCTGGACGTGCCGCTGAACGCGCTGAAACCGGGCTCTTATGTATGCCAGTTGAACGTAGTGGACGACGCTGGAGGAAGTTTTGCCTTTCCGCGTTTCGCGGTCCTGGTGCGGGAAGCACTAGTCGCTTCTCCGGCAACCCCACCAGCGCCCACACCGGCAACTTCGCCCTCGTCGCATTGATAATGCGAGGGATTCCGCGCTTCGTGCCTCGACCGCAAGAATGCAGAAGAAGCACGAAGGCGGGTCTGCACCGATTCAGCTTCGCTTGCCGGTGATCAAGCGGAACACAAACACAACCAGGATGGCGCCGGCTGTGGCGATCAATATGGTGTAGATCAGTCCGCCGGCAGGGGAGAAGCCGAGCGCACGCGCGATAAAACCGCCGATCAGTCCGCCGACAATCCCCAGGATGATGTCGACGAAGAATCCGTAGCCGCCGCCTTTCATGACCTTGCCAGTGAGCCATCCGGCAACCAGACCTACAAGAATCCACCACAATAGATGCATAGTTTCATTCTCCATTTCTTCGCTTGAGAATTTGAGTCGTGCGCATCGGATTGAGGGAAGTTCCAGAGCGCCTTCGCGAACCGGTCCTGCGATTCATATACCTCGCAATGCGGTTCGTATTCGGTGCGCTGCATCTTACATCGAAAAGCCTGGCGTTGGGTATCAAGAAGTAGACCTCTGCGATTCCCGCTCGGATTTTTGGACCATTTCGCGCGTATGATGCGGGGATAGCGAGGTCAGAATGGGTCACAAAAACACGAGTAAGGTCGCCGTAATTACCGGCGCAACAGGGGGAATCGGCGCGGCTATCGCCAAGTCATTGTCCAAGGCCGGGTACCTGCTGGTGCTGAACGCTCCCTCCAGTGAGAAACTCAGCGCGCTTGCCTCCGAGCTCGAGGGGCCGTGTGTGGCTGTGGCCGGAAACCTGCGGGCGGAATCGACGCCAGAAACCCTGCTGGCTGCCGCGTTGAACAACTTCGGGCGCTGCGATGTATGTTTCAACAACAGCGGATTGATTGAAGCCGGGTCGGTGGAGACGGTCGATATCGAGCGGATCTGCAACATGGTGCGAGTGAACGTGGAAGGTGCGTTTCGCATGGCGTATACCTTCCTACAGCATTTTGTGCAGCAAGGGCGTGGGCACCTCTTCAATACGTCGAGCATTCTGGGCAGAAAAGTGCGGCCGACGGTGGGTGCGTATGCGGCGACCAAGTTTGCGATAGAAGCGTTCTCAGAGGCTTTGCGGATGGAACTCAGCAAGTCCGAGGTGCGGATCTCCAGCATCGAGCCGGGCCTTGTGCGGACTGGCTACCAGGACCGCTGGGAAGTGCCTCCTGCGATGTTGATGGGAATGGAAGAGCCGCTCGATCCGGTTGAGGTTGCCAGAATGGTTTTGGTGATCCTTGAAGAACCGGCCAATCAACTGATCCCGCAACACGCGGTTATGCCCAGGGAACGCGAATTGGCGTTGACCTAGGCTTGGCTGGCAGTTTCGTCACTTCCGATCTGCGAATCACGGTAGGGGCAATGACGACAGCCTGATTCGCAGCAGTACCCGCGCTTCAAGTGGTACGTCGCAGTGAAGACAAGAAGCGGCCCATCCATGTAATAGTCCTCGGGTTCGAGCGCGGGCAAAGCATTCGAAGAGTGGGGCCGATTCTCGTCCATCGTTCCATTCTCGCTTATCTATTCTCGAAGAGCAGGGTGTTTGCTATTGGCAGTTAAAATTCAAACATGGCCCTGAGTGCGCAGGAACGTGCCCGCCGCATCAAAATCATCCTATTTGACGTCGATGGTGTTCTCACCGATGGGACCATTTGGCTGGTGCCTTCGCCGAGTCCCGCATCAAGTAGCCCGGAGACACAGGCGCATTTGTCGAAGCACCAGGATCAGGCGGGATTCGGCACTCATTCGGCAACCATGACAGAAGCCAAAGGCTACAGCGCGCACGATGGAACGGCGATCTCGCTGGCGCGACTGGGCGGGATGAAATGCGGCGTCATCACCAAGCGGATCAGCGAGACGGTTGCTACGCGCGCGCGCGATTTGAAACTCGAGTTTGTCTACATGGGCCAGGCCTTCAAGATGCAGGCGGTTCGCGAGATCATGCAAAAAGAAGGAGTCGCGCTCGAGGAGATCGCTTACGTTGGGGACGATGTGATTGATCTTCCCGTGATGCGGGAGTGCGGCTTCGCGGTGGCAGTGGCAAATGCCCGTCCGCAGGTGAAGGCCGAAGCGCACTATGTGACGCCGAATGCCGGAGGGTATGGGGCGGGGCGCGATGCGGTGGAATTCATCCTGGAATCGAAGGGCGTTCTGGAACAAGTCATCGCCGAATATATCGACGAGCGCAATCCGATTTCTCCATCGATGGATATTGGCAACGGTGGGAATCTTGCCTAGTCGGATCGGCCTGCTGCTTACATTGCGCGCATCAGGCTGAGAACGAGAATCACAAGCACGATCAGGCTCACCCCGGCGTAGAGCCTGTCTCTCTCGAGTGCAAAACCCGCGACTGCGAGGGCCACGCGCGCGACAGGTGTTGCAATCAAAAGCAAAAGACCGAATTGAATCAAACCCTCGCTATTGAGATGGGCGGCAGACTTGAGTATTCCACGAAAAGATTGCACGACGGCGCCGTCCGGCGAGAACTGGTGATAGCTGACCCTGTCAGCGTGGTGCCGCACTAGGTAGAGAACGCCGCCCCCGAAGACCGTTGCTGCCGAAAGCAGGACTCCGGCGCGCAGCAGATTGCCGATGTTGGTTTCGAGCCGCTGGTCGTCCACCGCTCTATACCTTTCCCGTGAGGCCATTCACGATCATTTCAATGGCCAGTGCCAACACCACGCATCCGAAGATAAGGCGCAAGGTGCGCACACGAGCTTGAACGAGAACCTTTGTTCCGGCGAACGCCCCTGCCAGTACCCCCAACATCACAGGCATCGCGACGCGAGGATCGATATAGCCGCGGCTCAGGTAAACCCCGGCGCTTGCAGCGGCTGTCACTCCAATCATGAAGTTACTGGTTGTGGTGGACACCTTGAAGGGGATCTTCATCGCGCGATCCATCGCAATGACTTTGAGCGCGCCCGAGCCGATGCCGAGCAACCCTGAGAGTCCGCCTGCCATGAACATCAAACCGAATCCGGTTGGTACATTGCGCACTCCATATTTCTGACGGGTTCCGTTGACAGGATAGGTCCCCTCCAGCCTCAGGCGTTTTCCGAGCGCATCGGACTCGGTTGGGCTGGCGTCTTCCGGCTCAGACTTGAATAACGATTGATACGCCGCCTGGAGGAGGACCAATCCAAACACAATCGCGATCACATGCGTGGTCACGTGTGCGGCCAGAACGGCCCCAACGATAGCGCCGACCGTCGTGGCAATCTCGAGCAGCATTCCTACCCGGATGTTGGAATAGCCCTCGCGGACATAGGCTGCCGCGGCGCCCGAAGACGTCGCGATAACCGAGACGAGGGATGCGCCGATCGCATATTTGATATCGACTCCCAGCGCGAGCGCCAGCGCCGGCACGATAACCACGCCCCCGCCGAGTCCGGTAAGCGCGCCCAGAAAGCCTGCGACGGCCGACATGGCCAGAACCACAAATGTGAAAGTCAATGCCGTCATGAAGGAGTTGGTTGCGAGACCTTGCCCGCGAACAGGCGACCTGATCATTCTATCTGCATGGATCAAGTGCGGCGGAGAGGACTACTGATTCTTTGATGCAGATTTGGAGGCGGCATAAGACGGAAAGACGTTTTCGATGAGGTCATTGCGCAGTACTAAGCGCAGATCGGTAGTCGGATCGGGCTCGGTGTTCGATTGTGGGTGCAGCGTGGCCGCGGGAGCTGAAGTTCCGGTATCAGTGGTATTCACCACCAGAATGCTCGCAGCTCGGCCGGCCGGATCGACCAGAAGCTCGGAAGAGAAGCCGCCTTGATCGCCATCGTGGTAAATATAGCGGCGGCCGGCTGCCTGCAGCACAAAAAATCCGAGGCCCATCCACGGCTGCGAACCATGCAGGCCGCTGGTGTAGGGTGTCGGTTTCGCTCCTGCTTGAACGGCAGGAAGCACACCGGTCCAGGCTTCTTCAAGCGAACTTCGCTTCAGTACGAAGCTATAAGTCGAGTTAGCTGGGTCTCCGATGAGGAAGCGCAAATATTTCTCCATGTCGGTGATTGGAGCCTTGAGCCCGCTGTTTGAGGTCGTAATTCCCGTATCGAAGTTGAAGGGCTGCGGGACGAGCTTTGAGCCTTCGCGCAGATAACTTGCGGAGACGTGCGACTCAAGAAAATACGGAGAGCGATCAAAGTAGCTTTCAGTCATCCCGAGAGGTTTCAAGATATTTTTATCGAGATAGACTTCGAAATCGTCGCCCGAAATCCGCTCGATAATCTGCCCGAGGATGACGTATCCAAGGTTCGAATAGCTCCAATGGCTCCCCGGCTTAAACGCGATGTGCGTATAAGGGAGCATGGCAGCCACCTGTGCCCATTTCGTCGGCTCGAAGGGCTGCCAATCGCAGTTGGCCGATTCGTCGCAGTCCCATGGCCAAGTGGGGTTGCGGAAGCCCGCGCTATGGCATAGCAACTGGCGAATCGTAATTGCGTCGATGGAGCCGTATTCATCGTGGACTTGCCTTAATTCCGGCACGTACAACACTGCCGGATCATCGAGCGCGAGTTGGCCCCGATCGCGCAGTTGCAATATGGCAATGGCGGTCATGGTTTTGGTGATGGAGGCCCAGTTATAGGAAGTCTCGGCGTCGACTGGCAGAAGTTTGTCGCGTCGTGCTTCACCAAACCAAAACTCCATCGGCTGGACGTCTATATGGACAACGGCGATGCCGCCACCGACGACTCCGTGCTGGGAGAGTACGCCCGTGAACCGCGCGTGAAAGACGTTTTCCTGAGCAGCTGCCGATATCCCAATGTGGGGAAGGACAAGGAGGATGATCGCAATCGATGCAACGGAGATACGGTTCAACATGGGGGCAATGATATACGAGGGATTCGCAGACCCAAAAAGTGACTCGGGGATTTTCCGCTCCGAGAGAGCGCCGCGACAGTCCGTTTGAGCGGTGTCCCGATGCAAGCAGGCTTCTGCCTCGACGCCTGCGGTTTTTGGCTTCGCCCAACTACCGTCCCGCGAGCCCTTCAGATCAGTTGGCCCGCGAGCCATTCTGATCAGTTTTCGACCGCCGTGAGCTCTCGCGGCTTCTCACTAGTCGAGATGGCTTTCGTGTTCAGAGTAGCTGCAGTGGGAGGGAGGCAAGGCGGAATGTGCGCTGGAACGATGCAGCTAAGAAACGTCGTTGCCACGATACGCAAGTCAGAATAGACAGTGGCCCTGCACATGTAGCACACATCGAGCTTGGCTTTCTTCGGTTTGATATATTCGGCGTGAAAACCGTTGATTTGCTGGGGCGCAACGTGACGCAGGATCTCTTCTTCACTGCGGAAGGCAATAGTCGCACATCCCGTGATTCCAGGGCGGTATGGCATGTTGGGAATTGCTGCATATTGAGCTAACTTTGGGCGCGGACCTACCATGCTCATATCGCCGCGGAGAACTCGCTTTTCATGGTTGGCAATTACCTGTAATGCACGCCATGAGGAATCCATTGTGTATTTCAACCTCAGAAGTGTCTTTCGTCAATTCATTCCGATTTGTCTTTGCGGATTAATGGGCGGTTATAACTTATAGATAGTTATAGGTGTGACTACTGTAGTTAGTTGACTGGCTCGATCCTGTGTGGTCAGAAACTAAGCCGTTGAGTTCTGCGGGCGCCCAGAGGATCAAAGATCGTGTTCAACCTGTTCTAAATCTATTACTCCGAATCGAATGGCGTATCACTTTAGGTCTTCATATCGAGGATCAACAATTCTGATGCTGAGGTCACTCGTTCTTACAAGAAGGTGATTCGATTACCGAGACTGGAGGATAACCGTGTCTGAAACTGTGACGATTATGACCCAGAATTCTCCGTCACCTTGTGACCATGAATACACAATGAGCAATATCCTCAGGATTAGGACGGCGCGGGCCACGTCAAGCACCGCGAATGCAGTCGAACTGAATCGACGTCATTGGAAGATGTGCGCGGGCAACATTTGAATTAAGAGAAAAAAGGGGCATCGACAAGACGATTGACCGCATGCGACGAAGCATGCGTGTAGGAGGCGTGCGACGTTTGAGACGCGTTTCCAGGAGGACTTCAATTCCGGCTTCTCACCCCCTACGAAGAATTTCGTTGACAAATACGAAAAGCTTCGTATAGAGTGGCCAACATTATGACGAAGTCCTCCAAATCCTTGCCCAGACCGACCGAAGCGGAACTTGAGCTGCTCCGCATTTTGTGGGACAAGGAACCGGCCACTGTCCGCGAAATTTACGATGCGTTGAATCTCCAGCGGCCGTCCGGGTATACCACGGTGCTCAAGATGCTGCAAATCATGACGACGAAGGGGTTGGTGGTTCGAGACGAAGCCAACCGCGCTCACGTCTACCGCGCAGCGCTGAGCCAGGACGTTACGCAAAGCGAAATCCTCAAAGACCTGAGTGTTCGTCTTTTTTCCGGCTCGGCTGCGCAACTCGCACTGCACGCGCTGGCAATGGAGCCCGCCAGTGCCGACGAGTTGGAAGCCATACGCGTTCTTATCGATAGCAAGCGCAGACCAGGGGAAATCAAATCCGCTCAGCGAGGGAAGCATCAGCCATGAGCCACACACTCGATGCCATTGCCTGGACTCTCATCCATTTCTGCTGGCAGGCTGCAGCCATTGCCGGAGTCTATCGCCTGTTGACTGCTCTGTTGGTACACGGCTCGAGCCAGACGCGCTATCTGCTGACGGTCGCGGCGATGCTGATGATGGTGGGTGCGGCTGCCGGGACATTTCTTTGGCAGGTGCGCTCGGCTGCGCCTTCTCCTGTCCTGCACAACGCCGCAGCAACGATTGAGGACGCAACGATCGCGCTTCCACGCGGAGTGGTGTCAGGCCTCATCTCCACACACCAAGGCGTTGCAGCTTCAACGCAAGCCAACCTGCTGCGTTGGATCGATGGTTTCTGGATTCTCGGTGTTGTAGTGCTCTCCATGCGCAGCTTGGGCGGCTGGTGGGTGATTCAACGTTTGCGTGCCACCGCGCTTGCTGAAGCGCCTGAACCGGTCCGTGAGAGCTTTGGACGCATCTGCGCAGCAATGAGGCTTAGCAGGCCTGTCCTTCTGCGGGTGTCCAGTGCGATTAATGGTCCCATTACAGTGGGTGCGATCCGCAGCATGGTGTTGTTGCCGCTTTCCGCGATGACCCTGCTCGGTCCAGATGAGCTTGAAATGGTATTGGCACATGAATTGGCCCACGTGCGCCGCGCCGACTTCCTTTGCAACCTCGTGCAGACCTTGGTTGAAACGCTGTTCTTCTTCCATCCAGCCGTTTGGTGGATGGGCAATCGCATCCGCCACGAGCGCGAACTTTGCTGTGACGACCTCGCGCTGAAGATCTGCCCAAATCCTGTGACTTACGCTACCGCACTTTTCCGGCTTGAGGAGCACCGCGCTCGCCAATGGAGGCTTGCCATGGCACTCGATGGACATCAAACTTCGCAGACTTTACGCCTCAGAATCGCGCGCATTCTTGGGGAACCCGTTTCGCGCATCGGTGGGCGGCCCATCCAGCCGTTCTCGTTGGTTGTCGCCTGCATCGCGCTCGCTCTCTCACTCTTTGCCGCGCGCCCGGTAGTGGCGAGTCTGAGCCCTCTGCATTCGGCTGCGCCAACGCATCTTGCGACGATGAATGCAAACGCTGTGCCGCAAGGGAAAGGTCTCAAGCCCGTTCTAAGCGCAACCTCAAAGCGTCTCGCGCCTGCTGGTCTGGTTTTGCAAGCTGCCGCATCCGGTCCGCAAGAGAAGCAGTCCGATTCGTCCCAGCCCAAGGGGAGCTACATCGACCGCATGAAAGCTGCCGGTTACGACGTCGATCTCGACAAGTTGATTGCGATGAAAGTGCAGGATGTCACGCCAGAGTATGCGCAGGCAATGGCGCAGGCAGGCTTTGGCAAACCCTCGGCCGACGAATTGATCGCATGCAAGATCCAGGGAGTTACACCCGAATATGTTTCCGAGCTCAAGCAAAAGGGCTTTCAAATCGAGAGTTTTCAAGATGCAATCACGTTTCGCATCTTCGCAATCACGCCGGAGTTTGCAGCGGGAATGAAGAGCGCGGGATTCCCTGATCTTACTTCGAAGCAGCTAGTCTCGCTTCGCGTTCAGGGCGTCACGCCCGAGTACGCGCAGCAAATCGCTCAGGCATACCCAGGCGCAACGGTGGATGACGTCATCAAGACTCGCATCTTCCGCATCGATGCCGCGTTTATCGAGTCGGCAAAGAAGCACGGATTCACCCATCTATCGCTCGAAAAGCTGGTACAGTTGCGGATCACCGGTCTCCTCGATGACGAATCCGCAAAGTAATAGCCCGCTCAAAATTCCACTTTCCCATCCCGCGAAGCAACGGCTTGCCCTGTCAAGTCGCACGCTCTTGGTGACGACGGCAGATCTACGCCTCTTTGCAGGCGCTGGCAACAGGAGATTCGAATGAACAGCCATCGACTTCATGTTCCCCTAGTCCTCATGGCTTCGGCCATTACCGCGCTCCAATCCGCGGCGCTCGAGCCGTATCGCGCGGCGTGCTCCATCAGCGCGAGCGAGCAGGCAGGCAAATTCCGCCTGCACATCGATAGCAGGGATTGCGGCGACGAGCATTGGCATTGCGAATCCAACTACAGCGAAGAGTCCATCGACAGGTTCAAGGGCATCACTCCCGCGGATCTTGGACGGGAGGGCGCCCAGTTGACCGCCACGTTAACAGCGGAAGCAGGCACATTCACGTGCTCAGGCACGGTGCTCAGTGGTTCGCTCATGGGCGATTCTCTCTTTGTGCCAGACGCAGCCTTTGCCGCGCGCATGGAGCAGATGGGGTTCTCAGGCCTCGACTCGGAGAAGCTGCAAACTTATGCGCTGGTCAATGTTGAGAGTCAGTGGGCGCATTCGCTGCAGGAGATCGGCATCCAGGGAATCACGGTCGATAGCCTGATTCCGCTTCGCATCTTCAAGGTTGATCCTGCGTATGTCCACAGCATCACGGCGCTGGGCTACGATCTTCCCTCGGCTGACCAGTTGATCGCGATGCGGGTACAGGGCGTCGATGCCGCAGAGGTGCGCGAGATACGTTCGCTGGGATACCAGCCAACTTTTGATGAGCTGGTTCAGATTCGCATCTTCAAAATTACCCCGGAGTTTATCCGGCGCATGGAAGCCCGCGGTCTGAAGGATCTCACCATCGCGAAGCTGGTGCAGATTCGGATATTCAAGCTCGATGAATGAGACCGACGCCGCTGGGATCTTGCGCAGGTCGGATAACAACTGGATTCATGAGAGGGGATGGATCGACCGTCAGCAAACGGACACGGGACGCGACTCGCTAAGCGGCTGGCCGTATCTGAGTTCATAGAGTATTTCTTGCACCGCCACCTCCGCGGCTCCCTGGACTACCGGGGAGAGACTCATCGAAATGGGTTGCTGCGGATCGATGGCGATGGCGTAGAGAACTACGTCGCGGCTACCGCCTTGCATGTAGAAGGCATCGAGCAGGTCCTTGACACCGATGTCATGAGCCGTGAGCGTAGGCGGATAGTCGCGCGAGAACTTTGGCGTGGTGCGTGTGACTGTTCCCGGCGGGTTGCCGTCGGCTGCAGCGTCAATGAGCACGATGCGGCTGGCTTGCTGGAGGGGCTCGAGCAGAATGAATCCGCCGGTGCCGCCATCGAGACATTCCACATTGACCGGCAGGGTGTGCTGCTCCAAAACCCGCACCACATGCACGCCAACGCCTTCATCGCCCATGAGGATGTTGCCCAGGCCGAGCACCAGCGTTTTTTCGGGGCTACTTGTCACGCTTCTCCCGCTCGAACTTCCATCCGCCGATGATCGAGGATACGGTGCCGCGCCCCTCGATGTAGTCGTGATAGAAGGCTAGATAAACGTGTACGACGACAAACGTGACAAAGAACCACAGGAACAAATGGTGCCAGAAACGCACCCCAAATTCGCCACCCAGCAGCGGTACTATCCAGACAAACATCCGCGGGAGCCATGAATTGCTCATGCTGGAATAAAGGGCAAATCCGGTAATGGTTTGGGCTACGAACGCGAGGAAAGTGAAGAAGTAGATGAGTCCGGCAAGCGCGTTGTGCCCTGTGGAAATAGGGCCGTGCAGTTTCGTTTCCAGCACATCGGCCTTGATGACGTCGACGATCTCCTGCCGCTGAGTTGGCTTGAGCGGAAAGAAGGCGGCCCAGCTGGAATATTTGTTGCCGACGAAGCCCCAGTAAAGCCGCGCCAGAAAGTTAAACACGTAGACGAATGCGGCAGCGAAGTGGATGAAGCGCACCCAACCGAACCAATACTGTTGATAGGCTTCGGCGGCGTAGAACAGACGGACGGGAGCGCCGATCAAATAGCCGGTGACGCAAAGAAGCACCAGCGCAACAGCGTTGATCCAGTGATAGACACGTACAGGCAGTTCCCACACGTAGACGCGCCGATATTCGACGGACTGCTCTGGAGCTGCCGGTAAATTACTACTTGCGCCAATTACGGGAGCACTCATCGGTGTCACTCGAAGGAAACCCGGTTGAGGTGCCGGCCCTGCGGATCGTACAGATGTACGGCGCAGGCCAGGCACGGGTCAAAGGAATGGATGGTGCGAATAATCTCGACGGGCTGTTCTAGGTTGGCCACCGGCGTGCCGATCAACGCCTGTTCAAACGACGAACGCTGTTGTTTGGCATCGCGCGGAGAACCGTTCCAGGTGGTCGGCACAACCAGTTGGTAATTATCGATGGCGCCGTTCTTGATCTTGATCCAATGCGCCAGCGCGCCGCGAGGAGCTTCGGTCAAACCAACACCCTCGGCATCCGCAGGCCAGCTCTTCGGTTCCCAGAACTCGCCATTGAATGTGGAGACCTCGTTGATCTTCACCCGCTCCATCAACTGGCCGTAGAACTCCTTCAGCCAAATCATCGCCAGCGCTGCATCCAGGCCTCGGGCGGCAGTGCGACCCAACGTGGAGAACAGTGCAGCCACAGGTACGTTGAGTTTGCCCAGCGTGTCCTTCACCAAGTCCTGTACGTCGGTGCGGCCGGAGGCATAGGCAACGATCAGGCGCGAAAGCGGACCGACTTCCATCGGCTGTTCTTTCCAGCGCGGAGTCTTCAGGAACGAATATTTCTGGAATCCCTCCAGGGTCTCAAAGGGCGGCTTCGGTCCGGAGTAGTTCAGTTTGGTCTCGCCGGCCCACGGATGGATCCCGACGTTGTCTCCGCCTTCGTAGCTGTACCAGGAGCTTGAAATGTACTCCTTAATCTCCTGGGAGTCGCGCGCGTTGACCGGATGCACATGGCTGAGATCGCGATTGAGCACCACGCCCCGCGGATATTTGAACGTCTCCGGCTTGCTGTAACCCTGCGTGGGGAACTCGCCATAGCTAAGGTAGTTGGTTAGTCCACCGCCCCACTTGGCCCAATCCTTATAGAAGGATGCTACGGCGAGCAGATCGGGGATGTAGACCTCGTTAACGAACTCATCGGCCTGGCTGATGAGGCGAGCGACGAGATTGAGCCGCTCGGAGTTGATGGCGGCTACTTCATTCATATTGATGGAGCAGGGAACGCCACCAACGAGATAATTCGGATGCGGATTTTTGCCGCCGAACACCGCGTGGATCTTGACGATCTCCTTTTGCCATTGAAGAGCGTCGAGGTAGTGGGCCACCGCAATGAGGTTGACCTCCGGCGGCAGCTTGTAGGCCGGATGGCCCCAATAGCCGTTGGCAAAGATACCGAGGCCGCTGGCGGCGAAGGCCTTGATCTTGTCCTGCACGTCGGAAAAATAGGCCGGGGTGTTCTTATCCCACTTAGAAAACGATCCGGCCAGTTCCGCGGCTTTCTTCGGATCGGCCTTCAGCGCGTTGACGATATCGACCCAGTCAAGTGCGTGCAGGTGATAGAAGTGGATCACGTGGTCTTGCACGTACTGCGTGGCCATCATGATGTTGCGGATGAGCTCAGCAGTAGGCGGAACCGTGATGCCCAGCGCGCTTTCTACGGCGCGCACGCTGGTGAGAGCATGCACCGTGGTACACACGCCGCACACGCGTTCGGTAATGGCCCATGCGTCGCGCGGATCGCGGCCGATGAGGATCTTTTCCAGGCCGCGGACCATAGTGCCTGCGCTGAATGCGTCGGTGATGACGCCATTTTCGACAACCGCCTCGATGCGCAGATGGCCTTCAATGCGGGTTACGGGATCTACGATAACTCGTGTCATAGGCCCTTATGGCTCCTTCTGGTCTTCAGCGTGCACTTCCGCGATCACGCTTCGCTTGCGGACGTTGGTCACTACGGCGTGCGCGGCAACACCGACCAACGTGGTAAGTCCTACTGCCGCACCAATCGTGTCTGCCGTGCTCTCAATGCCGAACCCGGGGAAGGACGGCAGGTGCTGATAGAACGGACCGTTGTCCCAGAATCCCGCCTCGCTGCAACCAATGCAGCCGTGTCCCGACTGGATCGGATAGCTTGTTCCTTCGTTCCACTTGGTGACTGAGCAGGCGTTGTAGGTGACCGGGCCGCGGCAGCCCATTTTGTAAAGGCAATACCCTTTGCGCGCGTTCTCGTCGTCAAAGGACTCGACGAACAAGCCGGCATCGTAGTTGGGCCGGCGATAACAAGTGTCGTGGACGCGGCGACCGTAAAACTCCTTGGGACGGCCGAGGCTGTCGAGCGCAGGAATCTGCCCCAGCACCAGGAGGTGGGTGACAACACCCATCATTACGTCGGCGATCGGTGGGCAGCCTGGCACATTGATGACTGGCTTATCCACCAGCTTGTGAATTGGCGTGGCACCGGTGGGATTCGGCTTGGCAGCCTGGACGCATCCGTTGGAGGCGCAACTACCCCACGCCACTACGGCGGCTGCATCCTTGGCCACCGTCTGCAGAATTGACTCCGCAGTCTTGCCGCCGATCATGCAGTAAACACCGTCTGCTTCCAAAGGCACCGCGCCCTCGACGAGGACGATGTACTTGCCCTTGTTCTTTGCGATTGTGTCGGAAAGACACTTTTCTGCCTGAAATCCGGAGGCCGCCATCAGGGTTTCGGAGTAATTCAACGACAGCACGTCAAGCAGTGCATCGACCACGATGGGATGCGATGCGCGGATGAACGACTCGCTGCAGCAGGTGCACTCCTGAAAGTGCAGCCATACCACGGCCGGCTTCTCTTTTTTCTCGAAAGCCGTGGCTACCTGGGCCGCGCCTGTCCTGCCCAGTCCTGCTACGGTTGCGGCTGCTGCGCAGAATTGCAAGAAGTCTCTGCGGCTATAGCCCTTCTGCTGCATCGATTGCCAAATAGATTGACCCATGCCTACCTCGCTCGCTGAGAAGGCACCGGAGTCACAAAGATATCAAGCAAGAGAAATTGATCAGGCCCGAGCGTGACTCATCGGTGGATGAGAGGCACAGTACGAATATTGAAGGACGATAGGCTGTGAGCTGCATCACACAGCATCCATAGGCTGTGCTTTTTGGAAGGTTCAACAGAGAGCCATTCACCCAGTGCGTCAGAACCGGCCGAGCCAACAACGCACCTTCCGCGGCGCTCTTGAGACGAAGCAGAGAGCGTGACCAAGGACGCGCTTCTCTGGCTTGCTTTACCTCTCAACCCGGCGCAAAACAACCGAGATTCCCTGAGGAATGTGACGGGGCATATTGAACGATGGATCGGAACCGTCCGGCGGAGGCCCGATAGCAGGACGCGGTCCAGATAGTTCGGCAGGAGGAGTCATGCGGAAGGGGATTTGGATCTTTCGCTCAAGTTCGAGCTGGTCTCCATTAATCTTCCCCGTATAGGTGCTATTCCCGCTCTTGAAGGAAATATCGTCGCCGTTCACTTTGCCTTCTGTTATCGGAATCGGAGCATCGCTGCCGCCAAAGAATCCGCCGCCGCTGCCTTCGACACTTCCACTCAGAGTGCTGCCGTCCTGGCGCAGAGTGAAGACGGTGACGCCGTTGCCCACAAGAAACGACATCAGTCCTGTTGTTTCACCACCGGGCACAGGCCTCCACAGACCCGTGATGCCGGAACCTTTCGGCACCTCGCGCTCCCAGACCGGCACCTGCGCGCGGAGAGCCACGCTTTTTGCCGGAAGCGTAACGCTGGCCGAAGCGAGCCCCGGCGATGTGGCTTCGACGGTGATGTCTCCCGCGGTCTTGGAAGCCTGGGCAATCGCCATGCAGTAACCCGAAAATGCTTTGCGCGCGTTGCCCTTGTCGGGCTCCTGATCGGTTGGATCGCCATTCCCGACACCAATTAACTTTCCGGCCCCGGAGACTTTAAAGGTCACCACATTGTCCGTGATCGGAATGACGCGGCCCTGCGCATCCTCGACGGCGACGGCGAACATCGCTACGTCTTCGCCATCGGCGGAGACCTGCTGCCGGTCCGGAGTCATCACCAGTTTTGCCGCGGGCCCCGTGGTTTCCCGCTTCGTCGTCATCACCACTTTGTCCGCTTTGTAGCCGCGCGCCTCGAGAGTGCCGGCAGCGTATTTCACAGTCCATGCAACGTGCGAATCCTTCTTCACATCTTTCGTGCCCAGACTCTGGCCGTTGAAAACCAGTTCCACCTTGTCGAGATTCGAGTAAACCCAGACCGCAATCTCCTTGCCTTCCATCCCAGGCCAGTTCCAATGCGGAAACAGGTGCAGCACCGGCTGGACGGTCCACCAGGATTGGTAGTAGTAGAACGAGTCCTTGGGAAACCCGCAGGTATCGATGATTCCGTACTGCGAGCTGATGTTCGGCCACTCGTTGGGCGAGGGTTCCCCGCGATAATCGAAGCCCGTCCACACAAATCCGCCGAGCAGCCATGGCTTCGCGTCACAGAAACTCCACCAGCCTTCCGCTGATGCACGGCCTGTCGTGGTGTAGGGATCGTAGGAGCCGACGTAGCCCTTGTCGTGGTCAGTAATGTAGATGCCGCGCGTTCCCACGGCGCTCACGGTTTCTGTGCCCATGACGGGCTTTTCGGGATGAGCCTTGTGGTAGGCCTCGGCGCCGGGATCCATGTAGTTATAGCCGATCACATCGCAGACGGCCAGGCCGCCGGTACCGATAGCTCCAGTAGGCGCGATGGAGACCGGGCGCGAGCCATCATGCTTGGTTGCGACTTCCTTCATCGCCGTGAGAATGAGTACTCCCTTCTCTCCGTTCGCCTGGCCTTCTTCGTTCCCCATGGACCACATGAAAACACTGGGGTGATTGCGGTCTCGGCGCACAAGATTCTCGAACTGGCCTAGCCCTTCAGGGTTGGAAGACATCATGCGCGTCTCATCGAACACCAGCATGCCCAGCTCATCGCACGCATTCAGCAGTTCGGGAGTGGGCGGGTTATGCGAAGTGCGCAGCGAATTGCAGCCCATCTCCTGCAGCTTGCGGATGCGGTAATACTGGACTGCATCAGGTAGCGCCGCACCCAGACCAGCGTGGTCCTGGTGATTGCATGTGCCTTTCAACTTGACCGGCTCGCCGTTGAGGAACAATCCCTTCTCTGCATCGAACTTCAGATCGCGAATGCCGAAAGGCGTCTCGTAGCGATCGACGATCTCGTCGTTCGCTCGCACTTCCGTCACCAGTTTGTAGAGGTTGCGTTTCTCGAGCGACCAGAGCACCGGATTTCTGACCACAATCTCCTGCTCGTAGGTTTGCCCGTCGCCTTCGGCAATCGGCAGAGCCGGCGAAACAGATTTTCCTGCCGCATTGCCGGCGGGGTCGAGAACGGTTGAGACCACGCGCGCATTTTTAGTCTCCTTGCCATGGTTGTTCAACTCTGTGCGGATGGAGAGCGTCGCCTTACCGGCGTCGACCTTTGTTGCGACGAAGGTTCCCCATTGCTTCACGTGGAC
>Ga0187863_10001913_pt1 | contig 16268 bp, 9 predicted proteins | sample June2016WEW_11_1_FD_132975 | JGI IMG/M metagenome (GOLD analysis project Ga0187863, IMG submission 132975) | Peatland microbial communities from SPRUCE experiment site at the Marcell Experimental Forest, Minnesota, USA - June2016WEW_11_10 | ecosystem: Environmental > Terrestrial > Soil >... | reverse complement strand
GAAACCGAGAGCCTAGCTCTCGCCTTCAACGCGTTGCATGCCTCGCTCAACGATAAGATCACGCTCTATGCCAGTGCCATCGACACCACAAACCAACTGGCGACTCCGAGTACGGTTGCGAGCCTGGTGACCGGAGGGTTTCGCTACGACCGCAACCTGAATCCGCGAATGTTTTACTTCGTCTCCGCCGACTTCCAGAGCAATGGGCTGCAATATCTCGATCTGCGTTCGGTTTACACCGGCGGATTCGGCGCCCACGTCATCAAGTCGGACAACACCACGTTGAACTTTCTCGCGGGCGTGAACTACACGCACGAGGTTTATTCGAATGGCGCCGTGAACACGCCGGTCACAGTTCCGCCCACCTACGTGTCTTACGGCGTAACCGACCGGTTTGTCGCTCTGACCCTGGGCGAAGAACTCAACAAGAAGCTGGGAAAGAGCACGTTGCTGACGGAGAATTTCTATTTCTATCCCGAGGTGCAGCAGACCGGCAACTATCGAACAAGTCTGAACGTCGGCACCGTCACCAAACTCAAGAAATGGCTGGGTTGGCAGAACCAGTTCGGCGATATCTACGTCTCTAACCCGCCAGTTGGCACCAAGGATAACGACCTGGTTTTCACCACTGGACTGAACATCGCATTCGCGCACTAGCGCGTTCGCTCGGCAGAGAAAACCATCAACCACAAAGGACACCCTTCGACTTCGCTCAGGGCAGGCTCCGGTGCACGAAGGAATTCACGGGTTCCCTTCGTGCGCCTTCGTGTCCTTTGTGGTTCAAGTTCTTCGAACTACTTCGCTCACCAAACACTTGGCAAGTACGTCTACTACCGGGTACAGTACTGTTCGTTCCAAATCCCAGGGTCAAGAGTTCCATACAAGCCCATTCATCAGGAGTGCTCATGCGTCACGCAGTGCTTGTGCTGGCGGCGGTTTCGTGCCTGAATGTGTTCTCGGTCGCGCAGACGGCCGAAGAACTGGTCAACAAGAACATTCAGGCAAAAGGCGGGATCGACAAAATCAAGGCGATCAAGTCGTTGCGCATGACCGGCAAACTTGATGCCGGGGGCGGATTCACCGCCGCGCAAATGCAGGAGAACCAGCGCCCGAACCTGGTGCGGGAGACGTTCTCGCTGCAGGGAATGACCCAGGTGATCGCCTACGACGGCACGGCGGGCTGGCAGATTCAGCCCTTCGGCGGGCACAAGGATCCGGAATTGATGGGTGAAGACGACTTGAAGGACCTGCTGCTCGATGCGGATTTTGACGGGCCGCTGGTGGACTACAAAGAAAAAGGCAACACGGTGGAGTTCCTGGGGCACGACGTGGTCGATGGCGACGACGCTCTGCGCCTGAAAGTTACGCTCAAAGACGGCGACATCATTTACTACTACCTCGATCCGGATACGTTCCTCGAGATTCGCAAGGAAGTGCAGGAGTTCGTCCGGGGCTCGGTGCGCGAGAACGTGATTGACCTGGGTTCGTACAAGCCGGTGGCGGGCGTGATGTTTCCCTTCACCATTGCGCAGGGAACGAAGGCAAATCCGGGAGCGCAGACGACGACGTTCCTGAAGATTGAAGTGAATGTGCCCATCAATCCCGTGGACTTTGCGGTTCCGGCGTCGCTGAAGACCCCGGAGAAGAGTTCCGGGATGGTCGGGATTCACTAATTCTGCCGTCGTGCGCTGCTGTAGGCGAAATTCTGAACCGCAACGAGGAAACGAACTCATGAAGATGAATATGCGACGCAGTCATTTTTCCTTTCTGTCGAGGTTGAGCATGTCGAAGCTGAACATATTTCTTGCGGTTGTCTCTCTCATGCTTGCAGCCGGAACAGCCGACTCCCAGACGACTTATAAATTTGACGCGGCCACGGTCTCGGGGCTTCCGGCGCGAAATATTGGGTCGGCCACGATGAGCGGCCGCGTGGCGGCGGTTGATGCCGTGGAGCAGGACGGGCGCATCACCGTGTTTGTGGGAGCGGCCAGCGGCGGGGTGTGGAAGTCGGTCAACGGCGGCACGACTTACAAGCCGGTCTTCGATCGCGAGAGCGTGCAGTCGATCGGCGCGGTCACGATTGATCCCTCGAATCCGAAAACGGTTTGGGTGGGCACGGGCGAGCCCTGGACGCGAAACAGCGTCTCGATTGGGGATGGTGTTTACAAGTCGACCGACGGTGGAGAGAACTGGACCAACGTTGGGCTGAAGGATAGCGAGCACATCGCGAAGATTCTGGTCGATCCCACGGACGGCAACACTGTTCTGGTCTGCGCGATGGGACATCTTTGGGATGACAGCGACGAGCGCGGAGTCTACAAGACGACCGACGGCGGCAAGACGTGGAAAAAAGTTCTGGCCGGTGCGAACGGGTCTTCCGGCTGCGCACTGCTGGCCCAGAGCCGGCAGGAGCCGAAAACGATTTACGCATCCATGTGGGATTTCCGGCGACAGGGGTGGACGTTCCGCTCGGGTGGGCCGGGCAGCGGGCTGTTTAAGTCGACCGACGGCGGCGACCACTGGACCGAAACAACCGACAGCAATGCCAAGGGGCTGCCCGCCAAACCGTGGGGCCGGGTTGCCATTGCGGTCGCGCCTGCGAAGCCGCAGGTGGTGTACGCCAACATTGAAGCGGAAAAGGGGCGCGGACTCTACCGGTCCGACGACGGCGGGGCGAACTGGACGAAGCTCGATGCCAGCAACTTCATGGTGTGGCGTCCGTTTTACTTTGGCAATCTGATTGTCGACCCTAAGGACGAGAACAAGATTTTCAAACCCGATCTTATCCTGCTGTACAGCACGGACGGCGGCAAGACGTTCAACATTGTTTCAGGTGGGGCGCACGGCGATTTTCACGATGTATGGATCGACCCCAAGAATCCGAACATCGTGATTGCCGGCGACGATGGCGGGTTGTGGCGCAGCGAAGACGGCGGCAATCGCTGGAAGCACCAGATGAACCTGCCGATTTCGCAGTTCTACCACGTAAGCACGGACAGTTCCGATCCGTATCACGTCTACGGCGGATTGCAGGATAACAGCGCGTGGGTCGGCGATTCGTCGTATCCCGGCGGGGTCACGAATTCGCGGTGGGAAAACATGCTGGGCGGCGACGGCTTCTGGATGTTTGAAGACCCGGCGGATTCGAACTACATTTATGCGGAATCGCAGGGCGGAGACCTTGCCCGCGTGAACCGCTTCACCCACGAAACGCGCGACATTCAGCCCACGCCCAATTACGGCGAGAAGAAGCTGCGGCTCAACTGGAACACCCCGGTGCACATGAGTCCCAATGAGAAAGGAACGATTTACATTGGGGCGCAATACTTGTTCCGCTCGCGCGATCACGGGCAGTCGTGGGACCGAATTTCGCCGGACCTTACGACGAACGATCCGGAAAAACAGAAGCAGGAAGAGTCGGGCGGCGTGACCGTGGACAACTCTTCGGCGGAAATGCATACCACGATTTATTCGATTTCGGAATCACCGAAGAACGGGCAGATTATCTGGGCCGGAACTGATGACGGGAATCTTCAGATCACGCGCGACGGTGGCAAGAATTGGACGAACGTGGTGGGCAACGTTGGCGGGCTGGGGAAAAACTCCTGGGTTTCGACGATTGAGGCCAGCCGGTTCGACGAGGCCACAGCTTATGCCACGTTCGATCGCCACACCTTCGGCGACATGAAGCCGTATGTTTACAAGACCACCGACTACGGCAAGACGTGGACGGCGCTGCCGGCGCAGGAGAGCGGCGCGCGCGGATTCGCTCACGTCATCAAGGAAGATTCGGTCAGCCCGAACCTGCTGTTTCTGGGCACGGAATTTGGATTGTGGATCTCAGCCGATGGCGGCCTGCATTGGGCGCAATATAAGGGGAGCAACTTCCCTGCCGTGCCGGTAGACGATATAGCCGTACAGGCGCGCGAGAGCGATCTGGTGCTGGCGACGCACGGGCGAGGCATTTGGATCATTGACGACATTTCCGCGCTCCGGGCGTTGACTCCGGACCTCATGGCGAAAGAAGCCACGCTGATTCCGGGCAAGGCAGTGCAGTATTTCGCCACGTTCGGAGGCTGGGCGGAAGGCGATGAAAGCTTCCACGGCCAAAACCGGCCCGAAGAAGCGCAGATTACTTACTACCAGCGGGGGCGGCACATTTTTGGCGACCTGAAGATTGAAATTCTCGACGAGAACGGCAAACAGATCGACACCGTGGCGGGAAGCAAGCACCGCGGATTGAACCGGGCCAGTTGGTCGATGCGGGTGAAGGCGCCGGCAGTCCCGCCTGCGGCGAGCGCGCTGTTTGCGGCGGCGCAGGGTCCGCGGGTGCTGCCGGGAACTTATACGGTGAAAATGACCAAGGGCGACAACGTTTATACCGAGACGTTGAATGTGGTTCTTGATCCGCGGGCAAAGTTTTCGCTGGAGGATCGCAAGTCGCAGTTCGATCTGACCATGAAGATCTATCACACCATCGAGCACATGACTTACACGGTGGAAGCCATTGAAGGGGTTCGCGACGCCGCTAACGCGCGGGCCGCGAAACTGGCGGAGAAAGATCCGTTGCGCAAGCAACTGGCGGACCTGGCGGCCAAGTGTGACGGTCTGCGGTCGAAAATTGTGGCCACGAAGGAAGGCGGCATGATCACGGGGGAGGAACGCATCCGCGAACTTCTCGGAGAGCTCTACGGCAACGTCAACGGCTACGAGGGGCGTCCGGCGGATTATCAGGCTGCGCGCGAGGATTCTCTGGCGCACGAACTGGAAGACGTGATTGGCGATTTCCAGAAAGTGACGCAGAAGGAACTTCCCAGCATCAATGCGGGACTCAAGAAAAAGAAAGCGGATGCGATTTCTGTGTTGACCGAAGCCGATTGGCAGAAGAAGCGCGAAGCCGAAGGCGGTTCGGGAGCGGCCGCGGGTATGCGCTTCTTCGCGGCACAGGCCCAGGAGACGGATTAGAGGTCCGGGTAGTAACGCCTCATTCAGCAGGTTGTCATCCTGAGCGGAGTTGCCGTCCGCGAAGCGGGTGGCAACGCAGTCGAGGACCCACGAGACTCTCGATCTAAGCACCGAAGCGTTGAGGAGTTCTCCCTGTGCAGTCGACGGCGGCCTGAGAACTCCTTTCCAGGACCATCGTAGTGGATGCGGGCTAGGGGTCCTTCGGCAGGCTCAGGGCAGGCTCTTCGACTCCGTGCGTGCTCTGCTTCGCGGAGTACGCACTTCGCTCAGATGACAATCCGTTACAGTTTCAGGACCCTTCCTGCCAAACACCATTCAAGAATGAAAATCCTAAACTGTCCGATTTGATTCCAGACTCGGGTGCGAGTATGGTGGTCTGGCCTAACTAGCTGGCTCCAGAAACTCAGGAGATTTCCCAATGGTGAAACGATTTAGTATTTACATTTTTCTAGTGGCTGGTCTGGTCACGCTCGTCTTCGCCGGCGATGAAAATCAGAATGTTTGCAAAGGCGATCCTGACAAGTGGCAACAGATTTATAACGGCAAGGATCTGGCCGGATGGAAGCATGTGGGCCCCGGCGGCGACACGGTGGAAGACGGCCTGATCCGCACTCACGGCGGAATGGGGCTGCTTTACTGGACGGGCGGCAAAATCGGCAACTGCGAGATTCATGTCGTCTACAAAATGCGCGACGTGAACGACAACTCAGGAGTGTTCGTTCGCATTCCGCTGGAGCCGCGCGAGGAGTGGATGCCTGTGCACTACGGATTCGAAGTGCAGATTGACAATAATCCTCAAGCTTCGGGTGAAGATGAATATCACGAGACTGCGATGCTTTACTCACTGACCAAACCGCTGGTGAAACATGCGTGGAAGCCGGGTCCGGAGTGGAACACCATGGACATCACGCTGGACGGGTCGCGCACGATTGTCACGCTGAATGGCGTGAAGGTTACCGACTATAAAGACGGCGATCCGGTGCCGGACCGGAAATTTGATTTCGAGCCGCAGCGCGGTCCGCGGCCCAACTTCGGATATATCGGCTTGCAGAATCACAGCGACAACGACATCGTTTTCTTCAAGGAAGTAGCGATCAAACCTATTAAGAAGTAGCACCTTTCTCACACAGATGGGCGCGGGAATAATCGGCGGACCTCGGGGGCTAAAGCCCGCGGGTGGTTGGGCGCTGACGGCACGGCTGGAAGCCGTGCCCTTCTCAAACCCCTTTTGTCAGATCGAGTTTGTTCAGCGGCCACAAGTCAACTTCATTGGGAGGGATCGTATGAAACGCATTCTTTCGCGACGCGCATTCTTGCAGGGAAGTGCGGCGGTGGCCGGCGGTCTGGTGGTATCGAAGACAGTCTTGCTGGAAGCGGAACCACTGCGGCGAGCCGTAGCGCCCAGCGACCGGGTTCGCTTCGGCATGATCGGAATCGGCATGCAGGGATCGGGGCTGCTGAGCATGGCGATCACGATTCCTGGCATCGAATGCGTTGCTGCCGCCGACTTGTATGACGGACGGCATACGCTGGCCAGGGAAATCACGGGCAATCCGAGTCTGCCGACCACGCGGCATTATCAGGAGTTGCTTGATCGCAAGGATATCGATTGCATCGTGGCCGCCGTGCCCGATCATTGGCACCGGCGGGTGGTAGTCGACGCCTGCAACGCGGGGAAAGATATTTATTGCGAGAAGCCGATGTCGCACAATGTGGCCGACGGGTTGGCCATGGTGGAAGCGGCGCAGAAGAACAATCGCGTCGTGCAGATTGGCTCGCAGCGTGTGAGTTCGGTGCTCTGCGCCAAGGCGCGCGAGCTCTATGCGGGCGGAGCGATCGGCGACGTTGAAATGGTGGAACTCACGCTGGGGAGAAACGATCCCACCGGCGCGTGGGAATATCCGCCGCCGCTTGATCTTTCTCCGCAAACTCTGGATTGGGATACGTGGTTGAACGACGCTCCCAAGATTCCCTTCAACCCGCTGCACTTCGCGCGCTGGCGCTGCTGGAGGGCCTACGGAACCGGAGTCGCGGGCGACTTGATGGTGCACTTGATCAGCGGCATGCTGGTCACGCTGGGATGGAATGAAGTGCCGAAGTCGGCGACCGCGATGGGCGGTATTTTCCGCTTCAAGGATGGCCGCGACATGCCGGATTTTCACACCGTGCTTTTCGATTATCACGGGATTCCGGTTTATGTGCGACTCGACCTGGGCTGCGAGACGCCGGAACTGGCGCGCTTCATGGGGCCGAAAGGGTTGCTCGACACAGGTGAGTTCGAGTTGCGGCATTCGCCGCAGCCGGGCGTGGATTTGGATCCGAGTTACTACGCTTCTTCTTTCCCGGCGAAGATGCGGGAAGAATATTTCAAGCAGTGGCATGCTGATCACGATCCGCAACTCGGCAAAGAACCGGTGCACGAAGACACGGTGTATCACGGCCACGACTGGGATGACATGCGTCCGCACTTGAATGTCTTCTTCCAATCGGTGAAGTCGCGCAAGCCGGTGACGGAGGATGCGGTGTTTGGCAACAATGCCGCCATTGCGTGCCACATGGCGAACGAATCCTATTTCCGGCAGAAGCCGGTGACCTGGGATGCGGCGGCGAAGATGATCAAGTCATCTTAAGATCTCAAGGGAATTCGTGGCCGAATGTTCCCCGGCGGCTAAAGCCGCTGTTCATTTTCTAGGTACGCTTACGGCGGGGCTGTAAGCCGCACCCTTTCAGAACCAAGCACGCTGCTTTCGAAACCGAGGACAGTCCTTCGAACAATGCACAGTGCGAATCGATTTATACAACGGAGCAGAGCATGAGTGAATCATCTCAGTTCAACCGGCGAGCATTTCTGGGCAAATCCGCTGCGGTGATCGCTGGCGGGGTGGTGTTGCCGCGCACGGCGCTGTCGTATGAAAACATCGTGGGCGCTAACAACCGCATTTCGCTTGGCCACATTGGCATTGGGAGCCGAGGCGAGGAGCTCGACCTGATCGCCTCCAAGTTGAAGTCCAGTCACCATGTGGAGATGACCGCGGTGTGCGATCTGTGGAAAGTGAACCGCGAGAAGGCCGCCGCCACGAATGCGAGGTATTACGGCCGGACTCCGCGGGCGGTGCAGCACTTGGAGGACTTGCTCGCGATGAAGGATGTCGATGGAGTGCTCATCTCGACTCCAGAGCATGCGCACTCCCCGATCCTGAAGCTGGCGGTGGAGGCGGGCAAAGACGTTTATGTCGAGAAGCCGATGGGGAACGTGCTGAGCGAAGCCAAGGCGGCGCGCGACACTGTGCTGCAGTCGAAGTCGGTCGTGCAGGTCGGCACGCAGCACCGCAGCGAACCGTATCCGCAAGCAGCGCAGAAGGTGGCGCGCAGCGGGGCGCTTGGCGATGTCAGCAAGGTTGAGGTGGTGTGGAACTATCACGGGCCGCGCTGGCGGGGACGGCCGGAAGTGAAGCAGATCCGCGAACAGGACACGGATTGGAGCAAGTGGCTCATGACGAAGCCGGCGCGTCCGTTCGATCCGCAACTCTATTTTGAGTTTCGTTTGTATAGGGAGTTTTCCAGCGGGATTCCGGATCAGTGGATGAGTCACGGCATCGACTTGGTGCATTGGTTCATGGACGATCACTTTCCGACATCGGTCGTCTCTCATGGCGGAGTGTTTGCGTGGCATGATGGCCGCGAGAACGCTGATACATTTCAGGCGTTGCTGGAATATCCAAAGGGATTTCTGGTCAGCTACTCGACCAGCTTCGGCAATGACGCACCCAGCTTTACGCGCTATATGGGGAAGAAAGCCAGTTTGATCAACGTTGGTGGCGAGGGCAGCCCGCGTTATCAGGTAGTCGAAGAGAAAGGCACGCACGAGGACGACGCCGACATCGACGAGAAGCGAAAATCTACATTCATAATGCTGCCGGGAGAAACCAAGTTGCCGCCGATGGGCATTGATGACTTGTCTTTGGAGCACATGGCGAACTGGTTTGACAGCATGCGTTCGCGGCAGCAGCCGCACGCTTCGGTTCATGATGGATTCGCGCATTCCGTGGCGTGCATGATGGCCGCGCAATCGTATTGGTCGGGCAAGAAAGTTTTCTGGGATGCGACGAGCGAGACGATCTCGGAGAGCAGGCCTAACGGGGGCTGAAGCCCGGCGTTTTTCTCGCTGTACGCGGCGCTGAAGCGCCGCTCTTCCATGAAGCGCAGGCGTTCGTGATGCTTCGTGGCCACGGTCTCTACATCACTCCGCAGGCGCGGGCATTTCCCAGGCATTGACCGACCACGTGCGCGTAGTCGGCGATGGCAATTTCTGGATCGTCGATGTCGGGATGCCAGAGCTTTTCCCATTCGAAACAGTAGAAGCCTTTATAGCCAATCGAACGCAACGCCTCGATCTGGCGCTGGATGGGGACGTTGCCTCGTCCCGTCAGCACATACTTGCGATCTTCGCCGCTGCCGGTCGAGTCTTTTAGGTGCGTATGGCGAATCCAGGGGCCGAGTTGCTTGACGGTGAATTCGGGATCTTCATTCGAAGTGGCGAACGTGTGGTGCGCATCCCAAAGCAGGGCAACGTGTTCGGAATCCGCGGCGTGCAGCACATCTTTCAACGTTGCGGATGCGGTGAAGTGATCGTGAGACTCGATGATTACGGTCACGTTGCGCGGGCCGGCGTAAGTGCCGAGTTCACGCAGACCCGCGGCCACTCGAGCTTTTGTCGCGTCGTCGGGCGCGGGACTCTTGTCGGAATCTGCTTTGCCGCCGAAAACGCGTACGTACGGAGCTCCGAGCGCCGCGGCCAAATCGATGAAGCGCCGGGCGTCTGCTAATTGCGTGGCCCGCTTGGCCGGATCTTCCACATACATTTGCGCGGAACTGCTCACGCACGCGATCTTTAGATTGCTGGCGCGGATTTCCTTCTTGGTCTGTTCGATTCGATCGGCGGCGAAAATCGGATGCGCAGGCAGATCCAGCTTCCCTTCGAGACCGCGCAGTTCGATAGCGGAGAACCCGTGTTGTGTGCCGAAGTCGAGAATCTTTTTCCATTCCCAGGCAGGACATCCAAGCGTGGAGAATGCCAAAGGGATTTGGCTGGGTTTGGTTTCGGCTGCTATTGTCGCGCCTGCCCTCGCGCGGCCCAAGACCATTGGCGCCAGCGCCATCGATGAAACGATCTGCAGGAATTGCCGTCGATTATTCATCGGGCTGAAACTCTCCGTTCTTCTTCGCGTCTTTCCATAAGTGAATCTGGCTGTGCGCTGAGTATTCTAATCTACCCCGGACAATTCTCACCTCGAAGTCACGACTGTTGTATTGGGATAGTAGTGGTGCAGGATCTGCCGGAAATCGGCGCCTTCTTCGGCCATGGCCCGTGCTCCGGCTTGGCAGAGGCCGATGCCGTGGCCCTGGCCTGTTCCTTCCACGACGATCTGACCGGTTATGCTGCGTCCCTTCATCTCCTGATCGGGCTCGGCCTTCACGACGAAATCATTGCTGGGAACCGCATTCCAGCCGAGGCGACGATCAATGCTGAGCCGCGCAGACTCGTCGGAACTGTGCAGCAGGGCGGCGTCCTGAGCGGAGATGCGGCTCGACCATCGCACGGGGTGCGCCTGGCAATGCTTGCATTCGACCGAGTAATAAGGATACGCGGCCGCGGAGAGGCCTAAGTCCGCAGGCGTGCGAGTGCGCCCGCTGCAACTGCGCGTGTACATCGCTGCAATGGGGTGCGAATCGTAGGCCAGCACGAGGCCGCGCGTGGCGGCGGAGGCTTTCGCTGCGGCAGTCCCAGGCGCTGGCGGTTCGCGAAGAAACTGGCAGTGAGTAGTGTCGCAGAAATCGAATTCTTGATGGCGTCCGCGACTGGCGACCAGGTAAGACCGCGTGGCCACGGCCTGAGCCTTAAGCGCCTCGAGAGGAGTTTCTGGCGAGCTCTCCGCCGCCACCACGGAGGCGACCGCGGTCTCACGATCCATGGCGACGATGGCGATTAACGTTGCAGAGGAAGGCTTGATTTCCAGGATGCCGCGGTAATGGCGCGTAATTTTGTGAGGAACTGCCAGGATGAAGTCTGCAGGATCGTTGTTTCGGCCGCTGACGATGATCTTCGGCGCCCGGACGACGTGGCGTCCTGCCGTCACGATAACTTCGCTGGGTTCGCCGTCTTCGCTCGTAGAAATGATGCGGATGCTCGCTGAATCGACACCGGAACTTTTCTCGAGCACGATGCGTTCCTGGCCGGCCCGCACCTGCAATGCAGATCCCACGGCAGGGCTTACGGTAAGTTCGAGCGGACGAAACAGGCCCAACACTCCAATGTGGACAATAGCGGAAGACTCAACTGGGGAAGAATCAGCGAGGGAAGAACCCGCACCGTGAACGCCTTGAGCAACAGTCACGGAGTCCGGTGAGATTAAAACAAGAAGGGCCCAGGCGAGTGAGGGTAGCGCAACCCTGGGCCGCGCCGCGTTGATAATGTTCACGCCCACGCTTAATCCTCGATCCGGCGCAGCATCTGGCCGGCGGTTTTGGCGGCGCGCGCGCCCGGAACCCCGTGCACGCGGACCAGCAGAAGAATCTGAGGATTATCCGCCGGTACGAGAACGACCGTGAAGCCGTCGCCGGGCGCGTGCTGATGAAAGTGAGTGCACGCGGCCGTGCCGGTTTTCACGAGAGCGTCGGGAAAAGGGAAAGCGCGATGCAGTTCGGCGCCAGTTCCCTGCCGCGCCGAGAGGGCCATGCCATCGAGAACCCGGTTCACGCCGGGCTCCTGGCGCTGGCGCGACAATTCGAGGTAGGCGCGAGCCAGGCGCAGCGGCGAAGTCCGCCAGCGGGTTCCAAGACCTGCGAATTCTGCACCAGAAGTTTCTGGGTCCGGGCGATCAAGTCCGAAGCGGGTTGCGGTGGCGGAGACATCGTGAGCGGTCAGATCTGCAGTCAGCATGCGGAAGTACGAGTTGCAGGAGTAGGCAATGGCTGAAGTGAGATCGACGTCGCCATGGCCGTGAGGAAGCCAGCATCCGGTAGATGTCCCGCGACATATATGGTTCGGATAGCGATAGTCGTGTTGCTCTCCATAGGCAAGGGCGGTGAAGGGCTTCAGCAGCGATCCCATGGGAATGGGTGTGTCCGGGTGATCCCAGCGCGAGGCCAGAACGCGGCCGGTGTGAGCGTCGAGCAGCAGAAAAGAAACGTCGCGGCTGGGGAAGTCGTGGTTCAGCGCCTCGGAGGCCGACTGCGCAAATAACGATGAACTGCTCTCCGACTCAATGAAACGGTGGCTATCACTGTCAACGGGCTCTGATGCGGCAGATTCTGATACGGCAGATTGGGACGAGGCAGTTTCGGCCGCGCGGCCGCTGGGCATCGAGAGAGACAGCGACAGCACGACGAGCGTCAGCGTCACGATCAACGTCAGCGAGATGCTTCTTATTGCGACCATTCGTAGGTGACGGTCTGCCGCACCTTGCCTCCGTCGCCGCGAACTTCAATTCTCTCCGCGGAGACCTCCGCCAGAGTCGAGCTTAGACTCGCCATGTTGCCGGAAAAGAATTGCGGCACACGGTCCGCACCCGGCGCATTCGGCATGGTGCCGTTGGGCCGGTCGATGAGGCCGGCAAAGCGCGCGAAATTGTTGCGCTCGCGCTGATGATTGAAACCGGCAAGCAGCTCCGCGGGTTTGCGATCGGACTTGCGACCGACATTGGACAGCACGGACTCCAGCAGCGCTGGGTCGTCGCTCACTATCAAATATTTGCCGCGGACTGAAGCCGCCAGCGGCCACAGACCATCGAGTTGCTGGTAGCCAGACTTTGGCTGCCAGGTAACGCCGAGTTGGCTGGCCGTGAGGCCGGGACGGACGAAATCGGCAAGCGCCGACTGAACGTCAGTTTCGTTCCAGTCGGACGCTGCGACTAGGACCACTGCGGAATGAATACGTACGAAGACGCCCGCCGGGTCGCGGGCCGTCGATTGCAGTTGCAGCGAAGCAAGAATCGGAGTCCTCTTCAGCAATTCCTGTAACGTCGATGTCGATTGCTGGACGTGTCGCTCGACCAGAGCCTGATCGATGCGAGTCTCGAGGTCAGAGCCTCCACCCTGCTCGCCGGACGTGAGCTGTACTTGCGGCGCTATCTGCGATGCCGGCTGTGGCCCCAAATGCGGCGCCAGGAGCTTGCTTTCGAGCAGGGCGAAACAGGAATCAGCCGTAGGATTTGCAGCGGCAACATAGACGCCGGCGTTGTCAGGGACGAAGCTCGCAAGTTCGGCGGCGGCTGCCAGTCCATCGGGAGACGCGGCTTGCCCCTGTTCCTTCTTCCTGATCAACACGCGTTCTTCGCGGTACTGCTGGCTGGAGCGGAAAAGGTCCGAGACCGCGGCTGAGTATTGCGAGAGATCGGTGATGTTCTGCTGCACCCAGTAGGTGCGGAAATAACCGTTGGGAATAAGTTTTCCGAGATTGAGCACCAAGCGCAGATCGCCCGCCTGGCCGGCAGCGCCAGTCGATTGTGCCCACCACTGCTCAGTCTCGACGGTAAGGTCTGGTTTGCCAGAGATCAATTGCAGGGCTCCGGCCATCAAGTCTTCGCGCGTGGCGAGCAGCAGATAGTCGCCGGAAATCGCGAACGCCACCTCGCGCTTCGATTCAGGATCGCGGCGCAGATAGAAGTCCATTCCACCCGCGCTGCGCGGCTCAAACTTCGCGCGCGATTGCCATAACGTGGTCTCCATGGACTTGGCGGACGGCAGATAGGTGATGTACAGGAACTGCAGATTGCCGATGTCGTAGAGCGCCAGAACGCTGTGCTCGCCGGAAACCTGCGAAAGAAAATTCATATCGGGAGGCAGGCCAGCCGCGGCGGCGAATTGATCGCTGGCGCCTTTCAACCGCAGAAGCAGGCGTGAGCGCGAAAAAACTTCATAGCTGTCGCTCTGAAGCCACTGCTGCTTCTGCGGCGAGGAATTCCAGTCGCCGAGAAGCGAGGAAAAGTCCTTCGCTTCCAGATAGAGGAGCGAGCCCGCAGGCACGTACTTCGAGAGCGGCTGCGCAGGAGGCGCGACGGCACGATATGCGGCCCAGGAGAATCCCGCGCACGTGACGGCAATACAGAAAATGATGGCGATGCGTTTCATGGCTTCACGCCTCCTGGTGTGACTCCAGTCTGGGCAGCGGCGGCGCTGGGTGCGGAGGCCGCGCGGGCCAGCAGTTTCGGACGCACCACCCGATCCTGCTCCAACGGTTCGTGCAGAAGCGGCTGGCGGGCGGCGTTCTGGCGCTGGATGCGCAGCACGGATTTCGCGTCTGCGATTTTGTGGAGCAACGTCTTGCGCATCGCCGGAGAAGTTTCCAGGCGACGCGCGTTGTCGTAGTAGGCCACGGCGTCGGCAAGCCGGTCGACGCGGATCATGGTGTCGCCGATCAATTGTGCGATCTGCGCCTGCTGGGCGCGAGAGAGTTTCAGAGCTGCGTTGACCGGGGCGCTCGACTCGTCGGCGCTTTCCTCTTCTTCGTAGCCGGAACTTACGATTTGCTCTTCCTCGTTGCCGGCGATGACGACAGCGCTCTTCAGGAATTGAGTCTGGAACAGCGGCTCCAACACTCCCAGGGCATACTCGTTGGCGTTCACGGCAGCCGCAGCTTGAAACAGAGGCACACGAGCTTCGTCGCGGCGGGGAAAATCGGTGATGCAGTGGCTCAAGAGTCGAAGCTTCGCTGGTGTGTCGGCTGCGTTCTGGGCGGCCTTGATGCGGGCTGCGTAGAAGTAGAACTTGTCCGCTGCAGTAGCCGTGATCGCCGCGGGATTGCCGGCGAGCAAGTTCAGTTCTCCGCTGCCCAGGTCGGAGTGGGTTCGTCCGGCAAGCGCGGCGGCAGCTTTCAGCCGCAGATCGTAAGAAGTATTCGGTGCAGCGGCAAGGGCGGCGAGGGCGTCCTGGGCGGATGCGGCGTCTTTGTCGGCCGCGAGTTTCGCGGCGGCAAGGCGCAGGCGGTACGAGGGTTCCCAGGGGGCGGACTTGACGAGCTGATCGAGGAACTCGACGGCCTCCGCATTGTGGCCGGTTTTTTCGAGCAGCGCAGCGGCGGGATCGAGATTCTCGAACGGATTGCCGACAGCCACCACCAGGCGACGCAACAGATCGAGTGCTCCGGCTGTGTCGCCCGATGCCAGGCGAATCTCAGCCAGGCCGAGGAAGTTGGCGGCAACGAGCGTGTGCTCTTCGATCTCGCTGGCAAAGACCAGCTCAAGAATCTTGCGCGCGGACTGCTTATCACCCGCTTCAAACAGGCCGCGCGCCGCATTGCGGAGGATCTCGGAACCGGGCGCTTTTTGCGGCTCGGTTCGATACGCGGTGAGTTTTGCGTCGAGAGTTCCGAGTTGCGCCGCGACCTGCAGATCGAGCGGGACGAGCTTTGCCGCCTGCGCAGCGCGAGTATCTTCAGGCAGCGCAGCGATCGCCGAGGCCGCAGCCGCATAATGCCTGGTGCGAACCAGGTACTGGATCCAGCGCACTTGCCACGAACTCAGGTCCTGTTCGGCATATTGGCGTTCGAGCCCGTTGAGCCTGGTCATGGCGCTTTCCTTTGACTCGATAATGCGCTGGTAAATCGGAGCGCGCTGGGCGAGCGGAATCCAGGAGGCGTCGGCGATATCCGTAAGAATCGCCGACGGATCGTGCGCCACGGAAGAAAGATCCAGCAGCCATGCCGTGGCTGCGGCGGGATCGCCGGTGGCGGCATACGCGGAGTGCAGAAGCGCATTCGAACGATAGTTGCCATTGTGGCGAAGATAAGTGCGGAGGATGGTGTCGGCCTCGGGCTTGAGGTCGCCGAACAAGTGGCGAGCGGCCAGTTGATCGCAAGTACGTCCAAAGTCAGCCCAGAAACTTTCCGGGAGATGCGCGCTGTTGAGCTGAACAGACAGCACCGCGAAGGCTTGCTTCCACTGTGCCAGCGCGGCCGCGCGATCACCCTGCTTGTAGTAAGCGACGGCGAGACTGTCGTACACATCCGGACGGTTGGGAGAAAGTTCGAGCGCATGATCGTAGTCAGCGATGGCGTGCTTGGTGTCCCCCGCGCCTGCGTAATAGTCGGCGAGGGTGAGATATCCGGAAGCGGTCGCAGGACTCTCCTCAAGAATGGCGGGCAGGAAGTCTTCCGGATTGCCTAGCTTTGTGGTCCCGAGATAATCGCCGTAGCGCGAGCCGTAATAGAACCAGGTGCTGCCGGCGAGCTGCTCGGCGCGGTCGACAGGCTTGGCGAGACGCACGCCGATGGGGTCATCGCCGAGGGCCGCGACGAAGGCGTTATT
>Ga0187863_10001911_pt1 | contig 16275 bp, 14 predicted proteins | sample June2016WEW_11_1_FD_132975 | JGI IMG/M metagenome (GOLD analysis project Ga0187863, IMG submission 132975) | Peatland microbial communities from SPRUCE experiment site at the Marcell Experimental Forest, Minnesota, USA - June2016WEW_11_10 | ecosystem: Environmental > Terrestrial > Soil >... | reverse complement strand
ATACCGCCCGGACCCACGCAGGTGTGGCACAGGCTAGGATGGTCCAGTTGATCTGGTGGCGCGCAATGAGTTCGAGTGCCGGGCGGTATGCTTTCGATGTTGCGCGGTTCACCCGGCTCACCTTCTCAGGATCCTGCTGGGAGAGCAAGGAAGGATCGTTGCCGGTGATCGCCAGCCGCGCCGCGCCGCTTCGGAATGCCTGGGCCATACCTTCATAGAGCCACGATGGGGCGGCGTCGAAGCTAGCGTCGGAACCGCAGCGGAAGCGAAGCAGCGCCGATTCCTCGTCGGTAAATAGCACCGTGACCAGGGAGGCCCCCGCTCTATAGGCGTGCTCGGTGATGCGTCGCGCCAAGGCGATGGCATCGAGCGGGGCGGTCAGCACCAGCTCTTGTCCAGGCGCAAGCCCCAGCCCGGCGCGGATTGCGATTTCGGCCAGGCGGTCGAGATTTTGTTCGAATTCAGGTATCCGGGCAAACGGTACTTTGGCAAATTCAGTGGTCCAGGTCATGGCCATCATTATCACGCGTTGGAGAGGGCATTGACAATGCGTCTGTGAACAGCCTAGAGGCCACCGAAGAATCCCGCCGGGATTTCCAATTGGGCATGGAAATACCCTTCGGCTGAGGTCGTCTAACCGAAACAATTCTTACCTCGCAGCCATCCCAGAAGGGTCGTGTATCGATTCGTATTGGTGCGCGCCCGGGCGTCGAAGGAAAGTCAACCCGGGGGCTCAGCCCGGCAGGGAGGTCCTGCGCCTGGATCAAATGTGAATCCCGATTCTAGTCAGCCGATCGCCCTGGCTCGAGCGGCTTAGGCAGGCTGTTTGACGCGCAGTGGCTCCGCGTAGGCGGGACGCCACGAGGCACCTGCGAGTTCGGGCCGCTTGTGTTCGTGATAATCGGGTTCGGTATTGATCGCCCAGAGATCATAGTTTTCGCCGCAGATATTTTCGGCTGCGCAAATTGCAGTCATCATCGAATGGTCTTGATTATTGTATTTATGCATTCCGTTCCGTCCGACCAACTGCAAATTCGGCAGGTTCTCTGCAAGATAGCCGCGAATGGTTTCGACCTGCTCAGACCAGGTGTCATCATACATCGGGTAAGCCTTTGGCATGCGCACGACGGCGCCATCTTCGATCTCGTCCTCGCGTGCGAGGCCAAGGTTGGCGAGTTCGCGTTTGGCGAGCTCGATCAGCTGTTCATCGGAGCTAGACCACAGATCGTCATTCTCGAAGACGAAATACTCCATCCCGAGACAGGTCTTGTTAGGATCGGGGACCATCGCGGGAGACCAGTTCTTGAAGTTCTGAATCCGGCCCACGCGCACTTGCGGCTCATGGATGTAGAGCCAGTTGTCCGGCATGACCTCTTTGCGATTCACAATCAGGCTCACGATCAGAAAATCACGGTACCGCAATCGGTTCGCCGCTCGGCGGACCTCTTCGGGAGCGGGGGGAGAGAGCGCGTTGACGAGATCTCGAATCGGCATCGAGCTGATGAAATGAGTGCCTTCGTGACGTTGCTCGCCTCGGGGACCACCTGTCACCACGCTGGTGACGCACTCCTCATTGCGGCAGATCCGGACTACGGGATGCTCGAGTAGCACGGGGTAGCCTCGATCGAGGAGATGATCGGTCAGCATCTCCCACATTTGTCCAGGCCCACGCTCGGGATAACGAAACCGGTCAATCAAAGTCTTCACGATCTGAGTGTTTGTCTTGCACAAGGCACTTCGGATTGCCGTCGTCAGTGAGAGTCCTCGAATTCTCTGTGCCGCCCACTCAGCGCGAATGGTCGTGCAAGGTACACCCCAGACCTTCTCGGTATAGGTCTTAAAGAAGACCTCATATAAACGACGCCCGAAGCGGTTGGAAACCCACTGTTCGAGATTCTCTTCGCTCGAATGAGGGAACAGCTTGGACCAAGCATAGCTGGCTAGGATGCGAACGCTCTCGAAGATTCCCAATCCGAACAATGCGTTCCTGGCTTGCAGCGGATAATAAAAGAACTTCTTGCGATAATAAATTCGGGACAAGCGAGGGCGCTCGAGAAACTTGCTACCTAGGATCTCGTCCCAAATTTGATTGACTTCATCCCATTTGGTGAAAAAGCGGTGCCCACCAATGTCGAACAGAAAACCCTTGTAATTCACCGTGCGGGCTATTCCGCCCACGATTCGATCTCCCTCCAGAACGGTTGCGGCCACACCGCGTTTTGACAGGGCATAAGCAGCCGTCAAACCGGCGGGACCGGCTCCGATGATGATCACTTTGTCTGCGCGATGGTTGGTAGGCACGTTGCCCTTTCGGAAAGCGTCAGTTTCAAGCAAGACGATTGTGTGGCGCGGCAGGAAGAGGGCACATGGTACAGAGGACCATTTCGAGTGGGAGCAAAGTACCAAAAAAGTACTAGTCAGATGGGGGCTAGCCCATGGGGGGGCGATCAAAAGCCGTTAGGGAGTGTTTTCTCAAAGCAAGCTACTTGGCCAGAGGACCGCATATATATGATAATAAATATTTTATTGTAGGACTTTGGGTATTTGTGGGTCCCAGCTGGTGCGGACCCCGGAGATGGCCGGGAAGCCGCTGTTCGGTCCTTGACCCCGATTGGGGCGCCCACGGATTTGCGTCGAACCCCCATGGGAGGGGAGTTCTCTACCCTAATTCAGTGCCCCGGCGGCCCGACAGCGCCTGCGAGAATGTCTGTCTTTGGCAACCGAAGGCATTGGCTTGGGAAATCCGCCTCGGGATCACAAAAACCAGCCACCCTTGCTTGGGGGCACCTACAACTTGGAATACATCCCTTCGGGCTGGTTGCGAAGGCGTCGCAGATTGCGGCGCAATCCCAAGTAGCCTAACAATCGTCGTGTGAACAGACTACGGAAGCAGACGGGCGTCCGAAGATAGTGTGCGTCCACCCGCGGCAGCGCGAAAGGGTCGGCATCGGGCCCCACGGCGGCGGCCCCCGTCGAGCAGGCGCCTGAGAAGCGTCCGGCGACAAGGTCTCTAACCGTCAGGTTCCAACGACCGTAGGGATAACAAAAGAATTCAGCCGCCTGGCCGGTCTTTGCTTCAACCTCTCGCTTGCTTTCGACAATCTCCTGCTGGGCGTCCTGGACAGACAGGGAAGTCAGTTCTCGATGCGTAACAGTATGCGGGCCGAAGTGGACACCTTGCTCTGCAAGTTCCTTGATTTGCTGCCAGGTGAGCAGCGATTGCTCTTCCACCCAACTGGGCTGCCCGGACCAGGAGTTGGTTTGCCCGCAATATGCGGTGGGAAGGAATACAGTTGCGGGGAATCCGTGGCGTCGCAAATGCGGTGCGGCGTCTGTATAAAAGTCCCGATAGCCATCGTCGAAGGTCAGAACCACGGTTTGAGCCGGCAGAGGCTGATGATGTTTGAGTGGATCTGTGATCGCTCCTAGTGGAACGACCCGGGCGTTTTGACTCAGCCATTCCATTTGCTCGGCGAAAAGCGAAGGAGAAATGGCAAGCGGCGGCCGCCCCATGCTGACCGAGTGGTAGGTGAGGATAAGAGGCTTTTCTGCTGCACCCATAAATTTTTATGCGACGGGACTGCCGCTGGCCGACATCCTCTGGACCGCTGATGCAGCGTGCAAGCAGGCCATGCAGCTGCTCGACAGAGCGCAGCTTTCCGATCTAGGTCGGCTCATTGCCGTGCGCAGCGCTGGGCGGTGAGCTTGGCCGATCGAGCTGTCCCCACGGCACGCGGCCAAATTTCCTCTCCGCTGCACGCTCCAACATCTGCAGGTAAGCATCCAAGTGAACATCTTCGCTCCACCGCTCAAGGTACTTTCTATACCCATTCTCTCCCATGGTCCGGCGAAGTTTGCCGTCAGTCCGCAATCGTTCCATGGCGTCCAACAAATCATCTGCTGTTCGATATGCAAAGCCACCTTGGCTCTGTTCCACTAATTCCGGCAACCCGCCCAGGTTGTGGACAATCACCGGTGTCTGTTCCCGGTGCGCCTCAACGACGATCATTCCGAATACCTCGTAGCAGAGCGACGGGACGACCACGGCGATCGCGTGCCGGTAGTACCGCCGCAACTCCCCTTGTTGCTGCGGGCCCAGAAAGACGATGTTTTCAAGACCTCCCGCCTGGCGCTTGAGCTCAGCTTCGTATTCACCGGTTCCAGCCACAAGCAAATCCGCATGCGGGTAGGCGCGGAAGAGCGGAATGAGCGTTTGCAATCCCTTAATCTTTTCCAAGCGTCCAACGAAAAGAAAATATGGCCGGGAGTGAGGCGGCATGTCGAAGCCGTGCGGCGGATCATTGCTTGACGGCACAAAGTGGGGAAGATGCTCGATCGGCCCAGCGAATCCGCGCTCGTGGTGCATGTCCCGAGTGAAGCGGCTGGGTGAGAAGAACGCGTCCACAGAGGCGGAGCAGTTGCTGAGCAGCTTCGTGTATCGCCACCACTGCGGAGGACGGTGGAACTTCAGGGTGCAGCGGAAACACTGCGGCTTCTCGCAAAGTCGCTCGTTGTTTTTCCAAAGCGTGTGCATGGGGCATACCAGCCAATGCTCATGCATCGTATAAACTTTGAGAAAGTCCCGATGATCCGGCTCAAGGCAAAGCACTTCGGGCCCCAGCAGTGAGATGTTGTGATAGTGAAGGACATCGAATTTCTTACGCGACAGCAACTTTCGGATCTCGTTGGTCTTGGGCCATGTGCGGCCGGTTTGCTGGGCAATCAGCGGCGAGAGCACTCCCCAGCGGCTCTTGAGAGTATGAACCGTGACATTGGCAGGGTTGGAGAACTCTTTGGTTGGGGCCTCCGGGTGTAGTGCGTGAAAACTATCCGCGCAATGGATGACATCGACTTCGTGTCCGCGCTGCGCCAGTGCGTTGACCAAGCGATGAAGGAATATCGCGTCTCCGCCGAAGCTGAACGGCGGATAAAATGTGGACAGGTGGCAGAATTTAAGCGATCGCCCCATGTGTGCTCGGAGAAAGTCCCGCCTGTGCCGGCAGCGCCGTCCCATCCAACCGATGCAAGCGCCGGACCACCCGATCACTCGCCTTGTTTACAGTGCGAAGCTGTCAGAGCGCAACCCTTCACGCGTTCGGCAGGACAACGGCGCGAATAGGGCGATACCGCCCTTGGTCGGTGGCTCGGTTCACTGTCGGAAGCCGCCCGGGAGCTCCATGAGCCCCGGAAGAAGAGACCCGACAAAGGCCCGCAGCATCACAAGTGTCCCACAGGTTATGAAAACCACACCGCTGTAAAAATAATAAAACCAGTGCATGGGGACGACCCGAGCCGCAAACCACCACCCGCGCTTGTTGGCGAAAAACGCATAGACATCCCAATTCAAAGCCGCCAGTACCATTGTGACCACCGCGATTGCTGCCAGTTCAGCCAACCGCGCATGCGGGAAAAACGTAATCGTCGGCAGAATATGGGCCGCCTGCGAGAACAGAAGCACCCATGCCGCCGACAACAGGCCGACCAGTCCGGCACTGACCCGGGCTCGAGAAGTCAGATTCAGATCGCGGGGAAGATGACGGGTCTCGAGAATGAGTCTGGTCCAGGGGACCGCGCGGCGGAGGATGTCGGCTTTCAGCAAGCTGCGGAGCGTCCATCTCTTCAGGTGTTTCACCTGCAGCTGTTTGTTCAGCTTGATCGTTTGCCCGCCAAGCGACAGTCGGTAACCTAGCTCGATATCTTCGATCGACGGGTGAGGATAACGCGTCGCGTTGAACCCACCGAATTTAACAAAAGGCTCTCGGCGCACCGCGCCGCAACCTGCCCAGAACGTGAGCGCCCGCTCGCTGGAGTTCTGGTGCACGTAGCTGTGCGCCAGGTTCTTATATTGCGAAAGGAAGCAGTCGCACGCCGGCGCATCGTCGTAGGAACCAAACAGCGCCGCAAGTTGCGCGTCACCCGCGAAGTCCATCGCGATGAGATCAAGCGCGTTCGAGGGGAGAACCACGTCGGCATCCACAAAGACGAAGATGCCCGCCAGCGCGTATGCGACCCCCATGTTTCGTGCCCCGGCAGGCCCCAAGATGTGCGGCGTGCGGAAACAACGGGCCCCATATCGCTTGGCGATTTCAGCACTGCTGTCAGTTGAGCAGTCGTCGACAACAATGACCTCGAAATGGGGGTACTCGGACTGGCGCAGCGACTCCAGGCAGCGCGACAGGTACATCGCTCCGTTATGAACGGGCACGATCACGCTCAGCGTCGGAGACACCACATCGTCTGCCGTAGGCGTCTTCCCACCAGCCCCCGGCACATTCTGGAGCAGGCTCTGTTCACTGTTCACGGGCCACCCTCGGGGATCAACCTCTTGCTCTTCCTGCAAACTTGTTGCCAGTCACACGTCAAGGCTTGCTGCTTTAAATACAGTATGTTACAAAGGCATCAACCATCCACCTTGCGGTCCCGATGGCCATCGCTGCAGCCGCCGTCGGCATATTGTTGCCGCTCATCGGCCCGGGGGAGCCTTCGCAAATTCGCGACGCTCCTGGTTTATCAGGCTCTTGTCCCAAGGCAATTTGCCCCCCCCCCCCCGATAAATTTTCTATGCGAGGCGACTGCCACCATCAAGCGGCAGAAGCGCCAGAAGTGGCAGAAGCGGCAGAGAGCGGCAGAGCGGCAGAGGAATCGCATCTCCTTCTTTGTATTTGTGGTACACTAGATTGGGTATCGCTAGGCGAAACTGGGGACCTCGGATAAGGCCTTCTGGACTTAATCTCATGCGTGTCCTGAGCAGCTGTCGCATTTATGCGGCAGAGAAGTCACATACAACCGCAGTTTGGCTGCATCTGCAAAAACAAGCCGCTCTCCCGCAAGAATAGAGCTAGGTGCCATGCCTGAGTCGGGCGTGAATCCCGATCGCGAACCCATGGCCCCCCGTTGGTTTGCTCCGGCCCTCACGTCGGTCTTTTTCGTCTTGGAGTTGATCAACCTCCTGCATCATGCGATGTGGGAGGACGAAATGCAGGTCTGGTCCTTCGCCACCCACAGCCATTCCGTGCGGGAGTTGTTCCACGTCACCCGATATGAAGGACATCCTCACGCTTGGCAGTTCTTGGTATATGTCGTCTCGCGGTGGTCCTCCAACCCGGTAGCGATGCAGATTCTCCATCTTGCAATTGCCACGATAACGGCCTATGTCGTGGCCCGATATTCTCCGTTCCCATGGTTTGAGAAGGTTCTGATCGTCTTCGGGTACTTTTTTTTCTTCGAATACGCCACCATCAGTCGCGACTACGCGTTAGGCATTCTGTGTTTGGTTTCCTTTTGCGCGGTTTTCCGGCCCGGCCCCGAAAAGAGGTATGGGCTGCTTGCCATACTCCTGGGCCTGATGGCCGAATCAAACATTTACGCCCTAATCCTTGCTCTGTCGTTAGCGCTCATGATGGTGTTTGAAGCCATGCAGTCGCCCCAACCGCGACAATACATATTTTCAAGAAGAGGAGAACTTGCGGGCGTCGCGGTCCTTTTCTTAACTGCTGTCTTGATCTCTCTGCACCACATCCGTCCCCCCGCGAATGCCGAGTGGGATACTCGATCGCAGCTTGTTGTCCACACGCGCACCGGCTTCAGCGGCACGTTGGCGATGATGTGGAGAGCGTTCGTTCCGATACCGCAACTATCGCGTCGGTTTTGGAACTCCAATCTCCTGCTGGGGGATCACACCCGTGGAATGGCGGTTTTGTCGATTTTGTTGTTCGGCATTTCGGTCCTGTTCTTCGTCCGCAAAAGGACCGTGCTCTTTCTGTACGTATCGGGATTGGCAGCCCTGACTTTGTTCAAACAGCTTGTCTACGGTGGCGGTTTGCGTCATGACGGCCATGCGTTCATTTTGTTCCTCGCCTGTGTTTGGTTGGGCAAATCCTACCCGGAGCAGAGATTTCCCCTCCCGATAATTGAGACGGCGGCGGAGCGGCTCAGGCCTTATCAGGACCGCCTTTTTCGAGGGCTTCTTGTGGGTCAGGTCATCGCTGCGCTCGTCGCGAGCGTGATTGCTCTCAAGGTTCCTTTTTCCGAGTCCAGGGCAGCATCCGATTTCCTGCGCTCGAAGCGTATGGATCAGATGTTTATCATCGGCGATTCCGACATCGCCGTGTCTCCGATAGCAGGATATCTGAATCGTGAAATCTACTACCCACAGGGAAGCCGAATGGGCTCTTATGTCATTTGGGACCAAGGGCGGACCCCGGCGACCGAGCCCACGCTCGAGCTGGGTAGAAGGAAAGCAGCCGAGCAGCACCAGGACGTTCTGGTCATATTGAACTTCCCGGACCAATCTGCTCACGAAATCGCTTCATTCCAGGGCGGCACAGTTCCCTCTGAGAATTACTACATGTACTGGATCCCGCCGGAGAAACCCAAAACAATCTCTTCGCCCGGCCGGTAGCCGGTGGCATGCCCGGATCTTGATTCCCGATTTCTTCTTGGCTACGCCCGAGTGCGGCCGGCCACCCTCATCATCTCCGGCACGGTCACAAACTCATACCCTTGGTTCTTGAACCGGTGAATCAGCCGGTCAGTGGCTTGGACCGTGTGCAGGCGTTCGCCGCCGCCGTCGTGCAGCAGGATAACGTCGCCGCCGCGAACCTGTGCGGCAACGTGCTTTTCCAGCGCGTCAGCTGTCCGTGGCTCCCAGTCGATCGGGTTGACCGTCCACAGGACCGCCTGGAGTCCCATGTTCGCGGCCACTCTCATGACATGAGGCAATCTCCCGCCGTAAGGTGGCCGCCAGAGGTGCGAATGCTCTCCGACGGTATCGGCCAGCACGCGCCTGCAGTCTGAGAGTTCACGTCTCACACGCCCGGGAGGGCAGAAGATCAGTCGGGGGTGACCGTAGGTATGGTTGGCAATCACGTGGCCTGCACGGGCCACCTCGCGCGTGAGTTCCGGCTGTCGGGCGACGCAGTCGCCGATGACGAAAAAGGTTGCGTGCACAGAGTGCCGCGACAGCACATCGAGCAGCGCGGGGGTGTTCCGGGGGTGTGGACCGTCGTCGTAGGTCAGCGCGAGCAGGGGCGAACCTCGCCCCAGGCCGACAAAGGTTCGGCCATAAAGCTGCGAGCGCGGAGCCATGGAAGCATATCCCGCATACACCGCCATCGCTGCGCCTACGAGCAATCCGCCCATGAGCAAGTCTCCCCCCAACCTGAATCAGATCGCGGTAGGCCTCATTGCCGGCGGAGTCACGGTCGCCTTCGCTGCGTGCTCCTGGCGTGAGAAAGAATCGGCCACAGCGGCTTTCACCAAGCGTGCACCGGTCACGGGGATTTGCCACAGACTCGACGCTCCCCAGCGCGCTTGCAGGTAACGAGGGAATGCTAGCAACCGCGAGGAGCCCTTCACCGGCGCACGCGCCCGGTGCCTCAGGTACCCGAAACAGATCTTTCGCAGCGATGGGAAGTTTCCCGGGGGAGAAGTTCGTGAGCGGTACTCCACCCGCTCGATCAAGCCGACCGGAGCATGGCGCAAGTCGCTTAGCACGGCGTTGGGCACGGGCGCGTCTAGCGTCGTCTGTAGGTAGGTCAAAGTGTCGCGGATTGCCGGAACAAGGCGGCGCTCCTTCGCTTGGCGCACCAGGCGCTGCCAGTCGATCTGGCCAGCGGCGCGGCCAAAGATCGTCATTGCGTCAGCGACCCAGCGCAGCGGCGGCACCGGACTCCACTCCGCTCCATGCACGCAGGTGTGTAACAAGTGATCGGTCGGATTCAATGTTCGGGCGGCGAACCCTTCGATTTCAAGCGGAACTGCGGATTTCCAGAATTCCGCATCCGCGCGGGGGTAGCAGCACTGATCGAAAACATACCAGTGGAGATCCAGTTCGGCGGCCGCCGGAAGCCTGAAGTGCCAACTGTAGTGTACGGAGATGAAACCGGGAGTGAGCGGTAAACCGGGCTCCCGCTCCCAGCCAGAACGCTCGAGCAACTGGATAGCGTCGAGCGCTTGTTCGGGACCGACGACGAGGTCGAAATCCGCCATGGGGCGCACGCCCGCTTCGCCGTAGTATAGCGGGATCAGGGCCGCTCCCTTGAGCACCAGAGTGTCGATGCCGGCGCGAGCCAGCAGGCCTAACAGCGCGGCCACACGATGGAATGCCAGCTTGTTCTGGTAATGGGTTTGGCGGTAGGTTCCCTTGAACTTTTCCAGGGCGGTCGCTTCAAGGCCGAGCCGTTGTAGGTTGCGGTAGAGTAACGGCAGCATGCGGAAGGAACCATAGTCAAGAGCCTCGACATCGACTCGTTGAGCCCACTCGCGGTAGGCCTTGAGACCTTGTTCGTCGCGAAGCAGGCAGGCGCGCAGGAGCAACTCCTGTTCGGCAGTGGGCCAAAGATGTCCTTGGTGAGAAGACAACTGAATTCCCTCCCTATTCTCGTGTTGGGCGGGTCGAACGTAGGTCTGATTGCATTAGTCCCCGCACAGGCTGACGACCCGCCGCAGCCACGGCACATCATCCAATTGCAGCAATCCCAGGACGTCCCGCAGGACAGGAGGCCGCGACCGCAGCAGTAGCAGCACATATATGACAACTCCTACCGCCAATGTGGTCACGAACACCGGCCAGGGTTTCCCAACGCCCAGTATCGGCAACCCCAATCTGGTCAGCAACACGACCGCCAACATCACGGCAGCGTTCCTCATCACCGGCCAGAGCGTGCGGGCCAGTTCGGACACACGCAGGCCGATGATCCTGCTGGTAATCACGAAAAAGGGATAGCTCAGCAAAAACACGGCAACCCCATATCCGCACGCAACGCCAACGATTCCCCAGTGAAGACCCATCACGAACGCAGGCAGAACGACGCTGGTTTCTACAAGGGCCCAACGGAACTGCAGGCCGGTGCGTCCCTTCGCTGTGAAAATCATCCCCGCCACGCTGGTGATCGACTGAAGCATCCCAACCGGCGCCAGGATTCTGACGATGGGAGCCATGGGAGCCCATTTTGCTCCAAAACAAGTCAACACCAGCAGATCCGCCGTTGCCAGCAGCCCGAGCATTAGGGGGAAGGTGATTGTCGCGACCACACTGACGGCGCGCAGATAAGCCTGCCGGAACCGGGCATCTTCTTCCTGAATCCTCGAAAGGGCCGGGAACAGTACATTCCCTAGGTTCCAAGATACGTTGTAGAGGGGATACATCATCAGGCCATACGCCATTGCGTAATAGCCAAGGGCCGTTGCGCCTAGGAAGCGTCCGATCAGGGCATTGTCCATATTCCGCATGACATAGTGTGCGAAGTTGGAGGCCGTAAGATTCCCGCTATAGGAGATCACCGACCGCAGGTCGCGCAAGCTCAGGTGCCAGCACGGACGCCACGGGGAAGCCAGCCAGTAGAGCACCGTCGCCGCCATCGTTTGGGCGATGACTGCGGCCACCAGGCTCCAGACCCCCGCACCTGCGACGGCCAGCCCGATGCCTACAAAGCTCGATGCTACCGACGAGCACAACTGGATCATTGAAATGCGCCGGAAGAGCATGGCGCGCGCGAGCACCGCGCGCTGCACCACGCTCAAGTTGTTGATGAGGAACCCTACCGAAAGTGCGGCGAGAACGGGTGCAACATGCGGTTCGCGGTAGAGCTGTGCGACCAGGGGCGCAACGCCAACCATGAAGCCGGCAGCGACAACGCCGACCAGCACGTTGGTCCAGAACAGTGTCGAAGCCAGCCGGGCATCCAGTTCTTTGCGCTGGATGAGTGCCGCGGCAGTGCCCAGGTCATTGAAACTCTCCACTGCGGCGCTCAGGACCATGGCCATCCCGAGCAGGCCGAAGGCGCTGGGGGCGAGCACGCGGGCGAGGATGAGCGTGGACAGCAGCGAGAGTCCGCGTTGTCCGATGATACTGAGGGTCGACCAGGCGGCGCCGCCCACGGTCCGGGCGGCCAGATCCTCGGGCGGCCGGGGATTGGCAGATGTGTCGGGCGCCCCGACCATAACGTAGGAAGCCTCAGCTGCCATTGCGTCCCCTGGCACGCCGACGGTCTAGAGAGGCCTTGATCACCTTTGCGTAATCGCTCACCGACGCCCGCTGCACGATGCCCTGGTTGGTCGTGTGGATGCGGCGCCAGAGGAGTAGGTCGGGCAGGCACACCGAGCGCAGGCCCATATCAGTGGCCCGCGCATGCCAATCGATGAACTCTCCCACCTTCCATTCGGTCTTGAGCTCACCGACGCGAAAGAAGGCCTCGCGCCGGACCAGCATGGTGCCAGGGACGAATCCGCGCATCAACCGGGAGGTATCGCCTTCCGGTTTGACCATGGCCTCTTCCCACTCTGTTCCGGCATGCAGTTGCTGCACGCAGCCGAAGACCATGTCGAGGTCGGGCTGTTGCTGCAGTGCCTCTAGTTGCCGGCTGAGTTTGTACAGCGGCCAACGGTCGTCGGCATCGAGGAATGCCAACAGTGCTCCTTGTGACAGAGCGGCACCGCGATTGCGCGCGGCGCCGGCGCCGGCATTCACCTGCGAAACACACCGCACCGTCGGGAATCCCCGCGCGATCTCCAGAGTGCGATCAGTCGAACCGTCATCAACTACGATCACTTCAAATGGGGCGTGGGTCTGATGGAGCGCGCTTTCGATCGCCTCGGCGATGTACCGTTGGCAGTTGTAGGCCGGAAGAACGACGCTAATCGGGGGATCAGATGCGGGTCTCATGAGAGTTTTCCCCCGCGCCCCTCTTGCGGGCGATCGATTGCCTGAGCACCTTGAGCAGAATCTGATTGGTCGCACTGTCGGTCAGCGAGACGTTGGCGTCGTGGACTCGCTTGTGCACCAGCACGCGCTCGATGATGCCGTGCACCACCTTCTGGTCTTTGGCGCGCGAGAACCAGTCCACATCCTCTCCCGAGGTCAGCTGCTGATCAAAGCTCCCCACTCGCGCAAAAACAGACCGCCGGGCAAGCAGCGTTTCCATGATGTAGGCGACCAGCTCTGCTTCGAGCAGCTGCGGGCGAAAGCCCGGCGGAATGGCGTATCCTGGTTCCAGGAAGAACTTCACCTGCCCGACGACATACCGCGCTTCCGGGTGGTCGATCAGGTAAGCCATCTGGGAACTTAGTTTGTCTGGGGTCCACAGGTCGTCGTGGGAGAGGAAGGCGATGAACTCGCCCTCGGCTGCGGCTATGCCGACGTTGTAGGCTTCGGCTACGCCACGGTCGTTCTGCGCTATGTAGCGGACCGCCGAATACTCCCTGGCTATCTCCGCCGTCCGGTCGGTTGAGTGGCCGTCAACCAACACGATCTCCAGTGGCTGCCACTGCTGCGCGAGAACGCTCTCAATGGCGGCGCGGAGAAATCGTTCTCCATTCCTGACTGCCATGACCACGCTCACGAGTGGCTGTGTCATCGTTTGTCCGCTCTCAGCGAAGCTGAGATGTGGCCTCTGATTTTTGTGTGGTTAGGCTCGGCAGAGAGTCGGCTGCGCACGAACGTCGGCGCCGGTCCAAAGACTGCTTCAGCGCGTAAGCAAGGTCACGGTGGCTGGCATCGCGGTCCTGCGTGAGGTTGCGGCCATGGCGGCGGTAGAACAAGACTGCGGCATCGAGTACGTCGATCAAGGCCCCGGCCTCGCGGGCACGCATGAACCAGTCGATGTCTTCACTGGAGGGCAGACTGGCATCAAAGACTCCGACTCGTTTGAAAATCTGTCTGCGGAACACCCCCGCATCGAGACTCAAGCTGATGCAAGGGTCGCCGAAGGCCTCCATACGGCGTTTGCCAGTGTTGTCGGTGATCAAATGTGTGTACTGCACTCGTCCCAAAGCGACGCTGGTCCGCGGGTTATGGTGCAGGTGTTGGGTGAGAAGCTGCAACGCGGAGGGAGTCCAGACATCATCGGCATCGAGGAAGCTGATGAAGCTGCCACGTGCCAGCCGCAAGCCGTGGTTGCGAGCACCCGCAGCCCCTTGGTTTTCCTGGTGGACGTACTGGATGCCGCCGTTGCGGGCGACGACCTCTCTGGTTCGATCCGTCGAGCCGTCGTCCACGACGATGATCTCGATGTTCGGATAGTCCTGCTCCTTGATACAGCCGATTGCATCAGTGATGAAATCCGCCGCGTTGTAGGCAGGAACGATCACGCTCAGCAGCGGAACGTCTTTGTTCATGCGTTGCTCCCCGACAACAGGTCGGTGATGGCCTTAGGGATCTGCGCGAGGTCGGTGCCGCATTCAATGACGTAAGCAGGGAGTCGCTTCACAAGTCTTGCCAGGAAACGAAACTCAGCCTCGCCACCTCGCGGATGAGCAAAAATGGTGCTGGGAGCCAGTGCGGCCAGCGAGACCGCCGGCGACGCCTTGCGGATGATGGTGTCGCGTTTCCCGTTCACTCGCGGGACCAACACGGCTTTCAAAGGGAAACCTGGCGAGAGATGTATCGCGTGGGTGCCCTTTATGAAGATCAGGGCCTTTTCGTCTTCGAGCCGGTCCGCATTGTCGATGTAGGCGGCCAGCCGTGGAAACGTATCCACTCGCTGCGGCACGAGCTTAGCGGTGTTGTACAGGCTGAATGCATGAGGCAGCGGATCAGTGCTGACAATGACATAATCGTCGCCTGCATACAGCATTCCCGACTCGAGGCAGGCCAGCGCAGTCGTGGATTTGCCAGATCCGCTCTTGCCCGTAATTAGAACGCCACCGTCACCAGTACCTACGGCCGCGCTGTGAACCAACTGTCTTCCGTGCCCGCCCATCCACCAGTGCAGGATGGTCCGTAGCGGCGAGCCCTTGACCCAGTATGGAATCTTCTCCGGCTCAGCCACCCACAGCACGGCGAGGTTGCGGCCGTTGTCGAGCATGCTCAGCCCGCGGGATTCGTGCTCATAGACGGTGTAGACGCGATCGGTGTTGTACCCCTCGACTTCTCCGCGGACTGCATAATGTTGCTGCCACGGCGTGGGCGGCATCCGCACGCCGGTGGAAGCACTATCCCAAATGCAAATCGTCAGGTCGGGCTCGACGGCGGCAGCGGCCATGTGGGACAGCGCCGCAGAGAGGACCGGCACCAGTGCATCCCCGGCGAAGCAAAGCCGGACGACGTAGCCTCCCAGTCTGTAGAAGCGATCAACCGTTCCTGCCGACGCTGCGGCTAACCGGAACGACTGGTGCATCTCATCGAAGAAGGCCAAGGGGCGCCCGTCGTCAGCCACGCTTGCCAGCACGTCGGTCGATCGAGCGTTCATAATCGGTAGAGGTCGCGTGTGGCTCGATGTCACGACGTTTTCTTGTGCGGCCAGCCCGCTGCGTCCACTTCATGGATGGGATCGAGGATCAGCAGTTCCTGCATGTCGGTGAACTTGTGCAACACAGGCGCCTGGAACGGCCGCTTTCGGTTGCCGTTTGTCTGGCGGTGCGGCGATTGTGCAGCCGCCGGCACCCGCAGCTCATCTGAAACCATGATCAGCTGTTCTTGCTGCAGCTGCGAGACCAATTGCAACACGCTGTCGCGGATCGTAGAGTGGGTCCCTTCGTAGCTGTGCGTCATTTGCTCCACGACGGCGCCCACCGCCGTGCTGTTGGCCAGCAGACTCCAGATCTCGGCACCTTCTGCTTGCAGACTGTAGTAGTTTCCGGTGACGAGGTTGATGATGACGCCCTCGCCGTCTATGATTTCATGGGTGACATCGGGGCTGTTCACGCGGAACCGGGTATCAGCATTCATCTTATGGACCTCGAAATCTCGGGTTACCGGCAAGCCAGGCTCGTCGGCCTAAACGCGTGCGTGCCCCGCTTGAGACCGGGTCAATACATCGCTAGTGCAACCGCCTAGCCACTCGGGAACAAATCGGCACCGTATTGATAGCCGATTGTCCTTGGCTGCAATATGCTTGCCAAAGCCATCTTCCTGAAAGCAGGGATGTTGCCTAGGGGGTTGCCGCGTTTCCCCCAGCCGACTGCACATTGGTGGCAGAACCCGTATCGAAGGCTCAACTGCATGGCCTTGCTTTCTCAAAATTGAGAATCCCCCGCATTCACCGCCGCGTTTTGGCACACTCACAGCGCGAAATCCGGCCAGTCTGTCGATTTCATCCCTGGTTTCAGGGTGTGATCCAACGAAGAGTCGAAAGGTTATGTCTTCTTGAACCAGAGATGCGATGACGATGGAAAGGTGCGTGGACAATGTTCTGCGCGGAGGAATGCTTTCAAGCTGCTGACATAAGGTGATGCCGATCGGACCGATGACGCCACATTTGTAAGGTCGCCAAAGCAGTGCGCCAGCCGCACACTCACCGCGAATCTGCGCACGGGTTCGGTGGGCTAGGCTAGGCT
>Ga0187863_10001909_pt1 | contig 16276 bp, 18 predicted proteins | sample June2016WEW_11_1_FD_132975 | JGI IMG/M metagenome (GOLD analysis project Ga0187863, IMG submission 132975) | Peatland microbial communities from SPRUCE experiment site at the Marcell Experimental Forest, Minnesota, USA - June2016WEW_11_10 | ecosystem: Environmental > Terrestrial > Soil >... | reverse complement strand
TTCCACGCTTCGACTGGGACCACTTTGACCGGCTAAGGCCGGATGCGCAGTCTGCATGGCAAGCACCGCGCCGGTGGTATCGAGCAGAAGGCTGTATCCTGCGCCGTGCGCCAGGAATTTCACGGTGGAATCCGTCTGCCCTTGGTTAGGCTCGAAGATCATCGGCAGCTGACCGAGAAGCGCATGCGCGTCCGGCTTGGATTTCGTGGAAACGCTATCGGACGACGCTTTGCCGAAAGCCGACAGAATCGGGGAAGCGGGAGCCTGAGCCAGCGACTTCTGGGCGTTCCGCGCGGAACTCAATCCCAGCAGGCCACACCCCACTAATAGCAGCACAAACGCAGCTCCCAAGCCACGCACCCAAACCAAGCTGCCTCTCGAGCTTTGCGAGCTTCTTGCCGACGACGCACGGCCATTTCCCATCACGCTTTTCCTCCGCTGCAACTGATCATTTTGGAGAGAGTAGAAACGACGCACGAGTTCTCGCTCGGCGCCGGCGAAACCGCCCGCTGCTGACATGTCACTTAGGAACTTAGCGGAAACAAACAACTACTTAAACATCTGGCGGATAGCCAAGTCAAGCGTGGCTCCGCTTCTCCGCACGCTCCAAGTGCTGTGAGATGCGTTTGGGGACGTGGAAAGATGCCGGACCATGGCACGAAAGTGGAATGAAGCGGATTGCAGATCACCGCGGCAGGGCCGATCCCCGCAAAGCATTGCATGCCGGAGGGCGAGCGCGTCCGCCGGTAGGCAAGCAACGCTTGATTCTCTTCGCAGATACAACGGTGCTGACCAAGTTGGATGGCAGCGGGATTGCTAAGTCCTATGGGGAGTCTAAGCGGTTATCGGTTCGCGCGAGGCTGCCCCGCAACCACTCGAATGGGTTACAGAATGAGTTCCATGAGTCTTTTTGCTCTTGCAAACCGCTGGCAATTCGATAGAGTTGGGTTCTATCAGGGCCTGCCCCCAGGCGAGGGCGGGAAGGTTGCCTCCCAGCCGGGCTGTTGATTCCGTTCTGCATTTGACGTTGTTTTTTCTTGGGGAAGAATGCCTTCGGAAAATACTCAACCGGATGAACGGCGGATGATGCGGCGCTTCGATATGCGCTTGCCGGCACTGGTCCGTCTGGATCGAACGAACCTGGGTGGAACGAACGCCGATCAAGAGAACGAATTCCAAACTGAAACCCAGAATGTGAGCGCGCGCGGCGTTTTCTTTTACCTTGACCGGTCCGTGCCCACGGGAACCCGCTGCGAAGTCACGCTCACGTTTCCACCGCACATCACGCTCACCGACGCGGTCCGCGTACGTTTCACGGCGCGCGTGATCCGCGTGGATTCTCCACTGCCTTCATTGCGCATCGGAACCGCCGCCATGATCGAAGACTACGAATTCCTGCGTTCCAGCGGCAGCACAGATTTCCTCAGCGCACTACAGCGGGGCATGACGAACTGAAGGCCGGCTTCCGGCTCCGGGCTTCCGCCTTGGACAAACCAGTTGAGCGCGCCGGAAGCCAAGAGCCGGAATGCCGGATGCCGCTTTTACTTCGGCAGATCCTTCATCCGCTGCCGCAGACGGCCGTAGCGCCGCACCAGGCTACCCAGATAAAGCCCTTGGATCACCCAGGTGGCGATATAGGCCGCGTAAAGAAATTTGATGGAGTTCATTGCGACGCTCCGCTTAGCGATTCCAGGCTTTCCGCTTCTTCGACTTCCCGCTGCAACAGCTCCAAGCGGTAGCGCGACCAGCACACCAGGAAGGCGAAACAGGAAAACGCCAGCCAGTTGATGAGAAGCACATGCAACATCCGAGGATCGATCGATCCGCCGCCGCCAATCACCGGCTGCGGATGCTGAGTACGGAAAAACCAGATCGAGAAATATACCAGCGGCACGTCAAGCGCGCCAAAGATTGCAAGCACCGCCGCGAGCTTCGGAGTCTGCGAGCTGTCGGAAAATCGCCGCAAGACCAGATAGCTCACATAAATCAACCACAAAACCAGAGTTGTAGTAAGGCGAATGTCCCAGGTCCACCAGATGCCCCACACCGGCCGCGCCCAGATCGGCCCCGTCACCAGCACAACCGTACAGAACACCACTCCCACTTCAGCCGACACCAGCGCCACCGCGTCCGCCTTGGCATTTCCCCGGACCAGGTAGATGACCGAAGCCACCAGGTTCACCGAGAAGAGCAGGAATGCCGTCCAGGCCGAAGGCACGTGGTAGTAGAAAATGCGCTGCACGTCGCCCATCGTCCGCTCCATGGGAGCGACCCAGATCGCTTCATAGAAGGCGTAAGCCAGCAGCAACGCCGTAAGCACCGCGAGGATGGGGAAAGCCCTTTTCATTCCGCTTGCAGGATGGTTTCAAACAACGCCAGACAAGCTGTAGTAAACACCACATCGTAGGTGAGAAGCAATACGATCCAGAAACGCGCCGAACCGTCACCCGCCAGTAGGATGCGCGTCGCTTCCACCATCGATTGCACCGCCGGAATCGAGATGGGAAACAGCAGCAGCGGCAACATGATTTCGCGGCTGCGCGTGCGCAGCGACATCGCCGCAAAAAACGTTCCATTCACCACCAGCGCCCACGTTCCCAGCAAAGCCACCGGAATCAACTGCCATGCCGGACCAAGTGCACGCAGGTTGTAGAAGATCACGAACAGCGGCGCCATCACCGCTTCCAGCACACTCACCAGAAGGAAGTTGCCCAGCGCCTTGGCCAGGAACAACGCGTTCGCCGGAGCCGGAGACACGCGGTAAGCATCGAGCACCTGATTGCGCAGTTCGCGCGCCCACGTCTGATTCAGCGCAACCACTGCGGCGAACAGGAAGGCGACCCAGATCAGCCCGCCCGCAATTTCCCGCGACTCCTCCGCGTTCGGATCGAAAGAAAAGCTGAAGATCACCACCACCAGCAGCGAAAAGAACAGCATGGAGTTAATCGCATCCCGCGAACGCCACTCCAGCCGGATATCTTTCGTCAACGTCGCCAGGGTAATGGACCGCAGCGAACTCATTGTGCCCCCGCTCCGGGAGTGCGCTGGGTAAGAGCGTCCGGCGTAAGATGACTCGTCCGCTCGACGATCTGCCCGCCCTGCATCCAGACAAATTCGTCGGCCACGCCTTCCAGGAGCGCAGCCTGATGCGTCACTACAAAAATCGTTTTCCCCGCATCGCGCATGCCCTTAAGCAAGCCCACCATCTCCCGCGCCGAGTGCACATCCACGTTCGAGAACGGCTCATCCAGCAACAGAATCTTCGGATCGTGCAAAATCGCCCGCGCCAGCGACATCCGTTGCCGCATCCCTTGCGAATATTTCCCCACCGGCCGCGCCAGCTCCGGATCGAGCCGCACGAGACGAATCACCGCATCGCAGCGCCCATCCCCGGCAATGTCATACAACCGCGCAAAGTAGCGCAGGTTTTCCCGCCCACTCATCTCGTCGTAAAGCATCGACGGATGCGCCATGTAGCCGATCTCACGGCAGGCCTCATGTGGCGTCTTACCCAGGATGGAAATCTCACCGCGTGTGGGATGAGCCAATCCCGCCAGCGCGCGCAACAGCGTCGTCTTCCCTGCCCCGTTATCGCCGAGAATCACGTGGAACTTTCCGGCAGCAAACTCCGCGCTCACTCCCCGCAGCGCCGCAAAGCGCCCAAACTGCTTGACTAAGTTCCTAACCACGATGATGGATGCGGCGACCGAGCTTTCTGGAGCGCTCACAGTCATGGGATTACGTTGAAAGGTAAAGGTAGAAGATAGCGAAAGCGTGCGGCGAAGTCGAGGACGCCAGGACGAGGACGCCAGACCAGCGTACTGCCAGTTTGCTTGTCATTCCGAACAAGCGTTCTTCGCGCCGTGAGGAATCTCGGTTTATTGCGCGCGGTGGCGACGCGGGCAGCCCCCGCTCAGCTCTTGGCCGGCTCGGCCTGCATCGAATTCCCCGGCTGCTTGGGCGCGTACTTCGAAGCGCACTTGGCCTGCAGCGCCTTAGCGTGAAAAACGCCATCCCGTCCAAAGCTGCCATCGGCCAGCGCCTGCGAGTCGTCCTTGAAAGTGTCTGGAGGCGCCTCGGTTCCGGTGTAATCCACCGAGAGCAACTGATCCTGCTCCATCAGCACAAACTGCACGTGCGTCCCGACGCGCTTGATCGATCCCGGCTGCACATTCCCCGCCACCCGCAGCCGCTTGGAGTAAGCCCCGTTCCCCATCTTGTGCAGCTCGCCGATGGTGACGTAGTAGCTCTTGCTATCCTGCACTCCGGTATAAGCGAGGTAGCCGAGCAGGAAAAAAATAGCGACCGTAGCCGCGCCGAACTTCAGATAAGTCTTGCCTTGACTGGACATAGAAGCTACCCCACAGTTGCCGCGTTCCTAAGACTCTAATCTTCCCCACGCTCAGAATCAAGATTTCGAAAGGACTGTCATATTAGCCCCCTGTCATAATTACCTCGTATGCGCATTCTGCTGATCGGCGGGAACGGCTTTATCGGGCGATTTGTCGCCGCTCGGCTAATTCAGCAGCGCCACGCCGTGATGGTGTTTCACCGCGGCACGAAGCCCGCCCCCGCCGGCGCGGAAGAGCTTCACGGCGACCGCAACCAACTCACCGCCAGCGCTCCCGAACTTAAACGCTTCGCTCCCGATGTTGTAATTGACCTAACTCTAAGTTCAGCTCCGCAGGCGGAGGAGCTGATGAACATTTTCCGTGGCGCAGCCCAACGCGTAGTCATGCTGAGCAGCATGGACGTCTACCGCGCCATAGGCATTTCCCACGGCACCGAAACCGGGCCGCTGCAAGAGTTGCCGCTTACCGAAGAGTCGGAGCTGCGACGCAACTTACATCCCTATCCGCCCGAGAACATGCAGATTCTGCGCAAGACCTTCGCCTGGGTCACAGACGATTACGATAAGATTCCCGCCGAGCGCGTCGTGATGAACGACCGCGAACTTCCCGGGACCGTACTGCGCCTGCCCATGGTCTACGGCCCCGGCGATCCGCTGCATCGCTTTTATTCGGTGGTGAAGCGCATCTCTGACAAGCAGCGCCACATCATTTTTCCCGAGACGCTGGCCGCATGGCGCTCGCCCCGCGGTTACGTCGAAAATGTTGCCGCAGCCATTGCATTGGCGGCAACCGACGAACGCGCAGCGCGGCGCATCTACAATGTGTGCGAGCAGCCATCCTTCAGCGAACTCGAATGGGCGCGCAAGATCGCCTCGGTCATTTTTTGGAACGGTGAATTCGTAATCCTGCCCGTGGAGCACACGCCGCCGCATCTCTTGAGGCCCGGCAATGCCGCACAGCATTGGACAGCCAGTTCGGCACGTATCCGCCGCGAACTCGAATACCAGGAACCGGTAGCGATCGAAGATGCAATCCAGCGAACAATAAGCTGGGAAAAAGAAAATCCGCCAACCGACGCGCCTCTCGCGCAATTCGATTATCCGGCGGAAGATGCTGCGGTAGCAGCCCACAAACGAGTTCCCAACATCGTCCGTTAGAATAGATCAGTTCAACATTCCTATGATTCATCCCTGGCACGACGTAACACCCGGCGACAAACTCCCGCAGGAATTCGATTGCGTGGTCGAGATCCCTTTCGGATCGAGTGTGAAGTACGAACTCGACAAAGCGAGCGGACTGATCAAGCTCGATCGCATCTTGTATTCCGCGGTTTACTATCCCGCGAACTACGGCTTCATCCCGCAGACTCTGGCCGAAGACGACGATCCGCTCGACGTGCTCGTGCTCTGCCAGGAGCCCGTCGTGCCGCTGACCATCATCCACGCCCGCTCCATCGGACTGATGACCATGATCGACGCCGGCAAACAGGATCACAAGATCATTGCCATCGCCACCGAAGATCCCGAATTCAACTCCTATCGCGAGGCCGCGGAAATGCCGCCGCATCGCTTGCTCATGCTGCGCCGCTTCTTTCAGGATTACAAACAACTCGAAGGCAAAGCCGTCGAGGTCGATGAGATACGCCCCGCGGGCGAAGCCTATCCCATCATCCTCGACGCGCTGCACCGCTACAGCGAACAACGCCGCAAAGGCTTCAAGACTGCCGACAAACATTGAAGACAAGCACTGACGCGAAATACACTCTTCAAGCTTGCGGTCTTCGGTCCGGTGTGAGCGCTTCGAGCACTCCGAACCAGAAAGCCGCATCTCTCTCGGTTTCGGCGCGCCGGTAGTTGTACGAGGCCTCGCTGCGCGCCAGTGCAACGTCGTCGTCACAGACGGTGATGAGCACTTGCGCCTCGTTTACCGGGATCGGCAGCCGCCTGGGTTGAAGTGTGGGCATCGGTCGCCTACCTTTACATTCCCTTGAACACGAAACTGAGTTCCTTCGTTTCGTTCGCGCCAATGGTGATGGTCTGCGTGGATGTACCCAACTTCTCGTGCCACGCTTTGATGGTGTAAGTTCCGGGAGGAAGACTGCTGAGATCGAAACTGCCGTCCTTGCCGGTAACAGCGAAATACGGGTGTTTGAACACCGCGATGTAACCGTGCATCCAGGGATGCAGGTTGCACTTCACGGGAATCGCAATCTCCTCCCGCGCAAACGACTCGTCCATGCTGGTTCCTGGCGGCTCCGCCTTGTTCCATTCCCGATTGTTCGCCGGCGTGGGATGGATGTTGTGCGATGTAGGATCGTCGTTCACCACGTGCAATGGCTGATTCGCCCGCACCGCCAGCACATGCGGCTCGTACATACAACCTTTCTGCTCGACGACGACCGGCTGCGTGGGAGCGTCGAATGTGCGATCGCCCAGACCCTCGGCTACGAACACGACCACGTTCTGCAGGTCGCCTTTCGCGTCCGTCATGACTTCCTGAACCAACACGGGAGATGGATGTTGCTTGGCGCAGCTCGGATCCGCAGACATGCTGATCAGCTTGGGTTTCGGTACAGCCCCTTCAAATCTGACACTGCCTCTTACGTTAGCGCCGCTGGTGCTTGGGGCTGGAGGAGCGCCTCCGGCATTGACCGTGCAAGGCGTGGAAAAGCAAATGGCCACAGCAAGAGCAAATAGGGGAACCAACTTGTTGGCGTGCATGACAACTTCACCTCAATTCAGAATTCTGGGTTGGCAAACTTTGTTTCTATGGCTGTACGTGGGCAAGCGATTCGTCATATCCGCGGCGATATCCAGCTACGAACGTGGCGCGGTCCTTGTCGGTTGACCAGCGGCCGACGGCAGGACGCAACTGCTCACCGTTTTCGGCGGCGAGTTTGCCCAGGTAGAGTCCGTCCCGGAAAGCTCCATCGGCGGCAAGCAGCGCTTCGGCGTTGGTGGTTGGGTTTAGGTTGCGGTTGTTGTTGGCGAGCATGGCCGTCGTGCCCAGACAAACGGCGATCGCCAATGCGTATGTGAAAAGTTTGCTCATGTTTTTAACTCCTGTTCGATTGACGAGTTGGCCGATGTCTGCGCAGGGCAGTCCCACGGCCTGACCGCAAAACAACCGGCGGTCGATTCACTGATTCAGTTCGCAGGGGTTATTCGCTCGAGATGGGTCGAGCGTACTGAATGCGCGAAGAGCGATTGTCATCGCGCCGTCAATCGCTTGTCATTTTGTCGTCATCCTCGCCGGCGACTTTGTCACTCTCCGAAGAGATTCTCCGCGCGATCACTTTCACGGCGTCCATCGGGAAGAGCAAATCGCCGTAATCGCCTGGCAGATAAGGACCTTAGCCGGTCATGCCCTGAAGTAACCTCCGCGGTGCGGCGGTCTCGGATACAATTCGGCGAGTCAAAACCTACAGTTCCGGGTTCACTACCAAAGGAGTTCATTCTGGCCGAAAGGCCTTGAGGAGACTATGAAAACTGTACGACATTGCGCCCTACTCGCGCTTTTTGTGGCTGTCTGCGCCGCGCTCACCTTCGCTGACGAGCCGGGAAGGCATCCGGCATACCTGCACGCGCTTACCGACCTGCGGCATGCGCGCGCTCATCTGGAGAACCTGGCCCCCACTTATCACATGGATAAAGAAGAACAGCACGCCATCGAAGAGATCGATAGGGCGATCGACGAGATTAAGCGGGCTTCCATCGACGACGGGAAGAATTTGAACGACCATCCTCCAGTCGATGCGCAAATGGATCGCCGCGGCCGCTTTCATCGCGCTCTGGAATTGCTGGACAAGGCACACAACGACATCGCACGGGAAGAGGATGATCCATCCGTACGCGGCCTGCGCGATCGCGCCCTCCATCACATTGATGAAGCGCATCGCATTGTCGATCACCTGATCGTGCAGAATAACTACTAGCGACCAGTAAGGCTTCGCTTCTTCGACGATCTGTTGTCGCGACCTTTCGATCGATTCGGAGTGAGAAAAGGCCCGGCATTGAGCCGGGCCTTTTCTCTTTGAAACCGAAGACCTCACCAAACGTGGCAGGCGTTCTCGGCCACCATGGGTTGGCCGGCTTTACATCCCCAGGCTTTCTGGAACTCCGGCATGTTCTGCACCACGCCATCCACGCGGTATTTGCCCGGCGAGTGAGGATCGGTGAGCACGCTGGTGCGCGCCAACTCTGGACGCCGCTTCTCACACCACACCCGCGCGAATCCCAGGAAGAAACGCTGCTCGGGACTAAAGCCGTCGATCTTCTGGCCTTCTTTTCCGGTCTTATCCTCAGCGATCAAACGCTCGAGCGCCGCCAGGGCTATGCGCGCGCCACCGTTGTCGGCGGTGTTCTCACCAAGCGTGAGGCGTCCGTTCAGCTTCAGGTCATCGACAGCAACGAAGCTCGAGTATTCGTCGGCCACGCAACTGACGCGCTTTTCGAACTCTTTGCCATCCTTCTCTGTCCACCAGTCGTGCAGGTTGCCTTGCGGATCGAACTTGCGGCCCTGGTCATCGAAGCCGTGCGTTAGTTCGTGGCCAATCACCAGGCCGATGCCGCCAAAATTGACGGCGTCGTCCATTGTCTTATCGAAGAACGGTGGCTGCAGAATGCCGGCCGGAAAAACGATTTCGTTGAACGAGCCGCTGTAATAGGCATTCACCGTGGGCGGAGTCATGCCCCACTCCTTGCGGTCGAGCGGCTTGTCAATCTTGGCGATGTCGCGCTTCGATTCGAATTCGTTGGCGCGCGCCAAGTTGCCCAGCAGGTCATCGGACTTGATCACCACGGAACTGTAATCGCGGTAGACATCGGGATAGCCGATCTTGTTGCGAATGGCATCAAGTTTAACTTTGGCCTGCTTCTTGGTTTCGTCGCTCATCCAGGAGAGATCGTGAACATCTTCCGCGAGAGACTTCTCGAGAGCGTCGACCATCTTGAGCATGCGTTGCTTGCCATCCGGGCCGAAGGTTAGGTCCACGTATCTCTGCCCCAGCGCCTCACCCAGTTCGTTATCGGTGAGGCTGACGCAACGCTTCCATCGCGCCCGAATTTCCTTCTGGCCGGTGAGGTTCTGCTGGAACTTGAATTGGGCATCGACGAAGGGCTGCGAAAGCCACGGAGCGGCGGCGCTCAACGCGTGCCAACTCACGTAGGTCTTGAGCGCGTCCAAAGGTTCGGCTTCCAGGACGCCGCTGACCTCCTTGAAGAAGTCGGGATTCGTCACATTGAGCTGGGTGAAGTTGGGAGCGCCGATCGCGGTGAAATAGCGATTGAGATAGAAGTTGGGCCCGAGCGCGACAGCCTCGTCGCGGCTCATCTTGTGATCGCGGTTCTTCGGATCGCGACGCTTGGTGCGGTCCATCGAGTACACCGCCAGCATGGTCTCGACCACCAGAACGGTTTGCGCCGAGTGGGCCGCCTGCTGCGGGGTCTGCCCGGCCAGCGTAAACAACTGGGTCGCGTAATCCACTAGATGCTGCCGCATCGCCGCTTTATCGGCGTCTTCTTTGATGTAGTAGTCGCGGTCGGGCAGCGACAAGCCCCCCTGGTCGATATAGGCGATAACCTGGTCGGCATTGTGCAAGTCAGATGCGGAATAGAAATTAAACAGCGCATTAGGCCCGATCAGGTGCAGGTGCGCGATCTCGTCCATCAGCGCGCCCTTGTCCTGCACGGCGGCGATGCGGTCGAGCTCCGGCTTCAGCGGTGCAATGCCTTTTGCGTTCGCCGCCTTCTCATCCATGCAGGAACCGTAGAGGTCGCCGATTCTTTGATCGACGGCATTGCGGCCAGTGCCACCGGCTGTCGCCTTCTCCAGAATGCCGTGCTCGATGTCGAGGTTGCGTTCGCGGAGTTCCACGAAACTTACCCAGGACGATTGATCGGGAGGAATCTCGGAGTTCTTGATCCAGTTGCCGCAGGCGTATTGATAGAAATCCACGCAGGGATCGATGGTTTTGTCGATGGTATCGAGGCTGAAACCAGGAGCGGGCCGAGTGGGAGCGGATTGGGCGAAGCCGCCAACAGTCACGAGAAGCAACAAGGCCAGAAAGAGACGGGGCACGCGCATATGAGACTTTCTCCTTTTCGAAGGAACGGATGAGATTCTAAGCCCGGCAGTCGGGATGGGCAAGGATCGAAGCCACGGTGCGCGGCGACATTCCTGTGCACGGCTCAAGACTAGAAAGAAGGCTCGATCCATGGAGAGCGACGACTAGCGCGCGATTTCCTTCTAATAATCGCGCGACTGGGAAACATTAGACACTCATTTGACGAAAGTGCTGCACAGTAACCAGCCGCCAGCTCCGCTGTAAACCGGGAAAAATGGCCTAATCTCGTTTAACACACGACTCGCTGATTGGGCAAAGGCTTGCTCCTGTCATGGCGTGGATGCAAGTCCTGGGGCGCAGTCCGGCGGGAATGTTCTTCTTGACCGACCTCTTTCGCTCAAACCAGGTTCAAGGAGACGACGTTGACCGCAGTTCGCTGGTTCATCCTCGCGCTATTGCTGGTAGGCCAGCTGGCCGCTCAAAACCTTGCCGCACACAACCTCGCTCCACAGATCCTCGCTCCACAGAACATGGACCGCGACAAAGTCACCTCCGACGAACTCCCTGCCGCGCCCATGCCGATGACGACTGCGGCATCCCAACCCAAGCCGGAGCCCAGGCCGAAGAAGGTGTTCGACAAGAAGTTTTTCGCGGTTATGGGATCGCTGGCGGCGGCCGAGAGTCTCCGCGTTACCACCCGCAAGCTGGTCCTGGAGCACGAATATGCCGCAGGCGCTCCGTGGGTGGCGAGCGTGCCCTCCAACCGGCCACTCATCGCAAGGGACCTGGCGTTATACAGCGGTGAATTCCTCGTAGCTTACGAGCTCAAGAAGTCTCACTCCTGGCTGCCAGGAGACCGCATCCTCCGCAAACTGTGGTGGGCCTATCCTGCTGCCATGACCACTATTCATATCAAGAATGCGGTCGGCAATATTCGGACACAAGGCCCCGGAGGCTGCACTTCGATGGAGTGCGCAACACAAATGCAATAGCTTCCGCCCACTGGGTGCGCGGAGACGGTATAATTTCCCGATGAACTCCGACGAGGTCAACCCAGCCATGAACCCTACCAATGGTACGAACGGAAACGGCAATAACGGCCACAGCGTTCCCAAGCCGCGCGCTGAGTGGCTGGCCCGGCGAAAGCGCGAGAACAGCGACGGCAATTTCTCGCAGATGCACTATGCGCGCAGGGGTGTTGTCACCGAAGAGATGGGTTACGTCGCCCACCGCGAAAAACTAACACCCGAACTGGTGCGCGACGAAGTCGCGCGCGGCCGCATGATTATTCCCGCCAACATCAACCATCCGGAACTGGAGCCGATGGCGATCGGCGTAGCCTCGCTGTGCAAGATCAACGCCAACATCGGCAATTCGGCGGTTACCTCGGAGATCAAAGAAGAACTGAAAAAGCTGCACACCGCCGTACACTTCGGCGCCGACACGGTGATGGACCTTTCCACTGGCGGCGCGATTCACGAGATTCGCGAAGCCATTCTGCGCAATTCTCCGGTACCCATCGGGACCGTGCCGATTTACGAAGCGATTGCGCGCGTGAAGCGGGTCGAAGACCTGAATGCCGAAGTGATGCTCGAAGTGATTGAAGAGCAGGCCGCACAGGGCGTCGACTATATGACGATCCACGCCGGAGTGCTGATCCAGTACCTGCCGATGATTTCGAAGCGCATTACCGGGATCGTGAGCCGCGGCGGCGCCATCCTGGCGCAGTGGATGGCGCACAACCACAAACAGAATTTCCTTTACGAGCGTTTCGACGACATTTGCAAGATCTTGAAGAAGTATGACGTCAGCTTTTCGCTGGGAGACGGACTGCGTCCCGGCTGCGTTGCCGACGCCAGCGATGAAGCCCAGTTCTCAGAACTGAAAACTCTGGGCGAACTGACGAAAATCGCCTGGCAGCACGACGTGCAGGTGATGATCGAAGGCCCGGGCCACGTTTCGATGGACAAGATCAAGGAGCAGGTGGAGAAAGAAGTCGAGCTTTGTTACGAAGCTCCGTTCTACACGCTGGGGCCACTGGTTACCGACATCGCTCCGGGATATGACCACATCACTTCGGCGATCGGCGCAGCCATGATTGGATGGTACGGCGCGGCCATGCTGTGCTACGTCACGCCGAAAGAGCATTTAGGGTTACCAAACGAAAAAGATGTGAAAGACGGCATGATCGCCTACAAGATCTCCGCGCATGCCGCCGATATTGCGCGCGGACGCCCCGGCGCACGCGACCGCGACGACGCCCTCAGCCACGCCCGCTACAAATTCGATTGGGAAAAGCAGTTCGCCCTGTCGCTCGATCCCGAGACCGCGCGTTCCATGCACGACGAAACCCTGCCCGACGACTCCTACAAGGAGGCAGCCTTCTGCTCGATGTGCGGCCCGAAATTCTGCTCGATGAATTATTCGTCGAAGGTGGACGAGTACAACAAGCAGGTGCATGGCATCGAGAAGAAGGATTATTCGGAGCTTGTGGATAGGCTCGTGTCGATCAAGTAGTGGTTCATGTGGGGACAGCCGCCCTCGGCTGTCCAGCAGAGGCACAATGATTCCGAATATTAGCCGGAGTGTGCTGCGCGGACTGGGCGTTTAACACTGCTCAACTACCGGAATTACTTCCGAGGAACTGACTCGCCCCGTCCGGGGACAGTGCATTGAATTGGCTGGAGAAAAGCTTGGGGTTCTGCCTGCTGAACTTTGAATTGAGTCCCGGAGTTGACTTGTTGTTTCTTCTCCTGCCGCCGAGCGCGATAGTTCCAAGCGAGCATCCCACGATTTCCAGCGCGAGAAGGATGAAGACACTCACGTTAAAGATCGCGGTCCAATCGCCGGGCGCCACCATGAAAACGTTATTTTGGGAGGCATGCAGGAAGTGCTCGTAAAGATCGGCACTCATGGCAGCGAGAAAGAAAATCACCGAGACAAACCCGGCAACTTTATCGCTGAGCTTCCATAGCAGAATTGATACGACCGCGTGCCCTGACGTTATCAAAATTATGGCTAGCGAACTAACGTGGTTGTTTGGGGCGGGAAGAACCTTGGCCGCGAGGAACAGGTGCCAGATGGCGACGATCCAGTGTGCCGCGACAATTAGTAGGGCGAGCGTCCGTGCTTTTGTCATAGGCTGATGCCTTTCTCCCCGCGTGGGCCGTTCTTGTGGAACTATATTACCCCAATGTTTGTCCGGTCGTGGGTGGAGCCCCGCGAGATGCGAGCGTCTCGCTTCTCGCCTGCGAGGATTGAGGGCTAGCGGAGGGCCATCTTTCACCGGTGCCCGCTTCTCGATGGGCACAATGCGAAAGCCCTACTTCCCTTCCAGCGTAATATCGCCCACCGAGACGTGGGCGCGCAGTTCGTATTTACCGTCGCCGTGATATTTCAGAGTCTTGCCCAGCCAGCCGCCGCTCTCGTCGTAACCGCCGGGGCCGCTGACGTCGCCGATGCTGGTGCTGGCGCGCACCAGGTGATAGGCCGAGTGCCCGCCGGCAATCCGAATATCGCCCACACCCAGATCTAGATCTTTGTCGCCTTCGATGTCTTCGACCGTGAGGTCACCGACCTTTTCATGCACGTCGAGGTTGGTATTCTGCGGCACTTCGAGTTCCACATCGAACTGCGTGTTGCCGCTGGTTGGTGCGTGGAATTCGATCTCGGCGTCGCGGCCATGAGTCTCGAAATCCACATGCGCCTCTTTCACCCGGCTTTCACGCCGCGATTTGACAGTGTAGTGCAGGCGGATCTGGCTGGAGTCGCTGCGCTTGATGTGCAGGTCACCCACGCTCAGGCGCAGGTGTACCATGCCGCCAGCGACGAAGTCGCGAGCCTGGTCGTAAGTCTCTTCGTAATTCCAGTCGTTCCAGTGGTCCGAAGCGGCACACAAAGGTACGCACAAAAGACAAACGAGTATTGTCTTGTGGAGCGTGGCCGAAGGGATAAAAGAACTTCCGAGCATAGAGCACCTCCCAGGCGCACGGGCGCTGGTTTGGGATACGAGTGGGACGCGGCCGTGGTTCCCGGAAAATTCCGGCGCTAGTTGTGGAAGTCGGCCACACCATCCCACACTAGTTGGACGGCGATGGCGAGAATCAGAAAGCCAAAAATCTTGTTGATGGCTCCGACCGCGCTCGGCCCCAGTCGCCGCACCAACGGCCCACCGAACCAGAAGAACAGCAACACGGTGAGCGCAATCCCGGCGATTCCAATGATCATGCCGAAATACGACGCGGCGCTATCCACGTTTGCCGCGAGCGCCATGACCACGCCGATGGCTCCCGGCCCGGACATGAGCGGCATCGCGAGCGGGGTAAGGGAGATGTCTTCTTTGTCCTGGGCTTCGTTGCTTTCTTCCGGCGTGATGCGAGCATGAGACGTGACCATGCCCCAGGCGGTGTTGGCCACGATCAGTCCGCCAGCAATCTTCAGGACGGGCAACGAAATGCCGAAGAAATGCAGCACGAACCGCCCGAAAAACAAGAACGTGACCAGGATGACAAACACCCAGAGACCAGTCTTCACCGCGGTATTCCGGCGGTCCCGGGCGGTCCAGGAAGACGTCATCGTGAAAAAGATGGGGATTCCACCGAAGGGATCGACGATGGGAAACAGCGCCAGAAACGTGGCTGCGGCCGAGTGCGGCAGTGTGCGCAGGAATTGCCCGAGAGCGTGAGTGGAGGTCATGGGTTTACCTGTATCCCTCCAGTGCCTTGGCCGCGCGCTCCAGCGCGGCGGTTAGAACTGCCAACTGCGAGCGTGCGCGGTCGGCATCCCCTTTGTCCAAAGCTTCGTTGACTCCCGGAATCACCACCGCGGCATAGCCCGTATATTCTCCCGGAGCATAGATGGCATGGCGAAACCAGGGACGGTGCGGCAGCCCCTCGGGCACCAGCAGAGCGCGCTCCGCATTGCGCAGCGCCTGGTTCAACCGCGCCGGATCGCGCGCCGGATTCTTCTGCTTGGACAGAATCTTTGCCCCCGCCTCCTGAAAGTGCTTAGCCGCGGCAGCCGCCGCACTTAGATCAAGCGCGTGATCGCCGAACTTGTGTGCGGCCCGCTTCCCCGCCGCGTCCAGATAAGCGGCAATCTCCTTGCCATACTCTTCGTAATCGTAAGGCAACACTTCGGCATCGGCCATGCGCAATGCCTCCATGCCGAATACTCTCGCCATCTGCTGTTCGTAGACGAAATCCGGGTCGCCGAACTTCTTGAACCAGGCAAAATTGTCGAACACCGAGTGATACACTCCGTAGGGCCCGGTGGAACTAATGTCACTCGAGGGCACGCCCAAGTGCTGCTGGAAAACGCTGTAATCGGAGCCGCTGCCCAGGTCGCCGACCGGCACGTCATCTTTGGCCCGCGCGGCCGGCGCGCGACGCGTGTCCCCAACGGCGTCTGCGGGAGACTGCGTCGATGGAACTCCTGGCTGATCACCCTTCTGCCAGGCCTCGTAGACAGTCCCGCCCTTCGGACTGGGCACGGCCTTGGTCACGTCACGCAAGAACTGCTTTAAGCTCGGCACTGACGAAGCGCCAAACTTCGGTCCGGAGACAGCCACGTCCATATTGAAATAGGCCGCGGCATTGGCCAGTTCGGATTCATTCTGTTCGGCCCACTCCGTGGAACCCATCAGGCCTTCTTCCTCGCCATCCCAACTGCCGAAGATCATGGTGCGCTTCGGCCGCCAACCCGACTTCAGCAACTCGCCGACCCCGTGTACTGCTTCGAGCATGGCCGCCGTGCCACTGTTTGGATCGACCGCGCCATACACCCACGCATCGCGATGGTTGCCCGCGACCACCCACTCGCCCGGCAACTCGCTGCCGCGCACGCGGCCGATCACATCCCA
>Ga0187863_10001905_pt1 | contig 16292 bp, 11 predicted proteins | sample June2016WEW_11_1_FD_132975 | JGI IMG/M metagenome (GOLD analysis project Ga0187863, IMG submission 132975) | Peatland microbial communities from SPRUCE experiment site at the Marcell Experimental Forest, Minnesota, USA - June2016WEW_11_10 | ecosystem: Environmental > Terrestrial > Soil >... | reverse complement strand
CTCTACCGAGGGACAGATGTGCATGGTCGCTTTGTGCTGCGGCGCGGGCGCGCCGGGTAATGCCCGAAAGTTCGGCAACCCGTTCAGAGCGAGATTGATCTTGCACGATGTTCCTTCCGACCGAAACGTGCGAATGCGTTCGAGGAATTCCGGCGGAAGCTCTTTCGGGTCGATCAGCCCGAGGAAGGTGCGCTTCGGGTCGAGATTGCTGGCGATAATGCCGGCCTCGATCTCTTCCCCGCCCTCCAGGACCACGGAGTGCGCCCGACCGGCTCGGACTTCAATCCGCGAAACGCTCGCGTTCGTTCGAATTTGAGTTCCGTGGCTGCGTGCGGCTGCTGAGATCGCCTCCGACACCGCGCCCATACCACCGCGCACGAAGCCCCACAGTCCGCGCTTGCCGCCGACGCTGCCCATCACGTGATGCAGCAGGATATAGGCGGTTCCCTGCGATCGCGGGCCGCCATTGGCGCCGATCACGGCATCGGTGGCCAGAGTAACCTTGATCTGATCGGATTCGAACCACTCGTCCAGCAGATCGGTCGCGCTCATGGTGAAGATCTTCACCAGCGCGATGGTGTCCTGGCGATTCAATCCGCGGAAACGAGCCAGGAGCTTCAGGTAATCGATGAGATCGCCCACGCCCCGCGGCGGAAATTCCGGCGGCGTTACCAGCAGCAGGCTCTCCACAACGCGCGCGAGCCGTTCCAGATATGCTTCGTAGGCCGGGAAGCGGTCCGCATCGCGCTTCGAAAACTTCGCGATTTCCTCCAGCGTGCGTTGCTCATCCTGCCAGAAGAAGAGGTGGCGGCCATCGGGAAAGGGCGAAAAGAACGCCGGGTCCTTGGCGTCCACCTGGTAGCCGAAGCGCGGCAATTCCAGCTCGCGGACAATGCGCTCCTGCAGAAGGCTCGCCAGATACGCCGCGGTGGAGACGCGATATCCGGGCCACAGCTCCTCGGTGACCGCGCAGCCGCCCACCAGTTCACGCCGCTCCAGCGCGAGGACTTTTCGCCCCGCCCGCGCCAGATACGCGGCAGCGACGAGGCCGTTATGCCCCGCGCCAATGATGACTACGTCGTATTTGTTCGCCAACCGCGCATTGTATCGAATGCGCGATCAGCAGGGTGTCGAGATGGGATCACGGACCGCTCGCTGACGCGCGCGACCCGGCAACACGTATTTCAGCGCCGACTGCTCACGTTCGAAAAGCCTCTGCAAGATAGTCATCATGCCTCACGCTGACGTCGGAAAGGCCGGACGAGAATTTGCCCGACACTCGAAGCGCCCGCTTCGTGCGCTCTGCTAAATCGTGGTCGACCGCATTCCGTACCAGCTCCGAGACAGACTGGCCCGTAGCCGCTGACAGTCGGCGGAGAGCCTCGATCTGCGCATTCGTTAGTCGAACCTGCGTGCGAACCATCATGATTACTTCTCCGGTTCGATTCTGCGCGAGCGGATGCTGAAGCCGGTGAGCCACGAGGGGTTCATCGGGTAGACCTCGGGGTCGAACATCACGTAGTAGAAGTGCCACACCACAATCGCCAGCGTGGCCAGCACGGCCTCGTAGAAATGAATCGCCGTGGCCACATCGAACCACTGCTTGGAGAGCCAGCGCAGGAAAAATGTATTGGCCCACAGCAGCGACCCCGTTACGGACATGATGAATGCGCCCCACACCAGCGCCCAGTACTCCATCTTGGCGATCCAGGACTGCGGCCAGATCATCGGCGGCGTCCGGCGAAGTCCGACGTTGTAAGCGAACGTGCCGACCGCTTCCGGAACATCGCGGTGGCGCGGGAGCACGGTCTTCCAGCGGCGGCGCGATGCACGGTTCACCACCAACTCAAACACGTGCACCAAACACAATGCCACGAATGCGCCAGCTGCGATTCGATGAATGGTCCCACGCACCGGCCAGTTGGTCTCCCAGTATGAGAGTGGCCGCGCCCACCACGCATCCGGATAAACGAGCGCGAAACCGCTCCATGCCAGTACGGTGAAGCTGATCATCAGCAACCCATGCTGCAGGCGCTCCGAACGGGGCATGCGGAATCGCGCGAGCCGCGGACGCAACACCGGCGTGTGGCCTGGCCGGAAGCGGAGCAGGATCATCTTGCGGACCCAGTCGCCCCCCACGTTCAAGAGCATTAGGCCGATCACCAGCGGAATGATCACCGCATATCCCACCCTCACCCACTGAACCGGCTTCGGCTCCTGCTGCCCGGCCACCCAGTGCACGCGGCTCAGCGTGACACTGGTTCCCGCGCCGGCATGGCACTTCCCGCACGTTTTTGCCAGGTTTTTCGCGTTGATGGTGGAACGCGGGTCCTCCGGCGGAAAGATGTTATGGACGCCGTGGCAGCTTGCGCAATTCGCCACCGTTTCCCGTCCCGCCTTCAGCGCCAGGCCGTGGAACGAGCTTTCGTAGCTGACCAGCGTGTCCCGAGGCATATTGAACCGGCCGGTGAGTTGCACGTCGCCATGACAACGCCCGCACGTATCGGGAATGTGCATGGCGTTTACGGAGGACGACGGATTCTGCGGAGGCTGTATTTCGTGCTCCCCATGGCAGGAGGTGCAGACCGGAGCCGCGATGATCCCTTTGGCCACCGCCTGGCCGTGCACGCTCTGCTGGTATTCGCTCTCGATATCGCCGTGGCAGGTCCCGCACAGGTCCGGAATGGCCTTGCGGAACGCATCGGTCCCGGTAGGCTGCACTTCATGCGCGGCGCCGTGGCAGACCGCGCAATCGGGTGCGGCCGCGTTGCCCCTGGCGCGCTCGCGTCCGTGAATGCCCATCGTGTACGACCGGTTCTCGCGCTGATGACAAGTGCCGCACTGCGGCTTCGGGATCCCCTCGGGATGAGGGAAATCCTCGTGGTGGGGATGGCAGGTGGAACACGCCACGGACGCGTGGACGCCGGAAGCCAGCTTCTTCGGCTCCGCGTCGTGACACGCGCCACAGGTGGCGGCGTCGCTCGCGGGCGTTTGCCCCAGCGCGGTAAGACTGAACAGGAGTATGGCGGGGATGAAGAAGATTGTGCGGGTCACACTTGACCAGGAGTTTATCGGAGCGTGACGGCGGGCGCAACAATTCGGACCAGCGTGAGTCTATATTGTGGCGTTTTTCTACAGACAGGCGCGCGAAAGCTGTACAGAGGAGGGCCGGGTGAGCCAGCCCTTTGACTACTCAGATTCCCGGTTGCGCTTCTTGCGGTTGCGCTTTCGCGCCAGCGCCGCTTTAGTGCGCTTCTTCTCGCCTGGCTTGAGATAGTAGGAGTGGCGCTTGATCTCTTTGATGATGTCTTCCGTCTGGACCTTGCGCTTGAATCGGCGGAGAGCGCTCTCGAGAGTCTCCCCTTCCTGGACATAAACTTCAGCCAATTCGAATCACCTCCTCTGCACTCTGATTGCCGCGCTCCTCGAATGAACGAATCTTCATCAGACACGCTATCATCTGGGAGAAGCGGCGAAGCTCTTTCTATGATACGAAGGCGGGGGCTGCCCGCACAACTAACGATTAGTTTGCCGGTACGCGCCGATATCCCAAATGAACAACCTTCTTGCCATTTTGCTGGCGGGCGGAGCCGGGGCGCGGCTCGCTCCGTTGACCCTGAACAACGCCAAGCCCGCCGTGCCTTTCGGCGGGTGCTACCGCATTATCGACTTCACTCTTTCCAATTGCATTAATTCCGGGATTCGCCGAATCTTTATTCTTACTCAATATAAGGCGCTGGAATTGACGCGCCATATCCGCGAGGGCTGGAACATTTTCAACGGCGAGCTGAACGAGTTCATCGAAGTGATTCCGCCGATGAAGCGCATCCACGACGACTGGTATCTGGGTACCGCCGATGCGGTCTATCAGAACATCGAGAGCATCCGAAGTGAGGGCTCGGAGCTGACCATGATCCTCGCCGGCGATCACATCTACAAGATGGATTACCAGGAAATGGTGCGCTGGCATCAACAGCGTCATGCCGATGTCACTATTGCCACCATCCAGATTCCGCTGGAAGAAGCGGATCGCTTCGGGATCGTCGAGATCGACGCCAGCCACCGCGCGATCGGATTCGAGGAGAAGCCGCACCACGGCCATCCGGCGCGGTCGATGTTCAACCCTCAGATGGCCAGCGCCTCCATGGGCATCTATGTGTTCAATACCCCGGTGCTGTGCCAGGCGCTTCTGGACGATGCCGAAGATGCCGATTCGAGGCACGATTTTGGCCGGGATATTCTCCCGAAGCTGATCTCGCGCGCTCACGTTGTCGCCTACGATTTTCGCGACCTGAACCGGAAGACCGTGCGCTATTGGCGCGACGTGGGCACGCTGGATGCATACTTCGACGCGAATATGGACCTGGTGTCCGTAAACCCTGAATTCAACCTCTACGACAACCAGTGGCCCATCCGTACGCGGCTGCTGCAGCGGCCTCCGGCGAAGTTCGTGTTTGCGCACGAAGGCCGGCGCATGGGGGTGGCGCTCGATTCTATCGTTTCAGCCGGCTGCATCATCTCGGGCGGGCGCGTGGTGCACAGCGTGCTCTCACCGGGGGTGCGCGTCAACAGCTATTGCGAGGTGGAGCACTCGATACTGATGTCCGACTGCGAAATCGGCCGCTACAGCCGCATTCGAAACGCCATCATTCCGCCGGGCGTGCTGATCCCCGAGAACAGCCAGATCGGTTACGATCTTGAGGAGGATCGCGCGCGCGGCTATACGATCACCGACAACGGAGTAGTGGCGGTGCATCCGGGGGCAATTGACGGTCCGGAAGTATATAGTCGATAAATGCGCCGACCCGTTGTGCTGTGGTTTGCCCTTGCCATCTTCTCTTCGGCCTTCCTTTTCGGACAGCAGAACAAGCCGGCGCCGAGTCCCGCGGAACAGAGCATCGAGGATCAGTTGAAGGTCCTGCGGCAGTTGCCCGATGCGAAGCGCGGCGAAGCAACTACGCGTCTGGCGCTGGACATTCGCAAACTGCCGAAAACCGATGCTAAGGTCGGGCTGGCCGACGCTCTGGCCGGTCTCTCGACGGAGGGAGATTTTGGCAGACGCACGTTACAGGAAGTGGCCACCACGCTCGCCTTGTCTCTCGCCGAGCATCCGCTTCCCGATAAGGACGGGGAACCAGCTTCACCTTACATCACGCTGGCGCAGTTGGTGCGATACGAAGGAGTGACGGTGTCGCTGGATGCCGTGCCCTATCGCGCTGCGATGGAGGAACTCGAAAAGGACGAACGGCAACGCGCCTCGGCCGATTTCACCCTTCTGGATCTGAGCGGCAAGCCATGGACGCTAAGCGGCCTTCGCGGACATGTCGTGCTGGTCAATTTCTGGGCCACATGGTGCCCGCCGTGCCGCAAAGAAATTCCTGACCTCGCCGCGCTCTATTCAGGCTTCGCGCCGCAGGGCCTCGTGGTTTTAGGCATCTCCGACGAGACGGCGGACAAGGTTGCGCCATTCGTGCAAGAGCAGAAGGTGCCCTACCCCGTTCTCCTCGACCCCGATAACAAGGTCCACAAGCTGTTCAGCGTCGAGGGCATTCCCAAGAGCTTCGTCTACGACCGCGAAGGGAAGCTGGTAGCCACGGCAATCGACATGCGCACGCGGCAGCAGTTCCAGGCGATGCTGGCAAAGGCGGGGTTGGCTTCGGCGGGAACACAGAGCAGTATCCTGTCCCTCCGCGCGGAGGCGACCAAGGCCTCTCAAAGCGGTCAACTTGCCGCGGCGGAGGAGAAACTGAAGGAAGCCCTTGGCGAGTGCGACGCTTTACTCCCCGATTCCTATCAACTTAAGACAGACCTGCTGAGGGATTTGGGCAACTTGTATTCGAGCGAAAAGCAACTCGATAAGGCCGAATCGGCTTACAAAATGCGCCTTGAGATCCTCGGCGCTCAGCAAAAGGAGGGGCAGACGCCGATTCTGGACATTGGCATCGCACTGTTCGATCTGCAAACCATCTACGAAGTTCGAGGGCCTAGCTCGGAAGCCCAAAGCTACATGACGCAGGCGGTCATGTTCTACACGACCTGCATGAACAGTTTTCCCGAGCTCAGGTCCGTTTGCGACCGGCGCTTGGCGGACGTCCAAGGTTTGCATGGTTCCGAACTTTTTCTTCAGAAACGCTATGACGAAGCGATTCCATATCTGGATGCGGTCATCGCAAGAGGTGACAACGAGGTTCGTCCGGAGGTACTTTCGGCGGCGCTGACAGCCCGAAGCAAGATTTTCCTTACTAGCAACGAGCCAGCTAAAGCACAAGCCCTGGCACTAAGAGCGATTCAGATTCGCGCCGCAAACCCGACGCACTTTGCGGCATCCACTCCCAGGACCGGAACTGAGATCCCCGTGCACTAGCCTTCCCCAGATGCCCAGGTTTCCAGGCATCAAACCCTATCGGAGCGGTCTTAGCCAGCCTTGTGCATGTACTTGATGTTCGACTTGAAGAGCAGCAGATTTGGCGCGCCTTCCCGGTTCACCTTCAGACAACACTTGTCGTACCACTCAATCACGCCTTCCAGCGTTTCGCCGTCCTTCAGCACGATGACCATCGGCGTCTTCGACTGCATCTGCTTCATGTAGTAGAAATTCTCGGCGTTGGTCTGATCGGGAGGCGTATTGCGGTGCGCCGCTGGCCGGCGGCTCGCACCCGGTTCCTTCGCTTCATTGAGCGAAGGACGAATTAGTTTACGGTTTGCAGACTCCACTTGTGGGCTCCGAAATGGTAAGGTCCCGCGGGCAAATCCGCGCGCCACGACAACACAGGCCGCAGACGGGACTTGGGCGAATCCAACTAACGATTATTGGAACACATAGCCACCCAGCGAACAAGTCAGGGAATGTAAAGTACCTTTACAAATAGCCGTCTGCCGTGTGGCTGCTCCAGGAGCGGCTCTAATACACGGCCCTGATACAATCGTGGTTCATGAGTGAACCCGGGACCCTGCGGCTCACCCCACTCAATGCCGCTCACCGGCGGCTCGGAGCAAGGATGGTCGATTTCGGTGGCTGGGACATGCCGGTGCAATACTCCGGCATTCTCGACGAGCACCAGACCGTCCGCCGCTCGGTGGGTTTGTTTGATGTCAGCCACATGGGCGAGATTGAGGTGCGCGGTCCGCAGGCGCTCGATCTGGTCAACTATGCCACCACTAACAACGCCGCGAGATTGAACACCGGCCAGGCGCACTATTCGGCATTGCTCTACGGGCATGGCGGTTTCGTCGACGATATTCTGGTTCACAAGGTGGCGGACGATTACTATTTTCTGTGCGTCAACGCATCGAATCAGGAGAAGGATTTCGAGCATCTCTGCGCGCTGAACGGCACAAATGCCACCGTCGAACTTACCAGCAATCGCTATGCGCAACTCGCCGTGCAAGGGCCGAAGGCGCTGGCAACATTGCAGAAGCTGACAGCAACCAATCTCACGTCGATTCGCTATTATCACTTCACCGATGGAGAAGTCTCGTCGACGCCGGCGCGTATTGCTCGCACGGGGTATACCGGCGAAGACGGCTTCGAGATCTATGTCGCTCCCGAGGAGGCTTGCCGAATCTGGGGCGAGGTGCTCGCCGCCGGGCAGGAGTTCGGCATTAAGCCGTGTGGGCTCGGCGCGCGCAACACACTGCGGCTCGAGGCAAAGATGGCGCTCTATGGGCATGAGATCACGGCGTCCATCACGCCCTGGGAAGCCGATCTGGGCTGGATTGTCAAAATGGACAAGGGCGATTTCGTGGGACGCGCCACATTGGAAAAGCAGAAGCAGGATGGCGTGCGGCGCATGCTGATCGGCTTCGAGATGCGCGGCCGGGGCATCGGCCGCGATGGATACGAAGTGCACATCGACGGCGCGCCGGCTGGTTGGGTGACCAGCGGCGGACCCTCGCCCACTTTGGGGAAGAATATCGGGCTCTGTTATCTGCCGCGCGAGGCCGCTGAGCCCGGCCGCCCAATCCAAATCGTTATTCGCGACCAGCCCGTCGACGCCGTCACCGCGCCGACGCCATTCTATAAGCGAGCGTGATCATGTATCCGGAACAATACCGATATACGAAAGAGCACGAATGGGTACGCGAAGAAAGCGGCATCGGCGTGATCGGCATCACCTTCCACGCGCAGAAGGAACTCGGCGACATCGTCTACGTCGACCTGCCGAAGCCAGGAACCGTGGTTGAAAAGGGCAAGACGCTCGGCTCGGTGGAGTCGGTGAAGGCGGTATCGGACATTTTTGCGCCGATTTCGGGCGAAGTTATCGAGACAAACCAGGCACTCGCAACCGCGCCCGAAAAGCTCAACGAAGACCCGCATGGCGAAGCCTGGCTTGTTAAGATCAGGTTGTCCTCGCCCGACGAGTTGAAGGATCTCCTCAGCGCCGGGGATTATCAAAAATACACCGGAGAATAACAGGAACGGCGGCGGCCCGGCCTGTAAGCTGATCTTGCGCTACTTACCCAAGTCCGAGTCCGAACGCCGGCAGATGCTGGATACTATCGGCGTTGCTTCAGCGCAGGATTTGTTCACTCACCTGCCCGCGGAGACCCGGCTGCGGCGGCCGCTGGCCATGGCGCCTGGCAAATCCGAATACGAGATAGTAGATTATTTTCGCGCGCTCGGGGCCGAAAACGCCAACGGTTATGCGTCGTTCCTGGGCGCGGGTGTGTACAACCACTATCGTCCGGTGCTTGTGGACACGGTGATTTCGCGCGGTGAGTTCCTCACCTCGTACACGCCGTACCAGGCGGAGATCTCGCAGGGCACGTTAATGACGATCTTCGAATTCCAGACGATGATCTGCCAGCTCACCGGCATGGAGGTGGCTAACGCCTCCATGTACGACGGCTCGACGGCTGTTCCCGAAGCGGCCATGATGGCCATGCGCATAACGGGGCGCGATCATCTGGCGGTCTCGCGAGCGGTGCATCCGGAATACCGCGAAGTGCTCTCGACGTACCTGCAGCATCAGGATACGCGCGCGGTGGAATTCGAATATGACCAGGAGACCGGCGGCATCGATTTCGCGTCGCTTGAGCGCGCGCTCCACTCGAACACGGCGGCGGTCATTGTGCAATCGCCGAATTTCTTCGGCATGGTGGAGGACGTGAAGCGTGCTTCTGAAATTGCGCACGCCACGGGAGCGCTACTGGTGGTGGTGTTCACGGAAGCGGTGTCGATGGGGATTATCGAGCCCCCGCGCGATGCCGACATCGTGGCGGGCGAGCTGCAATCGTTCGCGATTCCACCCAGCTACGGCGGTCCATTCGCGGGCATCATCGCGACGAAGGAAAAGTATCTGCGGCAGATCCCCGGGCGTCTGGTCGGCGAAACGAAGGACACTCGCGGCAATCGCGCATTCTGTCTCACTCTGGCCACGCGCGAACAGCACATCCGCCGCGAGAAGGCTACGTCGAACATCTGCACCAATCAGGCGCTCATCGCTTTAATGGCCACCGTGTTCATGACGGTGTACGGCCGCGCCGGTCTGCGCGAACTGGCCGAACAGAATCTGGCCAAGGCGCATTACCTCGCTGGGCGCTTGCCGCTGCGATTCCGCGGTCCGTTTTTCAACGAGTTCGTAGCTGGCACGAATGGCCGTACGCCGGATGAGGTGAACGATCAGCTGCTTGAGAGGAAAATCATCGGCGGCCTGCCGCTGGGCCGGTTCTACCCGGAGCTGGCCGATTGCATGCTTTTCTGCGCCACGGAAATGAACCGGCGCGAGCACATGGACGCGGTGGCGGGCGTGTTCGCTTCTGAGGAGGCCTACGCGCGATGATCCGTAAGGTCCGTGAGCATCCCACGCAGAACGAGCCGCTGCTGTTTGAATCGAGTTCGCCCGGCAAGCTCGGCTACCAGTTGCCCGATCTCGACGTGCCCGCGATAGATGCCCGCGAGGTTCTGGGCGATCGCAACACGCGCGCCGATATCGAAGGCTTCCCCGAAGTGAGCGAGGTGGAGGCGATCCGTCATTTCACGCGTCTCTCGACGTGGAATTACGCCATCGATCTTGGTCTGTATCCGCTCGGCTCCTGCACCATGAAATACAACCCGCGCGTGAACGAAGCGGTGGCGCGGGTAGATGGGCTTGCGTGGGCGCATCCTTATCAGCCGGAATCGCTCTCGCAGGGCGCGATGGAAGTTATCTCCGCTCTCGAAGCCGCGCTTGCGGAGATTACCGGCATGGACGCGGTGACGCTGCAACCGGCGGCGGGAGCGCATGGCGAGCTCACCGGCATTCTGCTGGTGCGAGCGCTGCTGGCTTCGCGCGGAGACGCCCGAAAGAAAGTGCTGATTCCCGATTCGGCGCACGGCACCAATCCCGCCACTGCGGCGATGGCCGGATACCAGGTGGTCAACGCGCCCTCGAACGAGCGCGGCACTCTGGACGTTTCCGCGCTGGCACACCTCGTCGACAGCGATACCGCCGCGGTGATGATCACCAATCCCAACACGCTGGGCGTGTTCGAGGAACAAATCACGCAAATCGCGGCCCTGTTACATTCCAAAGGCGCGCTTGTCTACATGGATGGCGCGAACATGAATGCGCTGATGGGCGTGGCGCGGCCGGGCGATTTCGGTATCGACGTGATGCACCTGAACCTGCACAAGACGTTCTCGACGCCCCATGGCGGAGGGGGGCCGGGCTGCGGCGCGGTAGCGGTGAAGGCTGATCTGGAGCAGTTCCTGCCAACGCCTCGCCTGGAGCGAACCGCTGGCGGCTGGAGTTGGGATTACAAACGGCCGCAGTCGATTGGCCGGGTGCGTGCGTTCTACGGCAATTTCGGCGTGCTGGTGCGGGCGCTGGCGTACATCATGGCGCATGGCGGCCCTGGTCTGCGCGCGGTCACCATGGACGCGGTAGCGAACGCGAACTATTTGCGGAAGCTGCTGGAACCGTATTACGATCTCCCCTATCAATCGCCATCCATGCACGAGTGCGTCTTCAGCGATGCGCGCCAGGCGAAGAACGGCGTGCGGACCGGCGACATCGCCAAGCGGCTTATCGACTACGGATTCCATCCCTACACTGTGAGCTTTCCGCTGATTGTCCACGGCGCGTTGATGATCGAGCCCACCGAAACCGAGAGCAAGCAGGAGCTCGATCTGTTCGCCGAAGCGATGATCTCCATCGCGCAGGAAGCCGAAGAGAACCCGGATCTGGTCCGTTCGGCGCCGCACAGCACGCGCACGGGACGTGTCGACGAGGTGACCGCGGCACGCAAGCCGATTGTGCGGTGGACACGCGGCGAAGCCGCGCTATCGCGAAAGTAACCGTGAACGCGGCTGGCGCCGCGTGTCCCCATGAACACCCTGGAATTCACCGCGATCACGATGCTTATCTCGATCGCCGCCGGGTTCCTGGGCTCGCGCACCGGGCTAGGGGGCGTTGTAATCTCGGCCACAGTTGCCCTGATCGGCGGCATTGTATTCCTCGCGAGGCACGGCTATACCCGTCCGGACTACCACCAGTTTCGCAGCGAACCAGAGACATATCGCAGCATTTCAGGAATACTACGAAGCGCTTTAAGCCTCAGTGGACGGGCGATCATTCAGCTCGGCTTACTTTTATTGATCGCCACACCCGTCGCTCGCGTGGTTTGGTCTGTGCTTGCTTTTGCTCGAGCGCGAGATAAGGTTTACGTTGGCGCAACTCTTGTCGTACTGGCACTACTCCTTTACAGCCTATTTGGACCACATTCGTAGATTCTCTGCGTTTTATCAAAATATATTGTTGCCCTAAACCTTAAAGCCGGATATAGTAGGGATCGTCACGCACTAGTAGTAGTGCTAGGCAGCCCCATGCAATTTGATGAAGCCCGCATCGTGTTCGACGTTCTGGACCGTCTTTCCAGCACTCGCGGTGCGCAGGGTGTTGTCGACATTCTGAAGAGCGCCGTGCGGACGCTGGCGGGGGCCGACGACGCCTCGGTAATGCTGCGGGACGGCGCTTCCGTTCACTGTGTCAACGAAGAGGCCCCGTGGAACGCCGTCGAAAGGTCCCGTCTGCCGCTGGACTCCTGCGTCAGCGGCTGGGTGATTCTCAATCGGCAGTGGGCAGTTGTCGAGGACATCGCCAGCGACGGCCGGAATTTCAGAATGGCGCGGCCTGGCGGCGCGATAAAGAGCCTGGCGGCATTCCCCATTCGCTCGGCGGACCCGGTGGGCGCGCTCGAAGTGTACTGGAAAGATTGTGGCATCCCCGATCCCGCCGTGCTCAACACGCTTCAGACACTGGCCAATGCCGCAGCCATCGCCCTCGAGAACGCCCGCCTGTTCGGCTGGGTTGAAGTAGCGTACAGGTCGGCCCGGCGGGAAGCGCAGAAGTACGCCAATCTCGTCAACACCGTGAATGGAGTGGTGTGGGAGGCGGACCCCGGAACGCTTCAGTTCACCTTTGTGAGCGAGCAGGCTGAGCGGCTGCTCGGTTTCCCGCAACAAGCCTGGACCGCTCGGAGTGATTTCTGGCCGGGACGCCTGCACCCGGAAGATCGCGGCTGGGCCGCAGAGTTCCGCCAGCGTCCGGCGACTGCGGGCGACCGGCGGCATTTCGAATACCGCATGATCGCCGCCGACGGCCACACGGTATGGGTGGCCGACTATGTGTCCGCTGGCAAGCGAAGCGACAATACGGAATGTCTCCGCGGCGTGATGGTGGACGTCACCGAGCAGAAATCGCTCGAGCGCCGGCTGGAGTGGCGCGTTCTTAACGATGCCCTGACCAGCCTTCCCAACCGCGCCCTGTTTCTCGATCGTGCGGAATCTGAACTCGGCCGCTCGAGTGGGCAAAAGGAAAGTCTCGCCGTTCTGCTCGTCGGTCTGGACCGTTTCAAACACATCAACGACAGCTTTGGACATGTGATGGGCGACCGGGTCATGATGGCCGTCGCTTCGCGGCTGCGCAGATCCTGTGGCCGGTATCATACGGTGGCGCGTCTGGACGGCGATGCATTCGCAATCCTTGCGCCGGGCGCGGGCCGCCTGGATTTGGCCGGGGCTATCGCCCAGCGGATTCACGCGGTGTTCAAGCGGCCATTTCAGATAGCGGGGTCGCCGGTGTATCTCACCGCGAGCGTTGGCATCGCGCTCGAAAATGGAATCAGACATTCTGCGGGAGATATGCTGCGGGAGGCCGACACGGCCATGTACCGGGCCAAGAAGTTGGGTCCGTCGCGTTCCCAGTTCTTCGATCCGTTCATGCACGAGGACGCGGTTTCCCGGCTTCGCCTGGAATCCGACGTGCGCCAGGCGATTGCGCGGCGCGAGTTCGAATCGCATTACCAACCTATCGTCGACCTGCGCACGCACGATGTCCTTGGATTCGAGTCGCTGTTGCGCTGGCGCCACCCTCGACGGGGATTACTGCTGCCCTCGCAGTTCATAACGGTGGCCGAGGACCTTGGATTGATGACAGAGGCTGGCTATCAGACGATCTCCCGCGCGGGAGAGGCAATTCACCGCTGGACGCAACTCACCTCGAAACAGCCGTGGATTTCGGTGAACATCAGTCCCGCTCAACTGGACGATCCCGACCTTCCCAGGCTCATCCGCGGAGTGCTGGATGCCAACTCCGTCTCGCCAGACAGGTTGAAACTGGAGATCACCGAAGCTGGCGTGGCGCAGACCGGTGCGCCGGTGCGGGAACGCCTGCGGAAACTCCACGATATAGGCGTGGGCATTCTTATCGACGACTTCGGCACGGGCACGTCCTCGTTCGACCGGCTGCTGGGCGCACCCATCGCCGCTATCAAGATCGACCGCCGGTTTCTGGAGGAAATCAATTCGCCCACTTCTTCGGCGCCCATTCTGCGCTCCATAATCTCGCTGGGGCAAAACCTCGAGGTCGGCCTCATCGGGGAAGGCGTGGAAAATGAGCAGGAGAAGATGGGCCTGTGGGCGCTCGGTTGCACCACTGCTCAGGGTTACTACTTCGGCACGCCCGAGCCCCTCGACCGCGCCGAGGCCATGATCGGGGCCTGAACGGAAAAGGAAGGGTTTTCTCCTGGGAGAAGTCCCGTTTCCGACCTACGAGCCCTCTCTGCTACTCTGTTCACCCGATAGGACCAGGCACTCCCGCTTGTTAAGATTGCTTAGATCATACGCCCTGGGCGCGCGCAGTCCCCATGACAGCATCAACTACAGTCCGCTCGCGGTACGAGCTGAGGGAAGTTCTGAACAAAGGCGGCATGGGCATGGTCTACCACGCCTGGGACACGCTGATGAAGCGCGATGTCGCGCTTAAGACCATCCTGGATGTGCAAAATCGGGCGGCCTTCGACCTGTTTTATAAGGAATGGGGTCTGCAGGCGTCGATCACGCATCCAAACATCATTGAAATCTATGACATCGGGGAGTTCGAAGACGACGGGGTGTCCCGGCCGTATTTTGTGATGCCACTTCTGCCGGGATGCTCACTCGCGGACCTCATCAGGAACTCCATCCAGCCACTGACCGTGGAACGAACCGTTCAAATCATGAACCAGGTGTGCCGCGGTCTGCAGGCGGCGCACGAGCGCGGCCTGATCCACCGCGACATCAAACCGAACAACGTCTTCGTCATGGCCGACGATTCAGTGAAGATCATCGATTTCGGCGTGGCCTTCACCGACCACAGTTCCACGCAAACGGCCATGCGCGGCACGCTGCCCTACATGGCGCCGGAGCTGCTGCAACTCAAGCCGCCCTCCGTACTCACAGACATCTTCTCGCTGGGAGCGGTGTGCTACGAAGCGCTGACGCGCCGGCGGGCATTTCAGGGGAGCAACGATGGCGAGGTCAGTAACTCCATTCTGCGAACCAACCCGCCGCCGGCCTCGGATCTCAACCCGGCGGTAAGTCTGCTCCTAAGCCAGGTAGTGCACAAGGCGATGGCCAAGCAGCCGTGGCACCGTTATACCAGTGCCCGCGAATTCGGCGACACGCTGATGCGCGCGATTCATAACGAACCGATTGCGTTCTTCGAACGGGCGCGCATGCAGCCGCGCATCGAGCGGGCCGCGAAGGCATTCGAACGCGGCGAGTATAAATTCGCCACCGAGATTCTGGACGAGCTCGAAGGCGAGGGATATATCGACCCGGAGATCACCATGCTCCGGCGTCAGGTGGAGGAAGCGGGGCGCCAAACCAACGCCAAACAGATTGTGGAGAGCGCCCGCCGCTTCTACGAAGAAGAGGAGTATTCGCTCTCTTTGCGGAAGATCCAGGAGGCCCTGGAATTGGACCCGACGTACTCCGATGCATTATCGCTGAAGAGCGAAGTGGAGCGGAACCGCCGCACAAAGCAGGTGGACGAGTGGCTGGAACTAGCGCGGCAACATCTGGCGAATCGTACTTTCGAACAGGCGCGGGGCGCGATCCGGAATCTGCTGGAGTTGAAGCCGAACGACCCGGCGGCGCTCGAGGTACTGGCTGAAGTGAACCGGCGCGAGCAGGATTCCGGCATGAAGCGGCAGGAAAAAGAGAAACTGTACGACGGCGCGGTGGAAGCATGGGAAAAGGGTGAGGTGACCGCGTCGCTCACGCGGCTGGAACGCTGGGCCGCCCTGGACCGCGATTTGCCCGAGACCGACCCAACGCGCGAGCTTTCATGCCAGAATTTCTATAGTCGAGTGCGCAACGAAGACGAAGCGGTCCGCAACTCGCTCGACCAGGCGCGAAGGCTCCTGGACGAACAGAATCTCGCCGGGGCTTTGGAGCTCTGCAACGAGTATCTGGCGAAGTATCCCAACCACGCGCTTTTCCAGGCGCTGCGCTTTGACGTTGAAGAGCGGCGGCGCAAGAGCCTGTCGGCGTTCATCGCCGAAACCGATCGACGCGTGGAAAGCGAGCCCGATCTGGATAAGCGCTGCCACATGCTCGGGGAAGCGTTGAGCGCGCATCCGGGTGAAGAACACTTCGAGCGGTCCCTGCGCCTCGCGAAGGACAAGCGCAACCTGGTGAACTCGGTTGTGGCGAAGGCGCATTCACAGGAAGAACAGGGACGCTACACCGAGGCGCTGGAAACCTGGGGGATGCTCCGCGCGATTTACAAAGAGTACCCGGGGCTTGATTACGAGGTTGCACGTGCAGCGAAGCGGCGCGATTCAGCCGCGCGCAACGAAGCACGTGTGGTGTGGGTGGAGCGCATCGACAAGCTGCTCGAAGCGCGCGACTTCGAAAAGGCCGCGGAAGTGGCCGAGAAGGCGCGGGGCGAGTTTCCGGACGACCTGGAAATCGGAGAGCTCGAGCGGCTGGCCTGTAAGCGAATCGCTACCGGAATGGAAGCCGCGGGGATGCTCCAGGCTGGGCG
>Ga0187863_10001902_pt1 | contig 16324 bp, 10 predicted proteins | sample June2016WEW_11_1_FD_132975 | JGI IMG/M metagenome (GOLD analysis project Ga0187863, IMG submission 132975) | Peatland microbial communities from SPRUCE experiment site at the Marcell Experimental Forest, Minnesota, USA - June2016WEW_11_10 | ecosystem: Environmental > Terrestrial > Soil >... | reverse complement strand
CGTCGTCTGGCGCATGGTGGGGACGCGTTTGAGTGTCGCCAAGCCGCAGGCCTCGACGACCGTCGTAGCCGCTGCCAAAGACATCAAAATCGGGATGATCCTTGCCCCTACTGACCTGACAAGCATCCAGCTTGTTGGACAAGTCCCGCCAGGCGCCATTCTTGATAAGAAAAGCGCGATCGGCCGAGGGGTGATTTCAAATATTTATTCGGGAGAACCGATTCTCGATAACCGCTTGGCGCCCATGGGATCTGGTGGCGGACTGGCAGCGACAATCAAGCCAGGCATGCGCGCCTGCGCGATCAAAGTAGATGAGGTCGTCGGCGTGGCGGGTTTCGTTACACCAGGCATGCGGGTCGATGTGCTGGTTTCGGGAATTGCGCCGGGACAAGGAAATAATCAAGACACGCAAACGAAAACACTTCTGCAAAACATCGAAGTTTTGTCTGCCGGCACGGATATCCAGAAGGACGCCGAAGGCAAACCACAACAGGTCCAGGTCGTAAACCTTCTGGTTACACCTGAGGACGCACAGATTCTGGCGTTGGCGAGCAACCAGATGAAAATCCAGTTGGTGTTGCGGAACCCGCTGGATACCACGACCGTGGTTGTCCCGGATACACAGATGACCAATCTGTTTACAGGCGGCAAATCGCCGCAGAAGCCGGCAACAGCGGCGGCCGCGCCAAAGAAGGCAAGGGCAGCTGCACCGCCGCCATTCACGATTACGGTGATTAACGGCGCACAAAAATCAGAAGAGAAATTTGTTTCTCCCGGGGGGCAACAGTGAAAGTGAGAACCGGCGTTAGCATTGCCAGTCTTGGTATTTTGGCGTTCGTTGTATGCGCCCCGATGACAATCCGAAGTCAGGCGGCCGCTGAAGCCGCTCAGAGTGGAACACCTGCTGCTCAGGTAAATCCCCCGGCGCCGCAGAATTCTGCGCCTCCAGCACAGCCTGCTGCGGCCCCGACGCCGATGCAGCCGATTGGACCATCCAGCCAGGACTCTGCGAACGACTTATCTGTGACTGTCGGCAAGTCTGTCGTCCTCGATCTCGCGCGGCCCATCACGCGCATTGTGGTCGGATTGGGTGACTACGCCGAAGCCAGCGCCGTCAGTCCTACACAAGTCCTCGTGAACGGTAAATTGGCCGGAGAAACGACGCTCATTTTGTGGGACACAGGCGGCGGCCGTCAGTTCTTCAATGTCACTGTTCGTCCAAGCACCTTCGCCACACATGATCAGTTGGAGGCAGTGCGGCGCCAATTGCGCACCGAACTACCGGGCCAGGAGCTCAACGTGACTACGGAAGGGGGCAACGTCTATCTTCGTGGCACCGTGGCCGACTTGAGCAGTTCCAGCCGGGCCGTTCTCATTGCGGGCACGGCGGGGAAAGTCATCAACCTGCTGAACGTGAAGGTTCCGGAGCCGGAGCGGCAGATTCTCCTGAAAGTGCGCTTTGCAAGCATCGATCGCACCAAAGAGAGGCAGCTGGGCATCAACGTGTTCAGCACTGGAATTGGAAATACGATCGGCTCGGAGACAACCGGACAATTTTCTTCGCCCTCGGTCACCCCGGGCACGGCGGGCTCTCCTACGACGGTTTCTGTCACGAACCCTCTCAACCTATTCGCCTTTTATCCCGACTTAAACATCGGAGCCACCATCGAGGCCATGGAGCAGCGGGGACTGGCTGAAACGCTCGCCGAGCCCAATATCCTTGCACAGAATGGAAAACAAGCCAGCTTTCTCGCGGGCGGTGAATATCCCTTTCCAATGGTTCAAGGAGCCGGAGTCGGGGGAAGCGGCGCCGTCACCATCGCATTCAAGGAGTACGGCATCCGCCTGAACTTCATTCCCACGATCACGCCGCGGGGCACAATCCGTTTGCAGGTCTCCCCCGAAGTGAGCGCACTGGACTTCGGCGACGCTGTTTCTATCGCCGGATTCGTGGAGCCAGCAATTACGGTGCGCCGGGTCAAAACCGAGGTGGAACTCGGAGATCGCCAAAGCTTCGCCATCGGTGGCCTGCTGGACAATACGGAAAACGAAACCTTTCAGAAGATCCCGTTTCTGGGTGACATTCCGATTCTTGGCAAGTTCTTCCAGAGTATGTCGCGAACCAAGAACAATACAGAGCTCATTGTCATCGTCACGCCCGAGATCGTCACTCCCGTGCCGGCTGGAACGGATATTGCGTTGCCAAAACGTCCACAGCCGTTCCTGCCACCCAACTCGAATACTCCTATGAACACACCCGACACGACGGCAATCGTCCCACCGGCCGCGCCGGCGACGATGCCAGTGGAGCAACTCATCGAGACCATGAAACCTGAGACGCCCTTGTCGGATAGCGGCGGCTACGGTAGCGGCGGAGGAGGCGGAGGTGGAAGCGGTGCCAGTATGGGTGGTTCGTCGCCTCAATAGCTTCGACCGTGATTCGTCCGATCGCTCGAGAAATAATTCCTGTGTTGTGCAAGCCCTGTCCGCAAAGGACAGGGCTTGTTCTTTAGTCCCGGCTCTTTACTTTTGATTGTCTGACTCGCTTCGTGAGTTCGGTCCGTCCTAAATATCCAGGCAACCAGGCTGGTTGGTCTACGAAGCTCAGAAGAGGTGATCGATCGATGTCTCTACGCGAGTGGTTTACGCGAAAACATGTTTCTGAAAAGGCTTCGAGGCTGCGGGTCAAGAACATCACGCGCAATACTCAAATTGCTACGGACGTCGAGCTTGCTAATAGTGGTGCTAGACGATCACGAGGGCTGCTGGGCCGCAAAGGCCTTGCTGCCGGAGAAGGGCTTTGGATCGTCCCATGCGAAGCGGTCCATACCTTCGGTATGCAGTTTTCGATCGACTTGGTGTACATCGATCGGGAATATCGGATAAGAAAGATCCGTAAGAACGTGCCGCCGTGGCGCTTGTCAGCTTGTCTTCGAGCTCATTCTGTAATCGAGCTCGCGGCAGGCAGCATTCAGGAGAACATCGCACAGCCAGGAGACATTGTCGAAATTGCGACCTTCCATCCAGAATAGACTCGCATAACTGCGGCGTCCGAAGTTAGTTAGCAGAGCGGCGCTTGCAATCTGTTCAAGTGGGAGAATCCGATTGGGGTCAGTATTGCCGGGGCGGATTTCTCAGACGTTACTTTGATACTGTCGCAACTTGCCTGAGGCACTCAAGTAGCCGGTGCTCCTTCGCCTGAATTTCAAATTTCCGTCAGTGCGAAATGGCTAACGAATCTGTACGTTGCCGCATTCTGTGAGGTAACACTTTCGTGTGATGTATACGAAAAGGGCAAACTCACGAGCAACTGTATACGGCAGTTTACATCCAATTGTCCTTGACTCCTCGTAAGTTATTGAGTTTTAATGAATGCAACGTACCCTTATCGAGTGGCAATGGATTTGCTATGAGATAGCTAGCTCAGCGTGTAGCTGGGACACAAACAATGCTTAGGAGAACTGGAGATGAATGAAATGATGCTCAAAACCTACTTGAAGTTGCAGGCCCTGATGAATCGGGAAGAAGGTCAGGACCTCGTGGAATATGCGCTCGTCGTTGCCTTGATTGCTTTCGGTGCGGTTGCCGCCATGAAGGGCCTGTCCAGTGAAATCAACACTGCATTCAACGTGATCAGCAGCGATCTGCAGACTTCCCTGTAATTAGTATTGGTCCGATGGTAACTGCCAGAAGGACCGACTGAATATTTAGAGAGCGGTGAAGATAGTGTTCCCCAAACTCCATATTTACTTCGCAACTCTCTTAAATAGGGAAGAAGGACAAGATCTAGTCGAATACGCGCTCGTTGTGGCGCTGATTGCATTCGGTGCAGTCATTTCTATGAAGGGCCTTTCGACTGAGATCAAGACCGCGTTTAATGCAATAAGCAGCGATCTTGCCACTTCGCTCTAGTGGATTGCGTCCGGAGGTATTCCGGGAACAATTGGCTTGAGTGAGACGTCAAGATCAAGACATGAACCGAGAGCGGCAAAAAGACGGATTTGGCGCTATTGCTTCGCATCACTTAGTACTCGTTGATGCTCGGCAGCAGGTTGCACGATCTGTTTGCGTCTCTCTTAGCAAGTTGTAGTGAACGGCCGATGGACGACTGAGAAACGTGCAACCACAGTTTCTGCAGTTTATTTATGTAGATTAGTTGGATTTACCTAGTGAGCTATTGGATAGGGGGGGCTCATGCCTCTGCCCCCCTAGAGCACGGCCTGCGCGTAGACGCAGCGGGCTGTGGGCTTTCCATTATCCTGCGCGGTTGATCAGCCGCCTCAATCCTTGTTCCACCTCTCTTCGAAGTCCTACGGATCGCTCTTGCTTGCGATCGTCACTCGTGCTCTGTGAAGCACAGACTTAACGAGCAAGTCTAATCTGGCAGCAAGATGGTGCGTCTCGATTCGGGAAATGCCCTCCCGCCAAGGTTATCTGGCGCCGAGAATCATCTCCGCGAATAATATAGAGAGTAGAGTTCGAGAATTGGCTTCGCTGAGAGAGGAAGCCCGACGCATTAGAGGCGATATCTGCTCTTGCCTACCTAGGTTACCGCCTTCACACGACGTGCTTTTACGAGCTCTCAGGGACGAGAATAGAAATATCTCCATGGAGAGGCGATGATCAACGGAAAGCGCGTCGCGGTAGTGATGCCGGCATACAATGCAGAAAAGACCCTGGAGAAGACCGTCAGGGAGCTGTCCGACATCGTTGACATCAAGATCCTGGTCGATGACTCCAGCAAGGATCAAACCGCTGCCCTTTCGCGGGAACTCGGCGTACAGACCTTCATCCACGACAGCAACTACGGGTATGGGCGTAACCAGCAGACTTGCTATCGCGAAGCTCTTGCTGCGGGCGCCGACATCGTAGTGATGGTGCATCCGGACTATCAATACACTCCATCGCTTGTCCCGGCAATGGCCGGAATGATCGCGAGCGGCATCTATGACATGGTCCTGGCTTCTCGCATCCTTGGAGGCGGCGCCCTAAAAGGCGGAATGCCGCGTTACAAATACGTTTCCAACCGTTTTCTCACTGCGTTTCAAAACCTGTTTTTGGGCGTGAAGTTGTCCGAGTATCACACCGGCTTCAGGGCCTTTTCGAGAGAGCTTCTTGAAACACTTCCACTGCTGGAGAATTCGGACGATTTCGTCTTCGACAACCAGATGATCGCGCAAGCCGTCATGTTTGGCTTCCGGATTGGTGAAATATCCTGTCCCACGAAATACTTCGAGGAAGCTTCTTCGATCAACTTCAAGCGCAGCGTGGAGTATGGGATCGGCGTATTGGTGACAACCGCCAATTTCATCGCGCACAAATGGAACATCCGCCGCATTCCCCAATTCGATCCAGCGGGCAGAAAGATCACGCAGAACTATTACTCCGCACTCGCGCGTCGCTCCTGAGACAAGAGGCAATGGGATCAAGCAAGAGGTGGATCCATCGAACGAGTCTCCTCCTGCTGCTTGTGGGCGCTGGAATTTCGCTCGCATTTGGCATTTCTCTGGAGCGTGGAGTGCGGGGCGGGGTCATGGGCTTCCCCGGGATCTATTTCGGCACGAAGTGTTTGATGCAGGGCTGCGATCCCTACCAGGCAGACCAGCTCCAGCGCGTCTACCAGGCCGAGGGATTTCAAATCCCTTCAGAATCCGTTGAGCGAACGCAGTCCGTCAGCCTGTACGTTAACCTGCCCACCACATCCCTCTTCGTGGCCCCCCTAACATTGTTGCCATTAGCGTGGGCACAGGCGGTCTGGCTATCTCTTGTCGTAGGGAGTTTCTTGCTCGCCGCGTTCTTGATGTGGCAAACCGGAGCCGCCTATTCGACGGAAGTTTCCCTCCTCCTGACATTCGTCATTCTTTCAAACTGCGAGATCATTTTCTCCGGCGGCAATACCGCAGGACTGGTCGTGGGGCTCTGTGTCATCGCCGTGTGGTGCCTGCTGAAAGAGCGGTTCGTTATTTTGGGAATCATCTGCCTCGCCTCGAGCCTGGCAATCAAGCCCCATGATGTTGGACTCATTTGGCTCTATTTCCTGCTCGCCGGTCGAGTTCAAAGAATACGTGCGCTTCAAGCTGGAGGGTTGGCACTCGCGCTGGGAGTGATTGGGGCCATGTGGGCCACGCACATCGCACCGCATTGGGTGCCGGAGCTGCGGTCGAATCTTGCGACGATTTCAGCACACGGTGGGATTAATGAGCCGGGACCCACATCGATTGGTGTCGGCAGCCCGGACATGATCATCGACTTGCAGACATTCGTCAGCATTCTCCGCGACGATCCGCACTTCTATAATCCGGTGACCTACACGGTTTGCGGAGCCTTTTTGCTTGCGTGGTTGATCGTCGTGCTTCGCTCAGGGCCATCATCGGAAAACGCGCTCTTCGCGCTTGTGTCGGTCGCCGCTCTGTCCATGCTCGTGACTTATCACCGATCGTATGATGCGAAGCTTCTGCTTCTTTCAGTTCCGGCCTGCGCGCTGCTGTGGGCTGAAGGCGGAGCTACCGCATGGCTCGCCCTTCCCATCAGTACTGCGGGGGTGTTCTTCACCGGCGATCTTCCGCTGACGATCCTCATGCATTTGACCCGACATATGTATTCACCGGCGGCCGGAATAGCTGGAAAGATTGCGACCGCCGTGATCACTCGTCCGGCCCCACTCATCTTGCTGGTTACCGCTATTTTCTATCTGTGGGTGTACGCTCGTCGGACTCTTGCCAGATCGAGCAACGAGCGAGCGTAACCCGCACCAACCATTCCTGCCGATTTGGGCCCATCAGATCCTGACTTTGCGATTCGCCCCTTGCGGCTTCAACCGATCCCTTGGCAAATCTGTCAATCGATCTTCAACGCTTTCCAGCCTCCCGTGAGTTCGCAAAAAGCTCGTACCGATCCTGCCCCTCCCCTTCAGTTCGCACCACACTCCACCCGGGAGAGCGCTCAAGAACGTAGGAAAGCGGCTCATCTTTCCTAAGCAGCGCATGATCAATCCGATACTTGGCTAAAAGCGGCAGTGGGTTGCGAAGACGAAAGATGTCGAGATAGTCGTTGAAAACGCCATGATGCTCGAATGTATCCCATCGCGTGTCAATAAACGTAGGCTTGAAATTGAAATCCATCATGCCGCCAATATGCTCTTCATTGAGCGTGCGCCAGGAAGGCTGAACAGATGCGATGGTTTGCAGAGGAAACCCTTCAACGAGGCCCTTCTGAAGCCGAGAATTGTTCGGGAAATACCAGACAATCACACCGATAACGCCGGCGGCCACCAGGCCATTCATCAGCGGGATTGTCTTTGGGTTCGAGATAGGGAAAAAACTCCGCTTCATATCAGCTGCGAGCATTGGGATGGTCACGACAGCCGCAAGGAAAGTAAATCGTGCATGGTCGAAAGCCGCATACCACGCGAAGAAAATGAACGCGAGTTCGTAGATCTTCCATTTCCGGCTGTGGATCACATTCGCGAGGATGGTCAGACTTATAACAATGACTGCTGCTTTGCCAACATTCCAGCTTAGATTCAGTGGCTGCCATTCCAGCACATTGGCAATGTTCAGCGACTGGTTAAAGACCATATCCAATGGGTTCCAGACCAACCGCCAACCGTAAGGGTTGACAAAGAGGAGCGCCAGACTTGCACCCAGGGTGACTAAGAGTCGATTGCGCTGCTCACTGGAGAATCTTCCCTGTTGGAAGATGCCGGCGCTGACGCGGAACAGCCCGCAGACGATGTAAAGAACAAGCAGCCCAACCCCGATGAGCCAGCTTCCGTGGAGATTGATCCAGAGACAGAAGAGCGGCGGCAGGAGCCATAGCTTTTGAGGACGGCCTCGTTCCGCGGCCTCCAGAATCCCAAGTTCCACCGACATGACTAAATAGGCTAGAAGGATCGTCCGCGCATTGGTATTGACCCACATCAATACAAATCCGAGGGCAGACATCCACAGGGCGACGCCGGCATGCCGCATGCCGAGGTAACTCCGCCAGTAAACGAACAAGACATTCGCACAGACGCCCAACCAAGCCACGAGATAGATCCCAACTAATCCGAACGCCTTTAAGCCAAACCAAAACGGAAGCTCCGACAGCCATTCGGGATCGACCCAGCGCTGGCCAGCGACCGAGAATGAATATGGCTCGATGTGTATAAAATGATGTGACTCGCAAAGGATGCGCGCATTCGCAAGGTGCCACCAGATATCCGGGTCGCATAGGACGTGCTCTCTGTCGCTTAAACCAGACAGAACCAATGGAAGCAGCACCAGGATCGCCATATCCATCAGGTGGCGGCCAAAGATCCGCTTGACGAGGCGCGTCAATCGAGCTTCATCTCCAACGCCTTCGAATCCTTCAGAAGAAGCTTTCTGCTCGATTGATTGAGGAGTCATAGAATCACGGTATCTGACCATCGAACAAGGCGGCAAGAGAAACACAGGCGGCGCAGTACTTTCGGCATTTCATCCGTCAACGCCCGCGAGCCTTTCCGCATTGTTGGCGTCGCCGCCGTCACCCGGAGGACCTTCGTTTCTAACCTGATAGACTCTGTAGCGTGCCAGACGAAGCCAAGCCGCCCGTCTTTCTGCTCGATGCGATGTCGTTTATCTTTCGCGCATACCATGCGATGCAGCGGAGTCGACCCATGTCTACGCGGTCGGGATTGCCCACAGCCGCAACCTACGTGTTCGTCAACATGATCAAGAAGCTCCGGCAGGACTTCTCCCCGCGCTACTTTGCCGCTGTGTTTGACGTCAGTGGCGAAGTTTTTCGGGACGAGCGAGCACGCGCGATGGGTATGTTGCGCAAGTGGAACTCGCGTACGAAAACCTTCGAAGACGTGAGTTACGAGGGATACAAAGCCCACCGGGAAGCGATGCCGGAAGATCTGCGGCGGCAGATACCGTACATCCGCCGCTCCCTCGAGGCGCTCCGGATCCCTGTTCTCGAAGCAATAGGGTTCGAAGCCGACGACGTGATCGGCACATTGGCGCGGGAAGCGGCCGAACGGGAGCACGAGGTCTTCATCGTCTCCGGCGATAAAGACATGATGCAGCTTGTCACGCCGCAAGTGAAGGTGCTCAACCCGCAAAAGGACAATCTCATCCTCGATCCGGCCAAGGTTCTTGAAACGCTTGGCGTCCCGCCGGAGAGAGTGGTCGATGTCATGGCCCTGCGCGGCGATTCGGTCGACAATATACCGGGTGCGCCGGGAATCGGCGACAAGGGGAGCGTCGAGTTGATCGTTCAATTCGGCAGCGTGGAAGCTGTTCTGGACAGGGCGAGCGAGGTCAAGCGGAAGAGTTACCGCGAGAGCCTGGAACAGAATAGGGATGCTGTATTGCTCTCGAAAGAATTAGTCACCATCGACTGCCATGTGCCCCTCGAACTTGATCTCGAAGCCATGACGACTCTGCCGCCGGATGTTGAAGCTTGCCGCGAACTCTTCACCGAGCTCGAATTCACTTCGATGTTGCGGGAGCTTGTGCCCTCCCCCACCGCAGCTCCAATTCAGCTCATCGAGAATCCGGATACGGAGCAACTTGCTACTTTCTACAAGGCGGCGCGTGCGCAAGGTTTCGCGTTCGCGCTCGATGCCGCTGAGCCCCTGGAGGAGGAGACCGACGAAAACGCCCAGCAATCCCTTTCGCTGCTGGATGCGATTGAAAAGGCAGAGGAAAAGACTCGGTGTAATATTGGCGTCTCCGCCGAACGTGGCATCGCGCTTCAGCTGCCTTTCACGCAGGAGCTGCGCGCATTACTGCAAGATGAAAGTGTGCCGAAGCGAGTCCATGACCTGAAGCTGGCTCTCCATGTGCTTCGCGGGTTCGACGTTGAGCCGGCAGGCGTAATCGATGACGCGATGCTGCTTTCTTACGCCTTGAATCCGACACACACAACGCAAACCCTCGCGGACGTTGCAGCCCGTCACGGCCAGGGGCAACCTTCCACACTCCCCGCTGCAGCTGCGGCGATCGATGCGTTGGTCCCAGCCCTTAGGACAGAAGCCGAGCGAACCCAAGTGGCACGTGTGTACACCGACATCGATCTCCCCCTGGCGCCGGTGCTCTATCGAATGGAGCGAGCAGGCGTGCGCATTGATGTCAGTGCCCTGGATGGCCTCTCGAAGCGGTTTGCGGTCGAACTGGAGCGAGTGGGCGAACGGATTTTCGAACTCGCAGGACGCCGATTCAACATCAGCTCACCCAAGCAACTTGGAGAGGTTCTCTTCACGCATATGGGCTTGCCTGCTCCGATGGTCCGTGGAAAAGGTAAGGTGGTCTCGACAGCCCAGGACGTTCTGGAACAACTAGCAGAGGTACACGAGGTTCCGCGCTTGGTTCTTGAGTTCCGGCACCTGTCTAAGTTGAAATCGAACTATATTGACGCATTGCCGCTGCAAGCCGACGAAGGGGCGCGTGTCCATACCACTTTCCAGGCAGCCGCCACCGCAACCGGGAGACTCTCTTCGGTCAATCCGAACCTACAAAACATACCCATTCGAACAGAGCTGGGCCGCGAGATTCGCGCCGCCTTCATCGCCGCGCCGGGGATGCAATTGCTCTCCGCCGATTACTCCCAAATCGAGCTGAGGCTCCTGGCTCATTTCAGCGGCGATCCGCTCCTGGTGCGGGCCTATGCCAATAACGAAGATATTCATACGCTGACCGCAAGTGAGGTCTTCGGTGTTCCCGCCGCTTCGATGGACAAGGAAACGCGCAACCGCGCAAAAGCCGTCAACTTCGGGATTGTGTATGGGATTTCACCCTTCGGACTCGCCGCACAGTTGGGAATCCCTCAGAGCGAGGCCCGTGCCTATATTGACCGCTACTTCGCGCGTTATGAGGGAGTGAAGGCATTCATCGAAAAGACCCTCGAGGGAGCACGACGGGAAGGGAGCGTCCGCACAATGTTCGGACGAATGCGACCAATTCCGGACATCGAAAGCAGAAATCCAAACCAGCGCGGCTTCGCAGAACGCACCGCCATTAATACGCCGCTGCAGGGCACGGCTGCGGACCTCATCAAGCTAGCCATGATTGCCCTGGACCGCAAGCTCCTGGAGCGACGACTTAGAACGCGCATGGTCTTGCAGGTTCACGACGAGTTACTTTTTGAAGTACCCGCCGACGAGGCCGAAGAAGTAGAGAAGCTGGTCCGTGGGGAGATGGAAGGCGTTGTAAAACTAACTGTCCCCCTCATCGCAGACTTGGGCTTTGGTCCAAATTGGCGGGACCTCTAGAACCTAAGGTACATATGTAATTCATCGTCAAACCTGCATCCTTGTGTTAACCCCACCGGATGTTACGATGTCCACAATGGTATCCAATCATGATATTGAACCCTGTCTCACTGCGGTAATGCCGGTCTACAATGAGGCCGCAACCGTGGCCGACGTTGTCAGCGTGGTTCTCGCGCAACGCCCGGTGCGGGAGTTGGTGATTGTGGATGACTCCTCAACCGATGGCACTTGGGATCAATTGCAGTTATTGGCGACAAACGACCCGCGCGTCAAGCTATACCGCCACGAAGTGAATCAGGGTAAGGGCGCGGCGCTGCGCACCGGCATCGCGCACGCGACTTCCAAGATCGTCGTCATTCAGGATGCCGACTTGGAATACGATCCAACGGAATACTGCTTGTTGCTTGCTCCGATCTTGTCCGGCAAAGCAGACGTGGTTTTTGGTTCGCGGTTTCTAGGAAGTGCCGGGGCCCACCGGGTCCTGTATTTCTGGCACTCGGTTGGGAACAGCTTTCTCACCATGTGCTCGAACATGGCGACGGATTTGAATCTCACCGACATGGAGACAGGGTATAAGGCGTTTCGCCGCGAGATCATTCAGGCGATTCGAATTGAGGAGAACCGCTTCGGTTTCGAGCCAGAGATCACGGCCAAGATCGCCAAGACAAAAGTACGAATCTACGAGGTCGGTATTTCGTACAACGGCCGCACCTACGCAGAGGGAAAGAAAATCGGCTGGCGCGATGGTGTTAGGGCGCTGTGGTGCATTTGTAAATACAACTTCTCAAAAACATGAGGCTTAGAAAGAGTGCCGAATGACAGCGTAGCAGTCGATCTTTTCCTGCAACGAGTGCCTTCTCCAGACGTGAAGTGAAGCGTTTCCGAACGCCTCTCGCGCTTCAAGTGAACACTTCTTCGGACGCGCGATGTGCATAGACCCATAAATAGAACAAACAAACAGCGAGCAAGATGAGCGGTATCGGGAGGATTTGTGCCGCGACCAGAATCTTACCGAAGAAAGGTGTCGCGGGCAGATGGATGTAACTCATGATTCGAAGTGCAACTGCCCATGGTATGTCTCCGGTCAACACGAATGCCGCGCACGTGAGAAAAGCGGCGAACCGTCCGGTCCGTCCACCTTCTGCGTAGAGCAGCGCGCAAGCCGGCACCGTCAACAACAAGAGCTTCGTGTCGATCTGGCGATGATAGACAGGGAGCATCGTAAATGCGGATATGGACGCAAGAGCAAGCCATGCCTTGGCCGGAGACGGAAACGACCGCAGCGTGACACGCATCCACACGAGTAGTAGAACGCCACAAATCGAATAAGTGATGAAATTGTAGAATCTCGGATCGTCCCAGACATAGCTAATGACAGTTTGTAGATTCACCATCATGCCAAGTCCATGAGCACCGCTTGAAGCGGGGCCCGGATCATTCAGAGCTCCGTGTGCAGAGATTGAACGCAGTGTCCAGCGCAAGTCAGAAACCCAAGACGGTCCAACATGACCAACCCATAGAACCGCTGCCGCGCCCAGCCCAAGCGTCAAACAGAGTGCCTGCAAGGCGCGTTTGCGATACACATCCCCCGCCAACAAGAAGTACAGCCAAACAAATCCCACGTCGTGAGGCTTTACCATCAGACCGGCTGTTAGACACAAGACACCTGCCCACTCATGCTTCCTCTTAACGAGGAACCAGACTCCGGCGACGCTACAACTAATCGCTATCCCCGCCGGATTGCCAACAATCGTAAGCAATTCGCTATTGGCAAGCATGAAACCGATCAGGCACCCGGACAAGATGGGTGCGTACTCCAACCCGAGGTTCCATATTAGGAACGAGCAAAAGATCAGCCCACTAACCTCCAACACCATCCAGATTACATGCGCTGGTCCGAACGGAAGCAAAGCCAAGGGAGAGGTAAGGACAAAGATGGTTGGAAAATACACCAAGCGAGTTGCGTCAGGGCTGCCATGGACTCTTTCGAGAAGTTGGCTTTCCCCTTCTATCTCGTAGACACGATAGACATCAGCTCCATTGTATGGATTACAACCCTTCAAAAGGCATCGAGTGCTGTAATAAGGCAACTTGAAGTCAATCATTGCAACAGGAGAAATGCTTTCGAGCAGCGGCCCAAAGCACACCAAGATGGCGCATCCCAACAGCAAGAACACCAGCCCGTCACGTCGCGCATTCGACATGCTTCGCATTTCACCACCCGGGTATCGGCGGATACACTTCCAAGCAGACTTAGCAAATCCTCCGCTTTAGAGCGCGATCACCCCACCCCAACTCATGATTCCTTCTGAGTCTCAGCTTCTGATATTTCATTGAGCATCTTGTCTTTGCGGACATAGATATATAGAAAAAAACTTCCGAATGCCAGCAGGGTGAGTGGAACTGGAAACACTTGCAGAACCATAAGAATTGTGTTCGTAAGTGAGTTTGCGGGCAAATGCAGATGTCTGATCAGACCAAAGAAGATTGCCCAGGGAAATCCACCCGTCAGCACAATCGCTGCTCCGTTTAACAAGAAGGCTATCCAAGCAATCGCTCCACCCCTAACCCACAGCATCGCACAGGCGGGAATCGCGAGAAGCAAGACTTTAGCGTCATATAGCCGATGATAGACAGGGAGCATGGAAAGAGCCACGATTGGAGCCAGGCCGAACCAAGCGATCCTTGGAGAATAACGCACCTGCATTGTCCTAATGATCCAAAGGAGAATGAGACTTCCACCTACCAAATAGGCGACCGGATTGTAGAATCTCGGATCGTCACGGAAGACGCTAATTACCGTTTGCAGATCAATCATCATGCCGATGCCGTGGCCAGCGGATGAAGTCGGGCCTGGATCGCTGAGATCGCCGTGCGCAGCGTTAGCGAAAAGGTTAGTATGCAATTCGTTAGCCCAATTCGGCGCTACGTGTGAAAGCCACAAGGTAGCGGGCAAACTCAGCCCAACGATAACTACAAGTGTTTGGATTGCACGCTTTCGATTAGCTCCACCGGCCAACAAGAAATAGAGCCAGATTAGTCCGGAATCCTGGGGCTTAAGCATCAGGCTCAGGGCCATGCAGATTACACCCGCCGGCACCCACCGTTCTCGAATGAAGGTCCAGGCGGCAATGACACACAGGCCGATCGCAATTCCTCCCGGATTGCCGACCGCGAGAAACAACTCACAGTTTGCGAGGAGGAGGCAAACCAAGGCTCCAGTCAGCACCGGGGCATAGCTCGCTCCGGTATTCCACATGAGGAACGCGGCAAGGATCAAGCAACCTGCAGTGAACGCCAACCATAGAATATGAGCTGTCCCGAACGGGAAAACTGCGAAGGGAATTGTTAGTGGGAACGCACTCGGAAAATAGATATATTGGGTCTCGGTACGTCGAATCGTTGGTGTATCGTTCGCAGTCTCTCCACCGTCCACACGATAGGTGTATTTCAGGTCGCTCTCGTTGTAAGGGTCGCGATGTTCCAGAAGGCAGCGTGCGCTGTAGTAGACGACTCTGAAATCCGCGGCCGTAACAGGAACCGCATTTTCCAGGGCAGATCCGATCAGAACAAAAATGGCGCAGCCGACTAATACCAGATAGAGACCATCTCTGCGCGCATTTGTCATTCTTAACCCTTCGTCACTGAGAAGATTCCTGGAGACGATGACTCGACTATATCGATTCCATGCGCCATCTAATTAGCAAGATAACTGAGGCATCCGAGCTTTTGAGATCGATCTTTATCCATGAATCGTTAAAGTAACGCCCGCTAGGCTCCCAGTTCCTTGCGGATCGCTTCGGCAATCGCCTTAGCATGGCTGCGCATCGCCTCTTCGCTTTCAGCCTCGATCATGACGCGGGCCAAAGGCTCGGTGCCGCTGTAGCGAATGACAACTCGTCCGGAATCGCGCAACTCGTCTTCAGCGGCGCGGATGCGCCTGGCCACTGCGGGCATCGATTCCATGGGCTTCTTCTCGCGCACCTTTACGTTGATGATCACCTGCGGAAACACCTTCAGATCGGAGGTCAGCTCATCAAGGCGCTTGCCGGTCCTGGCGATCAGGTCGAGGACCACGAGCGCAGTCAGCAGGCCGTCGCCCGTCGTTGCGAGATGCGGAAACAGGATGTGACCGGACTGTTCTCCCCCCAATGCGGCGTCGTTTTCAAGCATCTGCTCGAGCACATATCGATCGCCGACCGGTGCGCGCAGCATGCGGATCCCAGAGCGCTTGAGTGCCGCCTCCAGGCCCATGTTCGACATGGTGGTGGCTACAACCAAATCCCCGGTCAACAGGCCGCGGGACTTCAGGTCGCGGGCTGCCAGCAAAAGGATGGCATCGCCATTGACCACATTCCCCTTCGCGTCGGCCAACATGCATCGATCGGCATCGCCATCGAATGTGACTCCAATCTCGGCGCGGCGGCTGATCACTTCACTCGCGACCCAGGTGGGATGAAGCGCTCCGCAACCGTCGTTGATGTTGCGGCCGTTCGGCGCGATGTTGAGAAGCGCCACGTTTCCCCCGAGCCGAGGGAATAGCGTCGGCGCAATGGCCGCAGCGGCACCATTGGCGCAATCAGCGACGATGCCCAGTCCCTTGAGCTGCAGCCCCGGAACAGAATCAATGAGGAATTGGATGTAGTCAGCTTGAAGGTCGGCGTTGTCTTCGATCGGGGAAAGCCTTGATGGATCCGGCGCGGCCGTCGCAGCCGCGTGGTGAAGGATCTCATCTTCGATCGCAAGTTCGAGCGCGTCCGGGAGTTTGAACCCGTCAGCGCCAAAGAGCTTAATCCCATTGTCGCGCCATGGATTGTGGGAAGCGGAGATCACGATGCCCGTGTCGAATCCATGGGTGTGTGCCAGGAAAGCCACCGCGGGCGTCGGGATCACTCCAGCGCTTTCGACGGCCGCACCGGTTTCGCGCAAGCCCGCGGCAATGGTGGACGCGATCCACACGCTCGACTCGCGTGTGTCCCGGCCTAGAATGACCTTTGGCTTTGAAGCAGTCTTGCGTAGCGAGTGACCAATTGCTAAGCCGGCAGCGAAGACCGTCGCCGTGTCGAGGGGCGGCTCGCCTGCGAT
>Ga0187863_10001900_pt1 | contig 16341 bp, 12 predicted proteins | sample June2016WEW_11_1_FD_132975 | JGI IMG/M metagenome (GOLD analysis project Ga0187863, IMG submission 132975) | Peatland microbial communities from SPRUCE experiment site at the Marcell Experimental Forest, Minnesota, USA - June2016WEW_11_10 | ecosystem: Environmental > Terrestrial > Soil >... | reverse complement strand
GCCCAGGGACCCGTGTCGGAGCCGTAGATGACGTCGTAGTCGAAGGTGGGCTTGGCCGCTTTTACCTGCTCTAAGGTCATGCCCTTGTTCACCAGGTCCTGAATGCGGTCGCGAACGATGGTCACCATGTCACGGTAATTCGCGACGTCTGTGATATCGCACAGGTGGCCGTGGCCTGGGATCACGTAGGTGCCACCTTCCTCGTTCTCGTCGGGAACAATTACTTCAAGTATCCGGTTCAGTGCGTCGATCGTTCCATGGAGGCTGCCGCCGTTCTGTAGATCAATCACGGGATAGTGCGATGGCGTGAAGATATCGCCCGTGCTGATCACGTCTGAACGGCGAAAAAACACGAAGCTGTCCCCATCGGTGTGCGCCGAGCGCGGATGCTCGATGATGACCGGCTCACTGGTAAAGACAGCCCAGAAATCCGTGTCATAGGTATCGGTGGGCCAAAGGTTCTGGGCCACAGGCGTGCGGCCTCCGGCGGCGAGGCTCATGCTGTTGAGCGCGTTGATATGGGCGATGATGGCCGCTCCGCTAAATTCCGGATTCACGGCGTTCTCGACGGGCACAAACCAACCGGTTTTTGCAAGGTTGTGATTGCCGCCGGTATGGTCTGCGTCCGCGCTCGTATCAACGATGAACTCGATCGGCCGTTCCGACAGCTTCCGGATTGCGGCAAGCACGTCATCGCTCAAATCCGGAGTGCCCGCATCGACCACCAGCAACGAATCGGGCCCGACCTGCACGGTGATGTTCGGTCCGGCGCCCACCAGCATGTAAACACCACCCTGCACGTGAAGGACATGAACCTTCGCGTCGTCACTTTTTGAACTTGCAGGTGAATCGTGCCCTCTGTTTAGGATGCCGGCGTCGATTTTCTGAGCAAGGCTGTCATGTGCCATCGCCAGACATCCTGCCGCAACCAGCGCGATCGCCAGGCGCCGCCAAGGGGGCGTTCGGGAGACGATCATCATTGAGTGTCCTTGACCTTGTGAGGGTCGCCCGCCCAGTCGATCCAGATCCCGGCTTTCGAATCCGGCACGGTATTGGGCGGCATCGGCGGCACCGGCATCATGGCCAGTTTCAATTCGTATTCCGGATACATGGTATCGGCGCCGCCGCGCACGGCTTGCTCCGGCACACCGTGCTTTTCCGCATACTCGTTCAAAAACTGATTGTTCCCTGGAAGGTGATGGGCGACCCAGCCTTTCGGATGATCGACCTCGTGGCCGGGTATGCAGCTCGACGGGGTATGGGCATAGCCGGGATCAAGTATCCAGTTCGTGCTGCGAATCAATCTTTCGGTGAGATACGCCGGATCTTTTAGCACGGTGACCAGAGTAAAGAAGTCCCCATGGCGGATGAAGTACTCGACCATCGTGGCCGCGTCGCTCCGGGGCAAGCCGTTGCGGCGTATCCAGCCTTCCTTCATGTGAGTGGTGAACACCTTCAACATGTCCCCTTCCCATTCGCCGGTCGAAAATCCACTCCAGGTACGGGCGGCATACTCCGGCGGATGCGAGCGACCATCCATATAGATCGTTCGTAGGGGCAGCATCCACATGATGGTGGTGTGCCAAGCAGTGATTTCCTGCGTCAGGGGATCCAGGTCGGGCCAAACGCGCATGCTTCCCGGGCCACGCGGCGCATAGTCGGCCGGGTGCGGCTCGCATTCATGCTCGATTTCGGTCCACTTTTCCGCATCCCAAGTATCGGCGCGCATGCGGGCCTGATCATTGATTGGCAGCCCCGTGTAATCGCCGATTTCAGGGCCGTGGCCCCGCTCAGGAGCGTCCTCGTGCATCTTCTGACCCCACTCCCCCGAGAGGTCCACTTGCGCAAACAGGGGCCGCGCCAGCACCGTCGTCGCGAGCACCAGGAGGGGAGCCGCCATCTTCAGGTTCCACATGCGGCTCTGAGATAGCACTCCGGAGTCCCGCCGTCAACTTGAAAACGGTATCTTCTGGTTCACACGAGGCGATAGGCCAGGGCCTAATGGGTGGAGGGAACTCGCGATGCGGACTCCGGCTTCCAGGCAGCGCCCGGCTAGCGTGGGAATCTGCCTTCACCCCACGCTAGCAACATCACATTCTGACGAACAAAGTACAAACTATTGAACGACGCCTTCCCACTTAAAGCCATCCGACGGGCGCGTGATGCTCTTAATGCGGAGACGGTGTTCGTCAGGGTCTCGTCCCGGATTGCCGGTGATGATCACATGATCGCCCGGCTTGAGGGTATCGCGCGTGACGTGGGACTGGCTCAGCTGCGCGCCGCCGCCCCATTCAATCGACCATGTTTGCATGACGCCCTTGTCATCCGGCGCATCGATCTTGATGAAGGAATGCGGATTGCGCCACAAAAATTCCTTCACCGTTCCCTCAATCTTTCCCGTCTGGTCGACAAAGTATGTCGCCGCAAAAGAATGGTGCGCATAAGCGCTGCCGCCCCACGCCGACGCCACCCCCAGCGCCAAGAGAAAAGCTAGCTTTCTCGAATTCATGGTCCTCTCCTGTAGAAGGTCACAGCCCAAAATATTGTATGTGCCCCGCGACGTGGGACTGTTACACAACTGCCCGTTCATTTGCAAGCAAGCCGGAGGAATGCCTTTCCCCACTTCAAGATGCAGGTAGCCCGTCGATCAGGAGCCAGCCACAACCCTACGCTCGCAATCGAGCTTTGGATCCTTGTATCCGCCTAGATATTCGACGTGAGCGGAATCCCCTCGGTTACAGCACTCCATCAGCGTCCGACTCCCAAGCCGCCAACGCGACCTGACAAAAGGCTCTTCAGGGAATTTAGCGCTACCGGGCATCTCCATTGCATTCAAATGTCGAACCGCCGCTCATATCGAGAGGGCACTTTTGGCGGTTCAGAATCGCCGGGCGTCTAGCAGCATGGGCATTTCCCTCCGACGTTCTCATGCTCGCGGCCACAGGTGGAAGGGGCGCATGTGCGAACCCCGATCTCATCGTTTCGGCCATTTGAAAATGCAGACCACGGTGATGCCACCGCCAAAAGCAGAGAATCCGTCCGGGGATTTGCGGGGCAACCACCCCTATGGAAATTAAAAGCAGGCCCATTCCCATGCCAGCAAATCGCTAGAAGCGATGGTGCTTCGTCATTTATTTTGGTAGCCCGGACGGGAATCGAACCCGTAATCTTCACCTTGAAAGGGTGACGAGTTAACCGAATTACTCTACCGGGCCACTATGCACGAAATTCTATCACGCCTTGGCCGCGACGCCACTAACGTAGGCCACCATATCGGCTGCAAGAACCCGGTGCTGTTGTCTAGAAGGATGAAAATGAATTTCCGTTTGGCTGCCGGGCCACCGCCCCGCCGCACGCCCGAGAAATGCAACTTCCGCTTCAACGGCTTCCAAATCGATGGATGAAATGTGCGGCGCACGTCCTCCGATCGACGACGTTGGGTCGCGTTCTTCTTTTCGTCCAACGGCTTGGTTCTACAGCGTCACCTAAACTCATCAAAGGCAGCAAACCCCTTGAGAGGGCCGCCTGCAAACCGTTGCACCATGGCGCCACAGAACAGCTATTGTCGAAGCGGCTTGGAATCGCGCCGAAATTATCGCGGATTGCCCGCGATCAAAACGCGTGCAGTTTAGCACAGGCCGTGCGGGAGTGCTGTCGCTTCGACGAGTTCGATGAGCACCTTGCCGCCAGCCGGCAGCGGGAGGAGGAAAAAATTCACGCGCCTGCCGCTTGCGCCGGCCCGGGGCGCCGGAAACAAAGGCATGATTCCGAACCGTGCGCGAAGTATTTGCGCCGCGTTTTCTACGCTTCTGACGAGTAGCTCGATCTGCTGAATACCCTCGCCGAACTTCCGCAGAAACCGGGCGATGGCGCCGGCGCCCTGCCGCTGAGCGGTCGTCAGAATATCGAGCCGGAACCCCGGCGTACGGGAGACTTCGAATTCCAGCGCATCCTGGTCCGGGGGGACGTCCGCAAGAGGGGGTGACCCGAAAGCGCCGCGTATAGACTCAAAAGTGTCCGGCATCACGGCAAGCCCAACTGTTTCCTCCGGCGTGCGCGATGCGCCAAGCACGAGGCAGCGGGCAAGCTCTTCGTCCGCGAGCCATCGCTCCACGGCCGGGCGGGCAAGCTCGCAGCCGCGCGCGAAGATTTCCGTAGCCGCCGTTTCGCGTGCCGCCGAATCCGGATCGCTCAAGCAGCGAATGAGCCGCGGCAGCTCATCGTTAGGGTCACTCACACGTACACCTCGGGGAGCAAGAGAGGACGTCTCAGGGCGCAGTGCTGGAACTGGGTTGTTCGACCGCATTGGCATTCGAAAGGATGATCCGCACTTGCTGCCCGGGCGCGACAGTCACGGGCGTATCCCAACGCGGCCGCGCGTCGCCGACGCTGGCCGAAACATCGAGTGTGCTCAGCCAATAGTTTCCAGGTGGAACCCCTCGCAGAAATCCCTCGCCCTGCAAATCGGTCTCCACGCGTGCAACGAGGTAGTTCGACTGCGCCAGATCAAGCGCCCGGCGATGAAGGTCACCGTTGCGTCGGGCTTCCCGCTGACTCCATTGACGCCCCGGATCGATGTCTGCCAGGTTGAGATCGATTCCATCGATGCTATCGGGAGCCTGCTGCATGTAATGGCGAATCGCCTCGACGTATTCGGCTCTTAACTTTTCGTATTTAGCCGGATCCTTGGTTTTGTCCGCAGGCTTGTATTTGGGAGTTGGGAAACCGTTGTGATTGCCGCTATTGCGGTCCAGGTAAGCTTCGAAGAATTCCGGCACGCCCATGATGTCCGCAGGTTTCAATTTGTGAACGAAGTCCTCGCCGGAAAGCTCCATCGTATGGTTCTTCTTCATCCACTCTTTCAGCTCTTTGGAAATCCCGAGCTTGTCGATCGATGCGTCCATATCCGGCTTCGGATAGGAGGCCTCCGCCTCCTGGGTGATTTCCTCAAAACTCTTGCTCAAAAGATAGAACGGAAACCCACGCACGGGTTCATCGAGCCCGGCCGAAGGCGCCGCGCGCGCGACAAAATCCAGCGACCCTGTTTGCGCTTGGGGAATGGCAGAGGGCGCCATCCCAGCAATGCTTAGGATCACAACGAAAGCAGAAACGGCGTGTTTCATGATGGACATCCTAGCAGAAGCAGGCACGGCGCCAGCGCGGAGTTAGACCGCGAGGTCCAGTTGGTAACGATACAGGTTTGCTGACGCAGATAGGTATGGGGATCGGTGGAATAAGACGAAGCAAGAAACTCAGTACAAGTGGAAGGTGACTTCAATCGATTGCCGGACCGAGGCCGGCTTCCCATCAGGACCCAGAGCCGGGCGGAACCGCCACGTGCGAACCGCTTCCACGGCCTTTTCATCGAGGCCCAGGCCGAGCCCTTTGGCAACACGGATTTCTGTCGCGCGGCCATCGGCGGTAATCACCGCAACCAGCAGCACCGTACCTTGATATTTTGCCTTCACGGCCTCGTCAGAGAACTGCGGCTGGGGACAATACAAGCAAGCCGGGCTGCCATACCCGCCCGTCCCCGCATTGGGGTAGCCGCCGCCCGTGTTGTAGCCGTAACCGGGGCCAAGGCCGTTGCCCTGCCCATTGCCAATTCCGTTACCGCTACCCTGCCCTAGCGAATCGCCCCCCAGAACCTTGGACAAAGGATCGCCCCAATTCTGGGCGGTGATGTTGGGCACTTTGATATCCGGGTTGCCGACCAGTGTCGGCGTGATGGCCAGCTTAGGATCGACAGGCGGCTTCGCCAATGGCTTGGAAAACTGGGTCCAACTGAACTTGGGAGCCTGCCCTCGCACGGCTGGCGTGGGGTTGCGCTGGCCGCCTCCGCCACCCGCTTTCTTTGCGGCAGGAGCGAGCTTCGGCAGATAGGGCGAGATGGCCATGATGTCGTACTTCGAATTGGCTTTGGTGGTCCCGGGCGACATCAACTCGGGCAAAAGCGGAACGATGATGAGCACCAAAACCAGAACGTGAAAGGCAATCGAAAGAGATTGCACACGCGTGAATTGCGTGTTTTTGGACCAGATCTCCTTCACCGCGACGGGCTTGCTCGTGACGTTGAGGGGCGGAAGCTTCGGCGGGGAAATCATGTCCCGCAGGTTCTGCAACAATCCGGCACTCTGATCCCAGTTTACCAGCAGCGCGGAATCGACCGGGCCTCGTGCGGAAGGACGGAAAAACTCCTTAAAATTATCGCCGATGTCGTCGCCAAAACCGCCCATTGAAAAAACAGGCGCGCGGTCACCCCGGATCTTCACCGGGCGCTCGGTCAGGAAGTCTTTGAGATTGGAAGCCAGGCTCTTGAGGTTTGACCCTTGCGACGGCGACTTGAAGCGCCCCAACTGCAGCGTCGGGTCTACCGGTTCGGTTGTTGGCTGGCCCGCATTGTCGAGTCCGGCGCTAATGTCTGACATGCGTTCTGCGTCCCCCGCGGCGTTCGAAGTCCCCTAATTTAGACGCAACGCCGCAGAACAAGGATGTACAGCCCTGGGCGGCTGACACGCTACGAGATTCATTGTAACATACGATGCGTATAGCAAGCGTACTTGCCGAGAAGACCGCACACAGTGTCTAACGCGAGGGCCAATTGCGCCCACAACGGCTGGGTTTCGAGCATTTTCGACTGCTAGAAAGGGCCTCAGCACTCACGAGATGGATTTTAAAAACACTCTAAATCTTCCCCACACCGATTTCCCCATGAAGGCTAAGTTGCCCGAGCGTGAGCCGCAGCAGCTGGCCGCCTGGGAGGAAATGCGTCTGTATCATCGCATTCTGGATTCGCGGGCCGGCGCGCCGCTCTTCGTCCTTCATGACGGCCCCCCCTACCCCACGGGCGAAATTCATCTGGGCACCGGGCTCAACAAAGTTCTGAAAGACATGATTGTGAAGTCCAAGACGATGGCGGGCTTCCGGTCGCCCTACATCCCAGGCTGGGATTGCCACGGGCTCCCGATTGAGACAAAAGTGGAAAAAGAGCTCGGCGGGAAAACGACGAAAGTGACGGCCGCCCAGTTCCGCCGCTTGTGCCGCGAATACGCGGGCCGCTACGTGGAAGCCCACAAGAAGGATTTCAAGCGCCTCGGCGTGTTCGGACAGTGGGAAAAACCCTACCTCACGATGGACCCTGCGTATGAGGCATGCATCGCCGGGGCCTTCATCGACTTTCTCGAGAAGGGCTACGTCTATCGCGGGCTGAAACCAGTCTACTGGTGCATCTACGACCGCACCGCGCTGGCGGAAGCGGAAGTGGAATACGAGGATCACACCAGCCCGTCCATCTGGGTGAAATTCCCCGTCGTCGAAGATGCCACATCGGGCAAGCTCGGCCCCGGTGTCAACGCGCTGATCTGGACGACGACGCCCTGGACGCTTCCAGCCAACCGCGCGCTCGCGTTTCACCCCGATTTCCAATACGTGATTGCCGATACGCCCGCGGGAAGGCTATTGATGGCGAAAGAGCGCGTGAGCGCTCTGGCGGAAGAATTGAAAATCGAAGTCACAGGGACACACGGTTGCTGGAAAGGCAAGCAACTCGAGGGCGTCGAATTCCAACACCCGTTCCTGGAACTGCGCGTTCCCGGCGTGCTGGCCGATTACGTGACGCTCGATCAGGGCAGCGGCATCGTGCACACCGCGCCGGGCCACGGAGCCGACGACTTTCGCACGGGGCAGAAGTATGGCATCGAAGCCTACGCGCCGCAGGATGACCAAGGCCGGTTCGTGGAGGGCTTACCGGAATACAAGGGCAAGACGGTATTTGAAGCCAATCCCATCGTCATCGAAATATTGAAGAAGCGAAACATGCTCGTCGGCGAGCGAAAGCTGGCGCATAGCTATCCCCATTGCTGGCGCTGCCACAATCCCGTGATTTTCCGCGCCACCGAGCAGTGGTTCATCGGACTCGATCACGACCATCTTCGCAAGAATGCGCTCGCGGAAATCGCCAAAGTGAAATGGAAGCCGGAGTGGGGCGAGGAGCGCATTCACAACATGGTCGCCGAGCGCCCCGATTGGTGTATTTCGCGGCAGAGATTTTGGGGCGTGCCGCTCATTATTTTCTATTGCGACGCGTGCGGAAAGCAGCTCCGAGATTATCCGGCGCTGCGCCACGTGCTGCCTTGGTTCGAGGTTGAGGGCGCAGACGCGTGGTACACGCACTCCGCCGAGGAATTGCTTCCCGCGGGCACACAGTGCGCTTGTGGGGCGTCGAAGTGGCGGAAAGAGAGTGACGTCCTCGACGTGTGGTTTGATTCTGGCTCGACCCATCTCGCGGTGCTCAGCGAAAAAGATGGCACCTGGCCCGCGGATGTTTATCTTGAGGGACCCGATCAGTACCGAGGCTGGTTCCACAGCTCGCTGCTGGTAGCGGTTGGCATTCGCGGACGCGCGCCTTATCGCCAGGTGGTGACGCACGGCTGGACGCTCGATGAGAAGGGCGCGCCGATGTCCAAGTCTCTTGGCAACGCCATGTATCCCAACGAAATTTGCGACACATGGGGAGCAGACCTGCTGCGTGTCTGGGTCGCCTCGCAGGATTACACCACCGACATGCGCATGTCGGTGGCGACGATGACGCAGCTCTCCGAGGCCTATCGCAAGATTCGCAACACCTTCCGTTTCGCGCTGTCGAACCTGTTCGACTTCGACCCCGCCAGGGACGCCCTTGCTGACAGCGCATTGTGGGAACTGGATGCCTGGATGGTTCGCCGCACGGGCGCGCTTGTGCGGGAGTGCCGCCAATGGTACGAAAAGTTTGAGTTTCATCGCGCCTATCATGCCATTCACGATTTCTGCGCTGTGGATTTGAGCGCGTTTTATTTCGACGTGCTGAAAGACAGGCTCTACACCTTCGCGCCCAAAAATGTTGGCCGGCGTTCGGCGCAAACCGCGATGTACCGGATCGCAAGCGCGCTGGTCAGGCTGATCGCGCCGACGCTCGTATTCACGGCCGAGGAGGTCTGGAAATATTTGCCGCGAGCCGCGTCGGACCCCGACAGTGTTCATATGGCTCTATTCCCCGACGCAGAATCGATCGAGGGCGTCTTGGACGGCGCTCGTTCGGAAAGCTGGGAGCGGCTCCTGAGTGTCCGCGGAGAAGTATTGAAGGCCCTTGAGCAATCGCGAACCGCCAAGGAAATTTCGGCTCCGCTCGAAGCCCGGGTCGCATTGGGCGCAAACGGCGACCTCGGGGCTCTGCTGCAGAAATACGGCGGCATTCTCCCCTCGCTGTTTATCGTGTCGCAGGTCGAATGGGCCGCCAGCATCGATGGTGGGACGGCGTCTCCCGGCGTCGCGGGTTTGCAGATTCGCGTCGACAGAGCCTCCGGCCAAAAATGCCAGCGTTGCTGGAATTATTCGACGCATGTGGGCGAGAGTGCCAGGTTCCCGACGCTCTGCGAGCGCTGCGTTGCCACCCTTGGCGAAATCGACCCGGACCGGGCAGCGGAGAAATCCGAATGAGCGGCGCCGCGCGCACCGGTTGGCACGGCCTTACCTTTCTCGCCTTCGGAATCCTCGCTGCCGATCAAGCCACCAAGTACGCCATCGAGCGGTTCACTTCCATCGGTTCCAACCGGGTACTCATCCCGGGATTGCTAAACCTGGTGCACACCAGCAATCCTGGCGTCGCTTTTGGACTCCTGGCAGACTCACCCGGGCGCTGGCTCGCACCGGCGCTGATTCTGTTCGCCGTGTGTGTGATTATGCTGCTGAGCTGGCTGCTCGTCACCGGCCGCGGCGGCGGCTTCCTGGGTCAGTGGGGGTTGGCGCTGATCCTAGGCGGCGCGGCGGGAAACGTGCTGGATCGCTTGCTGCGGCGCGGTGTAACCGACTTCATCGATTTCTATGTGGGAAGCCACCACTGGTATACGTTTAACCTCGCCGATTCGGCGATCTTCGTGGGCGCAGGATTCGTGCTGCTGGAGCTGTTCCAGGATTGGCGGCATCATCCCACAAGGGAGCAGGTGTAGCGTCCACGCCGCCGATGCACCCCATTCTGTTTCAGTTCGGCGCCATCACCGTTTACACCTACGGCGTGCTCGTCGCAACAGGCGTCATCCTGGGATTGTTCTACGCGCGCCGGAGAGCCTCGCAAGTGGGGCTGCCGCCCAGAGAAATCTGGAACCTCGGCATCTACATGATCTTCACCGCGCTGATGTTCTCAAAATTCTGGCTCGTTTTGAGCGATGGGAGCTATTTCGCATCAAATCCATCTGCCCTTCTAAGCATCCGGCTGCTTCAATCGGGAGGGACGTTCTACGGTGGCGTTCTGGGCGCAGTCCTAGCCATTCTTGTTTATTCGCGCGCTCGAAAGCTGCCGCTTCTCCCTGTCTTTGACATATCCGCCGGCGCCCTGCCCCTGGCCCACGCCGTCGGACGCCTGGGCTGCTTCGCCGCCGGATGCTGCTATGGCAAGCCGACGGCGCTTCCTTGGGGAGTGACTTTCACAGACGAAGCGGCCGCGCGGATGGCGGGCACGCCGCTTGGCGTCTCGCTTCACCCCACACAGCTCTACGAAGCGGCCGCGGAGTTCTTGAATTTTCTCTTGCTCGTGTGGCTCGGCGCAAGACAGCGGTTCGCCGGCCAAATCCTGGGGGCCTACTTCATCCTTTACGGCATCGAGCGCGGCATCATCGAATTCTTCCGGGGCGATCCCGGCCGCACGCTCATGTTCCACGAAACGGTATCGCTAATGCAGCTCGTGAGCGCCGGGCTGGTTCTCACTGGCTCCCTCCTGTGGTGGCGCGGATTCCGGCAGGCGACTGTCTTTTCTCCAACAGCGTCGGCGCCTTCCAGCCAAGTTGCCGCTCGCGCCTCTGAATAACACCGTGTTTCCCTGGGCCGTGTACGTCCGTGCGACGATGCCTTGCGACCGTGCGAAGTGTGATATTTTCAATGGCTGAGTAAGCGGCTTCGTGACCATAACCTCCGACCACATCGAACTCGTCGTTTCAAGCAAACAAGCCGGCGAAAGGCTGGATCGTTTCCTGGTTTCGCACTTAACTGCATTGAGCCGGAGCCGCATCCAATCGCTCGTGGAAGAAGGATTTGTCCAAGTGGACGGCGCCGCGATGAAGCCGTCCTATCGCGTCGAATACGGCGACAGCGTCACGGTCGAGATTCCTGCGGCTCCGCCAGCCGGCGTCGATGCCGAGCCGATCCCGCTCGACATACTCTACGAAGATGAAGATATCGCCGTCGTCAACAAACCGGCGGGAATGATCATCCATCCCGGGGCCGGCGCGGATTCCGGCACAATGGTCGCCGCGCTGCTTCACCGCTTTGGCGGAATGCCCGGACTGTCCACGGTAGGCGGCCCGCTGCGACCCGGCATCGTGCACCGGCTCGATAAGGGGACATCGGGCGCCGTAGTGATTGCGCGAACCAACGCCGCGCACCGAAAACTGGTAGAGGAATTTCAGGACCGGTCCGTGCAGAAAACCTACGTCGCGCTTCTGCACGGGAAACTAAAGGGCGAGAAAGGCACCATCGAGCTTCCCGTCGCCCGCGACCTCCACCGTCGCTCGCGCATGACCGCGCGCCGCCGCGAAGGCCGCGAAGCGCGCACGGATTGGCGGGTGCGCTTGAGGCTGGATGGCTTTACGCTGGTCGAGGCGGATATTCACACCGGCAGGACCCATCAGATTCGCGTGCACTTTTCAGCGTTGGGATGCCCCGTTGTGGGAGATACAGTCTACGGCGCGCCGCGCCAGGAGCGCATGGGTTCACAACCGCTTCCGGAACTGGACCGCAACTTCCTTCATGCCGCGCGTTTGGCGTTTCTCCATCCGAGAACGGGCCAAGAAGTCGCCATACGAGCTCCGCTGCCATCCGAACTTATCGCCTATCTGAAATTGCTGGGCCGGACTGCAAACGTGAATGCGAATATAATAGACTCCAGCTTGCAGGAGTTTCTACAATCGCGCCGATGAAAGCCGCACGTTTCGCGCTTGCGCTGCTCTGCCTGCTCGCCGCAGTAGCGGCGTCCCCGCATTCGCAGGCGCCTGCGCCGGCATCGCCGTCGGGAAGCCAGGGAGCAGGAAACGCGCCCCCATCACAGGCCTCCGATAGTTCGAACCCATCCCCCCATCAAAATCAGCTGCCTCCTATCAGCATCACGTCAGGCTTGGTTCACCTGGTAGTCACGGTAACCGACCGCCATCGGAGTTTCATCACCGATCTCGATCAAAGCGATTTCAAAGTCCTCGAAAATGGGAATCCCCAGGACATTCGATTCTTCGGACGCGAAACCGATCTCCCTTTGCGCATTGGCCTGCTCCTTGACACCTCAAACAGCATTCGCCAGCGGCTGAGCTTCGAACAGGAAGCAGCGATCGACTTCTTGAACCGCGTGATCCGTCGCAACAAAGACATGGCGTTTCTGATGACCTTCGATAATGAGCCCGAGATCGTGCAGGACTTTACCGGCGATTTGGCCCGCTTAACCGACGCGATCCACAATCAGCGCGCGGGCGGCGGGACGGCGCTGCACGATGCGATTTATAGAGCCTCCGAAATGCTCTCCAATCCGCCGCTGCCGGTCGGCCCGGACCCGGAAGTTCGCCGCGTGATTGTGGTGATCAGCGACGGGGACGACAACTTGAGCGACCATGCGTTGAGTGAAGCGATCGAGTCGGCGATCCGCTCGGAGGTGGCTATCTACGCCATCAGCACGAACACTGACTGGCTGGCGATTGACGACGCCAGCCATCCCAGTAAGTATCATTTTAGCGAAGGGGACAGAGCGCTCCGCGCGTTTACCGATCAAACCGGCGGCCAGTGCTTCTTTCCCTACAAAATCGACGACCTGGCACAATCGTTTCTGGATATCGGCACGGAGCTTCGCAGTCAATACTATATCGCCTACGCACCCACGATTCCGCTCTCCAAGGGCCAATATCGCAAAATTGATGTGCAGACCGATCGCAAAGGCGCGATGGTACGAACCAGGAAGGGTTATTACGCGGTGCCTGCGGTCGCCGGGTCCGCAGCGGACCGTTGATTTGAGAATCAGGGGCCCGCTTGCAACAGAAGCCATGGCGGCTAGCGCACCGGAGCGTAGTATCCCTTGCGCGCAAGAATTTTGGTATCCGGCCGCGCAACTTCGACCTTGATCTTGCGAAAGGTCCCGTCATGCTTGGTATTGGAAGGGTAGTATCCCACGACGTACTGCGATCGCAGCTCTTCGGAAATCAGCGCAAAGGCGGCCTCCAGGTTCTTTTCGCTCTTGATTTCAACCTCGCGCCCGCCCGTTTCATCCGCCATCTGCCTGGCGACGCTTGATCCGCCGTAGGACATCCCCATGCTGAAGTAAAATGGTTCGTCCGACAGCCGAAGGAAGTGGATTACGGCATCGGAGCGCTGCGCCGCCTCAATGGATTCCTTCAGCGAAACCTTGCTCCCGGTGTCCTCCGCATCGGATAAGACAACCACAGCTTTTCGCCCCGCTTCGGTGGCCAGCTCGTCGTGACAGGCCAGATACACTGCATCGTATAGATCGGTTCCGCCATTCCGGCCTTGCGGCACGGTGCCGGGAGTCACGACGCCACCGCTTGAGACGGCGCTAATCGACGCGCGGTGTATGCCACGCTCGAGCACATCAGGGTCTTCGGTGAAATCGGCGAGCAGGTTCACGTCAAAATCAAAGCTGATGACCAGGGCCTCGTCCTTCTTGCGCATCACCGTCTTAACGAAGCGCGAAGCCGCATCCTGCTCGGCCCCCAATATGTTCTGCATGCTACCGCTCGTATCGATCAGAATCGCGAGCGTGATCGGCAGATTCATGTCTTTGGAAAAAAAGGCGATTTTTTGCTCCACGCCGTCTTCGGAAACCTTGAAGTCTTCCTGCTTGAGGTCGGTGAGGACGCCGTTTTTCTTGTCGCGGGCTGTCACGAACACGTTGACGAGGTTGGTTTGAACCTTCAGCGTTTGTGAGGATTCGGGGACTTGCGGCTCGTCGTTTTGCCCCCCGTGATACCAGGGGGGGCTAGCGGGCGCGCCCGCAGCTCGGGTCACCAGAGTATTCATGGCGGGATAGCCCCCCAGAGTCAAAACAATAATGGCCGCCGCTAGGCTGGTCAGGCGCATTGTATAATCCTCCTTGGGGCGCTCCGGGTGTACGATGCACGGGCCGCGTCGCCGGATGTTTGCCCCTTATGGCAGAATGCAGACGCGCCAGAGTTGAGGTCATCGCTTTCGAACAAAGGACGGGAGAACCTGATGAGGGAAAAATTGCTGGCGTTCGGCGTCGTTCTCCTTCTAAGCATTCCTGCACTCCCGAGCGCACAATTGCCTCGAGGACAACAGGCGCCCGCTCCGCAGGCCCCGCCGACCATCCGAGTGACGACCAACCAGGTCATCGTTCCGGTTACCGTGAAGGGCGGACAGGGCCAGCTTGTCGCCGATCTCCAAAAAGACGATTTCCGGGTCCTCGCGGACGGAATTGAACAAAAAATTCTGCGCTTCACCGCTGAGCCTACCCCACTTTCCGCCGTCGTGCTCATCGATAATGATCTCGCTCAAAAGCAAGCAGAACAGGTGCAGAAAAGCCTCACCGCGATTTCCGCGGGCTTCGGGCCTAACGACGAAGCGGCGGTTGTAACCTACAGCGAGTATCCCACTACTGTCGCGGAATTTTCCTCCAACAACGATGACTTGTTCACGCATCTCAAGCGCCTGGAGATCGGCTCGCATTCAAGGAGCGTCAACAGCGGGCCTACCAACAGCGGGCCCATCATCAACGGCAACGTGTCGCCGACCAATGCGCCCGCCAGCGGCCTCGGCCTTCCGATTCACGGTTCCGACCGCAATCAGACCGACACAGATCTCGACGACGCTCTTTATGCGGCGGCCGACATGTTTAAGAAGAGCCAGGCCAACCGCCGGAAGATTATCTTCCTTATTTCCGACGGTAGCAATTCCCGGCAGAATAAACACACCTTCAACGAAACACTGCGCGCGCTGCTGGACAACGACATCTCCGTCTACTCCATCTCGGTAAGCCATTCGCTCCCCGTTCCGGTGGGAAAATCCCTGGTGGAACACGGGTTGGCGGAGATCCAGAAATACGCAACGCAAACCGGCGGCGACGCCTTCTATGGGGGCAAACAGGAGGAATTGGAGCGTCTTTACGCCGATGTCACCGAAGAGGCGCGCAATCAATTCACGCTGACCTTCCAGCCAACCGGTGTGGATGCCAGCCATGATTTCCATCCGATCGAGGTTCGCGTCCGCCGCCCGGGTTTGAGCATTCTGACTCGCGAGGGCTATTACGACAGTGGCGTCAAGCGCTGAAGCGTTTCGCGAAAGCAATCACCGCGAAAGTTTTTCTTCTTGACTTCATTGGCGACGGCCTTTATAGATGGACGAAGCGATCGGAGCGCGATTTTAGTTTCCCTGCGCGCTCTCGCGGGGAGAAGTTCCACAGTCGTTCATGCGCGGAACCGATCCGGGCTTCTCGGACGGAAAGAAGCCGTCGAGCGGAAACAAGCGGGGCCATCGGTAACTCGGTTGCCCCGCTTTTGCTTCAGGTTCCCATCGAACCAAACCGGGGCGTTCAGGAATTCACGCAGGCCGTTCGGCGGGCTGAATATTGATCAGTTGCTCGTGCGCGGGACAAAGCGGTTTAAAATCGCAATAGCCGCAGGAAAATCCCGGCTTCGGGGAAAATTCTCCCGCGCGAATCTGGTCCGCAACTTCCGCGATCTTCTCTTTGACGGCGGCGAGAGTTTTCTTGTCGCGTGTGGTGCCCACTGCTTCGTTGGTCCCGAGGTTGTAGAAGACCAGCCTGCCCGGCGCGAGGTCGAGCACGTCCTGCGCTGCCAGAGCGTAAACGCCCAACTGAAGGTCGGCGGCGGCCTTCTTCTGGTCCCGAGGCCTGCCCGTCTTGTAATCGACGATCTCGACCTCGCCGCCCGGCATGCGGTTTATCTGGTCGATGCGGCCCGTAACGATCACTTCGTGCTCAAGGGGCAACTCGAAGGGCTTTTCCTGGTACAGCACGTCGGCGGGCGCGGCGGAATAGCTGCGATGAAAGGCATCCAGTTGTTCGCGGCCGGCCTGGTGGTATTGCTTTTCGTGGAATTCGTCGATGAATCCGGCGGCCGACCACTCGCGCTCGTAAATCGAGGCCACTTCATCGAAGGGCATCTTGCGGCCCTTGCGGATTTCGCCGACGAATTCCTTCACGGTGGTGTGCATCACGTTGCCAAAGGTAATCTGCGCATGAGGTCCGCCGCGAAGATTCCACATGTACTGAAACATGTATTTCATCGGGCAGCGCTCGTACGCGTCGATCGCCGAGGCGCTCAGTTGCAAAGGCTCCGGCCG
>Ga0187863_10001898_pt1 | contig 16348 bp, 19 predicted proteins | sample June2016WEW_11_1_FD_132975 | JGI IMG/M metagenome (GOLD analysis project Ga0187863, IMG submission 132975) | Peatland microbial communities from SPRUCE experiment site at the Marcell Experimental Forest, Minnesota, USA - June2016WEW_11_10 | ecosystem: Environmental > Terrestrial > Soil >... | reverse complement strand
GCGCCCGCACATCACGCGTTCACGGCGCCCGCGCCCGGGGACTGGCAGTTAATCGACAGCGCTCCAATGGAGATGCGCGCCCAGCACTACGACCTCGTCCTCAACGGATGGGAACTCGGCTCCGGCTCGATCCGAATTCACAAGCCCGACGAGCAGCGAAAGATCTTTGAAATGCTGGGCCTGAGCGCGGATCAGATCGAGGAGCGGTTTGGATTCTTCGTGCGCGCGCTCGAGTACGGGGCACCGCCCCACGGCGGCATGGCGCTGGGCATCGATCGCATCGTCATGATCGCCTGCGGCGAAGAGAACATTCGCGAGGTCATCGCTTTTCCGAAGAATCAAGGGGCTCGGGATTTGATGATGGACGCGCCGAGCGGAGTGCCGGATCAGTTAATCACCGACCTGCACCTCCGTCGCGCGCCAGAATCTCCTTCGCGCGCATAAAGATCGCGTCGAACATCGGCACGGTCAGCTTGCCGGTGTTGGTGTTCTGCCGGCTCGGATGATACGTGCCCAGCAGCGTGACCGTCCGGCCGTCGCGCACCGCGTCGAATTCGGCGCCGTGGGCGAAGACCGGCTTATCTGCGAACGCAAAGCCGTGCTGCGCGAGCGCGCGGACGAGCGCGCTAAAGCCGATCGCGCCTAACCCGATCGCCAGGCGGAGCCGTTCGAGCGCCTCGAACTCCTCGACGAGAAACGAAAAGCAGTTGCGCAACTCCCCTGGCGTCGGTTTGTTCTGCGGCGGCGCGCAACGCGCGGCGGCGGTGATAAAACAGTCGCGCAGTTCCAATCCGTCGAAGCGGTCGCGCGCGAGCGGCGCCGATGCGAAGCCGGCGCGGAAGAGCGCCGGGTAGAGAAAGTCCCCCGAGGCGTCGCCGGTAAACGGACGTCCCGTGCGATTGCTGCCGTGCGCTCCGGGAGCGAGCCCGACGAGCACGAGGCGCGCGTCCGGGTCGCCGAAGCCAGGGACCGGCTTTCCCCAATACTCCGAGTCGCGATACGCTCGCTTTTTCTCGCGCGCCACTTGTGTGGCGTACGCGCGCAGCTCGGGACAGCGCCGGCAGCGCACGACGGCCGCCGCAATCGCATTGAGGTCGCGCATGCGGGCCGCTACGGATCCGCCAGCACATCGGCGTACTCGATGCCGGCCGGCGCCACGACGTACGCGATGCCGTCGTTGCGTTGCCAAATCCGTTCGATCGCCGCTCGAGGATAGACGACGCGCACGTTCGGCGCGGCGGGATCGTTGATCGCGCAGTCGCCGTTGCGCGTGAATCCGCAGAGGACGACGAGATGACCGTCGGAGTGAGGTAACGGCGCGCCGGGCAACTCTCCGGGCGCCCACGAGTAAGAAATTGCCGGCGGGAGGTTGCGTTCGACCAAACGCTGCGCGTGGTCGAGATTGCGCAGGTGCGCGACGACGCCGCGAAGGCCAATCTTGCCGCTGTAGGCTACGTTGAAGACCCAGTTTCCCGTCCCGTTGTAGGCGCGGTCGAAAACGGCGCGGGCGGTCTGCTCGAGCGGGAGATCGATGCCATGGTACGCGTGAATCATCGAGAGGCTCGCCGGGCTGCACCAGCCGCGCCCGGAGCCTGCCCTGAGCCCTTCGGCTTCGCTCAGGACAGGCTTCGCCGAAGGGTATTGCGAGCGCGCGGGAACGTCGAGAATATGCGCGTCGCGCGCGTACGGGAGCGATGGCCGCGAACGCACTGGCGAGGAGAATGCGAGCAGTTCGAAGCGGACGCCGGGCGCGCGCACCTCGATGCCGTCGAACGGCTGCCTGGCGGAGATGACGTCAACGTCCACCTGTGTGCCGTCGTGAGTCGGGCTCAACGATGTAGCGCCGTCGATTTGCCACTCCGAGTGATCGAGCCAATCGCCGTCAGCTTGGTGCGCGCGCAGCAAACGAAACGCGACCCGGCCGCTGGGCGCGTGCGTGTTCCAGCTCAGGACGCCGGTGCGCGTCGCTTCAAAGAACAGCTTCGCACCGTCTTCCACGTTATTCGTCTGCGCGAAGGTAGCCGCGCTCAAATCTTCCATTTCCATGCGTTCCACGTGTCTCCGATGAACGCCGCAGGAACGTAGTTCTTTAGGTCGTCGTTGACGGCGGTGTAATCGGTCTCCCAGCTAAAAAAGACGGCCGGCACCAGCTCCCGGATGCGCTCCTCTTCGCGCTGGTAGAGCCGTTTGCGCACCACCGGGTCGAACGTGCTTGCCGCCGCGACGCTCGTTGCGTTGACGATCGGGTCGTCGAGCCACGACGTGTTGGCGCCGTGGGGCGGAATGAAGCTGCCGCCCCAACTCGCGGAGTTATCCGGGTCGGGTCCGTTGGTTTCGACGGACCATTCCAAGTCGTACTTCCCAGTGTACAACGGTCCGTCCATGGCAAAGAGATAGCTGCCGGGATAGTTACGAACGGTAACGTCGATGCCGACGGCGCGCAGCATCGATTGAATCAGCACCTGTGACTCCGTGTTCTCCTGATGGCCGGTCGTTGCATAGATGCTCAAACTCATCGCGAGTGCTCCTTTGTGGAGAACGCCTCCGTCGTCCGGCTTCCACCCGGCCGCGGCGAGAAGACGCTTGGCATCGGCCGGATCGTAGCGGTAGGCCGGCAGCGTTGGTGCGGCCCAAAGCTCGGGGAAGATGTCCGAGACTGCTAGTGCGTCGCGCCCGTGATAGACCGTCGCCTCGAGGCGCCGCCAATCAACTGCCTCGGCGATTGCACGGCGCACTCGCGCGTCGGCGAGTTGCGGGCGGCTCAGGTTGAGACCGAGGTGTCGCCAGTTCGCGATCAAGCGTCGCTTGACGGTGATGCCGGAGATGCTTTGCAGACGCGCGATGTCGTTGACGTTAACGGTCGGGTAGACGTCGACTTCATGCGTTACCAACTCGTTGAAGAGCGTGTTGACGTCGGGGACGATCTTCCAAACGATTTCTTTGAGGTGTGGCTCCCCGCGAAAATAGCGGACGTTTGGGACGAAAGTCAACGAGCTCCCGTGGTTCCACCGTTCGAGGACGAAAGGCCCGCTGGCGAGCGGGCTTTCGTTGAAGCTCGCGCGGCGCAGGTCGCTCACCTTCGCCAGCAGATGTGCGGGCATCGGCGGATAGGCGGCACCGCCCATCGCGAGAATTCCCAAGACCGCTACGTTTGGTTGTCTTAGCCGAATCACGATCGTGTACGGGTTGGGTGCGCGCGCCGAGGCGATGTCGTCCCATCCGTACGTCGTCTTAACGGCGTTGAGCGGGTTCCGGACGGCGTGATAGGTGAAGAGCCAATCGGCTGCCGTCAGCGGTGCGCCGTCAGCCCACACGACGCCTTTGCGCAGATGCACGACGATCGTCTTACCATCGCGGCTGATCCCGCCGTTGCGCAGCGTCGGTACTTGCGTCGCCAGATCGGGGATGTAGTTTCCCTCCGCGTCGTAACGAAGAATAAACGAGAAGAGCAGGCCGACGATCGCGTCGCTCGCGGCGGTGTGCGCGTACATCAGGTTGAGGCTATCGGGCTCTTCGTCTTCGCCAATGCGCACGACGCCGGGGATCGTCCAGGGGTTACGTTCACCCTTCGACGGCGCGGCCGTTCGCGAACAGCCGCAGATTGCAAGGAGCAGCGCCAGCGCAGCAGCGGCGATGCGGCCCAACGTCACGATTCGGGTCGCGCGCTGCGCGGCGGCCGTTTGACGATGCGCGCGGCGATCTCAGCGTAAAAGTCCGCGGCGCCGAAGCGCACGACGTCGCCGGCAGGCAGTTGCGTTTCCTGGCGAGCGCGCGTAATTTCGGCGCGAGCTTGCGTCTCGCTCAAACCCTGCGTGTTCAGCGCGACTCCCACGACGGGGGCAGCCTTGACCGTTTTGAGAAGCGCCTCGTGAACGGCGATCAGTTCGTTGTAGCCCAAAACCGGCGTTGCGTAGGACTCGATATGAGTGCGGGTCGGATCGCAGACGAGCAGCAGCGCATCGGGCGCGCAGCCGGTCATCAAGGCGAGAGTCACGGGTGCATAGGCGGGGTGATTGATCGCGCCCTGCCCCTCGACGACGATGAGGTCGGCGCCTTGGTGCGCTGCGTACAGCACGAGTTGTTCGGCGGCTCCCGGCGCGAAATCGGCGATGACGCGGTCGACCGAAATGCCCCAGCCCGCAATGATGATTCCGGTCTGACCCGTCGGTACGAATCGAGCCTTCTTTCCAGATGCGCATGCGGCCGCGACGAGCTCGAGCGCGACCGTCATCTTACCGACCGCGCAATCGTTTCCGACCGTGAGAAGAACCGGCGCCTCTACGTGATAGACGTCGCCGGAGAACAGCGGGACTTCGGGCGGCTCTCGAACGTCCCAGATTGCCGCGCCCGCGGCGTGCGCCGCACTTCGAAACTCGCGATCGGCTTCGAGTATCTGGTGCAGGCCGCTGACGATCTCGAGCTTCGCGGCGATGGCTTCGGCGACGGCTGCGCGCCAATCGGGAGGGAGGCCGCCGCCTTTGGGCGCGGTTCCGATCAGCAGCGACGTCGGCGCGTGCTCCAGTGCCTGCGCGACGCTGCCGACGATAGGCACGTCGCTGTCGAGATACGGAAGGACGTCGCGCACGCGGCGCCCGGCATGCGACGGGTCGATCACGGCGACGACTTCGTCACTTCCGTAGCGGATGACGCCATGCGCGGTCTTGGCGTCGCGTTCGAAGCGGTTAGGAGCCAGAATTGCGTAGCGCCGTTTCATGCGAACGCTTCTCGGACGCCCAGCCCCGGCGCATCGGGAATCAGCACTTTGCCCCCGTCGTAGCGTACCCCGGTAAACGGGTCGCGCGAGATCAAGAGCGGTCCGTCGAGGTCAGCCCAATCTGCTAGGGGCGAAACGTGTGCGGCGGCCGTGGCGGCAATCGCGCTCTCAACCATGCACCCGATCATGACCTTCAACCCCATCGCGCGAGCGGTGTGGATGGTCGCTAGCGCGCCGCGAACGCCTCCGGCTTTGGCTAGCTTGACGTTGACGCCGTCGACACAACCGTACAACGGCGGAAGATCGCTTGCAACCAGGCAATCTTCGTCGGCAACGATCGGTATGGCAACGCGGTCGCGAATGGCCCGCAGCCACTGTGGATTTCCGGCGGCGACGGGTTGCTCGCAAAACTCGATCTCAAAGCGCGCAAGCTCGCGCAAAATAATAATTGCGTCGTCCACGCTCCAGCCTTCGTTGGCATCGATGCGAAGCGCGCCGCTATAGCGCGCACGGATCGCCGCCACGATCTCGACCTGGTCGGCGAGCGTGCCCGCCCCGAGCTTGATCTTGAGGATCGGATAATGCGCGGCCTCGGCGACCTTGCGCAGCGTCATCTCCGGGTCGGCGATCCCGATCGTGAACGAGGTCAACGGGGCCCTCGACGGATCGAGACCAAGCAGCGCATAGAGCGGCTTGCCAAGCTCTTTGCCGATCAGATCGTGCAGCGCCAGATCGAGCCCCGCGCGCGTCGCTGCGGGGATCTCCGCGTGCAGCAGCGACTCGAGCCTGAACGGATCGTCGCCGGCGGGTGGATTGCGCTGGAAATAATCGATGACGCTCTCCACGGACTCGCCGTAGCGTTCGATCGGCGTGGCCTCGCCGATGCCCTCGAGATCGGCGCTTCGAATGCGGACGACGGCGGTGCGCGCAATTTCTTCTTCGCTGCGCGCGATCTTGAACGGGTGGACGAGCGGCAGCTCCATAGCCGAGACCGAGATCGAGAGCGCAGGCATCGGCCTGGCATTTCGGGGACATGCAGGATTCTACCGGCTTGCCTTTTGCGCGAATCGGGGCACTTGACTGGCGGTGGTACGGTATAGGGGCTCGACTGCGCTTAGCGCGCAGCGCACACAGGTCCCGAGCCGACTTATTTGACTAGGGAGCACCAGCTCCGGATACGACGGATTCCACTGGGCCGCAAAGCCTGACGAAACCGGCGCCCGGGCCGCACCCACCTGCGAGAATGCAGGTTCGAACCGAGTGCGCCAGACGCTATTTGTGGTTGAGTCCTTTGTATTGCGCGCAAAACGCATCGCGCCACAGGGCGACCGCCGCCGCAAGCCGGTCCCTGGTTGCCGCGCCCGAGGCCTCGTCGATTGCGACGTATCCGCGAAAATCTGTAAACGCCCGCGTTACGGCGGCGACCGTCTGCTCCGTTTGTTGCCGCAGTCCGCTCCACAATAAGACGGTATTCGGGGCCAGGGCTTGCGCGTCGCTCGCGACGTCGAGCTCCTGCGGATCGGGTCCGTATCGTAGCCAAGCGGAGTCGGTCTCTTTCACGACGCGCTTACAATCCGCAGTGCCTGCCGCAAATGTTTGCGGAGCGTTTCGTAAAGCCAGCGTGACGTTGAGGCGCTTTGCCAGCGACGTGGCGAAGGCTAGCCGCTCCAACTGTTCGCTCCAGGAACATTCGGTTTGGAGTGCGAGCGGAGCCGCGACCAGCGGCGCGCCGAGGGTGGCCGCGTGACTGAGAACCCGCGTCACGTACCCTTGTTCTGAGCAAAAGAAGCTGGAGTCGCTCACCGCGGCAATCGAGAGGCCCCAGTCGGTCGCCATCTTCTTGACCTGCGCGAGGTAGTCGTCGTCCGTTCGCGGAAAGTGCCGCACGTCTAAGACGACGCCGTCGCAAGCCAACTCGCGCGCGCAAAGGTCCAAGAACTCGAGTTGCGTGAGCTCGCCGCTCTCGATCTCGCGGTGAAGAGCACCGCTCGCGCAGGCAAGCTTCATCGGCCTCGGATTTTCGACCGCTCGCCGTTGCTCACCCTCGTCGCTGGATACAAACCGACAACATGAGAATTGCCATGGGCGCCGATCACGCCGGCTTCGAATACAAGGATCGGATCGCGGAGAAGCTCCGCGGTCTGGGCCACGAGATACTCGATTTCGGAACGCACGATGCGACGCCGGTCGACTATCCGCAATACGGCTATGCCGTCGGGGAGGCCGTGGCGACCGGAGAGGCCGACCGCGGCATCCTCGTCTGCGGATCGAGCCTTGGAATCGCGATGGCGGCCAACAAGGTTCCGGGAATCCGCTGCGCGCCGGTAATGGACCCATATTCCGTCGAGTTGGCGCGTCGCCATAACGACGCGAACGTCATCGCTTTTTCCGAGCGGTTGACGGGCTGGGAGATGATCGAACGGATGCTGCAGGTCTATCTCGAGACGGGCTTTGACGGCGGGCGCCACGCGCATCGCGTCGAGCAGCTCTTTGAGTTCGGCGACGCCCAGCGGGCGCGCACCCTCAAAGATTTGGAGCGTGGCGAGGTCACCGGGGCGCAAACCCCCAAAGACCTTCTGTAGTGGACATTTTAACTCCGAGTTGCATCGAGGCGGGCGACCCCGAAGTCTTTGCCGCCATCGCCGGCGAGGAGCGGCGGCAAAAAGAGAACCTCGAGCTGATTGCTTCGGAGAACTACGCGAGCCGCGCGGTCCGCGAAGCGAACGCCTGCGTGATGACCAACAAGTACGCGGAAGGCTATCCGGGCAAGCGGTATTATGGCGGCTGCCAGTGGGTCGACGTTGCCGAAACGCTGGCACTCGAGCGCCTCAAACGAATCTTCGGCGCGGACCACGCCAACGTTCAGCCGCATTCCGGCGCTCAAGCCAACATGGCGGTCTTCATGGCCCTCTTGCAGCCCGGCGACACGGTTCTCGGAATGTCGCTCGCCCACGGCGGCCATCTTACGCACGGAACCAAAGTAAGTTTCTCGGGAAAGCTCTACAATGCTGTCGCCTACGGCGTCCGCAAAGACACCGAACTGATCGACTTCGACGAAGTCCGGGCCCTCGCTCGCGAGCATCGGCCAAAACTCATCGTCGCCGGCGCGAGCGCGTATCCCCGCGTGATGGAGTACGAACCATTTCGTGAGATCGCGACCGAGATCGGGGCGGCGCTTCTGGTGGACTTTGCCCATATCGCGGGGCTCGTCGCCGTTGGGCTCCATCCCTCGCCGGTACCGCTGGCCGACTTCGTGTCGTCTACGACGCACAAGACGCTGCGCGGTCCGCGCGGCGGTTTCGTGCTCTGCACGCAGAACTGGGCCGCGCCCTTGGATAAAAGTGTTTTCCCCGGAATTCAAGGCGGTCCGCTGATGCATACGATCGCCTCGAAAGCCGTTGCATTTGGTGAGGCCCTCCAGCCGGAGTTCAAAACCTATCAGGAACGCGTCGTCGAGAACGCGCGGGTAATGGCCGACGAGTTTACGCGTGCCGGGCTGCGTTTGGTCGGCGGAGGAACGGACACGCACCTCATGCTGGTCGACGTCTCGGTCAAGGGTCTGACCGGAAAGGCGGTCGAGGCCTACCTCGACGACATCAACGTCACGGTCAACAAGAACGCGATTCCTTTCGACACGCAAAAACCCATGGTCGCCAGCGGCATTCGCATCGGCACGCCGGCGATCACGTCGCGGGGTTTTGGCGTTCCGGAGTGTCGCGAAGTGGCTCGCATTATCTGCGACGCTTTGGGCGACATCGAGGAGCGCCGGCAAATCGAGCAGCTTGGGGGACGGGTCCGCGAATTGACCTCGCGCTACGACGTGCCGTAGAACCATGCGCCCGGGTTGGGACGAGTATTTTATGCAGATCGCGCATACCGTAAGCACGCGTGCGACCTGCCCGCGAGCCTCGGTCGGTTGCGTTCTGATGCGCGCCCACCGTATCTTGACCACGGGCTACAACGGGGCGCCGCGCGGCGTCGCGCATTGTACCGAAGTCGGCTGCACGCTAATCGGCGAGCATTGCCTTCGGGCGACGCACGCCGAAGCCAACGCAGTCGTCCAGGGCGCGCTGCACGGCGTGAGCTTGCACGAGGCCACGGCCTACTGCACGCATCAACCGTGCGTGAACTGTTCGAAGCTGCTCATTAGCGCGGGCGTAACGAGAATTGTTTACGATCATCCGTATCCCGACGCGGTCGCCAGTGCGTTGCTGGCTGAAGCCGGCGTAGCACTGGTCGCGTTTGCCGCGCTCGAAGGCGTCCGCGGTTGAGCGGCCACTCATTCACTGCCGGCGTCGTTTATGCCGCGGCCTTTATCATTGCGGCCGCGGTTAGCTTGCTGGCTACGCCGCTGGTCCTGCGGCTTGCCAGTCGCCTGGGAATCGTCGACCGCGACGCCGACGAGCGGCGCATGCACGACACGCCGAAGCCGCGCGTGGGCGGAATTGCGGTCTTCTTCGGCTTCTCGTTTGCGCTCTTCGCCGTTTTGGGGGTCTCGATGACGTCGCCGGTGCGGCTGCTGCCGGCTGCCGATCAGTTCGACGCGGTCCACCGGCTCGTGGGGCTGCTCTTTGGAAGTTTGTTGATCGTCGGCGTCGGCGTGTGGGACGACGTGATGCAGATGCGTCCTCGGAACAAGCTCCTCGCTCAGATCGTCGTGGCGTTGATCTCGATGTTGTACGGCTTCGTCATTCCGGGCATCACCAATCCGTTCGACCATAATCCCGGCACCAACTGGATCGATTTTCCGCTGTGGGTGGGAGTTCCGGTTACGCTGTTCTGGTACGTGGCCATGATGAACGCGATCAACTTTCTAGACGGGCTCGACGGCCTGCTCGCGGGGGTCGCAGCGATCTCGAGCGTCTTCCTCTTTGTCATCGCGGTGCTGCACGCAAACCCCGTCGTCGCCCTCGTCGTAATCGCGTTGGCCGGCGCGGCGCTTGGCTTTCTTCCCTATAACTTCAATCCGGCGCGAATCATCCTCGGCGACGCGGGATCGCTCTTCATCGGTTATGTGTTCGCTACCGTTTCGATCATCGGTGCCAGTAAGACCGCGATTGCGATCAGCGTGGTGGTGCCGCTGCTGGTGCTGGCGCTGCCGGTGCTCGACACGGCGGCCGCGATCGTGCGCCGAGCAAGGAGCGGCAAACGCATCACGGAGGCCGACCGCGGCCACTTTCACCATCAGTTGATCTTTCGCTTCGGCCTCAATGTGCGCCAGGCCGTACTAGTTCTTTACGCCGTCTGTTTGGCGTTGGGCGCGGTCGCGCTTTTCTTCTCCGGCGAGTTCACCCACGTCTTTCGGCACGTAACGTAGCCGATGAAACCTCTCTGCGTGATGAGCGTGTTCGGGACGCGCCCCGACACGATCAAGATGGCGCCCGTCGTGCGCGCGCTGCAATCCCATCCCGATATCGCTGCGCGCGTTTGCGTTACCGCTCAGCACCGCCAGATGCTCGACGATCTGCTTGAGTTCTTCGCGATCGTACCCGACTACGATCTCAACATCATGAGCGAGGATCAAAGCCTCACGGAGATCACGACGCGAGTTCTGATCGGGATGGAGCCCGTGCTGCGCGATGCGCGCCCCGACGTTGTGCTGGTTCACGGCGACACGGCGACGAGCACGGCCGCGGCACTCGCCGCCTTCTATCAACGGGCTCCGGTGGGGCACGTCGAGGCCGGGTTGCGCACGAGCAATCGCTGGCTGCCGTACCCCGAAGAAATGAACCGCCGGTTGACGGCGACCCTTGCGACCTACCATTTCGCGCCGACGCTCTTGGCGCGCGAGCACCTGCTGGCCGAGAACGTCTGCGCCGGGGACGTCGTCGTGACCGGAAACACGGTGATCGACGCGTTTCTCGAAACGGCCGCGCGCGACGACCTGCCCGTCCCTCCGCGTTGGGCCCGGCTCGATGAAAACAGGCCGGCGATCGTCGTGACCGCCCACCGCCGCGAGAACCACGAACACATGCGGGAGATCTGCGAGGCGCTGCGCGCGATCGCCGAACTTCCCTCAAAGCCCCAGCTCTATTGGCCGGTGCATCCGTCGCCGCGCGTCGCGCCGATCGCGCAAGAAATCCTTGGCGGGATGCCCGGGGTCGTGTTGGTCGACCCGATCAATTACGCTGAGATGGTCGCCGCCGTGCGAGGATCGGCGTTCGTTCTTACCGACTCAGGCGGTCTCCAAGAGGAGGCGCCGTGCATCGGCAAACCGGTGCTCGTGATGCGCGAGGAGACCGAGCGCCCGGAGGGTCTGGCTGCGGGAACGCTCGCGCTCGTCGGTCACGATCGGGAGCGGATCGTCCGCGCCGCGCGCCTGCTGCTCGAGGATCGCGCGGCCTATGCTTCGATGGCTCAGGCGCGCAATCCGTATGGTGACGGACGCGCGGCCTCGCGAATTGCACGATGGCTGGTGGCGCGTCTGCGCGGCGGGGAGTATCCGGAGCCCTTCGAAGCGCAAACCGTCGCCGCCCAGCCGTCGTGAAGGCCCTTCTGCCGGTGCTCTTCGCCGGCGGGAGTTTCGCCGGCGCCGCGATACTCGGGCTGCTCATTGGAGTCGCGGCGGCCGAGCGGTTGGGCGCACCCCTGCTTACTCCGGCCGGTCTGATGCTCGGGTTGATCGCCGGGGGCTACGGCGCGCTGCGACTGCTGGCGAAATCGATGGAATGATGCCGGCGACCGGCAGCGGGGAGGATATGGCTCTTGCGGCTTACTACCGTCTTAAACGGGGCGTGGCCGCCGGATCGCTCGGGGTCGCTGTGGTCGTTGCGCTGTTGCTGGTTCCGTTCGCCTGGTACGCTGGTCTCGCGCTTTTTATCGGAGCCGCGTGCGGGATAGCCAACATGCTGGCCATAATGCGGGGGAGCGAGCGACTGCTGGAAACGCGCAGCACCGCCTTCTTTGGGTTAAGTAGTTTACTGCGGTTGGCGGCCTTTAGTATAGTAGCCGCGGCGCTCGCGGTCCGCGGACCCTGGTGGTCGCTCGGGCCATTTCTTGCCGGTTTCTTTATTCCACTCGCCGCTTACGCCTGGGGCGCGTTGCGAGTCTTTCGACGGAAGCCTTAACGGATCAACTATCGGTGCACGAACAGATCGGCGAACACCACCTTTGGCAGCTTCCGGTACTCGGACCGGTGCATGCCGACACCATTGTGACGACCTGGCTCGTCATGATCGTGGCTTTGCTATTCCTGGGTTGGATCGGCGCCAGCTATCGCTCGCCCTACGTCACGAAGCGCCAAGCCGTGCTGGAGGCCGTCTTCAACTACATCGCGGATCTGGTCACGAGCGTTCTCGGTGAGGGCGGCGAGCCGTTCGTTCCGTTTTTCGTCGCGCTCTTTCTCTTTATTTTCTTGCTCAATCAGTTCGGCATCGTCCCCCTCAAGGAGTTCGGCTTGCCGTTTGGGGGCTCGCCGACCGCCGATCTCAACACCGTCGTGCCGCTGGCGCTGCTCGTCTTTTGCATGATCCAGGTCGCGGCGTTCCGCAAAAAGGGCTTCGGGTACCTCGGGCACGTCTTCAAGCCGTTCGCGGCGCTCTTTCCCATCAACGTTCTCGACGAGATCCTTCGTCCGATAACGCTGGCGGCACGGCTGTTTTTCAACATCTTCGTCGGCGAGTTGCTCTTCATCATCGTCACGTCGATCATCCTCGCGCGGATCAAGATCGGGGCCTTCAATCTCTCGTTCGGCGTGGCCGTCGTGCCTTTTCTGATCCAGTTTTTCAACTTTTTCGTGGGAACGATCCAAGCTTTCGTTTTTACGCTGCTGGCAATCGTCTATCTGTCGCTGGCGCTTGCCGACGAACATTAGAAAGGAACGTCCTTGAATCCAGAAGCATTAATCGCAGCCGCAGCGCTGATCTGTTTCGGCATCATCATCTCCGGCGTGGCATTCGGCTCGGCCGTGGGTGACGGCACCGTCGCCGCAAAGGCGGTCGAATCGATCTCCCGGCAGCCCGAGGCGCGGCCCAACATATTCCTGTTCATGTTCTTGGGTGTCGGCGTCCTGGAGGCCGTGCCGTTCATCGCCATTGCGCTCTCGTTTTACATCTTGCTCGTCGTCGCAAAGGTTCCGGCGATCGTCGGCGCTTTGGTGAAGTAGGGTCACATGTCGTTCTTGTCGATCGACTGGCAGGACGTGGTCGTGCAGCTCATTAACTTCGCGATCTTTTTCGCGGTGTTGAACGTCATCTTCTTGCGACCCGTCTCGGCGGCCATTCGGCGGCGGCGCGAGTACATCAATAGCCTCGTCACGGACTACGACCAATACCAAGCGGAGGCCAAGAGTCTGCGCGAACAGGCTGAGGGGGTTCGGGCGGCGGCGCGGCTCGAAGCCGAGCACCGCATCGCCGCCGCGCGAGCTACGTGCTCAAACGAAGCGGCGGAGTTGGCAACGCGGTACTCGCAACAGGCGCAAAGCCTCGTCGGAGAGGCGCAGCAGGCCGCGCAGCGCGAGCTCGATGAAGCCCGAGCGGGCGAATCGGCGGCGGCGCGGAGCGTGGCCGACTTCATGCTCGCTCGAGTTATTCCGGAGGCGACGTAGATGAGCGAGGAAAGCCTCTATCTCGAGATCTCGATCTGGAGCCAGGTCGCTTCGTCGATTCTGTTTCTCGGCGCGCTCGTTTTCATTTGGAATAAGTGGATCATGCCGGTCGTGCTTGCAGCCCAGGCGCATAGCAACGCGCAGATCACGCAATCGGAGCGCCATCGGGATGAGGCAAAAGAAGCGCTCGTCGCTCTGCGCGAGGAGATCGATACCGCGCGGCGAGACGCCCAACTGATCGGGCAGCGAGCCGAGGTTCACGCGCAGCGCGAGCGCGAGGCGGTGCTCAAAGATGCAACCGAATCCGGCGAACGCGCCCTGCGCGATGCCGGCGGGGAGTTAGAGCGCGCGCGCACGGCCGCCCGCCTGCGCCTTCGCGACGAACTCTTGGAGCGCGCGCTACAAATCGCGCGGCACGACGCCGCGCAGCGTGTCGGTCCGGCACTGGATTCGCGCCTGGTCGAGCGTTTCGTCGGTTCGCTGGAGGAGAGCGCCGGTGATTAACCGGACGCTTGCGCGACGCTACGCGATTGCGGCGATTGCCGTAGCCGGGGAACGCGGCGTGGTCAAGCGCGTCGGCGCCGACTTAGCGGCTGTCGCGCAGGCGATTGGCCCGCACGGACTGGTCCACGATTTTTTCGTGGCGCCGGTAATCGAGCGCCGCGAGAAAGAGCGCGTCCTCACGCAAGTATTTGAAAAGCGAATCGATCCCGTCGCGCTCCACACGCTCCTACTTTTGGTGCGCAAGCGTCGCGAGGCTTTGCTCGGCGCCATCGTTGAGGAGTATCTTGCGTTGGAGCGAGCCGCTCGCGGCGCGGAGAGCTTGGGTATCGAGTCCGCAAGAGCGCTCGGCGATGCCGAATACCGGACGCTAATCGAAAAGCTCGAGCGCCTCTACGGCAGGAAGTTCGAAGTCACGCAACGAGTCGACGCCGAACTCATCGGCGGCCTGCGCCTCCTGCTGGGAGATCGCAGAATCGACGCGACCGTCGCGGGCCGCCTCGACGCCCTCGCCCGCCAACTCCACACAACAGCCTGAGAAAGTTGATGCTAAGAAAGTTGATGAATGATAAACGCTGACGAAATCGCCAGTATTCTCAAACAGCAGATCGAGCAGTTCAAGACCGAGATTCAAGAAGACGAGATCGGCACGGTCATCTCCGTTGGTGCAAATCTCGCTCGCGTCTACGGTTTGCGCGGGGTGCGATCCTCCGAGCTGGTGGAGTTTGCCAACGGGCTGCAAGGCGTCGCGCTGAACCTCGAAGAGGACAACGTCGGCATCGTGATCATGGGCTCCGATTCGGAGATCAAAGAGGGCGACAGCGTGCGGCGAACGGGCCGCATCGCATCCGTGCCGGTCGGCGACGCGATGCTCGGCCGGTGCGTCAATCCATTGGGCCAACCCATCGACGGCAAAGGCGAGATCGCCACGACGCGATTCCGCACGATTGAGAACGTGGCGCCGACGGTCGTACAGCGGCAGCCCGTGAAGCAGCCGTTGCAGACCGGGATTCGCGTGATCGACGCGCTCATTCCCATTGGAAAGGGACAGCGCGAGCTCATCATAGGCGATCGTTCGACCGGGAAGACCGCCATGGCCATCGATGCGATCCTCAATCAGAAGGGGCGCGACGTCTGCTGCGTTTACGTCGCGATCGGACAGAAAAACTCGACCGTCGCCGCGCTGGCGCAGATTCTGGAGCAAAAGGGCGCGATGGCCTACACGACCATCGTTGCGGTGAGTCCGTCGGAGGCGGCGGCGCTTCGCTGGCTGGCGCCGTTTGCCGGTTGCGCGATGGCCGAAGAGTTCATGTATGCCGGCAAAGACGTGCTGATCGTGTACGACGACCTCACGAAGCACGCTCAATCGTACCGCGAGATGTCGTTGCTGCTGCGCCGCCCGCCGGGACGCGAGGCGTACCCGGGCGACGTCTTTTATCTGCATTCACGCCTGCTCGAGCGCGCTGCGAAGCTCTCCGACGAAATGGGAGGCGGTTCGATGACGGCGCTCCCCGTCATCGAGACGCAAGCCGGCGATTTTTCCGCCTACATTCCCACCAACGTCATCTCGATCACCGACGGTCAAATCTACTTGACGCCGCAGCTCTTCTTTCAAGGAATCCGGCCGGCGGTCGACATCGGTCTCTCCGTCTCGCGCGTCGGCGGATCGGCGCAAACCAAGGCGATGAAGTCGGTCGCAGGGCAGTTGAAGCTCGAGCTGGCGCAGTATCGCGACCTCGCGGCGTTTGCCAAGCTCTCGAGCGACCTCGACAAGGCGACGCAAAATCAGTTGGCACGCGGGGAGAAGCTCACCGAACTACTCAAACAGCCGCAGTACCAGCCTCAGGCGACCGAAGAGCAAGTCGTAATAATCTATGCCGCGACCAATGGGTTCGCCGGCGACATACCGACCGTTCGGCTCGCCGGCTGGGCCTCGGGAGTGATCGGCTTTTTGCGCGCCGAGCACCCGCAAATTCTTACGTCAATCGCAGAGAGCGGCGTGCTGTCGGACGACACTCGCAAGCAGCTCGACGCCGCGCTGACAGAGTTCAACAAGAGCTTCTAGGAATGCCGTCGGTACGAGATCTGCGCGACCGCATCCGGTCGCTCAAGAATACTCAGCAGATTACCAAAGCGATGAAACAGGTCGCTGCAGCTAAAATTCGACGCGCTGAAGAGGCGCGCAAGCGCGCTCGCCCCTACGCGGACGCACTCGCCGAGATGCTCGCGGATTTGATGGCGGCCGTTTCGACCGTCGATCACCCGTTCATGAAGCCGGGGAACGAGAACGCTCCGGCCGGTATCGTCCTCATGAGCGCCGATAAGGGGCTCGCCGGTGCTTTCAACTCCAACGTCATTCATGCAGCCGAGATCTTTGCCCGCGGCCGCAGCGGCGTTGCCTATTATACCGTTGGCCTCAAGGCGCGTAATGCCGTGCGGCGCATGGGCTTCTCGGACCGGCCAACCTGGCCGCTCGGCGCGGGCTCTAAGATCGCTACGGCCCGCGAGGTCGCCGAGCGCGTCGCCGGCGACTTCGTGCTCGGCACCATCTCCGAGGTCGTCGTCGTCTCGCAGAAGCTCGTATCCAT
>Ga0187863_10001897_pt1 | contig 16349 bp, 13 predicted proteins | sample June2016WEW_11_1_FD_132975 | JGI IMG/M metagenome (GOLD analysis project Ga0187863, IMG submission 132975) | Peatland microbial communities from SPRUCE experiment site at the Marcell Experimental Forest, Minnesota, USA - June2016WEW_11_10 | ecosystem: Environmental > Terrestrial > Soil >... | reverse complement strand
CGGCGCACAAAGGTGAAGTCATAATTCTGCCGTCGAAAATCCGTATCGAGAATCACCATTTGCGCAAAGCCGAGGGGCAGGAATTTCACCGAGTAAGCGTCCTTCAGCTTGCTCAGCATGCGCTTGCCGAGACCGGCGGTCGTGGGCGAGGAGAAGGTGCGGTCGTCTGCCCCATCGCTCATGTCAAGTCGGCCAAGGAAGTACACGTCGCTCGACGGGACGGGCGCGTCTATATCCTTGTCTTGTTTCAGATTCTGGATATAGGTTTCCACCAGCGGATGAAGCTGCTTCATCTGCGCCATGAAGAAATGCTCGCGCTCAATCATCCGATCGATCATTTGATCGAAGCTATTGGCGGTGGCGGCAGCCTGTTCCGCGGCGGCATCGCGCGTGGAAAGTTGCGGATCCGGCTTGGCGGGCGGGGTCTGGCCGAGCGAGGTCCCGGCGAACACAAACATAACGCAGCAGACCAAGGAAAGCGTAAGCAGTGCAAGTGGGGAACGCAGCATTTTGTGTGGTTTCATTCTACCAACTAACCCTTACCCATGGCACGTTACTAAGAGGCTAGCTGAAATACGATGTGCAATACCGCTTCAAAATCCGCGGGCTGGCCGTCTCGCATCGCGGGCTTGAACTGGATTTTCTGCGCCGCTTGCACCGCCGATTCATCCAGGCCATGACCGAGGCCGTGGACGACCTTCACTACGCGAATCTGCCCATTCGATGAAAAAACGACATCCAGCAGGACTTCGCCTTCAATCTTCAACTGGCGGCCTTCCTCAGTGTAAACCGGACGCGGCTTATAGGTGATCTCTGCCGGGAATGTCTTGACCGCGGCCGCGGGCTTTGCTTTGGGCTGAGCGGCTACCACGTCGGCATCGCCAAAACCGGCCTGGCGAACCGTGCCCCGCGAAGCGGATACTCCGGAACCGTCGCCCGTCGCCACGCCGCTTCCAAATCCTGTACTGGCAACCACTCCGCGGGCTCCGTGCGATCCGCCGGTGCCATTGCCGTAGCCTGGTCCATTCGGCATATCGAACGATCCCGCTTGCGCTATCGTGACCGGATGGCCGTGAGTATCCTGGTTGGGCATGCCGTTGGGGTCGCCAAAACCACCTGTTTGCACCTTGGATGGTGCAGCCGCCATGGTCGGAGTCGCCGAACTGCCCTGCGAGAACACATTCGTTTTCACCGGCGGCCTAGGGATCGTCGGAGCGACGTCTGGCAGTACTTCTTTCTTCGCAGCGAGCGCTACTTCAGGTGCCTTCTCCTCATGCACGACAGGCTTTTTCTGTACCAACTCCTGAGGCACGCGCATTGCTTCGGGCCGCGGAATTACCGGTTCGGTAAACTTGGGCTGGGGGACGGGAAAGTGCCTGACTGGCGCCGGAGCCTGCGGAATCGGGGGTGGAGTATCGACCAGGCTGACAAAATGATAGTCGTGCTCCCGAGGCTCGAGAACATCCGGGTGCATGATGGCCACAATTACGAAGAAAGCCACCATCAGCGACTGCACCCCATAGCTGAGCACAAACCGCTCCCAGCGGGCTTTGGGCTCGGGAAGAAGACCTAAGGTCAATGTACGCGCCGGGGAATCCATGTTGGGTACCTCATGAGTCTGCCGTTTAGCGCCGGTGAAAGAAGTGGCCCCACAACCACTTTCTTGAAGCTCAAAGACCGCGGGAGACCGGTCGAAGGACGACACTTCCGGTTTGAGAAGTGCACGCCGAAGGCCATTTTCTTTGTTAGTTCTCCACACTTAAGATGCTGCTAAGCGGCGACTTAGATGAGGAAAAAATCATTCTAGCAGACCCTCGAACCCGATCTGCAAAGTTTTTCCTATTTCGGGAAGGGAAACTTTGGCGCAAAACAGGAAGATTTTGCTCAGGAGATGCAAGTTTCAAACTTTTAAGGTTTCAAGGAGCAATAGCTTACTCAAATAGCCTATAAGCGGCACTCCGTGATTCTCCAACCCTGAAACCTGTGAAACCTTCTACTCGTCCTCGTCTTCGTCCAGCTTGATGCGGAGCGATTTGAGAAACTTCAGATCCTGATCGCTGATCTTCAGTTCGGCATTGGTGCTCAGGGTCGAGACCAGAGAAGTCTTGTCGGTGGAGTGTTCTCCCTGCTTGCTGACGCCGATGGTGGCTTCGAGGACGAGGAAAATATCGTAGCCGCCTTCCTTGATGCGGGAGACCACTTCGGCGATCGATTCGGAGTCGGAAAGCGACTCATTGATCGCCTCACCGAGTTCTTTCATGAGTTGCTTCAGTTGCTGATCCACGAATCCCCCTGGAATCGCACGCCGCTGATGGTCAGGCGTCACAACGGGTCGTGACGCTGCCCATAGTCATTGTAACTCCGGCGGCTGCTAAAATCGACTTAGATAGTGATCGGCACTAACCGTCGATCTTCTAGCTCCCAAGATCGAATTATGGCCGCCGCCCAATCAGTGAAGAACTTCGCGCTGACCTTTCGCGCTGCCGCGAGGGCGGTTGTCAAAGTGGTCGAGAGCAGTCGCACGGGCCGCGCCGTTCTGGCCGGCCTTCGTGAGACGGGTCGTTCTGTCGGACGCGTGCTGCATCAGCTCTGGCTGGAAGTCACCGGATTTGTGTTTCTGGCGATGGCCGCCGTAGGTGCCATGGCTGGTGTCCGGGAATATGCCAAGTACCAGTCGGGCGCCAACGGCCCCGGTCGTTTGCTGCTGGCGATCTGCTTCACAGTTTCGTTTGCCTGGTTCGGCCTGACTTCTTTCTGGCGGGTGAGGCGAAAAGCGAAGAGCTAGCGGTGAAACGCGGAAAGCAAGAAGGCAGGACAACATGACGCAACTCAAAACGCCCGAGGCCCCGCCGAAAGCGGCGTCCTCTCAACCCATCCAGGAGACCTCTTCACACATTTCCGTGCGTCCTCTCTATACTCCCGAAGATCTCGCCGCGTGGGATTACGACCGCGATCTGGGCTACCCCGGCAAGTTTCCCTACACGCGGGGCGTCCAGGCCAACATGTATCGCGGACGGCTCTGGACTATGCGCCAGTACGCCGGCATGGGCGACGCCGAGGAATCGAACAAGCGCTACAAATATCTGCTGGCGAACGGAACCACCGGGCTGTCGGTGGCTTTCGACCTGCCGACGCAAATCGGCCTTGATTCCGATCACCCGCTCGCCGCCGGAGAAGTAGGCAAGGTCGGCGTGGCCATCGACTCCATTGAAGACATGCAGCGGCTTTTCGATGGCATCGACCTGACCAAGATTTCGACGTCGATGACCATCAATGCTACGGCGTCGATCCTCCTGGCGTTATATGTGGCCGTGGCGCGGCGGCAGGGTATGGACATTCGCAAACTTTCGGGCACGGTGCAGAACGATGTGCTTAAGGAATACATCGCGCGGGGAACTTATATTTATCCACCGCAGCAGGCCATGCGCATCATCACCGACGTTTTTGCCTGGACGAATGAAAATGTCCCTGACTGGAACACGATTTCCATCTCCGGCTATCACATGCGAGAGGCGGGATCGACTGCCGTGCAGGAGGTCGCTTTCACCCTAGGCAATGGAATCGCCTACGTGGAAGCGGCCATTCGCGCCGGTCTGGACGTCGACAAATTTGCGCCGCGGCTTTCGTTCTTTTTTAATGCGCACAATAATTTTCTGGAAGAGGTCGCGAAATTCCGCGCGGCGCGCCGCATGTGGGCGAAGATCATGCGCGACAAGTTTAAAGCCAAGAATCCGAAATCGTGGATGCTCCGCTTCCACACCCAGACGGCGGGCTCAACCCTGACGGCGCAGCAACCGGAAAACAATATCGTCCGCACTGCGATTCAAGCCATGGCCGCTGTTCTCGGTGGAACGCAATCCTTGCACACGAATTCATTTGACGAGGCGCTGGCCTTGCCCACCGAAGCCTCGGCGCGAATCGCGCTGCGCACGCAGCAGGTAATCGCCTACGAGTCAGGCGCGCCGCAAACCGTCGATCCGCTTGCCGGATCGTATTACGTCGAGTCGCTGACCAGCGAAATCGAAAAGCGGGCCGTCGATTATCTCGACAAAATCGAAGCCATGGGCGGCATGCTCAAAGCTATCGAACGCGGCTACGTGCAGCAGGAGATCCAGAACGCCGCCTACGAATATCAGCAGGCAGTCGATCGCGAAGAAGCGATCGTGGTCGGCGTGAACCGATTCCATATCGAGCAGGAGCACGCAGTGCCGATTCAGCGTATCGATCCGGCTCTGGAACCGAAACAAGTCGAGCGCCTACGCGCCGTGAGGGCCAAGCGCAACGTCGAGACGTGGAAGGCGGCGATCTGCGCCGTAGAAGACACGGCGCGCTCGGGAGAGAACCTCATGCCGCGCATCCTCGCCGCCGTAGAAGCGAATGCCACGGTGGGTGAAATTTCAGACGCCATGCGAAAGGTGTACGGGGAATATAAGGAAGTGATGGTGATCTGAGGTTAATTCACCACTTTATAGTCGCACGCTTCGCGACAGGCTTCGCAATAGAATAGGCCGTCGGTGCAGAGGCGGACTTCGAGTTGCGACTGGCAGTAGACACAGAACTTTTCGCAATAGCAAGCCGTTTCCGGCTGCTCGCACTGAGCACAAACGATCTTGCTGACTCCAGGTTTGGCGGACATTGATAAAGTTTAGTCGGCGCGGGCCGGGGATAGAACGTAACGGAAGTCACAGGGCACGGGACAGGAAAAGCGAAGGGCAGGAAAAGCAAGAGCGGGAAAATCAAAACCAGGGGTGTCCGCCTTTCCTGATTTTCCCGCTTTTTGCTTTTCCTGTTCCTTAGCTTTTCCTGCCACCTGCCGTTCCTCGCACTGTGTTAACTTAAACAGTTCCAGATTCCGGAGTTACTCTTGTCCGCCGCTGAAGCCATTCCGCCCGCTGTTCCGCCCACGGTTCGCAAGACCGCGCTGAACGCCGTCCATCGCCAGATGGGCGCGAAGATGGTGGAGTTCAACGGCTGGGATATGCCGGTCGAGTATCCCGCATCCATCGACTGCGGCATCGTCAACGAGCACATGGCCGTCCGCACCGGCGTCGGCATCTTCGACGTAAGCCACATGGGCGATATCCGCCTCGCTGGCCCCGGAGCCCTCGCCGCCGTCCAGCATATTTCTATGAATGACGCTTCGCGCCTCGCGATTGGCCAGGCGCAATATTCAGCGTTGCTCTATCCGCAAGGAACATTCGTCGACGATGTGATCGTGCATCGTCTCGGCGAAGACGAATACCTGCTCGTCATCAACGCGGGCACGCGCGAAAAAGATTTCAACTGGGTGCGCGACAACACGCTTCAGTTCGACTGCGCCGTCGAGCACCTCTCCGACGAATTCACGCAGATCGCGATTCAGGGTCCGAAGGGTGTCGATCTTCTCCAGAAGCTGACCGATGCCGATCTCGGCGCAGTTAAGTTCTATTGGGTCACGCGGGGCACACTCTGCGGATTGAAAAATATTTTGCTTGGCCGCACCGGTTACACCGCCGAAGACGGTTTCGAAATCTACATTCCTTCGGACGAAGCGACGAGCGCCCGCGTCTGGTACGCGATTCTGGAAGCCGGGAAAGAATTTGGCGCCGTCCCCTGTGGCCTGGGCGCGCGCAACACGCTTCGCCTCGAAGGCAAGCTCCCACTCTACGGCCACGAAATTTCTGACACGATCAACGTCTGGGAAGCTGGCCTTGATCGTTTCTGCAAAATGGAGAAGCCGGATTTCTTGGGCCGCGCCGCGCTCGAAAAGGCGAAGGCCGAAGGAGTGAAGAAAACTCTGGTTGGCCTCGAAATGATCGAGCGGGGAATCGCCCGCGATGACTATAAAATTCTGGACGACACCGGAAAGCAGATCGGCTATGTAACCAGCGGATCGCCGGCGCCGTTCCTGAAGAAAAATATTGCGCTCGCCTACGTTCCGCCTGACCAGGCCGCAATAGGAAACACGGTAAAAGTAGAAATCCGCGGACAGGGAGTAAGAGCACAAGTGGTGCCGACGCCGTTTTATAAGCGTCCGAAGAAAGCTTGATCACAGAGGGCACAGGGAAACACAGAGGAAGAGCCAAAAGTCAAAAGTCAAGAGCTGAGAGCTAGGAGCCAGAAGCGACATGCCATCCCCAACCGATCGCAAATACACAAAAGAACACGAGTGGATCACCGCCGACGGCACCATCGGTATCACGGACCATGCCCAGGAATCGCTCGGCGATATCGTGTTCGTGGAGTTGCCCAAGGCAGGCACGGAACTGATCAAAGGCAAGCCTTTTGGCACGGTAGAATCTGTTAAGGCGGTTTCCGATATATACGCGCCAGTGTCGGGCACCGTAATGGCGGCGAACGACGCTCTGGCCACGGCTCCCGAACAAGTAAATAAGGATGCGCATGCAGCCTGGTTGATCAAGATCAAGGTGAAAGATCCCTCCGAGATGAGCGCCTTGCTATCTGCAGCCGATTACGACAAATTTGTGAGCGAAGAGGCAGGAGGCTGAAAAGCATTTACCACCAAGGACACGAAGGCTCACGAAGGGAGCAGGGATGGAAGTGGCCCTCCTTCGTGGAACTTCGTGTCCCTGGTAGTTTGCGGTTTGTCGGCGCCACAATCGAGTTGCGCGCCGACTACATCTAACAAAAGTCCCTATGCGATATTTACCTAAATCTCCCGCGGACCGCGCCGCCATGCAGGAGGCGATCGGCATTCGCTCCATCGACGACCTGTTCTCGCCCATTCCGGCCGAGTATCGCCTGACGCGCGACCTCGCCATCCCACGCCAGATGGCCGAGTCGGAAATTGTCGACTGGTTCAAGCAACGCGCCAAGGAAAACGGCGAAGGCTACACGAGTTTCCTCGGAGCCGGAGCCTACGCACACTATCGCCCGATAGTGATCGATGCGCTCGTGCAGCGCGGCGAATTTCTAACCTCGTACACGCCTTATCAGGCGGAGTTCGCGCAGGGCACGCTCCAGGCCATCTTCGAATTCCAGACGATGATCTCGGAACTCACCGGCATGGATCTGGCGAATGCCTCGATGTATGACGGTTCTACGGCAGCGGCCGAGGCCGTGATGATGGCGGTTCGCGTTACCGGAAAGAACTCCGCCGTCGTCGCGCGCAATCTGCATCCCGAGTATCGCGAGGTGCTCACCACGTACGCGACGCACCAGGAGATTCCGTTGACGACGGTCGGGTACACCGACTCGGGACAGGTCGATCTGAAGGAACTTGAAAAAGCGATAGGCGACGATACCGCGTGCATGCTCATTCAATCGCCAAACTTCTTTGGCACGATTGAAGATGTGGAGGCCATCGCCGAGATTGCGCACAAACGTGGAGCGCTGCTCATCGTATCGATTGCCGAGGCCGTGTCGCTGGGCATCGTCGAGGCGCCGCGCGCCGCCGACATCGTCGCCATGGAGGCGCAGTCCTTTGGAGTGCCGCTGGGTTTCGGCGGCCCCTACTGCGGAGTGCTCGCCACGAAAGACAAATTTGTAAGACAGATGCCGGGACGTCTCGCCGGCCAGACTGTCGACAAAAATGGCAAGCGCGGCTTCGTGCTTACATTAGCCACGCGCGAGCAACACATCCGGCGCGAGAAGGCGACTTCGAATATCTGCACCAATCAGGCGCTCGTCGCGCTGATGGTCAATATCTTCATGACTGTTTACGGCAAAGTTGGCTTGCGCGAACTAGCCAAGCAGAATCTGGCGAAGACGGCCTACGCTGCAGACGCGTTCAGCAAGCACGCCAAAGTGCTGTTCAGCGGCGCGCCTCGGTTCAACGAATTCGTTGTTCAGACGAGCGAAGATCCTCGCGCCATCAACTCGCGTTTGCTGGAGCATAGGATCGTCGGCGGATTTCCGCTGAAGAAGTTTTATCCTGAACTGGGCCACGCGGCGCTGTGGTGCTGCACGGAATTGACGACGCGAGCCTCGATCGATAAGGCGATCGGCCTGGTTGCCGAGAGCGAACAGTCGAGTTCTGGTAAATCATTGTTGAGTAACGATGCCGAGCCGGAAGAGGTGACGCGATGAAGCAGACCCGATCGTCGCCAAGGCCGTATGCCAGGTTCTAATCGGTGTTCGGAATGCCGCGGAAACGGAAAGTGCAATCAGTGCTTCGGAACGGGAACGAATACGCACCTCAATGAGGATGATCCGAAGTGTCGGAATTGCCTGGGAACGGGCGTGTGCCCGTCTTGCGACGGAACCGGCACGTGGCGCTCTTCCTCAGGAATGACAAAAGATCTTTAGACTAGACGATAAAGAACCTATGAAGCATGTAACCCGCAAAGCGACCCGTCACATCAGCCAGAATGAAGGCCTGATCTTCGAAAAATCATCGCCGGGAAAAGCCGCGTGGAAACTTCCGCCGCTCGACGTTCCCGAGGTCGACGCGGCGAAATTGTTGGGCAAGCAGGAAAGAAAAGACCTCGGCAACATGCCGGAAGTGAGCGAGATTGAAATCATCCGCCACTTCACCCGCCTCTCTACGTGGAATTACGCCATCGATCTCGGCATGTATCCGCTGGGCTCTTGCACCATGAAATACAACCCTCGCGTCAATGAGTTCGTCGCGCGCGTCGAAGGCCTCGCCAACGGGCATCCCTATCAGGCGGAGAAAATTTCGCAGGGCGCTCTGCAAATCATGAAGACCCTGAGCGACTGCCTGCTCGAAATCACCGGCATGGACGCGATTACGCTGCAACCCGCCGCCGGCGCGCAAGGCGAGCTCACCGGATTGCTGATGGTGCGCGCCTATCACGAGTCACAGGGCAACGCGCGCAAGAAAATTCTGATCCCTGATTCCGCGCATGGCACGAATCCGGCGACGGCGGCAACAGTCGGATATGCCGTTGAAAATCTGAAATCGAACGACCGCGGCATGGTCGATGTGGCGGCTCTGGCCGCGCAGATGAACGAAGATGTCGCAGCGCTCATGGTGACCAATCCCAACACGCTCGGCGTCTTCGAGCAGGAGATTCATAAGATCGCCGACCTGCTGCACGAGAAGGGTGGCCTGCTCTACATGGATGGGGCCAACATGAATGCGCTCGTAGGCAAAGCGCGGCCCGGCGATTTTGGCGTCGATGTGATGCATCTCAACCTGCATAAAACTTTTTCCACGCCACATGGCGGAGGCGGCCCTGGCTCCGGCCCGGTCGCGGTAAAGAAAATTCTGTCGCCGTTTCTGCCCACTCCCGTCGTCATCACTAAGCCCGACAGCACACTCGGCTTCGATTACAACCGTCCGCAATCCGTCGGGCGGGTGCGCGCGTTCTACGGAAATTTCGGCATGTTCATCCGCGCTCTCGCCTACATCTTTGCGAACGGCCCAGACGGCCTGCGGCAGACCACCGAAGACGCGGTGCTCAACGCCAACTACATCCGCAAAGGCCTCGAAGGCGTTTACGATCTGCCGTATTCGACTCCCTCGATGCACGAAGTTGTTTTCAGCGACAAGGTGCAATCGAAGAAGGGCGTGAAGACGATGGATCTCGCCAAACGCCTGATCGATTACGGATTCCATCCCTATACGACGGCGTTCCCGTTGATTGTCGCCGGAGCGCTCATGATCGAGCCGACCGAGAGCGAGCCTAAGGAAGAACTCGATCTCTTCATTGAGGCCATGAAGTCGATTGCGGAAGAGGTAGAAGAGGACCCGCAGTTCGTGCTCGACGCTCCGCACAACACGCGTATTTCGCGTCTCGACGAAACTGCCGCCGCGCGCAAGCCTGTGCTGCGCTGGAAGCCGGAAACCGCGTAAAGACGGACGTCTTGGCGCTCCTGGTTTTGCGTCGCCAAGGTTCTACGCTCCTTGTTTTCTTGTCAGCGCTTTCTGTGCATACATGGCCGCGTCGGCCCGCTCAATCAGCGCCTTTTGCGCTTCGCCTTTTTGCCATTCCGCCAGGCCAACTGACGCGCTTACGGTGACCTTCACCTCGCCCGTGCCTTTGCCAGGGCGAATCGTATACTCTCCAAACACCCATTTCTGCATCCGCTCAATCTGCGCCTGCGCGCCGGTGGAATCGCCATCCATGACCACGATAAATTCATCGCCGCCCCACCGGCCGACCAGGTCAGTCGAGCGAAAACTCGAGCGCATCTCTTGCGCAAACTGCTGCAAGAGGCTGTCGCCCGCGAGGTGTCCGTGCACGTCATTAACCTTCTTGAGCTGATTCACATCTGCGACCACTACGCAAAACCCCTGCACTGCTGCAATCCGCGATTCGATTCTCTCCTCAATGTTGCGGCGATTGGGCAGGCCGGTCAAGGCATCCCGCGACGCCAGTTCTTCCGCCTTTTTTAGTTTGGTTTCGTAGTCGGAAATCTCGGTCTTCAGTTGCGTGACCAGCTTCTGGCTTTCGCGCTCGACCTTATCGACATAAGTTTTCAGCTCCGCCGCCTGCTGCACCAGCGAAGAGCGTATTTGAGTAAGATTCTCGAGATTCGAAATCGCCCGCAGCCGCGCTGTGAACTGATTGAGATTGTTGGCGTAGCTCTGATCTCGTTCGCCTACCGCGGCGGCCGTCTGCGCCAAAACGATCAGGAGCTCTTTTACCTCCGTTGTTGCCGCATTAGAATGCGCCGCAGCTTGCTCTCCCCATTGCAGCAATTGATCAACGACCTGCTTGTCCGTCTCCTGCACCAGCGGAGGCGTGACCTCGCCTGTGAGCCGGCTCTCCAGCGTATTCAGGTTCTGTTGCAGATCGACGCTGACAGTCGGACATGCCACTATGCTGCTCTTTCCCATCGCGCCAAGCGCCGAGCGGTAAGCCCCCAACAGCGCAGGCATCAACTCTGCTGGATCAACCTTGCTGGCGGCCGGTTCGTGAATCTTCATCTCCAGATACTTTTTAAGCGAAATCACAGGTGAATTCTCCTCGGTTGGCGGAGGGACAAGATGATGTACTCAATCATTTATTTTGGGAGAAGCGTGTGACGTCGGACATGATTCGAGACAAATGGCCAGAGACAGCAAGAACAGAGCTGCCGCTCCCGATCCCCGATTATCGGCACCTTGGTTATCGACACCCTCGTGCGAAACTTTAGGCGTCGGATAACTCCAACAAAAGGCTGATTTGGACCCCTGCTACGCCTCAAAAGAGGCGATGCCCCTGACCTCTCTTGCTAGAATCGCTTGAGTCCCAATGCCTGACGATCCATCCACATCCGGCTCCGAAAGTGCCCGTCAACGGGCCGAGCACCACTACTACGCCGCCCTCGATCTGGTTCTCGAGGGCCACCACGACCGCGCCGTCGAAGAATACCGCCAGGCGGTCGCGGCCGATCCCAAGTTCACCGACGCGCTGCATGGACTGAGCCGCGCCCTACAGGATCTCAACCGCTTCGACGAAGCCATCGAGGTTTCGAGGCAAATTCCAGAGATCGATCCGGACGACATCCTAGCCCACACCAGCCTCTCGATCCTCTACCAGAAAAAAGGAATGGTCCCGGAAGCCGAAGCGGAGGGGAATAAGGCGCGCGTGCTGGGGTGGAAGCAGCAGTTGAAGAAGGGGAGCGGATAGTGGGCAGAGGCCGGTATGAAGCCTTTCGACTGTAATAGATTTGCGCTTGGCTCAATATTGACCTTTGGAATTCGCCAGCCTAGTATCCGGTGAGTGACGGCCTCTACTCCCAGCGTTGGCCAGGTCCTTGGTCATTACCGCATCGTCGAACACATCGGCGCTGGGGGGATGGGAATCGTATTTCGGGCGCGGGACGAGCGGCTCGATCGCGATGTCGCACTGAAGACTTTGCCGAGGTTGGCGCTGCTGAGCGATGCAGCGCGGCGACAGTTTCGTCGCGAAGCATTGAGTCTGGCCAAAATTACAGACCCCCACGTGGCGATGGCATTCGATTTCGGACGTGACGCCGGGATTGATTATCTTGTTACCGAGTATGTACCCGGCTTGACGCTGGAGGCCATGCTAGCGGGCCGTTCGCTATCGGAATCTGACGTTTTTCAGCTGGGCAAGCAGATTGCTTCCGGTTTGGAGGCGGCGCATAAAGAGGGCGTGATTCATCGCGACCTGAAGCCCAGCAACCTCAAGATCACCCCTGATGGCCGGCTGAAGATTCTCGACTTCGGACTGGCCTACATGTTGAGAGCCGAAACTGGCGAAGCGACGGCCACGGCGTCACTCACAGAACTATACTCAGACGCGGGAACACTACCGTACATGGCCCCGGAGCAGATCAAAGGCCAGAAGCCGGATGCGCGCGCGGACGTGTGGTCGGCGGGTGCAGTTTTGTATGAGATGAGCACTGGCAAGCCGCCGTTCCGAGAGTTGATTCGCGGTGCCCTAATTGCAGAAATCCTCGAAAGTCCGCCAGCGCCGCCGCGCGTGGTCAATGCAAAGATCAGCGAAGGCTTGGAGCGCGTGATCCTGCGGGCCCTGCAGAAGGATCCCAAGGAACGCTATCAATCGGCGGGTGACCTGCGCATCGACCTCGCCAACCTGGCGACGGGGACGGTCCCCGTCCATCCGAAGCAAGCGTCCGCGCTCAACGGGCGACGATGGCTGCCGATCACAATTGCGGCCGCGGTTGTGTTCGTCATTGCCAGTGCAGGGGTATGGTGGATGCGGCATCGGGTCGAGCGAGTCGCTTCCGAAGAAAGAATGATGGCGGTTCTACCCTTCGAATCGGTTGCGAACGATGCGCCGACGAACGCGCTAGGCCTGGGGCTGACCGACACTGTGACTGCGAAGCTGGTTCAAGCCGTCGACGGTGGACATCTGCAACTGATCGCGACGCGCGATCTGATAGCGCATGGGGTGAAAACCTCCGAGGAGGCTCGGAGCGAGTTTGGCACCGACATCGTGCTTGAAGGGAGCATGCAACAGCAGGGCACGCGCGTACGCATCAATTGGAGCCTGGTCAATTCGCGCACGCACACACAGATCGCAGCGAACACCATCACCGGGGACGCCGGTGACATGTTTGGTTTGCAGGACAAACTCGTGGACGATGTGCTGGAAAAATTGCCACGTGCCGTCGAACCAGGCCGGCGGCTGGCATTGCAGGGCCACCTGGATACGAAGCCCGCAGCCTACGACTTCTATCTACGCGGCCGCGGATATCTGGATGACTACAAGGTCGAGGACAATCTCGAAAGTGCGATCGTCGAGTTTGAGCGAGCGATAGCCGTGGATGAGAATTATGCGCCCGCGTATGCAGCCATGGGGTTGGCATACAACGCTGGCTTTGTATGGAAGAATCGGGACAAAGACTGGGTGGACAAGGCAAAGAACGCATGCAACCGTGCGCTCTCGCTTACGCCGCAGCTGGCGGAAGGTCATACTTGTCTTGGGAACGTTTTCTTGTCCACAGGACGTTACGAGGAAGCGGTGCAGCAATTCCAGCGCTCACTTGATTTGGACCACAACAATGACGAGACTCTAAGCTCTTTAGCGGACGCCTACCAGAAATTGGGGAGGACTTCCGCTGCTGAGGATGCTTACCGGAAAGCAATCTCGCTGCGGCCCAACTACTGGCGCCTATACAACACTTTGGGAATTTTCTACATGGACCAAGCCCGATACGCAGATGCAGCGCAACTGTTCAAAAAGACGATCGAACTGGCGCCGCTCAACTACAGGGGGTATTCCAACCTGGGGGCCACGGATCTTATGGTCGGCCAATATCAGGACGCGGCAAACGCCTTCCAGGGGTCCATCGCATTGAGGCCCACTGGCCAAGTGTACGGAAACCTGGGAGCCGTTTATTTTTATATGCGGCGCTACCAGGATTCCGCTGAGAACCTGCAGCAGGCGCTTAAGATTGATCCCAAAGACTGGCTGAATTGGGGCAATCTGGGGGACACGCTGTTTCAGATTCCGGGGCGGCACACGGAGGCAAGGTCCGCATATAAGCAGGCCATTGAATTAGCCGAGAGGCGGCTGGAGGTGAATCCGCGGGACGGCACCATCCTGGCGTTTACTGCGGACTACTACGCCATGCTTGACCAGGAAGGTCAAGCGCGGGAACAAATGGCGCGGGCCTTGGAGACCGCACCCGCGGATGCCGATGTGTTATTTCGAGCTGCTATCGTTTACAACCACTTCGGTGATAAGGGGAAGACGCTGGATTTCCTGACCAAGTCGGTTGCAGCCGGCTATTCGAAAGCCTTGATTCGCGACACTCCGGATTTTGACCGCCTCACGGGCGACCAGCGTTTTCGGGCGCTTCTTGGCATCGACTAGTTAGTTCACCATGTGAATTCCGGGATCTCTACAAGTCTGTACGCCGACCTGAATTAGGTTGTAGGAATATACGCAACTGTTGGCGTTGAGCCATCCGAAATATTTGCATGCAAAGTCCCCTGTTACTGGTTGACCCTGTCCAGTAGGAACTGTGGCCGAAGCGATGGGCTTGTTCTTCGGGAAATTGATTGAATAGGTGTGGGTGTCGGTTTGATCAACTGTCCAAGTCAGCGTATCGCCGATTTTCACTTGCGCCGTGTCCGGGTTCGCGAGGCAGTTGTCGATCGTTATGGTGGTGATTGCTACTTCAGGGCCCTTATGGAGGTAAGCAACATTACCGCCGCAACTCAGGATGCCGAGCGGCAGGGCTACCGCGAAGAAACAATAAACACGGATTCTCGATCGGTTCATAGGTGCCTTCCCACTGAAGATCAATTTGACGGGAAGGATTGTGCGTCGGCCGATATAATAAGTCAAGCTTAGAGGACGAGATATTGAAGGCTGGCCGATAGTTGCGTAAACTGGCCGACATGCCGCACGAACAGATCGCCACTTTCTCCAGCATCGAAGACTCCACCCGCGAAGACTGGGCGCTTATTGCCACCGACTTCGTGAAATATGCGCAGCAGCTTCCGCAGCGCATTGTCGCCCATCTCAAGCTGCTGGACGGCGATTTTGGCGGGTTCCCGGTCGATCGCCTGCACCACTCTTTGCTTACCGCGACCCTCGCCATGCAGTCTGGTCGCGACGACGAGTATGTGGCTTGCGCCCTGCTGCACGATATTGGAGACACGCTCGGTACGTTCAATCATCCAGACATCGCTGCCGCCATCCTCAAGCCTTTTGTCTCCGAAGAAAATCATTGGATGGTCGAAAAGCACGGCATTTTTCAGGGCTACTATTTCTTTCACCACATCGGCATGGACCGCAATATGCGCGAGCAGTTTCGCGGGCATCCGCATTTTTTGCGCACGGCGGAATTTTGCGAGAAGTTCGACGGCCACGCGTTCGACGCTAAGGCGGAATGCTTTCCGCTGGCGGCGTTTGAGCCGGTGCTCAAGCGGGTCTTCGCGCAGCCGAAAAATACGATTTACCGCGTAGGCGATCGCTAGGGCTTCGCGCGTTCCATTTCGCTCGCATCTCTCGAAAATGTTGGCGTTACAGCCAGGTTCAGCGTAAACTCCCACACGCAGCTGACGGCAAAGTTCGCGACCAGCGCCGCTACCGGACCGATTACCGTTGCGGCGGAAAGCGGGTTGCGGCTTGTTCCCTAAGCTTGGTTCAATCGAATCAATGCTCACCAGTTCTCGCATACCCATCTCGTACCCCGGAGGATTTGCCAGTGACCCGACCGAACCGATGGCTACAAACCTCTGCCGTAATCGTCTTCTGCATGACGGCAGCCCTGCTTCTTCCCGCCCAAACCTTTAAGACTGTGCGCAACTTTCACGGTTGGGATGGCAACGCTCCCTATGCTGCGCTGGTCATGGGCAGTGACGGAAATCTCTATGGCACCACAGTCAACGGCGGACCCCACCATGATGGCAACATCTTCAAGATCACACCGAAGGGACAATTGACGAGTCTCTACAACTTTTGTTCGCAACCCGCCTGCCCCGATGGCAAATATCCCTCAATGGCGCTGGTAGAGGGCTCGGATGGAAACCTGTATGGCACTACGCAATCCGGCGGAACGAACGGCGGCTGGGGCACGGTTTTCCAGATCACGCCCGCCGGCACACTGACCTCACTGCATAGCTTCAGCGGCCCTGATGGTGCCGGCCCCTACAGCCCGCTGCTGGTTGGCGCCAATGGAACGTTTTATGGAACAACCAATGGCGGCGGCTCTGGCTACTCGGGCACGGTGTACGAGATCACTTCGACGGGCACGCTAACCACGCTTTATAACTTTTGTTCGCAACCGAGCTGTGCAGATGGCCAATATCCCGTCGGGTCGCTGCTCCTGGCAAGCGACGGCAACATCTATGGAACCACTCACGCCGGCGGAGACTACGCCGTCTGCAACATCGATGGATGCGGCACCGTTTTCAACCCTATTGCGGCCTGGTCGAGGGAGCAAAGAGAGTATTCTATGGAACCACCTTCTTCGGTGGCACGGAGAACGATGGGACCGTGTTTAGTATTTCG